>Ga0070734_10005180_pt1 | contig 11726 bp, 12 predicted proteins | sample Coa_R1_8_FD_66444 | JGI IMG/M metagenome (GOLD analysis project Ga0070734, IMG submission 66444) | Surface soil microbial communities from Centralia Pennsylvania, which are recovering from an underground coalmine fire - Coalmine... | ecosystem: Environmental > Terrestrial > Soil > Unclassified ...
CGGCATGTTTTACACCTACGCGACCATCGATCAGGAAGACGTACGCGCGATCGTGAAGCGGCCGCCTCCCGGCGTTCGTGGCGATGTGCAGCTCGAGGCGTGGGTCGAAACGCGGGAGGGCCGCACGGTATGCAAGGGAACGGTCTCGGTCGGACATCCCGCGGCCGTTTCCTATGTGCGCGGGCTTCCACTGGAAAACGCGCCACCGGGCCAGATTCGGATTCTCGAGGCCATGGCGCCGGGAATGGAAATCGTGCCGGTCGAGGATTTTGTGATCACGGAAGGCGGAGAAGAAGGAGAGCTCCGCGATCCCCAGGCGATGCATCGTGTGATGCAGGTTTTTCCGCGCGGCGTGAACACCCAGCCGGCGGTCGGATTTTATGGCGCGACCGAGATCACGCTTCATTGCGGTCCGATCAAGCTGGGCGTTCCTTACAAGAAATCCGGAAAGGTGATCGCTGTGGGCGCCAGCCCGAAAACCGAGTTCGCGTGGTTTGATTCCACCTTGGCGGACAAGAGCGGGACCCTGATCGCCGAAATGCGCCACATGACGCGTTGGATGAAAGGATCGTCGCCCTTGTGGCGGGCGGCCTGAAGCGTCTGTTGCACGACCTTCGGCAAGCAGCGGACGGCGGCCCGTGTTCGTCGCTATCGGTGAAATGAAGGACCGGCACCCCGGAAAGAGATTGGCAACCATGGCGCGGTAAAGTCATGTCGGCGTGCGTCACGGGAAGCCACACTGATTCCATGAGATCTGATGCGACAACCTTTAAGCTGCTTGCGCACGCCGGTTGCGCGGCGCCGGGGGCGATCATCATCGGCCTTTGCGCGGCGCGGCTCGCCAGACATTTCGATGAGGTCGGCGTCACGCTCGCGGTGGTCTTTGCTCTTTGCCTGTTGGCCGATTTGGTCTGGATCCGGCGTGAGGTGCACCTCCTCGGCATGGGCGAACTTGCGCGAGAACCCGCCGCCCAATTTCTGTGGTCGTGCGTCTTCCTCAGCCTCATTTCGCTGGGGCTCGGCATGGCGGTCGGTAGTCTCCTCTGGTTCGAAGGAGATTTCGTGCGCCGCTTCAGCCTCGGTTTCTGGACGTTGATGGCGATCAGCGCCAGTTATCCCTTGTTCCGCGACGCGAAACGACTCGCCGACGCCTCCCGCTGGAGCGGAGCGCGGCAGGCTTAGCTTCTCGTTTGTCTTGGCTCAGGTGCGGTCGGGGATGACCACCTGCATGGTTTCAAATCCATGCACGAAATTCGAGAAGCTGCGTACCGGCTCGCCCACGAGTTCGATCCGGGGGAATCGTTTCAGGATTTCTTCCCAAATGATCGTGAGCTGCATCTCGGCCACGCGATTGCCCACACAGCGGTGGACGCCGAAGCCGAACGACATGTGATGCCGCGGGCGCTCCCGGTCGATCTTGTAGGCATGGCCGTCCTCGATGACGGACTCATCGCGATTGCCGGAGATGTACCACATGGCGAGCCTGTCACCGGCCTTGATGGTCTTTCCGCCGAGGGTAACGTCCTTGACTGCGACCCGCGCCATATGGGCAAGCGGCGTCTGCCAGCGGATGGTTTCCGAAACCATCGAGGAAACGAGACCAGGGTTCTCCCGTAGCTTGTCGTATTCCTTTGGAAATTTGTTCAGCGCGTAGACACTGCCGGAGATCGTGTTGCGAGTGGTGTCATTGCCGCCGACGATCAGAAGGATGACCGTTCCCTGATACTGATCGATCGACATCGTCCGTGTCTCGGGATGATGGGTCAACATCGAGATGAGATCTATCCCTGGCCTGTCGGTGTTCAGCCGCTGGTTCCACAATTCCTGGAACGTGCCGAAGCACTCCATCATCGCTTCGCCCTTGTGCTGCCAGCTTTTCACCGGCCCGTGCCCCGGCAGGTTCATGATCATGTCGGACCAATAGGGGAGCTTGCGCCGGTCCTCGAAGGGAAAATCGAACAGCGTGGCGAGCGTCATCGCCGTGAGCTCTTTGGAAACCAGATCGACCCAGTCGAAAGGAGTGCCGATTGGAAGCGAATCCAGGATCTGGCCGGCGCGCTCACGCACGATCGGTGCCATGTTGGCGATGTTGGCGGGCGAGACGGTCGGCGTCACCGCCTTGCGGTGCACGCTGTGCTCGGGCTCGTCCATGGTGATGAAGCCGGCATTGTTGGCGCGGCGCTCACGACCGAGCGCCTCCATGATGGCTTCCTGCTCCTTGCGGGCAGCCTCGTTGACGAGGGTGATTCCTTGCGCGGACGAGAGTTCGAGATGATTGGTATCGGCCGCCATGATGTCGTCCCAGCGCGTGATCGACCAATAGGGGCCGTACACGCTCTCGGGCGTGAAATGGACCGGGTCTTCCTTGCGCAGGCGTTCGAACACCGGCCAGATCGTGTCGTTCTGGAAACGCTCCACCTGCGCCGGATTGAGCTCGGCGAGTGGCGTGGCATAAGCCTCGGCGCGGCCTCCGTCGGGTTTCACGGCGATGTTCATGGATGTCCTCCTCGGCGCGTCCGGTTGTGCTTTGGCGAGGGTTCGCCCAAGTGCGTGGCGTGTCAACTCCGGACGCCGGCAATGTGACATTATGAATGCCGGAATCCTGCGGAAGGCGGCCAGAGACATTGCGGAAAACAGACCCTTCCAACGCGCGTGCGATCGAACAGAGCCTCGCGCTTGCGGCGGACGCGGACGGCGACCTGACCGCGCCCGTTTACGCGCTGCTGTTTCGCCAGCACCCGGAGATGGAAGCGCTTTTCATCCGTGACACCAACGGCCTGATTAAGGGCGAAATGCTGATGCGCGCTTTCGAAGTGATCATGGATTTCGTCGGTGAGCGCCGCTATGCCCATCACTTCATCGCTTCGGAGGTGATCACCCATGAAGGCTATGAAGTCCCGCGAACGGTCTTCGCGTCCTTTTTCACGATTGTCAGGGAGGTGGTGAAGACGGCGTGTGCCGAAGGGTGGACGGAGGAGATGGAGCTCGCCTGGCAGCAGATGCTCGCGGAGTTCGGCATCCTCCTTCAGAAAAATCCTTAGCGGACTTGCACGTTAGAGCGTAACGACGAGCGTCTGCCGGAGCAGCGTTCCTTCGAAGGCGAGGAGGGCTTCGTGCACGAGCCGGAAGTCCTCCTCGACGGTCACTCCGAACAAGGGATCGCGCGCGGCATCGATGGCCGCCTCGACTTTGTGCCAGTCACCCTCGTCAAAGGTGCGCATCGCCAGGGGAAAGAGCACGTCCTCTTCCATCTTCATGTGCTCGCGCTCGGCGTCAATGAAGCTGCGGGCTGCTCCGACGATTTTCTCTCTGGGAACGACGGCTTCGCGAAAAAGCGCCTGGATGGTGTCCCTGAAGCGGCCGACGCGCGCCCGGGCATCGCGATGTTCGCGCGCCAGATCGCACACCGCGCTTGCGAGAGGATCCTTCTCGCGCAGGTGGTGGAACAACGCGTCTTCCTTTGGGTGATGACAGCGGTCCGGGTATTCGCAGAACCAGCCCGAGACGGCGAGCAGGAGTTCGTAGTCGGGATCGACGCCGTTTGCCAGCAAGCCGACATTATGATCGAGCATGCCGAGCAACCGGCGCGCATTGCGATGCTCCTCCTTCAGGACCCGGAGCATTCCCGGCATCGCGGCTTGCGGATGCACTGGTGATGGGTCGGCCGTCATTGCTTCAGATTCTCGTAGTAGGGGATGACGACCTCGCGCGTGTCCTTTTCTGTCTTGCCGAGCATCGAGAGCGTGATCGGATGAATGGCGGTTTCGTCCACCATGATCTCCACGCAGGCCGGCTTGCCGCTCGCGAACGCGCGTTCGATTGCGGGGCGAATGGCATCGTGCCGGGTGACGCATTCGCCATGGCAGCCGAAACCCTTCGCCACCTCGGAGTAGCGTGTTTCGCCGAGGCGCGTGATCACGTTGTAGTTCTCGCCATACATGATCTGCTGGCCGTGGATGCACATGCCCCAGACGCGGTTGTTGAGCACGACGGTGACGACCGGCAGATGGTGCCGGATCATCGTGTCGAATTCCTGCAGATGGAATCCCATCGAGCCGTCGCCGGTCACATGCATGATGCGGCGCCCGGGAAAGGCGCGGCTGAGACCGATGGCAAAACCGGGTCCGGTGCCGAGGCAGCCAAGATAGCCGTGGCTGTGCACGCGGCCCGGCCCGCTCACGCGTAGGCGGTCGGCGGCCCAGCTTGCGGCTTCACCACCGTCGAGAGCGTAAGCGGCTTCGGGGCCGGCAATTTCCATCACAGCCTCTGCCGCATGGTAGGGATGGACACCGCGCGCGGAATCCTTCTCGGGATAAAGTGCAGCGCCGTGATGTTGCACCGCCACTGCGCGCTTGACCCATTCGTGGTCGACAGACCAGCGCGTGCCACGTGCGGCGGTGGAAAGCGCGTTCAGCGTCTCTCCGCAGTCTGCCGTAATGGCAACATCGACATCGCGGATGCGCCCGATCTCTCCGGCATCCGAGTGGACCTGGGCCAGTTTGGCGGCCGCGGGAACGATCGCGCCGCTGCGGCCGCCGAGGAAGAGGCCGAGCCGGGCTCCGAGGAGCAGGACGGCGTCAGGAGGCTCTGCACCGGAAAGCACGAGCGCACCAAGATTGGAAACGGCATGGCCGGAAAGCTTGTGCCCGGTCGGAAGAACGCCGAGCCCGCGTGTGTTGGCGAAGACCGGGATCCCGCTCTCTTCGACGAAGGCGCGAAGTGCGGAACAGTCGCTGAAACGGGTCTCTCCGCCGGCGATGATTACCGGCCGCCGCGCGGATGCGAGCATTGCGAGCAGTCGTTCGACTTCGCGCGGCGAGGGCGCGGGCGTCGGATGCACGTCGAGACCGCTCGCCGGCGTTGCCTCGTCGGCGCGAACGGGCGAGTGCAGCACATCGATCGGAATCTCGAGCAGCACGGGACCGCGCCTCCCGGTGGTCGCCTTTCGGATCGCCATCGCCGTGAGTTCCGCGACACGTTCCGTGTTTGTGACGCGATGAGCCCATTTGACTGCCGGTGTCGCCATCGCAATCTGGTCGAACCCGCCTTGCAGGGGATTGGTCTCGAGTTCGCGCAAAGGGGGCGCCCCGATGACAAAAAGGACGGGCGAACAGTCGAGGTACGCGTTTGCGATCGCGGAGAGGGCGTTGGTGAAGCCGGGACCCGCCGTGATGGCGCAGACGCCGAGCGATCCTGTTGCGCGGGCATAGGCGTCGGCAGCGTGCCCAGCCGAGGATTCATGGCGGCAATCGGTGAGCGCGATGTCGTGATCGACGCAGCCTTTCAGCAGACCTTCCAGATGGCCGCCATGAAGGGCGAAGACGTGTTCGACATTCGCGCGGGCGAGGGTCTCGGCAAAAAGATCTCCGCCTGTCTTCATGACGGGATTGGCCATGGTGTGCCTCCGGTTCTTCTCATCGGCAATGCGACGTCCGGGGCCGGCCGCAAACATTGAGGAGCATCAACGTTCAATGACCGCGATGCCGCATCCGTTGGACGACCTGCGCCGGACTCCACCAAGGTTCGGGGCGAGCCGCAGAGCGCATGCAGGTAGGTCGGCCGTACCGCATCGGCAAATTTTTTTGGGGCCCCTCTTGAAGCCGTCCTTCCGCTGCCTAACTCGAAAACTGCCAGGCGCCGAAAGGGCTTGGCCGGCGCGGCTGGCCCCGCGCCAGTTGCTCGTATCCGTATTGCTCGTGAGGAGGATAGGGTTATGACAACGAGAAACACCTGTTCCGTGAACGCCTCCCTCCGCGTTGCAATCGATCCGCAGCTGGCGCGCCCGCCGCGGTCCGGTTTCCGGCGCGGTGCCTCTGAAATTTGAAGGCGCCCCGGGCTACGCGCCCGCGGGCCAAAGGGAGAATTGTGTCATGGCGATGAAAAATCTCATTCCCTGGAGCCGCAGCAAGGACGTGCCTTCCTCACGCTTCGAGGAATCGAGTCCGTTTTTTGCGCTTCACCGGCAGATGAATCGTTTGTTCGACGACTTCTTCCGCGATTTCGATCTGCCGCCCTCGGGCCGCACAGGGTGGCGAGCGGGGGTTCCGCATGTCGAGATCAGCGAAGATGACAAGGACGTGAAACTCACCGCCGAACTTCCGGGTCTTGACGACAAGGATGTCGAGGTCACGCTGCGCGATGGCATCCTGACGCTGAGCGGCGAAAAGAAATCCGAGACCAATGGGTCCGAAGACGGCGGTCATTACAGCGAACGCTGGTTTGGCCGATTCGAGCGAAGCTTCGATCTCGGCAGTGAGGTCGATCCGGACAAGGTGAGCGCAGTCTTCAAGAAGGGCGTGCTCACCGTCACCGTCGGCAAGCGCGCGGAAGCGCAATCGCGCGTCAAGCGCATTGCCGTCTCGCGTGAGTGAGAGTGGAGGCGCTCCATGGATCTTGCGAATGGTGAAAACTGGCCGACTGCTGTCGGGGCACGGCCTTTCTCGTTTCCGCACGAACTGATCGACGATCCCTCGTTCAGCGTGAGCGAGAAACGCGCGATCCTGTCCGAATGGGCATCGGATCTGTGCGCCGTCGAATCGATGCCGACACTACGCTTGCTCCCTGGCACAAATTTCCCGGTCACCTTCTCGGCGATCATGGACGCGAGACAGAGGCTTGAGGAACGACTGATCGAGCGTGCTCAAAGGGGCAGCCGGTCGGAAAAGCTGGGCCGTCTGGTCGTTGCGGATTTTGCTCGCAAGAAGACCGACGGCGTCGGGCGCTCGGGCATATAACTTTTGCCGGCCCAGGACCTGAGCTTTCCAGACTGGCCGGGACCGCACTAAGGTCCGTTTCGAAAAGACCAACCAGGGCGGACGAGCGATGGGACGGAACGCGCGGGTTCTGGCGGGCAATATCTATTTCGGCGAGGGGCCTCGCTGGCATCAAGGCCGGCTCTGGTTCAGCGATTTCTACGCAAAGGCGGTGAAGTCCGCCTCGCCCAAGGGCGATGTGCGCGTAGAGTTCGAGATCGACGACCGGCCCTCCGGTCTCGGCTGGATGCCCGACGGATCGCTGCTTGTCGTCTCGATGACCAAGCGGCAGCTGCTGAAGCGCGCGCCGGATGGCCGTCTCAGCCTGCACGCGGACATTTCGTCCATCGCCAGCTTTCATTGCAACGACATGGTTGTGGACAAGGCGGGCCGCGCCTTTGTCGGAAATTTCGGCTTCGATCTCGATGCCGCGATTGGCGCGCGGGGAGTCGAATCCGTGCTGGCGGAGCATCCGACCGCCAACCTTGCCTGCGTTCTGCCCGACGGAACCGCGCGAATCGCCGCCACCGGCATGCATTTTCCCAATGGCTCGGTGATCACGCCCGACGGCAAGACTTTGATCGTCGGCGAGACGCTGGGCGCATGCCTCACGGCGTTCGATATCGGGTCTGATGGCACGCTGTCGGGAAGGCGTGTGTGGGCATCGACAGGCGCGCGCCCTCCCGACGGAATCTGTCTCGATGCGGAAGGCGCGATCTGGATTGCGAACCCGGTTGCGCCCGAGTGCGTGCGTATCGCCGAAGGCGGAAAGGTGCTCGACATCATCGAGACCGAACAGCCTTGCTATGCCTGCATGCTGGGCGGCGAGGATGGACGCACGCTGTTCATGCTGACCGCAGCAACCTCGCTCGCGCATGAAGCCGCGGCGGCACCGACCGGAAAGCTGCGTATCGCACGGGTCGACGCACCGCGCGCGGGTTTGCCGTAAGCGTCCCGCGGAAAACCCCACGGCGGACATTGATCGTCGGGTGCGGTGTGTTGCCGGAATGCGACAGAGATGAAAATTCCGCTCACGCTTCTCTTATGGCTCGTCTTATGGCTCCTTTTGCCAGGAGCGGCGATCGCCCAGACAAATGCGAACCAGCCGGTGAAAGACTGGTCGGTCGAAACGGTGGTCGTCACCGCCGAGCCTCCGGGACCTGCGCTGTGGCGAATCACGAAAGGATCGTCGGAAGTCTGGATTCTCGGCCTGGTCGAGCCGCTGCCCGCGCAACTCCAATGGGACTCGCGCGGACTGCGCGGTCTCATGGACCATGCCCGCGCTGTGCTTCTGCCGCCGCGCGGCGAAGTCGGCATGTTCGAAGGCCTCTGGTTCCTGATCGCGCATGGCGACATGCTGCGCCTGCCGGAGGGACAGTCGCTCGCGGCGGAGCTTCCTCCGGCGCTCCGCGCGCGGTTTTTGGACGCGGTGGGAAAAGCCGGCCACGATCCTGATCGCTACGCCTCGTTCAAGCCGGCGGTGGCCGGGTTCATGCTCGAGAATGATTTTCTGAAGCAGAGAGATTTCACGGTTCGCGAACCGCTGGATACGATCCGGATTCTCGCGGCACGCAGGAGCGTGCCCGTGAACCTCATTGCGACCTATCCGGCCCTCGATGTGGTGAAGCAGGTTTCGATGCTGTCGCCTGAGGGCCATCGCCAGTGTCTTACGGATTCCATCGACGATCTCGACACGCTGGCCGCACACGCCGCACCGGCAGCGAGCGCCTGGGCGGAAGGCAATGTCGAAGGGATCGAAGAGCACTATTCCGAGGCCCGGGCGCTCGATTGCCTCAGTCAAAGCGCCTCTTTCGGCCAACTCTGGGAGCGAAGCGTGCGCGACACGGTGACCGCGATCGATGGGGCGCTCTCGCGGTCCGGCAAGACCATCGTCGTAATCAATATCGGCGAGTTCCTGCGCAAGAATGGTGTGCTCGAGCGGCTGAAGGCTCAGGGCCTCGAACTCGAAGGTCCGCCGGTGACCGGGAAATAGTCATAGGTCTCGTCGATCGGCCCAATCCATCGCGGGCCCTGGCGAACTTTCTCCGTCTTCCGCGCTGAACGACGCTTTCGTTCGGCTTTGTCCTTGCACGGAAGGCCGGATGGGCCATGCTGCCAGCAGCCGCTAAAGAGGTGAACATGCCGAAATCGCTTACGCATGCCGAGCGTCGCGCGGCAGCCGCCGGGAGCTTTCGTGTTTTCGTTCCGAACGCCGAACCTGAGCGCGTGGCCGACGCGCTCGCGCGGCGCCAGGGCGCTCTCGGCAGTCTTGCCTTCGAAGTCGTGGGCGAAATGTGGTCGCGCCCGGAGCTTTCGCGGCGTGATCGTTCGCTTATCGTGATCTCGACGCTGGCCGCGCAGGCCCGCGACGAGGAACTCGTGCTCCACACGCGGATCGGCCTGCGCAATGGACTCACGCAAAGCGAGATCGAGGAGATCCTGCTCCACGTCGCCGCCTATGCCGGTTTTCCCGCGGCAATGGCATCGAGCCGGCGGGTCGATGAGGGCTTGCGCCAGGAACTGGGCGTGAAGGACTTGCCTGAGCGGACAGCCGCGAAGGCCAAGTCGGATTCCGATCGCGATCGCGATGCGGCAGATGTTCTGCGCACGCTGACCGGCACTGCCGAATTCGGGACCGGGCAGATGGAACGGATGTTCGGCGCGGCGGGTGTGACGGCGTCGCGCTTTGCCTTCGGCGACATCTGGAGCCGGGAGGAGCTTTCGCGCCGCGACCGCTCTGCCATCGTCATCAGCATTCTCATTGCGCTGGGCGCGGCCGGCGAACTCGCTGCACAGGTCCAGGGCGGTCTTCGTCACGGGCTCACGCGTATCGAGATCGAAGAGATCGTCAATCACCTCTCGCTTTATGCGGGCATTCCGCGCGCAGTCGAAGCCATGCGCGAAGTGCAATCGGCGCTCGCGCGCGTCGATCCGAACAGATGAGTGCGACCGCGCTGGTCCTGGGCACTCGCACGATCGTGGCGCCCAGACAGCCGACAGAGGCATAGGCGGCTGCGACACTCGCGCTGCTTGCACGATCGCCGTCGCTGCAGTATTTGCGAACGATTATTATTTGCATTTGGAGCTGGCACTTTGGGCCGTGTCATGGGCATCGCGGGCAGCGCACTTTTGGCGCTCGCCGCCTCAGGCGGAGCGGCGTCGGCCGACGAGGACCGCCCCTTCGCCACGCTCTACACGACGATGACGGAGCCGGCCGGCGAGGGCGAAATGGAGCAGACCTTCGCGTGGAAAACCGGCCACGCCGAGGAGCGCTATAACGAGATCCAGTCGCGCTCCGAATTCGAATATGGCCTCGGCGAGGGGATCCAGGGCGAACTCGCGCTCACGGCCGATCTCGCGCAGACGCGCGAGCACACGCCGCCTGGCCCGCTCGAGACGGAAAGAACGATCGGTGTCGCCGGAGAACTGATCGGCCGGGTGCTCGATCCGCACACGTCTGCGATTGGGCTTGCCTTCTATGTCGAACCGTCATGGAGCACAGCCGAGCAGGGAATCGAGATGAAAGCGCTCCTGCAGAAGAATTATCTGGGCGACCGCCTCGTGACGGTCGTCAACCTAAATGTCGAAGATAACTGGGTGCGCGGAACCGCGGGCCACAGGGAAAGCGAAAGTGCCCTTGAACTCGATCTGGGCGCGGCCTGGAAATTCGACCCTTACGCAAGCGTCGGTCTCGAACTCGACAACGAACGCGCATTCTCGGGCGAGATCATCGGCTCGCGTGCAAGCCAGCGATCGAGCAGCCTGTTCCTGGGGCCGACGCTCACGATTCTGAGTGATCCCTGGTCGCTCACGATAGGCGTTCAGACCCAGCTGCCGCTCGCCTCGGGCCGCGCCGGCGAAGTCGCCGGCGGCTACGCATCGGCAACCGAGCGCCTCCGCGCGATCCTGCGCGTGTCGGCCGAACTCTGAGCCTTTGTCAGCGCGCGGCTATCGCGCGATCAGTAGGAGACGAAGCCCAGGACCTGCGCCAGCATCATGCCGCTCACCGCGCAGACCGGCGATAGCGCGGCGAGCGTCGTGATCATTCCCGCGAGGCCGAACGGGCGATGACCGCCCGAACGTTTCGCGTGTGCGTGGTCGAAATGGATGTTGGACGGGCTTTGCATCGTTCTCTCCCAGATCGCGGCCGATAAAACTCGTACCGCTTTTGCCGAAGATTTTATTCAACCGCATAGGTCCTGACGCTGTTTCAAACTTCCAACGCGCATTTTCATCTTGTTCGACTTAAAGGCATTTGATCACGGTGTGACTGGTGCGCGTGGAATACACCTAAGCCTGTGACGCGCTTGGCGCCGGTGATCGCCTCGGTTAATGCCCGAGCCCGCGCTTCGGCCTGCGTGGCAAACAGTTCGTGAAGCGGCCTCGCAGCCTTGATCCGACTCGCATCGGGCTCTGCGTCAGCGCTGGCATCGAGGATCTCTTTCGAACCCTCTCGGACCTCCAATTCCATCTCCTCCCGAAGTACGCCGAGCGGCATGCGCGATGACCCGCCATGCGGATTTCTCGTGTTTGCCCGTGAATGGGCCGATCGTGCAGGATTTTGAGGCGGCGGAGTTCCCGTTTTCCCTGCCTTGCGCCCTTCGCCGAGCGGATATGATAGGTTTTCAGGAACCAAGAGATGCGTGCAATGACCGGGGATTTGCGGGCGATCCAGGCGCCGCTGAAAGAGCGCTATCGGGCGGAGCCAGACACGGCGCGGGTCACGCTGCGCGCGCGGGGGCGGTTGGGTGAAGGCGTCAGTTGCAAGATCGAAACCGGAAAGGCGATGGTCACGGCCGGCCTTCATCCGGCGACCGGCGGAAATGGGCTCAGTGCATGCTCCGGCGACATGCTGCTCGAGGCGCTCGTCGCCTGTGCCGGCGTCACACTGAACGCGGTTGCGACATCACTCGGCATTGCCTTGCGCGATGCGACGCTTGAGGCCGAAGGCGATCTCGATTTCCGCGGCACGCT
>Ga0070734_10005182_pt1 | contig 11712 bp, 8 predicted proteins | sample Coa_R1_8_FD_66444 | JGI IMG/M metagenome (GOLD analysis project Ga0070734, IMG submission 66444) | Surface soil microbial communities from Centralia Pennsylvania, which are recovering from an underground coalmine fire - Coalmine... | ecosystem: Environmental > Terrestrial > Soil > Unclassified ...
CGGCCGGATTTGTCGGTGATGGTGCCCGAGATCATCACGGGCACGTCAATGCCGCGCTCCTCGAGAATTTCACTGATTGCATACAGCGCGGCCTTGGCGTTCAAGGTGTCGAAGATGGTTTCGACCAAGAGCAGGTCGGCGCCGCCGTCGAGCAGGCCCCTCGCCTGCTCGCCATAGGCCTGGCGCAGATCGTCGAAGGTGACGGCCCGGTAGCCGGGATTGGCCACATCAGGCGAGATCGATGCAGTGCGATTGGTCGGGCCGATCGCGCCCGCGACAAAGCGCGGCTTGCCGTCTTCGCGCGCAACGCGTTCGGCGGCGCTTCGCGCGAGCTTCGCGCCCTCAAAATTCATCTCGTAGGCGATGTCGGTGAGGTCGTAATCGGCCTGCGCGATTCGTGTCGACGAAAAGGTATTGGTCGCGACGATGTCGGCGCCGGCGCGCAAATAGGCGGCGTGGATGTCCTCGATCGCCTGGGGCTGGGTGAGAATCAGAAGGTCGTTGTTGCCGCGGAGGTCCCGATCGAAATTCTTGAAGCGTTCACCACGGAAAGCCGCCTCATCGAACTGCAAGGCCTGGATCATGGTGCCCATGGCGCCATCGAGCATGAGGATGCGTTCCTTGGCGGCAGCCAGCAGCGCGGTACGTTTGGACGAAACGGGTGCAGACATCATGCAGCTTTCTGCGCGCCGGTCGGACGAATGCCGAGCAGATGGCTGATCGCGAACACGAGATCGGCGCGGTTCATGGTGTAGAAATGGAAGGTGTCGATGCCATGTTTTGCCAGTTTTTGTACCTGGCCAGCCGCAACGGTCGCGGCCACGAGCTTGCGCGTTTCGGCGTCGTCGTCGAGACCGGCGAATTTTTGCGCAAACCAGTCCGGTACGGTGGTCCCGGCGCGGGTGACGAAATTGCGGGCCTGCTTGAAATTGTGCATCGGCATGATGCCGGGCACGATCGGAATATCGATGCCGCGCGCGCGAACGCGGTCGAGATAGCGGAGATAGAAGTCGTTATCGAAGAACACCTGCGTGATCGCGCGCGCAGCACCCGCATCGACCTTGGCCTTCAGCGTATCGATGTCGGCATCGAAATCGCGCGCCTCGGGATGCTTTTCCGGATAGGCGGAGACGGACACCTCGATGTCGCTATGGCGCTTCTTGATGCCGGCCACGAGTTCGGGCGAGGTCTTGTAGCCATCGTGGTGTGCGACATAGGGCGTGCCGATGCCGGTTGCGGGATCGCCGCGGAGCGCGACGATATGGCGGACGCCGACATCGTGATAGCGGTCCACGATCTCGTCGATCTCCCCGCGCGAGGCGCCGACGCAGGTGAGATGCGCTGCCGGCAACAGCGCGGTCTCTTTCAGGATGCGCGCGATGGTCGCATGCGTTCGCTCGCGGGTCGAGCCGCCGGCGCCGTAGGTGACGGAAACGAATTTGGGGGTAAGCGGCGCGAGGCGCTTGATCGTGTCCCACAGGTTCCGTTCCATCTCCTCGGTCTTCGGCGGGAAGAACTCGAACGAGATCGCTGGCCGAGCAGGCGCACGTTCGTGATCGCTCGCGGGGGGCGTCATCTCGGTCATGGCTCATCACACTCCAAAGCGGGGTTCCGGCCCTTCAAGCCTAAGGGCCAGGGAGCTAAAATAGGCCAAACGGTTCGCCCGAAACAGCCCACTAATGTTGGGAAATAGCCCAATTAATCCACGAGATCGAAAGACGATAGTCGATATTCTCGCGTGTGGGCAGCGGTTAATATCGGTTAAATGCCTAAATTATCTGATAAAAGGTGAAGGCGCGGTGTTGGGCAATTCAAAAGCAGTTTCAAAAATCTATCATAAATCCCACCACGAAGGGCTGCAACACGCGCTAACCGGCCCAGCCGAGGCCGCCCATTGTCCGCCCAATGCCGTGCACTAGCTTAGGCAGCCATGATCCCGCTCTCCGTCCTCGATCTCTCCGTCGTTACCACGGCAACCCCGCCCGCCGCGGCGTTGCGCAACAGCATCGATCTGGCGCGCCACGTCGATGGGCTCGGCTATGTCCGTTACTGGCTTGCCGAGCACCATAATCTCGCGTCCGTCGCGAGCCCCGCGCCCGATGTGATGATCGGCCAAATCGCGGCTGTGACCAGCCACATCCGTGTCGGCTCTGGCGGCGTAATGCTGCCCAATCATGCGCCGCTCGTGGTTGCCGAGCGCTTCAAAATGCTGGAGGCCCTGTTTCCGGGCCGGATCGATCTCGGGCTTGGCCGCGCGCCCGGCACGGATGGCGCGACGGCTTACGCGCTGCGCAGCCGTCTCGACCATCGCGACGGCGATGACTTTCTCGAGCGCCTGCAGGAGTTGATCTTGTGGGAGACGCGCGGGTTTCCGTTGGGCCATCCCTACAACAAGGTGGTGGCGATGCCTGACGATACGCCGCTGCCGCCGATCTGGCTGCTCGGCTCCAGCGACTACTCCTCCGAGCTCGCCGCCCAGGTCGGGATGGGCTTTGCCTTCGCGCATCATTTTGCCTCGCATGATGCGATCGAGGCGATGACCAATTACCGCGCGCACTTCAAGGCCTCACCCTGGCGTACGACGCCGCATGCGATCCTCGCGGTCGCGGTGATTGCGGCCGAAACCGATGCGGAAGCGGAACGGCTCGCATCCTCGATGGACCTCAATCGCCTGCGGCGCGACCGCGGGCAATATCTGCCGCTGCCGAGCCCGGAGGAGGCGCTGGCCTATCCCTACACTGCGGCGGAGCGTGCTTTGATCGCGCGCAACCGCTCGCGGCTGTTCGTCGGCAGTCCGCCAACCGTGATGCGGCAGCTCGAGCCTATGATCGAGGCAAGCAAAGCCGACGAGCTCATGGTCGTCAGCTGGATCTATGACCACGAGGCGCGAAAGAAATCCTACAGTCTGCTCGCGGACGCGTTCCGCCTGAAGAGGAGAGTGGCGGCGTGAGGCGACTTCGTCGTCCCGACCAAGCGAAGCGCGAGCGGGACCCATAATCCCAGGAGTCGATTGCTCACGAAGGCACTGACAGCGCCTCAAATCGAAAGCTCACGCGGTGTGGGTCGCGGCGTTCGCCGGGACGACACCGTTGATATATCACACAGGTCACTCCGGCTTTTCGCTGAAGGTCGCGCGGAAGGGATGGCCGGGATAGACACCGACAATGCGGAATTCGCGCGAGAAGAATTTCAATTCCTCCAGGGCAAAGGCAAGGCCTTTGTCATTGGGATGACCATCGACGTCGGCATAGAATTGGGTAGCGAAGAAATTGCCGTCGACCATGTAGCTTTCGAGCTTGGTCATGTTGACGCCATTTGTAGCGAAGCCGCCGAGCGCCTTGTACAGCGCCGCCGGCAGGTTGCGCACGCGGAACACGAACGTCGTGACCAGCGGCCCCGAATCCTGCTGCGCCCAGTTTTCCTCGCGCGTCAGCACTACGAAGCGCGTGGTGTTGTGATCCTCGTCCTCGACGTCTTCGGCGAGAATATCGAGGCCGTAGATGTCGGCGGCGAGACGCGAGGCGAGCGCTGCGCAGCTTTGGTCTCCGCGAGCGGCGACGATGCGCGCGCTGCCGGCGGTGTCGGCGGCAACGATTGGCTTGATGCCAAGCTTGCGGATGATGCGACGGCATTGTCCGAGCGCGTGGACGTGGCTCTCGACCGTCTTGATGTCAGCGAGCTTTGCGCCCTTCGGCGCCATCAGTTGGTGGTGGATCGGCAGAAACCATTCGCCGACGATGAAGAGACCCGATGCCGGCAACAGATGGTGGATGTCGGCGACGCGGCCGGCGACCGAGTTCTCGATCGGGATCATGCCGAGATCGGCCTCGCCCGAGGAGATCGCGGCAAGCGCGTCCTCGAAGGTCGGGCAGGGCAGGGGCTCGGCTTCGGGATAGGCCCCGACGATGGCGATGTGGGAATTGGCGCCAGGCTCGCCCTGGAACGCGATTTTGAGCTTCTTGGTCATGAGGCGCCTTGTAGCAGCCGTCTAGCTTTTCGCCAGTGGTCCGATTCTAACATTCGCACACCTTCTCGGCGGGCACGTCTGCGAATGTTAGAATCAAGGACCACTGGCAAAATATTATTGCTGGTGGAGCTTTTGGATTTGACGTTCGCAAAAGGGATTCGCGGCAAATGGGTGCGAACGTCAAATCCGCTCCACCAGTATTTTGCGGGCGGTTTCGAGGTCTGCCGGGGTGTCGACCCCGCGCGGCACGGTGTCGACGACGGTGATGTCGATGCGCATGCCGGCCTCCAGCGCGCGCAACTGCTCGAGGTTCTCCTGACGCTCGAGCGGCGAGGGCGGCAGGCGGACGAAGCGTTCCAGCGCAGGCCGCCGGTAAGCATAGAGGCCGATATGGTGATAGCGCGGCCCAGCGCCGGTTGGCGCGGTCGCGCGGGTAAAATAAAGCGCGCGCATCCGCCGCCCGCCAATCGGCGAGCCGACCGCCTTCACCACGCTCGGAGCGAGGTCTTCCTCCTCGGTGTGGATTTGGGCGGCGAGGGTCGCGATGTCGACCGCAGGATCGTCCAACGGCCCCAGCGCTTCGCGGATGGTTTGCGGCAAAATGGTCGGGAAATCGCCTTGCAAATTGACCACGATCTCGGCCTCGCGCCCCGGATCGAGCTTTTCCACCGCCTCAAAAATCCGATCTGAGCCGGAGGGATGATCGGGCCTTGTCATGATGGCTTCGCCGCCGTGGGCGGCGACGACGTCAGCGATCTCGGGCGTGTCAGTTGCGACCGCCACGCGGCCGATATCGGCTTCCTTCGCCCGCCGCAGTACGTGCGCGATCATCGGTACGCCGGCGATGTCCAGGAGCGGCTTGCCCGGCAGGCGGGACGACGCCATGCGGGCAGGAATCAGCACCAAAGTGCGGGTTTCGGTCATCAGGACCCGGCTGAAAAAGCTTCTCGGAAAGGGTGGGGGTTCTCGGATGCAGGCGCATTTATACGGGTTGCCAGAGGACGGGCAAACCGATATCTCATCGCCTGCTTGGGGGCGGGGCGAAAGCTAATACCTTCAGGTGAATCGCGCGGCCGCTTTCGTGGCCCAAAAGTCGACTTTCAAAGGCGTGGAGCCTGATCCGAAATGGACTCCTTCGAACTCAATAAGGTTCTCGGTGCCATCCTGGGCACCTGTCTCGTTCTGCTGGTGACGAGCTTTACGGCGAATGCGCTGTTTGCGCCGGTGAAGCCGGAAAAGCCGGGCTTTGCGATTGCCGTGAAGGAGGCCGAGGGTGGTGCGAAGGAAGCAGCGGCGCCTGCTCCGTCCGAGCCGATCGAAAAACTGTTGCAAACCGCCTCTGTTGACAAGGGCGCGGCGGCCGCAAAGGTCTGCCAGACCTGCCATACTTTTGAGAAGGGCGGCCCGAACCGCGTCGGTCCCAACCTTTATGGCATCGTTGGCGACAAGAAGGGCGAGGGCCGCGGCGGCTTCAATTTCTCGGCCGCGATGAAGGGCAAGGGCGGCACCTGGACCTATGACGATCTCAATCAATTCCTCACCAATCCCAAGGGCTTTGTTCCGGGGACCGCGATGGGTTTTGCGGGCATCCAGAAGGACAGTCAGCGTGCCGATGTGATCGACTATCTTCATACGCTGTCCGACAACCCGGTTCCGCTGCCGGTCGCTTCGAAGTAGTCGGTCCGAGCCATTGCTCCAAAAACGGCCAGGCCCTGCCTGGCCGTTTCGCTATTCTAGTGGTCCGATGCTAAGCCGTTCTCAGCCGGCGGTTTTGCGAACGTTAGCATCAAAGGACCACTAGCAAATGATTTGATGCCGCGGAGCTTTGGATTGGCATTCGCGTGCAGGGACTCGCGGCGGACGGGGAGCGAACGTCAAATCCGCTCCACTAGGGCTCTCGCAGGGTTGTTATCGGGACGTTTCGCCGCACAAAGGCGTGCTAACATGAGGAAAAAGCAACGTAAGGCCTCGAATCCTTGCCTTATATTGCCCGCCCAATCTTCCGCTTTGGTTTGAGAGGACTCTCAATTTGGCAATTTCCCGACGACGGCTCCTGCAAACCAGTGCCTTTGCGGCGATGACGCCGGCCCTGGCCGGCTTCCCCGCGATACCGCAGGCTCTCGCGCAATCCGATCCCGAGCCGACCTGGCGACATGCTCTGTCGCTGTTCGGCGACATCAAATATCCCGCCGAGTTCAAGCGATTTGATTACGTCAATCCGGACGCGCCCAGGGGCGGCATCGCCCGCATGATCTCCATCGGCACCTTCGACAATTTCAACATCGCCGTATCCGGCATCAAGGGCTCGATCGCGCCTGCCGTCGCCATGATCTACGAAACCTTGATGGTGCGCTCGCAGGATGAGATCACCACCGAATACGGCCAGCTTGCCGAAGCTGCCGCGCATCCGGACGATTTTTCCTGGGTGATTTATCGTTTGCGCAAGGAAGCGCGCTGGCACGATGGCCAGCCGGTCACGCCCGAAGACGTGTTCTATTCGCTCGAAAACCTGAAGAAGCTGTCGCCGTTCTACGCTTCCTATTACCGTCACGTCGTCAAAGCGGAAAAGTCCGGCGAGCGCGACGTCAAATTCACCTTCGATAGTCCCGGAAATCGCGAATTGCCGACTATCGTCGGTGAGCTGATGGTGCTGCCGAAGCATTGGTGGGAAGGCAGTAGCAGCGATGGCAAGAAGCGCGACATCTCGCAGACCACGCTGGAAAAGCCGCTGGGCTCGGGGCCCTATCGGATCAAGGAGTTCGTTGCCGGCCGGTCAGTCGTGCTTGAGCGCGTGAAGGATTATTGGGGCGCCAACCTGCCGGTCCAGGTTGGCCAGAACAATTTCGACGAGCTGCACTTCGAATTTTTCCGCGATAATCTGATCGCGCTCGAAGCCTTCAAGGCCGATCAAGCCGACTGGATCGCCGAAAACTCCGCCAAGCAGTGGGCGACCGCCTACGATTTTCCGGCTGTCACTGAAAAGCGAGTCGTCAAGGAGGAATTCCCTATCAACGATTCCGGATTGATGCAGGCCTTCGCGCTCAATCTCCGTCGCAAGCAGTTCCAGGACGCCCGGCTCCGCCGCGCCTTGAACTATGTCTATGATTTCGAGGAGATGAACAAGCAGCTGTTCTATGGAAAGTATGAGCGGATCAACAGTTACTTCTACCGAACCGAGCTTGCCTCCTCCGGGTTACCGGAAGGACTTGAATTGCAGATCCTCGAGCCGCTGCGCGACAAGGTGCCGCCGGAAGTCTTCACCACCCCTTATCAGAATCCGGTCAACGGCAATCCGGAAAATGTCCGCAACAATTTGCGCGAGGCCCTGCGTCTCGTAAGATCCGCAGGTTACGACATCAAGGACACCAAGCTGGTCGATGCCGCCGGACAGCCGGTCGTCATGGAGATACTGGTGCAGGATCCTTCCTCCGAACGCCTCGCGCTGTTCTACAAGCCGTCGTTGGAGCGCTTGGGGGTGACAACCTCGGTGCGTGTCGTCGATCCTACGCAGTACGAGAATCGTTTGCGCGACTTCGACTTCGACATCATCATCGAATCGTGGGGGGAGTCTTTGTCTCCCGGTAATGAGCAGCGCGAGTTCTGGGGCTCGCAGGCGGCCGACCAGCCCGGCTCAAGGAACGTCGTTGGCATCAAGAATCCCGCGGTGGATGCGCTGATCGACCGCGTTATTTTTGCCAAGAACCGCGCCGACCTGGTCGCGGCCACGCACGCGCTTGACCGCGTGCTGTTGTGGAATTTCTATGTCGTGCCGCAGTACACATACGGCTACTCCCGCTACGCGCGCTGGGACCGCTTCAGCCACTTCGAGCCATTGCCGAAATATGGGCGATCCGGCCTGCCGACGCTGTGGTGGTACGACGCCGAGAAGGCCGCGAAGATCGGAAAGCGGTCTTGAGGGATTTTTCACGCATGATGCGTTTGTCGCGCCGGAATGTGCTCGGCCTGTCCATGGGCGCGCTTGCCGCACCCTGGCTGCGGCGCGCGCGGGCGGCCGAGCCCGACGACGTGCCGGAGGTGCATGGAATCTCGGCGTTCGGCGATCTGAAATATCCGGCCGACTTCGGGCAATTCGACTATGTCAATCCAGCGGCTCCGAAAGGCGGAGTGTTTTCGCTGATCCCTTCGGCGCGTGCCTACAATCAGTCCTTCCTGACCTTCAATTCGCTCAACGCTTACATCCTCAAAGGCGAAGGCGCGCAAGGCATGGACATGACCTTTGCGTCGTTGATGGCCCGAGCGAGCGACGAGCCGGACGCCTTGTATGGCCTTGCGGCGAAATCGGTGCGGATCTCGCCGGATAAGCTGACCTATCGTTTCACCATCCGCCCCGAGGCGAAATTCCACGACGGCACGAAACTGACGGCGCGGGATGTCGCCTTCTCGCTGATGGCCTTGAAGGAAAAGGGTCACCCACTCATCGTGGTGCAGTTGCGCGACATGGAGAAGGTGGAGGCCTTCGATGACGCGACACTCTTTGTGACTTTCGCCGCAAGACGCGCGCGCGACGTTCCGCTTTTTGTCGCGGGCCTGCCGATCTTCTCGAAGGCCTATTATTCGGACCATCCGTTCGACGAATCGACGCTCGACACGCCGCTCGGCTCCGGCCCGTACAAGGTCGGGAAATACGAGGTCAACCGCTTCATCGAATATGAGCGCGTCAACGATTGGTGGGCTGCCGATCTTCCAGTCTGTCGCGGCAGCTACAATTTCGATGTCGTGCGTTATGAATTCTATCGCGACCGCGACGTCGCCTTCGAAGGGTTCACCGGCAGGAACTATCTCTACCGCGAAGAATTCACGGCGCGGATTTGGGCCACCCGCTATGACTTTCCCGCGGCCAAGGATGGCCGCGTCAAGCTCGAGACTTTGCCCGACCAGACGCCGTCCGGCGGACAAGGCTGGTTCATCAATACCCGTCGGAGCAAGTTCAGCGATCCGCGCGTGCGCGAGGCCTTGAACTATGCCTTCGATTTCGAATGGACCAACAAGACGATCATGTATGGGGCCTATGCGCGCACACGCTCGCCGTTCCAGAACTCCGACATGGTCGCGGAAGGACCGCCGTCGCCGGAGGAGTTGAAGCTGCTCGAACCATTCCGCGGGCAAGTGCCGGACGAGGTGTTCGGCGAGCCGTTCGTGCCGCCCGTTTCCGACGGCTCGGGACAGGATCGCATGCTGTTGCGCAAGGCGCAGCAATTGCTCAACGAGGCCGGACTGTCGATCAAGGACGGCAAGCGGGTTTTGCCGAACGGCGAGGTCTTCACCATCGAGTTCCTGGTCGATGAACCCTCATTCCAACCGCATCACGCCCCCTTCATCAAGAACCTGAGCACGCTCGGCATCGATGCGACCTTGCGTGTGGTCGATGCCGTGCAATACCAGGCACGCAAGGATGATTTCGATTTCGACATAACCATCGAGCGGCTCGGCATGTCGGCGACGCCGGGCGACAGCCTGCGGCCCTATTTCACCTCCCAGGCGGCGGCGACCAAGGGTTCATACAATCTTGCCGGCGTCTCAAGTCCCGCGATCGATGCAATGGTCGAAAAGGCCATCGGCGCGGATAGCCGGGCCGATCTCACCACCGCCTGCCGGGCGCTCGACCGCCTGTTTCGCGCCGGCCGTTACTGGGTTCCGCAATGGTATGCGAGCACGCACCGCCTTGCCTATTGGGACCAGTTCAGCCATCCGGAGAAGCCGCCGCGCTACGCGCAAGGAGTCGGTTCTCCCGAGAACTGGTGGTATGACCAGATCAAGGCCGCGAAGCTCGATCCTGCGAAGTAAATCATGGCCGCCTATATCGCCCGCCGCATTCTCCTGATGTTCCCGACCTTGCTCGGGATCCTCTTCGTCTCTTTCGTCGTCGTCCAGTTCGCGCCGGGCGGGCCGGTGGAGCGCGTGATCGCGCAGCTTTCGGGCGCCGATACCGGCGGGACGTCGCGAATCTCCGGCGGGCAGGGCGGAGATTTCGGGCCGCGCGGACCCGCGGCTGGCGCTTCGGCGGATGCGGTCGCCTCGAAATACCGTGGTGCGCAGGGGCTCGACCCCGCCTTCATCAAGAGCCTCGAAAAGCAGTTCGGTTTCGACAAGCCGGCGCCGGAACGCTTTGCGCTGATGGTCTGGAATTACTCGCGGTTCGATTTCGGCAAAAGCTATTTTCGCGACATCAGCGTGATTCAGCTGATCAAGGAGAAGCTGCCGGTCTCGATGTCGCTCGGCATCTGGATGACGCTCCTGACCTACCTGATCTCGATTCCGCTCGGCATCCGCAAGGCGGTCAAGGACGGCTCGCGTTTCGACACCTGGACCTCGGCGGTCATCATCGTCGGCTTTGCGATTCCCGGATTCCTGTTTGCGATCTTGCTCATCATCCTGTTTGCGGGCGGATCGTTCTTCAACATCTTTCCTTTGCGCGGGCTGACATCGGACGGCTGGTCGAGCTTTCCCTGGTATTGGAAGATCCTGGATTATTTCTGGCACCTCACGTTGCCGATCGTCTCGATGGCGCTCAGCGCGTTCGCCACCATGACGCTGCTCACCAAGAACTCGTTCCTCGACGAGATCCGCAAGCAATATGTGATGACGGCGCGCGCGAAAGGGTGCAGCGAGCGGCAGGTGCTGTATGGTCACGTTTTTCGCAACGGGATGCTGATCGTGATCGCGGGCTTTCCGGGCGCCTTCGTCCATGCCTTTTTTTCCGGCTCGCTTCTGATTGAAACCATCTTTTCGCTCGACGGACTGGGCCTGTTGTCGTTCGAGAGTGTGCTCAATCGCGACTATCCGGTGGTCTTCGGCACGCTCTATATCTTTGCGCTGCTCGGCCTCGTCATGAACCTGATCTCCGATCTCACTTATATGTGGATCGATCCCAGGATCGATTTCGAGGCGCGGGAGGTCTGATGACGATCATCGCACCGCCGCCGGAAGAAACCTCCACACAGACGCCGCTCGGCGAGGCGGTGCCGGCGACGGGACACAAATTCATTGCCTCGCCGCTGAACCGCCGCCGCTGGCAGAACTTCAAGGCAAACAGGCGCGGCTATTGGTCGTTATGGATCTTCCTGATCCTGTTTTGCATCTCCTTGTTCGCCGAACTGATCGCAAACGATCGGCCGTTCCTGATCGAGTACGACGGCCATCTCTACTTTCCGGCCTTCATCACCTATCCGGAAACGACGTTCGGCGGCGACTTCCAGACCGCCGCCGACTACCGCGATCCCTATGTGCAGAAGTTGATCGCGGACAAGGGCGGCACCATCGTCTGGCCGCTGATCCGTTACTCCTACGACACCCACAATCTCGATCTGCCGACACCCGCGCCGTCGCCGCCGACCTGGATGCTGACGGAAGCGCAGTGCAAGGACGTGTTGCAGAAGAAAGGCTTAAAGAGCTGCCGCGACCTCGAATACAACTGGCTCGGTACCGATGATCAGGGACGCGACGTGCTGGCGCGGCTGATCTATGGCTTCCGCATTTCCGTGTTGTTCGGGCTTATCTTGACCTTCTTCTCGTCGATTATCGGCGTCGCGGCCGGCGGCGTCCAAGGCTATTTCGGCGGATGGACGGACCTGATGATGCAGCGCTTGATCGAAATCTGGAATTCGATTCCCGAGCTCTATCTGCTCCTGATCATCTTGTCGGTGCTGGTGCCGGGCTTCTTCGTCCTGCTCGGCATCATGCTGCTGTTCTCCTGGGTCTCGCTGGTGGGATTGGTACGTGCTGAA
>Ga0070734_10005183_pt1 | contig 11711 bp, 11 predicted proteins | sample Coa_R1_8_FD_66444 | JGI IMG/M metagenome (GOLD analysis project Ga0070734, IMG submission 66444) | Surface soil microbial communities from Centralia Pennsylvania, which are recovering from an underground coalmine fire - Coalmine... | ecosystem: Environmental > Terrestrial > Soil > Unclassified ...
ATCGAAGTCGTCCACGCCAGCGAATACATCACCATGGAAGACAAAGTGGAGGCTGTCCGCGCCAAGCGGGACAACTCCATGCGCGTCGGCTTGCGCCTGGTACGCGAGGGCAAGGCGAACGGCTTCGTGACAGCCGGCAATACCGGCGCGGCGATGGCGACGACGAAGATTGTATTGGGCGCGGTGCCGGGAGTGGATCGTCCAGCGTTGGCCGCCGTGTTTCCGACGGCCCCGGGGAATCCGGCCATGTTGCTGGACGTGGGCGCCAACGTCGATTGCACTCCGAAGAATCTCGAGCAGTTCGCTGTCATGGGTGACGTCTACTTCCGGGCCATGTATGGCAAGAGACCGGGCACCGCAGGACCGCGTGTGGGATTGCTGTCCATAGGTGAGGAAGAAACCAAGGGCAACGATTTGACGCGCGAGTCATTTCAGTTGCTGAAACAGCTTCCGCTGAATTTCGTTGGGAACGTCGAGGGGCGCGATCTTTATAACGGACAGGTCGACGTCATTGTTGCCGACGGATTCGTTGGGAACGTAGCTCTAAAGATTTCCGAAGGCGTGGCAAACCTGGTGCGAACGGCACTGAAAGAATCGCTAAAGGCCACAATTACGCGGCAGGTTGGGGCGCTGCTTTCGCGCAGCGCTTTTACCGATTTCAAGAAAAGGCTCGATCATACAGAGTACGGCGGCGCACCGCTGCTGGGCGTGAAGGGTGTTTGCATCATCACACACGGGTCCTCCAACGCGAATGCGATGAAGAACGCCGTGCGTGTAGCCGCGGAGTTCTCGCGCAGCGGAGTCAATGAGTCGATCGAGCGTGTGTTGGCAATGCTGCATCCGCCGAAGGCAGACGCGGCCGTCAAGGGCTAAACGAGAGTGTTGTCAGAATTAGATTTGATCGACAACGATGAAGCGAATGCCGCCAGAGGACCAGCCGCGGAGCGGCGAAAGAATGCAGCCCACGGCGCGAAGCCGTGGGTAATGTGCACGATCCGGAGCAAGCCCGGAAGGGGCGAAAGAAACGCTACGATACAGTCTCCGTAGGGATGACACGTTCTCACGCATACTCCAATGCCGGGCCGCTTTTGAGGCTCTGCACGCGTAGAATGCGAGCTCCTTCAAAGTGAGATCGTTCGGGTTGTTGAAGTTGTGCATCCAACATTCAACTTCATAGGATTTTTCCAAATGACAGATAGCAAGATCGCATTAATTTTTCCTGGCCAGGGATCGCAGATTGTTGGCATGGGCAAGGACTTGTTTGAGAAGTATCCGGCGGCGCGGCATACCTTTGAAGAAGCCGATGAGGCATTGGGATACAAGCTGTCGCACATTTGTTTCGAGGGTCCGGAAGATCAGTTACGGCTGACGGAGATCACACAACCGGCCATTCTGACGTCGTCGATTGCAACTCTGCGCGTTCTGGAGACCCGGATGCCGAAACCGTGTTATGTCGCAGGCCACAGTCTTGGGGAATACTCGGCGCATGTTGCATCCGGGACGTTCAGCTTTGCGGATGCCGTAAGGACAGTACGAAATCGTGGGAAGTACATGCAGGAGGCAGTACCGGTCGGAGTGGGAGCAATGGCCGCGATTCTTGGGATGGGCCTGGACAAGGTTGTGGGCGTTTGTCAGGATGCGGCACAGGGTGAAGTGTGCTCTCCGGCTAACATCAACTCGCCAGAGCAGGTCGTGATTTCAGGCAATACTGCGGCGGTAGAGCGCGCAGCAAAGTTGGCCGATGAGCGCGGAGCGAAGCGCGCGAAGTTGCTGCCGGTGAGTGCTCCATTCCATTGTTCGCTGATGAAGCCGGCGCAGGATCGGCTCGAGTGTGACTTGAAAAAGCTTGAGCGGCACAAGCCAGTCTATCCGGTGGCCTCCAATGTAGACGCTGAGCTGGTGACGGACGATTTACGCGCGATGGAGACGCTCATCCGGCAGGTGACGGGATCGGTGAAGTGGGAACAGTGTATGCGCCTGCTGATCGCCGAGGGCGTGGAAACATTTATTGAAGTTGGCCCGTCGAAGGTTTTGACAGGACTGATGCGGCAAATTGACCGATCGAAAACGAGCCTGAGTGTGGGAGACGAAGCCTCGTTGGTTAAGACAGTGGAGAGTTTGTCGCAGGCGGCGTAAGGCTAGTTCGAAGCGATCGCAGTGCTGCCTTTGTCATTCCGAACGGCCGTTCTTTGGCCGGAGGAATCTGCTGCTGCGTGCAGCAGAGATGCTGCCGGAGAACAGCACATATCTCGTGTGCTTGGGAACGACAAGCTTCAACCCTCTGCGTCCTCCGCGTACTCTGCGGTGAAGCTCTTCAGCGTTTGACCCGCAGAAAATCCACGTGTTACGGTAATCAGTCCGACGTGCTGATTCACATCTTCCGGCAGGCCAGCCACTGCTCGCTGATTGAGGTTGATTTTGTCTTCCGTTGAAGCGCCCGCTATCCGCAAAACCGCGCTGAACGCCGTCCATCGCCAGATGGGTGCGAAGATGGTCGAGTTCAATGGGTGGGACATGCCCGTCGAATACCCCGCGTCGATCGGTTGCGGGATCATCAATGAACACATGGCGGTCCGCACAGGCGTTGGCATCTTCGATGTCAGCCATATGGGCGATATCCGCCTGGCCGGACCGCAAGCGCTGGCCGCCGTCCAACACATCTCGATGAACGATGCCTCGAGGCTCGCGATTGGGCAGGCACAGTATTCCGCACTGCTCTATCCGCAGGGCACGTTTGTCGATGACGTGATCGTCCACCGTCTCGGTGAGGACGAGTATCTTCTCGTTATTAACGCCGGTACGCGCGAGAAGGACTTCAACTGGGTGCGTGACAACACACGCGGGTTCGATTGCCAGGTTCAGAATCTTTCGGACGATTTCACGCAGATCGCCATCCAGGGACCGAAGGCCGTCAATCTCCTGCAGAAACTGACAGACGCGGACTTGAGCAAGGTTAAGTTCTACTGGGTCACGCGTGGCACACTCTGCGGCTTGCCCAACACTCTGATGGGACGCACCGGCTACACGGCCGAAGATGGATTCGAGATCTACATTCCTGCGGACGAGCAAACGAGTGCTAGAGTCTGGAACGAGATTCTCGCTGCGGGAAAGGAATTGGGAGTTGTTCCGTGCGGCCTCGGCGCCCGCAACACCCTTCGCCTCGAAGGCAAGCTTCCGCTCTACGGACACGAGATTTCCGATACGATCAATGTTTGGGAAACTGGCCTCGACCGCTTCTGCAAGATGGAGAAATCCGAATTCATCGGCCGGGCAGCGCTGGAAATGGCGAAAGCTGCCGGCATGACCCGAACGCTCGTGGGACTCGAGATGGTCGACCGCGGTATTGCCCGCGATGAATATAAGGTGCAAGACGAGTCCGGACGCGAGATCGGATACGTCACCAGCGGGTCGCCGGCACCGTTTTTGAAGAAGAACATCGCTCTGGCTTATGTGCCGGTGGAGCACGCGGCGGTAGGTACGAGGGTGAAAGTAGAGATTCGCGGTCAAGGCGTGGGAGCGGTGGTCGTACCCACCCCGTTCTATAAACGTCCTGCGAAGAAGCTTTGACCACAGGGGACACAGAGTTACACCGAGGTTAGCTAGAAGCCAGGAGCTAGAAGCTTTTTATGCCCTATCCCACAGATCGCAAATACACCAAAGAACATGAGTGGATCCAGGTCAACGGCAACTCGGCCACCGTCGGGATCACGGACTACGCGCAAGAGTCGCTGGGCGACATTGTCTTCGTCGAAACGCCCAAAATTGGCGCCGAACTTACGGCTGGCAAGACGTTTGGCACGGTCGAATCCGTCAAGGCAGTCTCTGACCTGTTCGCTCCAGTCTCCGGCACTGTCACGGAAGTGAACGCGGACTTGGCCACGTCGCCCGAAAAGGTGAATAAGGATGCTCACGGCTCCTGGATGCTGAAAATGACGTTGAAGAATCCGGGCGAGCTCAACGCTCTCCTGTCAGCGGCAGACTACGAAAAATTCGTAGCCGAAGAGGCGGGCCATTGAGAGATTTCCTTCGTGAGCCTTAGTGTCCTTGGTTGAAGCTCTTGAAGTAAGAATCGATCCGCTGATGAAATGTGAGCCACATTCAAACGGTCGCGACACCACCAAAATCCAACGGAACCCCGGCGACATCTAATCAACTCTATGAGATATTTGCCCAAATCTCCTGCCGACCGCGAGGCCATGCTGAAGGCGATCGGCGCGCGTTCGATTGACGACTTGTTTGCCCCAATCCCGGCGGAGTACCGCCTGAACCGCGATCTGAGAATCCCGCGCCAGATGGCCGAGTCGGAGATCGTCGATTTCTTCCGCCAACGCTCACGCGAAAATGGCGACGGCTATACCAGCTTTCTAGGCGCGGGCGCTTACTTTCACTATCGGCCGGTCATCATCGACTCGCTGATTTCGCGCGGTGAATTCCTGACCGCCTACACGCCCTATCAGGCGGAGATTTCCCAAGGGACGCTGCAATCGATCTTCGAGTTCCAGACAATGATCTGCGAACTGACCGGCATGGAGGTCGCCAACGCTTCGATGTACGACGGTTCGACCGCCGCCGCAGAAGGCGTCATGATGGCCGTCCGCCTCACCGGACGCCGTTCCGTCGTAGTTGCACGCAATCTTCACCCGGAATACCGCGAGGTGCTAGCCACCTACGCCACGCACCAGGGCATGCCGCTTTCGACCGTCGGCTTTAGCGACAACGGCCGCATCAATCTCAAAGAACTCGAGCAGTCGATCACACCTGAGACCGCGTGCGTGCTGATCCAGTCTCCAAACTTCTTCGGCACGATTGAAGATGTCGACGCCATGGCGGAAATCGCGCACAAGCACGGAGCGATGCTGGTGGTCTCGATCGCAGAAGCCGTTTCGCTTGGGATCATTGAGCCGCCACGCCAAGCCGACATCATCGCGATGGAGGCCCAGTCCTTCGGCGTGCCACTTGGCTTCGGAGGCCCCTACTGCGGAGTCATCGCGACGCGCGAAAAATACGTTCGCCAGATGCCCGGACGCCTCGTCGGCCAGACCGTCGACAAGCAAGGTAAGCGCGGATTCGTCCTCACCCTTGCCACCCGCGAACAACATATCCGGCGTGAAAAAGCGACGTCGAACATCTGCACCAATCAGGCGCTGGTCGCGCTCATGGTCAACATCTTTATGACTGTGTACGGCAGGGTTGGCCTGAAAGAACTCGCCAAGCAGAATCTGGCCAAGACCGCTTACGCCGCCAACCAGTTCTCAAAGCACGGCAAAGTGCTCTTTGCCGACTCGCCGCGCTTCAACGAATTTGTAGTCGAGACCAGCGAGGATCCCTACGCGATCAACGGACGCCTGCTCGGTCACAAGATCGTCGGAGGCTTGCCGCTGAAAAAGTTTTATCCCGAATTCGGTAATGCGGCGCTCTGGTGCTGCACCGAGCTGACCACGCGAAGTGCGATCGACACGGCGGCTGGTCTGATCGCGGAGAGCGAGCGCTCGGTACGATCGGCGAAAGAAGAAGTAGAGGAGGTGACGCAATGAAGCACGCAACTCCCAAAGCCACGCGTCACGTCAACCAGAACGAAGGACTCATCTTCGAGAAATCCTCGCCCGGCAAAGCGGCATGGAAGCTGCCGCCGCTCGACGTCCCCGAAGTGGACACTGCGAAGTTGCTCGGCTCGGCCGAAAGAAAAGACCTCGGCCACATGCCCGAAGTGAGCGAAATCGAAATCATCCGCCACTTCACGCGCATGTCCACGTGGAACTATGCCATTGATCTCGGCATGTATCCGCTCGGCTCCTGCACGATGAAGTACAACCCGCGCGTGAATGAAGCTGTCGCCCGCGTCGAAGGCATCGCCAACGGACATCCGTATCAGCCCGAGAAGATTTCCCAAGGCGCGCTGCAGATCATCAAGACACTCAGTGAATGCCTCATCGAGATTACCGGCATGGATGCGATCACGCTGCAGCCCGCGGCGGGTGCGCATGGAGAAATGACCGGACTGTCGATGGTCCGCGCGTATCACGAGTCGAAGGGCAATCCGCGCAAGAAGATCCTGATCCCGGACTCTGCGCACGGGACGAACCCGGCCACGGCGGCCATGGTGGGTTATGCGGTCGAAAATCTGAAGTCTGATTCTCGCGGCATGGTCGACATCGCCTCGCTCGAAGCACAGATGAACGAAGACGTCGCCGCGCTGATGCTGACCAATCCGAATACCCTCGGTGTCTTTGAGCAGCAGATTCACAAGATCGCTGACATCCTGCACGCCAAAGGCGGTCTGCTTTATATGGACGGCGCCAACATGAACGCGCTTGTTGGGAAAGTCCGTCCCGGCGATTTCGGTGTCGACGTCATGCACCTCAACCTGCACAAGACATTCTCAACGCCCCATGGCGGGGGAGGCCCCGGTTCCGGCCCGGTTGCGATCAAGAAAATTCTCGAGCCCTTCCTCCCGAAACCGGTGGTCATTTCGCACGAAGACGGCACGCTTGGTTTCGAATACGACCGCCCACACTCCGTCGGACGGGTTCGCGCTTTCTACGGGAACTTCGGAATGTTCGTCCGAGCCCTGGCCTACATTCAGGCCAACGGCCCTGACGGCCTTCGCCAGACCACCGAAGACGCCGTGCTCAATGCCAACTACATCCGCAAGGGACTTGAGGGCACCTACGATCTTCCCTACGACACGCCGAGCATGCATGAGGTCGTTTTCAGCGACAAGCTACAGGCGAAAAAAGGCGTGCGCACTATGGATATCGCCAAGCGGCTCATCGACTACGGGTTCCATCCGTACACCACGGCCTTCCCTCTGATTGTTCCCGGCGCGCTGATGATCGAGCCGACGGAGAGCGAATCGGTCGAAGAAATGGATGTCTTCATCGACGCCATGAAGTCGATCGCCAAGGAAGTCGAAGAAGATACACAGACCGTGCTGGATGCCCCGCACACAACAAGGGTGTCGCGCCTCGACGAAACGACCGCGGCCCGGAAGCCGATCCTCCGCTGGAAGCCGGCGTAATTGCAGATCGTTTCTTTAAGACACTCAGAACCATGTCATGCTGAGCGGAGCCGGAGTGCAGCGCTCGCTCGGCTCGGAATGACAGTTGAGTAACGGCCATGAGCATGGACTGCACCAGTTTCTAGTCAATTCCCGCTAACTTTTTCTGGAGGTCACCGCGAAAAACGCGGCTGCCTCCTGTTCCACGTTCTTGCTCCCGCAATGCGGGCACTTCGGATTGTCCTTATCGTGCTCGTTTAAGGTAAGAACGGTTTCGAAGGGTTTATGGCAGTCCAGGCAGACATAATCGTAGACGGGCATGAAGAAACCTCCCGTGGTAGTTCCGTTACCGAATTGTACGCCCCCGATTACGACCGCCGCACCCGACTCCATCCTGAAAACCTGCACCGTTCCGGGAACTTTTACCATTCCCGCTGTGTCCGTTATGCTAGAGAGTGATGACCCTGCTCGACGCACAACAATACGACCCGACCAAAGCACGCCGCCGCAAAATAGCGATCACTGCAGCCATCGTTGCGCTCCTCATCGCAGCCTTTGTTGTCTGGCGGTTTCCCTACTGGCGCGCCGAGTCGATCGTTGGCGGTTTCTTCAAAGCTCTCCAGAAGCAGGACTACAACACCGCTTACGCCATCTGGATGCACGATCCTGATTGGGCGAAACACCCGACTGAGTACACGAAGTATCCGTTTAATCAGTTCTATGAAGATTGGGGTCCCGGCGGTCAATGGGGACTTATCAAGACACAGAAGGTTTATGGCGTAAGCACGTGTCCCGGCCCGGGCAGCGGGTTGGTTGTCGATGTCGTCGTAAATGATCGCGCCGAGCACGCGCAGGTCTGGGTCGAACGCTCGGACCACACGTTAAGCTTCCCACCTTGCGAACTGCTCTTCCACTGAATCAGTTAGCAGATTGACCTATCGTCCGAATTGGACTGTAACGCGCGAACCGGCGGGGACGTGCGTTCCGGCTACAGGGGACTGCTGGCGGGCGACGCCACTGCCGACGGCTTCCAGTTCCAGACCGGAGTCCTGGGCGGTTTCGATTGCGCTGCGGAAGGTCTTGCCTACGAATGAAGGGACTTCGATGCCACCCTGCTCGACATCAAGTACGACCGTGCCACTGGTTGGCAGGTTCGGTTGCGGTGCGGATACTGGAGTTTTGCCTTGATTCGGTTGCGCGACTGGAGCTTCTGGTTGACGCATTGCTGCCTGGACGACGCTGATTCCGCTTCCGGCAGTCGCGGGCGTGGGCGCCCGCTCCACATTTGACGTCTGCGCCGTCGCTGAAGTCCCGCTATTTACTTCAGCCGTTTCGAGCGGCTCGCCGGGATGATCGGGCGTATCGTCTGCCAGGTCGTTGTCCGTTATCTTCGACTGCGCCAACAGGAGCTGATGCTTCGGCGCCAGAGGCAGGTCGTGCGGAACGTGCAGGTACTCGAGTACCTGTTGCGTGATGCGGCGGAAGACTGGCGCGGAAACCTGTCCGCCCTGGTGTAGACCGATTGGGGAGTCGAGAATTACGGCGACTACGATTTGTGGATTGTTCAGCGGAGCAAAACCCGCGAAAGTGGCGTTGTACTTCGTCTTCGAGTACGCGCCGGTTGCAGGATCAATTTTCTGTCCAGTGCCCGTCTTGCCGCCTGCTGTATAGCCATCGAGGAAAGCCCTGCGCGCAGTGCCTTCCAGAATGACCTTTTGCATCATGGAGCGCATTTCAGCCGCGGTATAAGAAGAAACGACGCGCCGACCTTCCGCCGGATGAAAGGCAACCGTTTGCACGCCCCCTTGCGGAGGTACGGTTCCGGCGACGATGCGCGGTGCCACGTAAATCCCATCGTTTGCGAGAGTAGAAATCACCGCCGCAAGCTGAATTGGCGAAACACCCACTTCCTGGCCGATCGAGATAGCCGCGATCGAAACCTTGGACCAGCGGCTGGGAGGCTTCGTGATACCGCGCGTCTCCCCTGGCAGTTCGATGCCCGTCTGTTGCCCGAGCCCGAAGGCGCGAATGTATTTGTAATAGCGATCTTCGCCGAGGCGCAGCGCGATCTTAATCGTGCCTACGTTGCTCGATTCCGCAAGCACTCCCCACACCGGGAGTGCTCCATGCGGCTTCGAATCGCGGATCCGCATGCCGTTGTAGACAATCGCGCCCATCTGACAGTCGACGACTTCATCCGGATTCGTGAGTTTTTCTTCCAGTGCCGCGGAAATCGTTACCACCTTGAAAGCAGAGCCGGGCTCGTAAACGTAGCTGACGGCGCGGTTGGTCAGCGCGGAGGGAGTGACCTGTTTGCGAATATTTGGATTGAACGTTGGGCGATTCGCCAGTGCGAGAACTTCGCCAGTATGCGGATTCTCCACGATGACGGTGCCTGCGATGGATTGCGTGTCGTAAATCGCTTGCTCGAGTTCCTTCTCCGCGATGTACTGGATGTTCTTGTCGATCGTCAGAACGATGTTTTCGCCGGGGGTGGGCTGAGTTTCGACATCGGAGAACCATTGCTTGCGGGCATCGACCGAGATGAACATTTTTCCGGGACGTCCGCTGAGCTGTTCATCATATTCATGCTCGATGCCGCTCTGGCCGGAATCCTCCATGCCAACGGAGCCGAGAACCTGCGCCGCCAGATCACGCGCGGGATAGAAACGCTTGGGCTCCTTCTGGAAATGAATGCCTTGCAAGTGCAGCGAGTTGATACGCTCGATAGTCTCGTCGTCGGCCTTGCGGGCAACCCAGCAGAAAGTCTTGTGCGCGCGGCAGTCGGCTAGCACGACGTTGTAGTCTTCGCCGGTGATCCGGGTGATGAGAGCAACGGCGGTCGGGAGATCTTTGACTTCCGTCGGGACGGCGAACGCGGAGTCGACCATCACCGACATGGCGAGTTCGTGACCGTCGCGATCGTAGATGACGCCGCGCTTGGCGGTGAGCGGGATCGCGCGCTGCTGCTGGTGCCCAGCCTGCTTAACGAATTTTCCGTAGCTGAAAACTTGCAGATAGACCAGGCGTCCGCAGATGGCGACGCACCACAGGAACATGATCGCGCCGAGGAGATGGAGGCGGGAGTTCCTAGCGGGCCTGGAATCAGCAGTGGGCATGAAAACCTGTCATCCTGAGCGGAGTGTGCCGGTGAGCGAAGCGAATCGGCATACGCAATCGAAGGATCCCTACCATTCGAAAACAACCGAGCTTCGCCCGGCGAACAGCCGATGGCGGCTGTCCCCACATAGCCCTGCTGGCGGACGAAGGCGTCCGCCATTCCACGAACTTATTCTTATTGCGCTACCACTAGCACCGGGGCATTGCTGGCCATCACCGGGCCTTGCGCATCGGTAGTGCTGCCTTCCATACGGATGACCTGTCCGGGCTCGGGAGGAACGAGACCCATCCGGCGAGCGAGAAGATCAATCCTCTCGGGATCGCGCAGCGAAGCGTCTTCCAGACGCAGGGCACGATTCATCTCAGTCATCCCTGCTAGCTCGCGCTTCGAGGATTCAATCTGGTATCCGTACTCGATGGCCTTGAAGTGCTGCCATGCGTATGTGAACACGAGCAGGAACAGGACTGCCAGCGCGGTGCCGAACTGCTTCATCTCGCGATTGCGTCGAGGGTCTTCGACTTTCACGAGACGTGAGTTATCGATCGCCTTGGCGAAGTAGATTTCTGGCGTGCCCGCCCAGAAAGAACGTCGCTCTGCCGCCTGAACCGCACCACTTACCGCACACCGAATTGTTGCCGCCGCTGCCGCCATTATGCCGCTCCCTGGTAAGCCTGCTCCCCATCTGCGATTGGAATCTGCATGGTGAAGATTTCGTGTAGTTCCTCGGTCATGCGCTGCTGGTCTGACAAAGTGCCGATGCGGTCAACCGTCAACATCAAGTCCCGAATTAGTGTGCCCGTGTACATGTGGTGCAACCTCGAGTTGGATTCCTACCACGGAACCCGGCAAAACTTGACCTCGGACCTCGGACCTCAGACTTCAGCGCTCAGCCGATTTTGCTGAGGTCCGACGCCTGAGATCCGACGTCGTCTTTGTTCGGCGGATCTTTGTCCGCTTTTTCGAACCTTAGGCCCGGCACTGCTTTTTACGGCTGATGCCGGGGCCCCGGCAGGTTTTCCGGAGCTAAACTCTTAATAGCCGGCTTCCGCTTTCCGGCTTTTGGCTTCCGTCAATCTCATTCTCCGGAAGCCGGACGCCGAGAGCCGAAAGCCTAAACTCTTTCCGCCGCTCGCAATTTCGCGCTGCGGGCTCGCGGATTGCGATCGCTTTCTTCTTCCGAGGCCGTTACCGGCTTTTTCGTCAGAATGCGGTACATCTCGTTCATCGCTCCTTCGCGGAAGGCATCCTTCACGATGCGGTCTTCCAGCGAATGAAAACTGATCACCACCACCCGCCCGCCGGGCTTCAGGATCTGAGGCGCCGCGGCAAGCAGCGCCTTCAGATCGTCCAGTTCGCGGTTTACGAAGATTCGAAGAGCCTGAAAGGTCCTGGTCGCTGGATGAATGCGCCGCTCAGCTTGATTCATTGGCCGGGCCGCGGCTGATATTACATCCGCAAGTTGTGCGGTAGTCTGTATCGGCCGCGACCGGCAAATGGCTCTGGCGATTCTCCGCGACCTCCTTTCCTCTCCGAATTCGTAAATCACATCGGCAAGCTGTCGCTCGTCGAGGTGGTTTACCACTTGTTCGGCGG
>Ga0070734_10005184_pt1 | contig 11711 bp, 13 predicted proteins | sample Coa_R1_8_FD_66444 | JGI IMG/M metagenome (GOLD analysis project Ga0070734, IMG submission 66444) | Surface soil microbial communities from Centralia Pennsylvania, which are recovering from an underground coalmine fire - Coalmine... | ecosystem: Environmental > Terrestrial > Soil > Unclassified ...
TCAAGTTCGAGGACGGCACCACGGTCACCTCGCAGGACGTCAAGTACGCCGTCGAGCGCACCTTCGACCGCAGCCTGTTCCCGCTTGGCCCGTCGTACTTCCCGCTGCTGCTCGGTGGGAACGCCGCCAAGTACCCCGGCCCGTACAAGGACCGGTCCAAGAACATCATGGGCCTCACCGCGATCGACACGCCGGACGCGACCACGATCGTGTTCCACCTGGCGAAGCCGTTCGCTGACTTCAACTACGTGACGGCGATCCCGCAGACGGCCCCGGTGCCGCCGAACAAGGACACCGGCGCGAAGTACCAGCTCCACCCGATATCAACGGGCCCGTACAAGTTCCAGAGCTACCAGCTGAACAAGCAGCTCACGCTGGTGCCCAACACGTTCTGGAACCCGGCGACCGACCCGGTGGCCAAGCAGCTGGTCGGCAAGATCACGATGACCATGAACATGAACGCCAACGACATCGACAACCGGCTGCTCGCCGGTGACCTCGATGTGGACGCGGCCGGCTCCGGCGTGCAGGCGGCGGCGCGGGCCAAGATCCTGTCCAACAACACGCTGAAGGCGCAGTCCGACAACCCGATCAGCGGGTTCCTCTGGTTCGCCTACCTCAACACGGTGGTGCCGCCGATGAACAACGTGCACTGCCGGATGGCCATCGAGTACGCGGCCAACAAGACCAACCTGCAGACCGCCTACGGCGGCCCCGTCGCCGGCGGCCAGATCGCGTCCACGGTGTCCCCGCCGAACGTCGTCGGGCACAAGGCCTTCGACCTGTACGAGGCCACCACCAAGCCGGGCGGCGACATCGCCAAGGCCAAGGAACAGCTGAAGCTCTGCGGGCAGCCCAACGGGTTCACCACCGGGATCGCCTACCGCAGCGACCGGCCCAAGGAGGTCGCCGCGGCGACCGCCCTGCAGCAGGCACTGTCCCAGGCGGGCATCCACACCTCGCTGCACGGGTACCCGGCCGGCACCTACTACGCCAACTTCGCCGGCGTGCCGAAGTACGTGCACCAGCATGACCTGGGCATCGACTTCGGTGGCTGGGCGCCGGACTGGCCGGACGGTTACGGCTTCTTCGACTTCATCAGCGCCGGCAACACCATCGGCGCGGCTGGCAACACCAACATCGAGGAGCTGAACGACCCGGTCGTCAACAACCTGCTGGCCAAGTACGGCACCACCACCGACGAGGCAACGCGCAACTCCTACACCGCCCAGATCGACATGCAGATCATGAAGGACGCGGGCATCCTGCCGGAGGTGTACGCCAAGTCGCTGCTGTACCGCAACCCGAACCTCACCAACGTGTACGTGCAGCCGTACTACGGCATGTACAACTACGCGGTGCTCGGTTTGAAGTCGTAAGTAGCGGCTCGAAGCGATAGGCATACCAGAAGAGAGCAGGTGAAGGCACTGGTGCCCGGCCGGGGATCCCGGCTGGGCACCGGCGCCGCCTATAGTGGTCACTTTCATCGTCCGGCGCCTGATCGCCACGGTCTTCCTGCTGGTCGTGGTCAGCATGATCACGTACGCAGTGTTCTTCCTCATCCCCAGGCTGGCGGGCCAGAACTCTTACCAGCTCGCCACGCAATACGTGGGCCGTAACCCCACCCGTGCGGCGGTCCTGGATATCGAGCAGAAGCTCGGCCTCAACGAGCCGATCTGGGTGCAGTACGGCAGGTTCATCCGGGGCCTGGTATTCGGCGAGCACTACAACTCCGGGACGAGTTCCACCTACTGCCCGCCGCCGTGTTTCGGCTACTCCTTCAAGTCCCAGCTGCCGGTGTGGCCGCAGATGGTCAGCAGCCTGCCGGTGACCATCTCGCTCGCCATCGGGGCGGCCATCCTGTGGCTGGTTGGCGGAGTGACGATCGGCGTGATCTCCGCACTTAAGCGCGGCACCCTGTTCGACCGGTTCTCCATGGGCATCGCCCTGGCCGGCGTGTCGCTGCCGATCTTCTTCACCGGGCTGCTCAGCTTGGCGCTGTTCAGCTATAAGTGGCCAATCTTCCCCAACGTGACCTTCGTTCCCTTTACCCAGAACCCGCTGCTGTGGGCGCGGAACCTGGTGCTGCCATGGGTCACTCTCGCCTTCCTCTACGCGGCGCTGTATGCCAGGCTGACCCGGGCGGGAATGCTGGAGACAATGAGCGAGGACTACATCCGGACGGCACGGGCTAAAGGCCTGCCCGAGCGGACCGTGATCATCAAGCATGGGCTGCGGGCCGCGCTCACCCCGATCATCACGATCTTCGGCTTGGACCTCGGCGCGCTGCTCGGCGGCGCGGTGATCACCGAGCACACCTTCTCGCTCAACGGCCTCGGCCAGTTCACGATCCTGGCGATCGATAACCAGGATCTCCCCGAGATCCTGGGCGTCACCATGCTGGCGGCCTTCTTCATCATCATCGCCAACCTGGCCGTGGACATCCTGTACGCCGTCGTCGACCCGAGAGTGAGGCATTGATGGCGCTCTGGCGCGGGCGCACCAAGGGTGCCGCGCGGGACGCCGCGGCGCCCACGGTGACGGATGAGTCGGCGCCCGCCACGTCCGCCATGCTCGACGTCCAGGACCTGAAGATCCACTTCCCGACCGACGACGGCCTGGTCAAGGCCGTGGATGGCATTTCGTTCACCCTCGACCGGGGCAAGACGCTCGGTATCGTGGGCGAGTCAGGGTCCGGCAAGAGCGTCACCAGCCTCGGCATCATGGGGCTGCACCACGGCACCAATGCGCAAGTCAGCGGCAAGATCTGGCTGGATGGGGAGGAGCTCATCGCCGCGTCGGCGGCCCGGGTGCGCGAGCTTCGCGGCGACAAGGTGGCGATGATCTTCCAGGATCCGCTGTCATCCCTGCACCCGTACTACACCGTGGGATACCAGATCGCCGAGGCGTACCTGATTCACAACAAGGTTGGCAAGAAGGCGGCCAAACAGCACGCGGTCGACATGCTGAACCGGGTGGGCATTCCCAACCCGCAAACCCGGGTGGACGACTACCCGCACCAGTTCTCCGGCGGCATGCGGCAGCGCGCGATGATCGCCATGTCGCTGAGCTGCAACCCCGAATTGCTGATCGCCGACGAGCCAACCACCGCCCTTGACGTCACCGTGCAGGCGCAGATCCTCGACCTCATGGCCGACCTGCAGCAGGAGTTCGGCTCCGCGGTCATCATCATCACCCACGACCTCGGCGTGGTGGCCGAGCTGGCCGACGACATCCTGGTCATGTACGCGGGCCGGATGGCCGAGTACGGGACGAGCGAGGATATCTTCGACCGCCCCGCCCACCCCTACGCGTGGGGGCTGCTCGGCTCGATGCCGCGCATGGACCGGGCCCGCTCGGAACGGTTGATCCCGATCCCCGGCACCCCGCCCAGCCTGATCAACGTGCCGTCCGGCTGCCCGTTCCATCCGCGCTGTGCCTACGCGGCCAACACCAACGGCAAGTCGTTTAACGAGGTGCCGCCGCTGCGCGCGGTCGGGCCCGGCCACCTGGCCGCCTGTCACCTGAGCACCGATGAGCAGCGCCGGATCTGGGGCGAGCTGCTGGCGGCGCAGCTTTCCGCGGCCGACAGCGATCAGCAGCGGGAGGACGCGTGACCACGCCGGTGACCGAGCCAGCCGAGGTGCCCGCGCCCGCCAGCGACACCCTGCTGACGGTGAGCGGCCTGACCAAACACTTCCCCGTCAACCGGGGGATCATCTTCAGGCGCCGGGTCGGCCTGGTGCGCAGCGTGGATGACGTCTCGTTCGACGTGGCCCGGGGCGAGACGCTGGGCATCGTGGGGGAGTCGGGCTGCGGCAAGACCACCACCGCGCGGATGCTGACCCGGCTGATCGAGCCGACCGCCGGGCAGATCATCTTCGACGGCCGCGACATCACCCACCTGCGCGCCGGAGCCATGCGCCCGCTGCGCCGCGAAGTGCAGATGATCTTCCAGGATCCGTACTCGTCGCTGAACCCGCGGCACACGGTCGGCTCCATCGTCAGCGCGCCGTTCCGGCTGCAGAAGGTCAAGACCGAGAAGGGCACCAAGAAGAGCGTCCAGGAACTGCTCGAGCTGGTCGGCCTCAACCCCGAGCATTACAACCGCTACCCGCACGAGTTCTCCGGCGGGCAGCGGCAGCGGATCGGCATCGCGCGCACGCTCGCCCTGCGGCCCAAGCTCATCGTGGCCGACGAGCCGGTTTCGGCGCTGGACGTGTCCATCCAGGCCCAGGTGGTCAACCTTCTCGACGACCTGCAGTCCGAGCTGGGGCTGACCTATGTGATCATCGCGCACGACCTGTCGGTGATCAGGCACGTGGCGAACCGGGTCGCGGTCATGTACCTGGGCAACCTGGTCGAGCTGGCCAGCCGCGAGGACCTCTACAAGCGGCCACGCCATCCGTACACGGTCGCGCTGCTGTCCGCGGTGCCGTTGCCGGAGCCCGCCAAGCGCACCGCCGAGGGAGGCCGGGAGCGCCGGGAGCGCGTCCGTCTGGTCGGCGACGTGCCAAGCCCGCTCAACCCGCCGCCGGCCTGCCGGTTCCACACCCGGTGCTGGAAGGCGCAGGAGGTATGCCGCACCGAACCGCCCCCGCTGCGCGAGCTTGCGCCCGGCCACCAGGTCGCCTGCCACTTCCCGGAGAACACCCCTGCGGCGTGAGACGGTGGGCCGCGTCCGCGGCCGGGGCATCGGCCGCCGTATGCGACGATGGAGAAGATGGCTCCGCTGAGGGGAGAAGGCAATGTCCTTTAGCCAGATCCCGTGGTTCTTTCTCTGTGGCGGTCTGACCGCCGTTGGGCTGATCGGGAGCTGGTTCGCGCTGCGCCGCCGCGGCCCGCGCGCCGCGGCGCGCTGGCTCGCCTGGTCGCTGCTGCCGATCGCCCTTTATCTGATCGGCGTACTCCAGGTGCTGTGGCGGTTCGGCGTCGCGATCGGTGACTTCTTCAGTGGCCTGGCGTTCTCGCCCAAGGTGTGGTCGGGCGTGATCCTCGTCGGGATATCGCTGGTGCTGTTCGTGGTCACCGGCGGGCTGCGCGGCCGGGCCAGGCGCAAGCAGGCCAGCGCCGAGCCGGACAGCCAGCCACCGGCCACCAGAGCGCTGGCCAAGGCGCCGCCCGCGGCGGCCTCGGCCGGGATGGCCGCCCGGCCCAAGGCGGCCCCGGCCCCGGCGAAGCGCAAGGGCGCGGCAGCGGATGACGACGACTTCGGCGAGGTCGCCGACATCCTCAAGCGTCACGGCATCAGTTAGCCGATCTGGCCGGGAAACGGCCGGTCGGCGGCTAAGCCGGCGTTCCTCCGGCACATGCCTTAGGCCCCGGCTGCGGCTTTGGCGGCGGCCTTCATGTTCTGCTTGTAGGCGCGAACCGCGGCCAGCGACTGGGCGTCGACGATGTCGGCCACCGAGCAATGGCTGCCTTTCTCGCCGAAGTGACCGGCCGCCTCGCGCCAGCCCTTGGGCCGCACGCCGTACTGCTTGCCAAGCAGCGCCAGGAAGATCTGGGCCTTGTCCGCGCCGAACCCGGGCAGCGCACGCAGCCGTGCCAGCAACTCGGCGCCGGTCTTCGCGCCCGCCCAGACCGCGGCCGGGTCGCCGCCGTAGCGATCCACGATGTGCTGGCACAACTGCTGCACCCGGCCGGACATGGCCCGCGGGTAGCGGTGCAGGGCCGGGCGAGCGCTGAAGATCGCCGCCAGGGCGTCGGGGTCGAAGCCGGCCAGTTCCGCCGCCGTCGGCTCATGGCCGAGCCGCTGCACCAGGTCGCGTGGGCTGGTGAACGCCTTCTCGATCGTCACCTGCTGATCGAGCAGCATGCCGATGAGCAGTGCGAGCGGGCTGGCCGACAGCAGTTCGTTGGCGTCGGCGTCGATCGGCAGTGACAACAACGGCATTGGTGCCTCCCCAGGTTCTGCTGACATCCTGGCCGGCCGCGGTCTCCGGTGCGAGCGCGGCCCAGTGCCAGGGCGGAACTACTCTGGGGTCGTCCGGCGTTTCACCTGTAGGGGCCGGGATGTGGTGAACTTGGGCGAGGGCGGCTAGCGACCGCGGCCTTGGCCGTGAGGAGGCAACGTGTCGGGTCGAATGAAGATAGCGATCGCTGGCATCATCATCGGTTTCATTCTGCTTTTCGTGGCGCCCTGGGAGATCGGCGCGCTGATCATCCTCGCCGCGATAGCGGTACCGGTAGGCGCCTACCTCATGCTCGATCCCTCCCAGCGGCGGCGGCTGAAGAACATCCAGCAGCGCCGCAGGGAGATCCGCTGAGGTTCTGCCAGCCCGGGAGGTGTCAGCTCAGCAGGCCCGGATACAGCAGCGCGAGCTGATGCGGGTACGCGGCAATCAGCCGTAGCTCATCGTCGGTGAGCGGCTTGCCCGTCGCGGCCGCGCAGAGCTGGACCAGCTTGAACACCAGGTCCTCGTCCGCGCCCGCGATCTCGATGCCCAGCCCGTCCCGCACGTGGCGGAACCCGGCGAGGCCACCGTACTCGCCGGTCAGCACCACCCGGCCGGATCTGGTGTGCCAGTCGGCCGGGAAGGGGCCGAGCGCGCCGTCGTCGTACAACTCGTAGTTGTGCCGGTCCTTCAGCGCGCCGTCGGCGTGGATGCCCGACTCGTGGGCGAACGCGTTGCGGCCGACACCCGGCTGGTTGGCGGGCAGCGGCTGGCCGAAGGCATAGCTGGCCCACAGTGCGAACCGGCGCGCCCAGGACTCATCCACCGGGTCGCCGATCTCGGCGCGCCCGGCCAGCCCGAACCCGTGCCGCAGGGCCAGCAGCGTGGCCAGCAGGTCCGCGTTGCCTGCCCGCTCGCCGATGCCGTTGATACAGGTATTGATCCACGCGTCCTGGCCCGCGTCGAGGTCGCCCAGCGCACCGGACACGGAATTCGCCACCGCCATGCCCAGGTCGTTGTGGCAGTGTGTCTCCACCGGCATGCCGATCGCGCTGGCCAGCTTGGCGAGCCGCTCCCTGATCCGCTCCGGCGTGTCCCCGCCGATGGTGTCGCAGTAGCGGAGCCGGTCCGCGCCCGCCTGCTTGGCGGCCAGCGCGAACTCCAGCAGGAACCCGTCGTCGGTGCGGGAACCGTCCTCCGCGTTGACGCCGATCGTCTGCGCCCCGGCGTCCCTGGCCGCGCCGACCGCGGCGGTCATCTCCCTGATCACCGACTCCCGGTCCAGCCTGCCGCGGAACTTGTGCGCGATCATCTGATCCGACGTGGACAGCGACAGGTTGTAGTGCCGCAGCCCAAGCGGCGCCGCGCGCTCCACGTCCGCGATCACCGCCCGGCACCAGCCCGACAGCCGCAGCGCGCCGAACGCGCCTGCCTCCGCCAGGGCGAGGTTCGCCCGGATATAGGGCACCTCGTGGAACAGGAACGGGAACCCGGCCTCCGACTGGGCCACGCCGAGTTTGCCCAGGTAGAAGTTCACCATGGTCTTGCCGAACTTGGACAGGCCAGTGCGCGCGGCCTGCACGCCGTCCCGGTTGGTCACGTCGAGAAAATGTATGACGGGCACGGCTGCGTCCTCTCCGGGATTCGTGGGTGGTCTAGACCATGGTGGACTGTCTAGCAACGTGAATCAATATTGATTAAAATCAAGCTGGACGGCGGGCAGGGCTGGTAGATGTCTGGGAGGTGGCTTTGAGCGAGTGGATTGGGGCGTCGGAGGCGGCGCGGCGGCTGGGGATCAAGCCGGCCACGCTCTACTCGTATGTGAGCCGGGGCGTGCTGCGGCGGCGTACCGGTGAGGACGGGCGGTCCAGCCTGTTCGACGCCGGCGAGGTCGAGTCGCTGGCCCGGCGGGGCCGTCCCCGCCATCCGGGCGCGGGAGAGTTCGTCATCGAGTCGGCGCTCACCGAGATCACCAGCGACCGCGCCTGCTACCGCGGCCTGGACATCACCGCCCTGGCCGCCCGGTACGAGCTTGAGGACGCCGCCTGGCTGCTGTGGACCGGGGAACTCACCGGCCGTGATCGGGGCACCTGGCGGGCTACGGAGGCCGCGCTGCGGGCGGGCAGGGCGGCCCAGGCGGCGCTGCCGTCCGGCACCCTGCCGCTGGAGCGCTTCGGCGTGATCGTTCCGGCCATGGCCGCCACGGATCCGCTGCGCCTGCAGCTTGACCCGCCCGCCGTGATCGCGGCCGGCCAGGCGATCATGGCGGGCCTGGTGGACTGCCTGCCCGTGGCCACCGGCCAGGGGGCGGCCGCGGCTGGCGGCACCGGTACCGGCTCCGGGCTCGATGCGGCCGGCCCTTCCGGCAGCGCTGGCCTGACCGAGCGGCTGTGGGCAAAACTGTGTCCTGGACCGCCGGACGACGGGCTCACGGCCGCCCTGCGCGCCGCGCTCGTGCTGCTGGCCGACCACGAGCTGGCCGCGTCCACGTTCGCCGCGCGGGTGGCGGCGTCCGTGCGCGCCGACCCCTACGCGGTGGTGGCGACCGGCCTGGGCGCCGTGGGCGGGGCGCTGCACGGCGGGGCGTCGCTGGGTGTTGAGGCCATGCTGGCCGCCGCGGCCGGGCCGCAGGACGTGACCAGGGTGGTGGGGTCCCTGCTGCGCCGCGGGGAGCGCATTCCGGGGTTCGGCCATTTCGTGTACCGGGCCGGTGACCCACGGGCTGCGTTCCTGCTCGGCGAGATCAGGGCCGCCGCGCCCGGATCAACCCGCCTGGCGGTGGCGGATGCCCTCGTGCGGGAGGTGGTCGGCCGTGGCCTGCCCACGCCGAACATCGATTTCGCGCTGGCGGTCCTGGCCAGCGTGGCCGGCATGGTGCCGGGGGCGGCGGAAGCCGTGTTCGCCGTCGCCCGCGCCGCGGGCTGGATCGGCCACGCCCTGGAGGAGTACGCGCGGCACACGCCGCTGCGGCCCCGGGCACGTTACACCGGTCCGCGTTACCCGGCACCCGATGGGAATCAGCAGGGCACGCCGCGCTTTGATGGAGGGTAGAGCGGAACTTGCGAACAGGAGCCTGCCATGGCCGTGCGCCGTCTCAACCACGCCGTCCTCTACGTCCATGATCTCGCCAGCGCGGTCGACTTCTACACCGCGGCGCTCGGCTTCGAGATCAGGGCCGAGATGGGCGGCCGCGCCGCCTTCCTGCGTGCCCCGGGCTCCGCGAACGACCACGACCTGGGCCTGTTCGCGCTGGACGGGGCCGCCCCGATCCCCGGGGACACCGCCGCGCGGGTGGGCCTGTACCACCTGGCGTGGGAGGTCGGCACGCTGGCCGAACTGGACGAGGCGCGGCGCCGCCTTGACGAGCGCGGTGCCCTGGTCGGGGCCAGCGACCACCGGGTGTCCAAGTCGCTGTACGCCAAGGATCCGAGCGGCATCGAGTTCGAGGTGATGTGGCGGGTGCCGGCCGAGGACTGGGAAGCCGAACTGGCCAGTGGCCCGATGATCGCCCCGCTGGACCTGGCGGCGGCGCAGGCCCGCTGGGGTGACCGTGCCACCGGCGCCGCGGCCGGCTCGATCACCTGACGGATCCGGGCGCGCCGGGCCAGCCCGGCCGGCTGGACACCGGCGGCTCAGCGTTCGGCCGGTCGGCCGGCGACGGCCACGCTGCCCTTGTAGCTGTAACCGCGCACATGCACGACGGGAGCGTTCGGCGACAGCGGGCCGTCCTGGCCTTCGCCGCCCGTGGACACCCCTAGCCCGCCCGTCTCTACCCGCACGCCCGGCGGGACGAGGATGTCGATCCGCGACTTGTACGCGACCGCGGAGATCGTGGTCACGTGGGCGGTCAGTTCCGCCGCGCGCAGGTCGAGTACCCCGTCGCCCTTGTAGACCACGGTCGTGAAGTGCTCAGGGACCCGCCACCGGCCGGCCCGGTGCAGGCTGCTCTTGAACGTGACCGCGAACCTGCCGGGCTGGCTCCCGGCAGGCGCCGGCAGCGCCGCCGGTGCGTCCGCGGGCAGGTCGGTCATGAGCCGGGCCAGGTCCGAGCGCGTCCGCGCGGTGAGCGCCGTCCGCATCCGCTCGTCGAACTCGGCGTCGTTGAGGCGGCCTTCGGCGAACGCGGCCTGGAGCCGGCCGGCCGCGGCGTCGCGCTCGGAATCGGATGCGCGGACGCTGTCAAGTTCGGGCACGCTGCGCCCACCGGCTACCTCGGACATGCTGCTCCCTCCGGCCGCGAATTCGCGATATATCTTAACCGGTAGGGAAGCGAAGCCGCCACCATGGCCCGGGCGGCCGGCGGCCGGGCGGGCCATGGCTAACTTGCGGACTTGCCGTTGCGCAGCTTGCGTGTGGCGGCGCGCTGCGCCAGCACGCGGGCAGTCTCCATCGTCACGCCCAAAAGGATCGCCCAGATCAGTGCCTCACCGAAGTGCATCTGAGGGTCGTGGGGTCGCTGGGCGGTTCCTTCCCGGTGACCTTCTTCCAGCCGACCGTGACGAGCTTGCGGCTGCTCATGGCCGCGGCAAGGGCGGCGAAGGTGCCTACCGCCCTGCTGACGCCATCCCCGCGCTTGTCTGCCATGCCCGTTTCCTCTCTGCGCCCCAGTTCCGTCGGGCACTGGTGCGCGCTCGACGCTAGGTCATCCCATGGTGGCGCCGCCCGCCCGCGCAGCGGGCCGTGCCCCGTTGATCGCGGCCACAAGTTCGGCCGGATGGCGTGTGCAGACCAGCCAGTAGGGAGCCGCGTTCGCCGGCTGGGTCATCTCAACACGCAGCCGGAACCCGCGCAGCCGCCGGTGTGCCCTGGTCTCCGCGCCCGGCCTGGCCACCTCGACATAGACCGCCTGCCGCAGGTACGGGCGCATCAGCAGATAGGCGGCCGGGTCCCCGCGCGGCCCGCGCAGCGACCGGGTCTGCGCCTCGTCCAGCGCGATCACCTCACCCACGGCGGCCAGCGGCAGGCGCGCCGGCCCGGCCCGCAGCTCTCCCTCGCTCACCAGCACCGTTGGCCGGCTCCACGACCAGAGCATGGTGGCGACCAGGCCGACGAGCACGACGTAAATGCCCACCGCTATCGGCAATGCCCATCCCGCGACCACCTCGGTGGCCAGCAGAAGCATCGTCGCGAGCCCCAGTAGCCACCAGGAGAACGGCACGCTAAGCCGTTCGTGGTAAACACGCATGAGCCCACGGTAGTTGGTTACATGAGGACATGATGGGGCGACAGAGGTGGCGCGGCCTGGGGGGCCGCGGCGCTCCCGCTGCGACGGCTCCCGACGACACGGCCTGTGCCGGTGAAGAAGGCATCGGCTCTGAGGATCCGGGGGCAGAACCGGCCGAGGCGCCGCGCGGTTCCCAGGCCGACTCGGCACGGCAGCCCGCGCAGCCGCGGGTTCCGGGCTGGCTGGAGGGCGCCGCAGGCTGGGCGTGGCGGCTGCTGATCCTCGGCGCGCTGATCTACATCCTGTTCCGGCTGGTCAGCGTGCTGCGCCTGGTGGTGCTGCCGTGCGTGGCCGCGCTGCTGCTCACCGCCCTCCTGCAGCCGCTCACCCAGCGACTGCGGCGGCTCGGCCTGTCCGCCCTCACGGCCACCTGGTGTACCCTGCTCGCCGCCCTCGCGGTCCTGGCCGGGGTGGCTACGCTTGCCGCCACCAGGACCTCGGCCGAGTATCAGCGGCTGGTCACCGACCTCGGTGACACCACCAACGACCTGCAGCGGTGGCTGGCCGGCGCCCCGTTCCACCTGCACCGCGCCGGTCTGACGCAGCTGTCCAACCGGCTGCTCACGTTCCTCAAACAGCACCAATCGGCG
>Ga0070734_10005186_pt1 | contig 11706 bp, 6 predicted proteins | sample Coa_R1_8_FD_66444 | JGI IMG/M metagenome (GOLD analysis project Ga0070734, IMG submission 66444) | Surface soil microbial communities from Centralia Pennsylvania, which are recovering from an underground coalmine fire - Coalmine... | ecosystem: Environmental > Terrestrial > Soil > Unclassified ...
TGCGCCCGTAGCTCAGCTGGATAGAGCGTCTGCCTTCTAAGCAGAGGGTCGGGAGTTCGAGTCTCCCCGGGCGCGCCATTGCTTTTCTTCAAAACTCATCATTAGTGAAGACTCGGGGGCGATCTCATTTCCGTCGGCCGCCCTTCAACAAGGGAAGGCAAGCGAGCGTACGTAAACAACCAACGTGGGCTTTTGGCCTTGGCGCTAGGTTTCGCATGGAGGTCTGCACTGGGCGTTTGCCTGGCTTGAGGTGCAGGAGTAAACTTCGCCGCAAGTGCCCGATACTCCCCCAATTGCCGGTAGCAAAGTTGGCCACTACACGGTCCTCGAAGTCATTGCAGGCGGAGGCATGGGCATCGTTTACAAGGCCGAGGACACTCGCCTCGGACGACCGGTGGCGTTGAAGTTTCTCCCAGACGACATCTCGCACGATCCGCAGGCAATCGAGCGATTCCAGCGCGAAGCGCGGCTAGCGTCTTCGCTCAATCACCCGAACATTTGCACGGTCTACGACGTCGGCGAGTTCAAGGGGCGGCCCTTTATTGCGATGGAGTTGCTGGAGGGCCAGACGCTGAAGCAGCGCATCGCGAAGAAATCACTCGGGCTGTCGGAGTTGCTGGACATCGCCATTCACATCACGGATGGACTGGAGGTTGCCCACGCCAAAGGCATCGTGCACCGCGATATCAAGCCAGCGAATATTTTTCTGGTTGATCGCGGGCCGGCCAAGATTCTAGATTTTGGACTCGCGAAACTCGCGGCATATCGGGAGCGAGCGACGAGTGGCGTGAGCGAGTCATCGATCCCAACGCAGGTGCATTTCCTAGATGAAGCACAAACCAGCCCCGGCACGTCGATGGGTACAGTCGCCTATATGTCGCCGGAACAAGCGCGTGGTGAAGCGCTGGATGCACGTACGGATTTGTTTTCGCTCGGGGTCGTGATCTACGAAATGGCCACGGGCGTTCCGCCATTTGCGGGTCCAGTTCCAGCGCTGATCTTCGACGGAATTCTCAACGCGACGCCAAGGCCTGCCACCAAAGTCAATCCGCGATTGCCGCCGGCTCTGGAAAGCATTTTGGAGAAGTCGTTGGAAAAGGACCCGGCGCTCCGCTACCAGAATGCAGGCGAACTTCGAGCGGATTTGAAGAGACTAAAGCGCGACATCGACTCTGGCCGCTCGGCGGCGGTTAGTTCTCAAACCTTCGAAGCCGAAAGAAGTCGCGGGTCAAATGTGTCGCGCAAGCAGCTTATTCTCGGAGGGATTGCAGCAGCCGTAGTGCTCATCCTCGCGGCTCTGCTCGGTTACTTCGCCACGCGTTCGGTTCCACCGCCTCGGATTCTGCGAACCGTTCAGCTCACTAACACGAATCCGCCGAAATCAGGAATCGTCACCGACGGCGCCCGGCTGTATTTCATCGAAGGCCTGTCGAAGCTGTCGCAGATATCAGTCACTGGCGGCGAAACGTATCCGATGAGAACTACTTTGGAGGATACCGGGTTCGCGAGTGTGTTCCACATCTCGCCGGACCTTTCGACGCTACTGATGAACACGGCATTGGGCTCAGCGCTTGACGGACCTCTCTGGGCAGTACCGGTACTCGGCGGAACACCGCGACGACTGGGAAATTTATCCGGTCATTGCGGAGCCTGGTCACCTGACGGCTCCAAAATTGCCTTCTGCAAAGGCAATGAGATATTCCTGGCGAACAAGGACGGCGGCGACGATCGCAGCTTGGTGACGCCGGCGGGAACGCCGAGCTATTTGCGATGGTCGCCCGACGGATCGATACTTCGCTTCACCGTTAGCGATCCGCGAACCAACTTGCGCTCGATCTGGCAAGCCTCCCCCGATGGCAGCAACCTGCACGCGCTCCTGCCAGGTTGGGGCGATGCACCGAACGAATGTTGCGGAAGCTGGACACCAGACGGAAAGTACTTTGTGTTTCAGGCATCGGGCGGCGGAACAGAAAATCTCTGGGCGATTCGGGAACGCAACAATTTCCTGTCGTCTAAGCCGACTCCGACGCAGTTGACAACCGGGCCGATGAATGTGGGGACACCAGTCCCCAGCATCGATGGCAGGAGGCTGTTCGTTCAAGGGTGGCAACCGCGTGGAGAGTTGGTCCGCTACGATTCGCGTTCCGCTCAATTCGTTCCGTACCTAGGTGGGATCTCGGCGCTGGGGCTGGATTTTTCACAAGACGGGCAATGGATGGCGTATAACGACGCGACCGACGGAACGATGCACCGCAGCAGAGTGGACGGCAGTCAAAAACTTCAGCTCGTCTTTCCGCCGATGGTCGCTTTTCTGCCGCGCTGGTCACCCGACGGCAAGCAAATCGCTTTTTTTGGCCACACGCCGGGCGAGCACTTTCAAATCTATTTGATCTCCGCGGAGGGCGGTTCTCCCGAGCCGCTCTATCACAGCGACACCAATCTCGCCGATCCAGTTTGGTCGCCCGATGGAAAGTCGATCGCCTTCGGAGAAAATTCTCTCAACAATCAAGGATCGGCGATTTACACACTTGATCTGAAGACGCGAGCGGCCACAAAACTGCCTGGCTCCGATGGGCTGTACTCGCCGCGCTGGTCACCCAATGGGCGCTACATTGCTGCCATTTCGCTCGATTCTCTCAGGCTGATGCTCTTCGATCTCAGCACTCAGAAGTGGAGTGAGCTTGCCAAACTTTTCGTTGCATACCCGAACTGGTCGCGAGACGGGCGCTATTTGTACTTCGACGGAATCCTCGACAACAAAGAGAGTTTTTTTCGCGTACAAGCATCCGGCGGGAAACTCGAACGGCTGTTCAGCCTCGACGGCTTCCAACCAGCCGGAGGACCCTTTGGAATTTGGAGCGGCCTCGCGCCAGATGGGACTCCGCTAGTCGTGCGCGACGCCAGCATTCAGGAAATCTACGCGCTCGACTGGGAAGCTAACTGAGCCAGCAGCAACGGAACGAATTCGCAGATGGCATTCGAGCGAGGCTATTGCAACTTTGCATACTCGGCTTTTGCTTGCAGCAAAATAGGAACGTCGGGATCGGCATCTTTCCAGATGGTGAAGAAATCATTGTAGGCGGCGCGAGATTTCGCAGTATCACCTGCTTGCGCGAAGGAACGCGCTAGCCCCAGATGCGCGAGTGCGCCGATCGGCTCGTTGATAACGACGCCAGACCAATCCACAATCTTCTGAAACTCGGCGGCCGCAGCTGTCCCCTGATGTGACGCGAGAAAAGCTTCGCCTCGAACGTAAACAGGATACAAGTTCGCCCGCAACGTGTTGCTGCCCGGAACTCCGAGTTCGTAAGGCGAAGCGGCTGCGAGGGCTTCCACCGCTTTTGCACCGTTGGAGGGAACCGCGAGTGTAAGTTGCGCGCGCAGCGTCGGCAAATAGTTGAAGCGAACGACAGTGTCTTCGGGGAAGCGTTTGTCCAAATCATCCTCGAGACTTTTGGAGCGCGCCGAATCGCCCACCAGTGCGAGCGCCAACGCTGCTGCGTATTGTGCGTCGCGACCATTAATCTTGGCCATGCTATCGTTTACGTGCTGCTTGGCCTGCGAAGCGTTTCCGTACAGCGCTTCCCATAAAGCTGCAGAGGCTTCGCAATCCGCCGTCATTTCCTTGTCGCCGGCGCGCTGGGCGGAGTTGGACTCTTGCCGCGAGAAGTCGCGAGCCGCGCCCAATTTTCCCTGAAACGCCGCTGTTGCGGACTCCAAACCTAGCATCACACTCTCTTTCCCCGGTTTTCCCATCGCCCATGAAACCTGCTGCGCCATCCCGGGCGCGTCTGATTTCAGGAACGCGAGGTCATAGAGGCTTATTCGCAACGCCGCGGAATCAAAATTCTTGGCGATCGCTTCATCGGCGGCTACGCGGGCCTCGTCGAGGCGCTTCAGGTAAAGATAACCGAGGACGAGGTTGCTATAGCTAAGACCATCCGGTGCGGTTATGCGCATGGTCTCACGGAATTCTCCAAGCGCTTTGTCGTGTTGCCCCATGGTTTGGAATAGAACGCCGAGGTTAGTAGGCGCGACTCCCTCACGAGGATAAATCTGCGCCCAGAGTTCGTAGACCTTGCTAGCTTTCTCCAAGTCACCAGTGACGAAATCGTGGTAGTGCGACTCGATATAAAACTTTTCCCATTCACTCACGCGAGAGCGAAGCTCATAGGCTTTGCTCGCATTTTGCGCCGCCAGCGTTCTTTCGCCGAGGTTGCGATAAGTAGTGCCAAGGATGGCATATGCCATCGCAAAATTCGGGTCGAGTTGGATGGCGTGCTCCAACAGCGGTACGGCGGCGGGATAGTCAGCCTTCGCCGTCATGTTCCGCCGTCCCAAGCTATAGGCTTGAAGCGCCTCAAGCGATGGCGTCGATGCCTGCTCAATGGGCGTATCAAGTTCGTGAATTGTCTTGAGCGACTCTCCCAATTGTTCTCTCAACTTGGTCGAAGCCGTACCAAGCGCGCTGAGAACTGCTTCTTTACCGTTCGCCGTCACTTGTTCCTGCGCAACGGAATCTCCCGTCTGACAATTTACGGCGTTAACACCGACGACATATTGATTCCCGATATTGGAAATCGATCCGCCGAGATAGACCTTGCTTCCGAGTCGCTCACAAAGCTCCCCAGCCATCTTGGGTGTCAGCTTGCTCTCCGGCGGAACTCCCATCAGCCGAAGCTCTTGCTGAATGCGCTGTTCCGATACCAGGCTCAAAAAGGGCGATTGCTGCAGTTGCGCTGCGAGCCCCTGCCGCAGCGTTTCGTCGAAAACGGGGTCGCCGGTCTTATTGGTGAAATTCGCCAGAACGACCGTGTCAGCCTGGGTCAGAGCGTGGGCACGGCGGGTGTTGTACAACCATCCGCTAATCGCTAGCACGGCGATCAACGCCGCACCGCCGATGGCGATAGCTTTCCATCCCAAGCGTGAATCGCTCTTCTGTGTGGAAGCTACGACGGCTGCCGGGACCGTAACGGAGACCGTTGTCTGCCCCGACTCTGTCACGCGGCGCAGCGCCAACAGGTCCGCGCGAACCGCCGCAGCACTCGCGTAGCGTCGATCGCGATCTTTCTCGATGCACTTGTTGATGATTTCTTCCAATTGCGGCGGGAGCTGCGGATTCAGATGCCGGACTGATTCCGGCACCCGGGTTAGAATCGCCTCGATGATCGCGCCACCTGTCCTACCGCCGAATGCGGCTCGCCCTGCCGCCATCTCATACAGCAACAATCCCAAAGCAAAAATATCCGCCCTGGTGTCGAGATCATCGCCGCGAACATGTTCCGGCGACATATACGCCGGCGTGCCACTGATAATGCCAACAATCGAAACGCTTTCTTCCGTCGAATTTGTTGACGCATCGCTGGCCGCGCTGGTGACAACTCCCTTGGTGACGAGCTTTGCCAGTCCGAAATCGAGAACTTTGGCTTGGCCGCGACTAGTTACGAAAACATTCGATGGCTTGATGTCCCGGTGGATGATTCCCTTGCTGTGCGCAGCGTCGATGGCGTCGCTGATTTGGATTCCAAGATCGAGAATCTCTTCGATAGCGAGAGGCTTGCCATTTATGTGCTGGCGCAGCGTCTCGCCCTCGATAAATTCCATCGCAATGAAGGGCGTGTTGTCCTGTTCGCCGATGTCGTAGATCGTACAGATGCCGGGATGGTTGAGCGCCGATGCGGCCAGCGCTTCGCGGCGAAACCGTTCCAGCGCCTGAGGATCATGTGACATGCCTTCGGGCAGAAACTTCAGCGCGACGGACCGCTCGAGCCTGGTGTCGACGGCCTTATAGACGACACCCATTCCTCCAGCACCGAGTTTCTCCAGAATGCGAAAGTGAGAAATGGTACGGTCAATCATGATTGGGTTGGCGCTGCCACAGCCGGTGGTTCAGGTTAGAGGGTTTGATCGCTCAACGTATCGTCATCCGCTTTTCGGCGCTCGGTCTTGGGCGGCCTCGGCGATCCCAACACGTTGATCGCTCGAGATCCGTCGCCGTAAGTGGCCAGGTCCACGGCGTGTTCTAAGTCCAATGCGACATTCTTGTTGCAAACGCTGCAAACAAGCGCGCCATACGCCGAGCTGTCTTTTTGAATGAACACGTTAAAGCGCATGACCCGTTCACAACAAACGGGAATCCAGATGTTCGACGTTGTTGGCGAAGTCAAAGCTCACCTGTCCGGTACGAATTGGCCCGGAGTATACACCGAAATCGACCTCCCATACCCCACTAGACCAAGTCGGCCCGGTATGCGTTTGAAGGCAAGCCCGCCTGATTGGCTCCAGTATTTTGAGTCGATGTCTGAACTATTGCTTACCGGGACCCGCTCTGTTCGCGGCGGCTTTACGGCGTCTACTTGAGGAACTGCTCGAGCAATCGATGGAAGTGATGCACACCGTTTTCGCGCTTCACAGAGTAACGGCCGCGATCGTACAAACTCGATTGCAATCCCCTCTGCACGCTTTCACAGAGCCCGATGTCCTCTTGTTGAACTTCGTCGCTGAAGGCAACTGCTTTCTTGATGCGTTCCTGCGTCGCGGAGCTCGCCGCATCGTGGAAAAACCATTCAAAAATTGTGAGTGTCTTATCGTGCGACAGCGGCACGATCAAATTCGTCGAAACGTTGTCTGGGTAAATGTTGAGCATCAAATTCGGAAACACCCAGAAATAAAGCGCCTCTTGCGGCTGCCCTGCGGCCCCGGGCGCATAGAAGCGTTCGCCATTGTCGGACGGTTTCAGCGCTCGAATCGGCGCAAACTGCTGCGAATAATATTTATAAGTCTCGGTGCGATATTGTGAGTAATCGATCTCGCGCATCAATCCCGGATGCGCGATCGGGATGTGATATCCCTCGAGATAGTTATCGACGTAGACCTTCCAGTTGCAATGGATCACGTAGTCTCGGCGCTCGGCCAGCCGCAAGCCGTCGAAACGAAACCCGCGCGCCTGTTCGGGAATGTCGCCGAGGAATGCCGACAGTGGTTCCGCATTCGCGTCGAAATTGACGAAGATGAAGTTTTCCCAGGTTTGGACGCGCAGCGGCACCATGCCCATCGTGCTGCGGTCGAAAAACTCGACGCCTTCGACGTCCGGTGTACCGATCAATCGCCCGTCGAGCGTGTACGTCCAGCCGTGATAACCGCAGCGTAAAACGTTCTTACAGCCACTCCCTGACGCGATTGGTCCGGCGCGATGACGGCATACGTTGCTAAATGCTCGCAGCACGCCTTCTTTGTCACGTGTGATGACAACCGGTTCGCCTGTCAGATCCGCCGTAAAAAAACTTTCGGGATTGCGAATCGTCCGCTTTGCGCCGTTGACCTCGCCGCAGTCGTGATCGAGGGTGCCGGCAAGCTGCCATGTGCGGCGAAAGATGCGGGCCCTCTCAAGATCGAGGACCTCCGGATCGATGTAAAAATGCGAAGCGAGTGTTTCGGCGCATTCGATACGCTCGTCCACGCTGAGTCGAGCGTCACTTTTGGAACTTTTCGTCATCAGGATTGGAAGTACCACTGACGATTGTCATCCCGAGCGAAGCGAGGGATCTGCATTTTCGTTGCTTTCACCGATTCGCCCTGCGCTTAGCTAAAACTTCCGCGTTTCTTGTCGCGACCATCGCTCAACGACAATCTTCGACTCGGTGAAGAATTCGACTGCGTCTTTCCCCTGACCGTGAAGGATGCCGAAGAAACTTTCCTTCCATCCACTAAACGGAAAATACGCCATCGGCGCCGCGACTCCAATATTGATGCCGATATTCCCCGCCGGAGCTTCGTAACGGAATTTGCGCGCGGCCGCGCCGCTCGTTGTGAAGAGCGAAGCCTGATTCCCATATGGGCTGCGCTTCAAAAATTCCAGCGCCTCATCGATCGAATTCGCATGGATCAAGCTGAGCACGGGACCAAAAATCTCCGTATTCGCCAGCTCGCTGTTCGCCGGCAACCCATCGAGAATCGTCGGCTTAAGGAAGTTTCCAGCTTCGTGATTCGGCACCGTGGTGTTTCGTCCATCGACGATCGCCTTCGCACCTTCGCTGACCCCGACGCCGATCATCGATTCGATTCGCTGTTTGCTCTGCGGTGTGATAACCGGCCCCATTTGCACACCGGCGTCGAGCCCGTTGCCAACCTTGATTTTTGACGCCGCGTCGGCGATAGCATTGCTGAACGTCTTCCGTGCCTCGCCAATCGTCACCGCAACCGACACCGCCAGGCAGCGCTGCCCTGCGCATCCGAATGCACTGTCGCTGATGATCTGCGTCGCCAGGTCCATATCCGCATCAGGGAGCACCACGACATGGTTCTTCGCTCCGCCCTGGCACTGCGCGCGCTTGCCGCTCATCGCCGCTCGCGTATAAACGTGTTTCGCAACTGGCGTCGACCCGACAAAGCTGATCGCGCGAATCGCCGGATGATCGCAAAGCGCATCGACAACCGTCTTTCCGCCGTTGACGAGGTTCACGACGCCTTTCGGCAACCCCGTCTTCTCGATCAAGTCCATGATGTACTTCATCGTGAGCGGTACGCGCTCCGACGGCTTCATGATGAAGGTGTTGCCACACGCGGTCGCATAGGGCAAAAACCAGAACGCAATCATTCCTGGGAAATTGAACGGCACGATCGCAGCAACCACGCCCAACGGTTGGCGGATTAGCATCTCGTCCACGCCCGGCGTGACGTCCTCCATGTTGTAACCCTGCATCATCATGGGAACACCGCAGGCCACTTCCACGTTCTCGATGCCGCGCCGCATCTCGGCTTTGGCTTCGCCAAAGGTTTTTCCGTTCTCGATCGTGATCAGGCGCGAGATTTCATCGATGTGCTCTTCCAACAGATTTTTCAGCTTGAAGAGATACTGTACTCGCTCGCCCGCAGGCACGCGCCGCCACGCCGGAAACGCGTCAGCCGCAGCTTTCACGACCGCCTCGACATCGGCTATCGTGGAAAGCGGTGTGCGCGCGAGAATTTCTGCAGTCGCAGGGTTGGCTACATCCACAAACTCCGTAGCGGAAGAGCGCTGCCACGAGCCATTGAAATAATTCTGGAGATCGGGAGCGGAAGTCGTCGCGGTGCTGCTCATAGATACTCCTCACCGTTCATTCGAACTCAGCTTACCAAATAAATGTAAGGTTGAACACGCGCCAGGGTGACACGCGGCTACGCTGGATAACGCGTAGGGGCGCAGCAGCTGCACCCCATGTCAGCAAAACGCAATCCCTTGAGCTTTGTCGCGTTGGCCTCTCGAGCGGCTACTTCCTTACCGCCGCCAGCGCCTCATAAGCTGCGCCCAATAAGGGCGCCGACTCGTTCAGCACCACTGACACCGGAATATTCTCCAGCACGCTTTCAAACTTCCACTTGTCACGGAACGCCGCGAAAAACTTCCCGTCCCTGATCTTCTCGATGATCTTTACGGCAATGCCGCCCGCAACGTACACACCGCCGAGCGCAAGCACTTTCAGCGCAAGATTCCCCGCTTCGGCGCCATAGATCGAAGTCCAAAGATCGAGTGTCTCAACGCAAACGGGGCAAGTCCCGGCCAGTCCATTCTTTGTGATTTCAGGCGCGGGGTCGGCGTCAGGATCTTCAAACGTGGGATGCTTCACTTCAGGCGCAAGAAATTCGTGCAGCGTGCGAAATCCACGACCCGACAAAATCAACTCCCAGCTTACTTGCGGATATCGCCGACGCATGAAACGCAACAATTCAATCTGCTGTTCCGTATGCGGCGCAAAATCCGAATGGCCGCCTTCGGACGGCACGATGCGATATCGCGCGCCATCCCAAACTAAAATCGATTGGCCGAGCCCAGTGCCAGCAGCAAGCAGAGCCATAGTGCCGCCCGGTTCCGGCTTCCCATGATTCAGAACGCTGAACTCTTCGGGAGCAAGATGCTCAATGCTGTGCCCCGTCGCACCGAGATCGTTCATCAGCACGATCTTCTCAACATCCAACTCTCGCTCGAGAATCGACGCATCCACGGTCCACGGCAAATTCGTCGCGCGAACGTGGTTGTCGATCACAGGACCCGCCACGCCGAAACCCGCCGCCTCGACGTAATCTGTCGCGATGTACGGCGCCGCTTGGCGCGAAAATTCCTTCACAATCAGGTCAAAGTGCGCAAACTCTTTGCTCGCGAACCGCTGCTTAAATACGGTCGTCAACTTCCCGTCTCGTTCCGAAAACAGCGCAAGGTTGCACTTCGTGCCCCCTACGTCCCCGGCAAGGATCACCTGGCCCCCTGTCTATGATGTGAATCGTGGCTGTTTATTGTACTTGCGCGTGAGGTTATCTGGCTACGAATTGAACCACTGCCGACCTTCGCGTTCCAGGAGGGCATCCGATTCGCGCGGTCCCCAACTTCCCGCGGGGTATTGCGGGACGCTCGCAGTCTTCGCCGCGCTCCACACATCGAGAATTGGATCGACTAGCGACCATGCCGCTTCTACGCTGTCTCCGCGATCGAACAACGTCGCGTCTCCACGCACACAATCGTTGAGCAGAGTGGCGTACGCGCTTCGGGCTCCGTCGCCAAATCCTTCGCGATAGCTGAAATTCATCGTGACATTGCCGATGCTCATCTCAGGTCCCGGCCGCTTGGCTCCAAATGACACCGAAATTCCTTCGTCCGGCTGAATGTTGAGGACCAAACGGTTCGCTTCCACTTCGCGCTCGCGAAACACAATGTGCGGCGCCTTCTTGAACTGAATCACAATTTCGGTTGTGCGCCTTGCCAGCCGCTTGCCGGTTCGCAGATAGAATGGAACTCCCGCCCAGCGCCAGTTGTCGATCAAAACCTTCGCCGCCACAAACGTTTCCGTCCTTGACTTCGGATCCACGCCCTGTTCTGAACGATAACCTGGGACCTTTTTTCCATCGACCTCACCTGCCGCGTACTGCGCGCGGACCACCGATTGCGCGACCATCCCTAGATCAAAGGGACGAATCGACTGCAGCACTTTCAGCTTTTCGTTGCGTACCGCCGTCGCATCGAACGACGCCGGCGGCTCGACAGCCACCAGCGAAGTGAGCTGCAGCACGTGGCTCTGGATCATGTCGCGCAGCGCGCCCGCAGTCTCATAAAATCCGCCGCGCCGCTCGACGCCCAGCGTCTCCGCCGCGGTGATCTGTACGTGATCGACGTAGTTCCGATTCCATAGAGGCTCAAAAATTCCGTTGCTGAATCGCAACACCAACAAGTTCTGCACGGTGTCTTTGCCCAGGTAGTGGTCGATGCGGTATACCTGCGATTCCTCAAAGACACTCAAAACGATCTTATTCAATTCTTTCGCGGACGTCAGATCGCGTCCGAACGGCTTCTCGATAATGATCCGCACCCACGCGTTCGGCGAATTAGGCTTCGCCAAACCCGCGGCGCCTAACTGCTCGACGATGTCTTTATAAACCTCCGGCGGCGTCGACAAATAAAACAGTCGGTTGCCGCTCAGCTTCTTCTGTGACTCCAATTTCTTCAGGTGCTCGGCAAGGTTCTTGAAATCTTCCGCTTTCCCGTATTCACCCGCGTGGTAGTGCAGATTCGATGCGAACGCTTCCCATTTCTTTGGATCGATCTCGACTTCTGACATCGTCTTCGCTGCCTCGCCGACGGAGCTGCGAAAACGCTCATCGTTCATCGGCGTTCGCGCGAAACCCACAATTGCGTATTCCGACCCAAGCGCATCATGGCTAGCAAGGTCGTACATCGCC
>Ga0070734_10005187_pt1 | contig 11703 bp, 5 predicted proteins | sample Coa_R1_8_FD_66444 | JGI IMG/M metagenome (GOLD analysis project Ga0070734, IMG submission 66444) | Surface soil microbial communities from Centralia Pennsylvania, which are recovering from an underground coalmine fire - Coalmine... | ecosystem: Environmental > Terrestrial > Soil > Unclassified ...
CGACCCGCACGCCCACAACTACACCGTCAAGCACACCTACGGGAACGGCTACGTCCACGGTCACCAATACCCAAACTTTCACACCCTCGCCCACCGGCCAGGCGACGGACACCAATACGCCCACCGCGACTTCCACTGGCACCCTGACATCGACCACTACCAATACGGTCACCCTGTCGCCCACAAGTTCGGCCACGCGGACGGCCACGAGTTCCATGACGGAAACGCCGTCCCTCACCGCAAGCCGGACTCCCACCCTGACGGCCACGGCTACGGTCACGACCACTCCCACCGCCACCCTGGCGAATTCGGCCACCAACACAACCACCTCCACATCCACCGCAACCTTGGTCAATACGCCAACGGCAACGCCGACAAACACGGCCACCCAGACCACCACCAGGACAGCGACCGGCACCGCCAGCTCAACATCCAGCGCGACCGCCCCCAGCACCGCAACAGCTTCTTTAACATCCACCCGGACAGCATCCCCCACGTCCAGCCGCACCCCGACTTTAACGCCTTCCTTTACGCCAAGCTCAACCCCCAACCCGAGTCTTGCCACCCCCAGCTCCACGCCCACGGGCAGCGGGACCGTGTTGATATTCCCGAACCCCTCGGACGGAAGCCAGCCGCTCCAGATCCTGGTGCCGCTTTCCGCCCCCGGTGACATCAAGGTGGCGATCTTCACCACGGCTTTCCGGAAGGTCCAGGAACGGGAATATCCGGGCCAACCCGTCGGGGTCCCTCTTTCCATCGACCTGACGGACAAGCAGGGCATCCCCTTGGCCAGCGGGCTTTATTACGTGGTCGCTTCCGTCAACGGCCAAAGAAGCATCGCCAAGTTGCTCGTTCTTCGCTGACGCTTTTAAGCGTCAGCACACCAAAGCTTGGGCTTCGACCTGTGGCCTTAGCCCAGGAGCGTTAATCTCAAAACATCCACATCATCACTCGCTTTTCCCACGGACAAAAAATCCAGCCAAAACCCCCCATTTCCCTTAAAAGGAAGCGGAGGGGGACCTAAGATGGTGCCAAGCCGGGAATAAAAAATGGAAATGCCGGACTAATGAAGGAGCCGCCTGTTGGATGAAAAGGCGCTGGTGGAAAAGATCCTGAAAGGCGATGAGGCGGCCAAGGCCCGCCTTTTCGCGGCCTATAAGGACCCGCTTTACCGGGTCAGCTGTAATTTCCTGGGATACCGCGACCCGGACGCGGAAGACGTCGTGCAGGAAACCTTCCTGACGGCCTTCCAAAAGCTCGGGGAATTCGAGTTCCGCTCGACCCTGCTCACTTGGTTGACGAGGATCTGCATCTTCAAGACCTACCAGCGCATTGAAAAAAGGCGCCGGGACCTGGTGAAGGCCCACGAGGACCTGGAAGTCCTCACCCACCCGGCGGCACTGGGCCGCCTGGGCGAACAGAAGGAAAAAGAGGAACGGAGGGAACAGATGGAACTGGTTTCCCGCTGCCTCCAGCGGCTCAAGCAGGAATGCCGCGAAATCGTGGAACTCCGGGACCTGGAAGGCGAGAGCTACAGCGCGATCGGAAAGAAATTGAAACTGCCCATCGGGACGGTCATGAGCCGGCTTTCCCGCTGCAAGGAAGCCCTGAAGGCCCTGGTGAAGGGCGAATTGGAAGGCCGACAAGATGAATGACTTGATCCAAGCTTTTTTTGAGAGGGACCTCTCCCCCGAGGAATCGGACCAACTGGCCCGGATCCTGGAGCATTCGGGAGAGGAGTCCCTGCGTTTCGCCTCCTTGGGCGAGGCCGCCTACCAGGCCACGGGCCTTCCCTCCCACCACTGGCCCGGGGCCAACCCCTGGGGGACGGGCGCTGCCGGGAAGGCTGCCGGATTGCTGAAAGTCCTCCTGGCGGCCGCCGGGGGATTGGGTGCCGCTTGGTGGTACTTCCATAAACCCGCGCCCCCGGCTCCAGCAGCCCTTTCGCCGGCCAGGCCCGTGGAAGCCGTCCCGTCCGCTTTGTCCCATCCGATCCCCAAGCCGGCCGCGCCCCTGCCCTCGGTCCCGGGCCTGGAAGGGAAGAACCTGCAGGTGGAAGTCGACGTCGCCCATCCGGGCCTGGTGACCGTAAGGGTCCTGGGCCCGCAGGGGGATGAGGTGAGACACCTTTATACCGGCTTCCTGCAAAAAGGCGGCTGGCGGTTCACTTGGGACGGCCTCCAGGCCGACGGGAAGGCGGCACCCCAGGGACATTACCTGATCGAAGTGAAATCCGACCGGGGGAGTTTCACCAAGCCGGTGGAGCTGGCCGCCCACCCCTGAAGGGGCGGCTGGGTTAGAATACCCCGGGGCGGAAAACGGCGATGACCTTCGGCCGACGCCCGGTTTTGGGGGTAACCGGTGAAACGACTTAAACTATTCCTGGCCCTTCTTCCTATGATCCTTCCTTTCTCCCTCGGGGCCCAGACGGTCCTGCCTTCGGCCAGCCTGTCCCTCCCGCTCTATAACACCGAGGGGTCGGCCCGTTCCACCGCCCTGGGGTCGGCACTCACGGGATTCGGCGGCGGCGCCGAGTCCCTCTTTTGGAACCCGGCGGGGCTTTCGGGCCTCCCGAGGATGGACCTTTCCCTCCACCACAACAGCTATTTTGCGGGAACCTTCCAGGAGAGCCTCCTTTTCGGGGTCCCCCTGGGCCCCCGGGACGGGCTGGCGGTCCTGGCGGATTACGTGAATTGGGGCAGTTTCGACGAAAGGGATTCCACAGGCAACCTCCTGGGTTCCTTCACGGACACGGATTCGGGGCTGGGGGTCGGCTGGGGAAGGGAATGGGTGAAGGGCTTCTCGGCAGGGCTGGCCTTGAGGGGCCTCCAACAAAAAGTGAAGGACAACACCTACAGCAGTCTGGTGGGCACCCTGGGACTGCTTTGGGTTCCCAGCCCGGGCCTGGAGGCAGGGGCGGCCTATACGAATTTCGGAACATCCTTCAACGGCAGTTCCAATGCCAGCGACCTCAAGGTGGGATTGTCCTGGAAGGCCCGCGCCGCGAAGGATTTGGAGGTCCTCGCCGCCCTGGCGGGCAGTTGGGAAGCCAATGGCGTGAGTGGGGCGCAAGGGGGAATGGAAGGGGAGTGGGGCGGGTTCCTGTCCTTAAGGACCGGCTACCGCTTCGATTTCAGCGACAACCAATTGTCCGGCCTGGCGGGGTTGACGGCGGGGGCGGGGCTGGCGTTCCAGGATTTCCGCCTCGATTACGCCTTCCTGCCTTCGGGGGACCTGGGGACTTCCCACCGCCTGAGCCTGGGCTATGAGTTTCCCCAGGCGCAGCCTCCTTCGCCGGTGACCGTCACGGCCCCGCCCCCGGCGCCCGTGACGGTGGTCGTGCCAACGGCCCCCGCCCCCACGCCGGCGCCGGTCTCAACCGGCTCCTCCCTGGACCTGCGCTTCAAACTGCCGGAGGAAGCGGGCGAAGGGCCTGGCGAAACAGGGGACAAGGACCTGGCCCCCTTGGTGGCCGCGGTCGGCCAGGCGCCGGAGGACGCCCAAGCCTGGTGGAAGCTGGGGACGGCCTATTACCGGCTGGGAAAAAGAGGGGACGCGATCCAATGTTTCGAGCAGGTTTTACGGCTGAAGCCGGACAACCCGAAACTGAGGACCTGGCTTGAGAGCTACGAAAAGACAAAGCGGTAATTACGAAAAGCAAAGAAGAAAGGCTATTAGCCACAGATGCATGGGATAAATGTGATAAATCAAAACCTAAAAACAACGAGAATTTATTTGTTGCCCTTGTGGTTTTGCCCGGTTGATTGTTTAAAGCCATCCCATGAATCCCATTCATCTGTGGCAAAAACAGTTTTCGGTGTTTTTATTTTTTTCTTATCCGTAGTTCCGGGTTTTGCCCAAACGGCCACGCCCACACCCCTGCCCGGCACGGGCGACGGGGCGGCGGCGACCTTTTACAGCAACACGAATTTCACGGGCACAGTCTTTACCGCCTATTTCGAGCAGATCGGCGCTTATTTCGGCAATTGCTCCCCGGACCCTTCCATCCCCGCCACCGCCTTTAGCGGGCTCTATTCGGCCGAACTGGAACCGGTCTATAGCGAGCCCTATACCTTCAACGCGGTGGTCCAGGGGGGGGTGCGCGTCATCGTCAACGGGGTGACGGTCATCAACCAATGGGCCAATTCGGCCGCTATCACCACTTACTATTCCACCACCGTCAACCTGACGGCGCTCCAGCGGGTTCCACTGGAAGTGGATTACTTCAAGACCACCAGCCCGGGACAGGTGGAGGTGTTCTGGCAAAGCCCATCCCAAGCCAATCAGATCATGCCCATGAACCGCCTTTACAGCGGCTTGACCCACCCTCCCACGCCGCCACCCCAGAATCTCCAAGCCTCCTTCTCGCCGGGCCTGGCCGTGGACGGGTCGGTCACCGCCGGCGCCTGGTCCTCCGGAACCTGGGCGCCCATGCGGCCGGCCTGGGGCGAAAACCTGGGGATCAACGGCGAATTCCAGGCCAAGTGGGACAACCAATACCTTTACCTGGGCTGCCGCATCTACAACCTGACCCCCCACCACGACGAGGCGGAGGACTACAACGACGATTCCATCGAACTCTACCTCGACACCACCAACCACCGCTCCCCGGGGTTCCAGGCCGGGGACTTCCAATATTTCCTGGATTGGGGGACCAACACCATCGCCGAATACGTCAACAACGCCACCGCCGGTGTTTTGGGCCGGACCGTCAACACCCCTTACGGCTATTCGGGCGTGCTGGCCATCCCCTGGGGTATATTGGGGGTTTCGCCGGCCACGGGGAAATCCTTCGGCATGGATGTTGGGGTGAACCTCTGCCCCCAAGGGGGTTGCCCGCTTTCAAAGCTGCGCTGGAACGGAAACCTGCAGGACAGCGGTGACACCCGCCCTTACGGCGTCCTGACCCTGGGCCCGGCGCCGCCGGCCTTAGGGCCCACCCAGACTCCTTTTTTCTACCCCGAACCCGCGTCGGGGGATTACGTGAACCTGGCCTATGACATGCGGGAGGCGGGAACGATGAAACTGCGGGTCTGGAACGCCGCCGGCAACCTGGTGGCGACCCTCAACGACCGCAAGGGGGCGGGCAACCAAATCAGCTACCTGCCCATTTCCGCCTTCGCCCCCGGCCATTATTTCTACCAGGTGACCCTGGCCTACGATTCGGGCGACGAGGACCGGTTCAAAACCCAGGTCCTTCCCATCCAGAAATAATTTTTCCCGCCGTTTAACCAAAGGCTTTTCCGGCTCTTTTCCTGACATTTAACCGGAATAAACGTCCTTTCCTGCTGGACTAACCTTGGACAAGCGGGAAAATAAAAGGACCAGTTTTGTTACGCCGAACGACAGGTGGATGGATGAGGATTCCCCGACAATTTTATCCGTGGGCGCTGTTATCGTTCTTCGGGACGCTGGGCATTTCCCCGGCGGCCACGATCACCTTTACCGTCGACCCCACGCAAGCCAATGTCGCCATCTCCCCCTATATCTACGGCGCCAACAGCGCGATTCCCGGCGTGAAGAACACCTACTTCCGTTCCGGCGGCAACCGGCTCTCCGCCTACAACTGGGAGACCAATTGGTCCAACGCAGGCAGCGATTATCTTTACGAGAACGACACCCTGATGGGCACCAAGGCCGACGGCCCGGGCTGGGCCTATACCTCCTTCCATACCCAGAACAAGGCCAATGGCGCCGATTCCCTGGTCACCATCCCCATGGCGGGCTACGTTTCGGCCAACGGTGAACCGGCCGTGCAGGTTCCGGCCGCGGACTACATGAACGCCCCGGGCCTGACCGACTCCCACGGCAATTTCTTCCCCATCTCCTTCATCAAGCCCGGCTATCCCGGTTCCTACGCCGACCCGCCCAACCTGACCGACGGGCAGGTTTACGACGATGAGATGGTCAACTTCCTGGTCAAGCACCTGGGCAATGCGGCCAGCGGCGGGATCAAGTTTTACGACCTGGACAACGAACCCGGGGCCTGGCAGACCGTCCATGCCGAGGTCCACAACTACCCGGTCAGCTATGTGGAGGTTTCCAGTAAGGCCATCACCGTGGCCCTGCAGACGACCGCGATCGACCCCGGCGCCCAAATGCTGGGCCCGGTGGGTTACGGTTGGGGGGACTTCATCAACCTTTCCAGCGCGCCCGACGCCGGAAATTATTCCAGCTATGACAACGGTAACTGGGTGCCCTTCCTCAACTATTACCTGGCCACGATGCACGCGGCTTCCACGGCCGCGGGGCGCCGGCTGCTGCACTACCTGGACTCCCACGTCTACTCCGAAGGCACGGACGCGGCGGGGAACCGCATCAACAACGGCGACGTGAGCCAGGACGCGGCCACCACCCGCATGCAGCTCCCGCGGGAAATGTGGGACCCGACCTACACCGAGAACAACTGGATCTCGTGTTGTGTGCCCGCCTACGGCCCCATGACCCTCATCCCGCGCCTCCAGGCCGCGGTCAGCCAGTATTACCCCGGCACCAAAATCGCCTTCACCGAATACGATTACGGCGGCGGGGGCGACATCTCGGGCGGCATCGCCCAGGCCGACTTCCTTGGTGTGCTGACCAAATACCCCAACATGCTGGCTTCCATTTGGGACGTGGGGGCGGGGGACCAATACTTGACCTGCGCCTTCAACTTCTATCTCAACTACGACGGGGCGGGCACCCACTTCGGGGACACTTCGGTCTACGCCAATTCGGGCAACGTCCCCGAGGCCACGGTTTACGCCGCCAAGGACAGCGCCAACCCCAACCATTTGAACGTCATCGTCCTGAACAAGGACTATAGCAACAACAACACGGCCAGCGTCACCCTCAGCAACCTGGGAGGGGCCAGTATCTCCTCCATCCGGGCCTTCCGGTTCGACTCGGCCATCTCGGTCATCACCGCCTCCACCGCCCCTTCCCATACCGCGAACAGCTTCACCGATACCCTGCCTTTCCGCTCCGCCACCCTTTATGAACTCACCTTGACCCAGGGCTTTGCCACCCCCACGCCCACCAACAGCGCCACCCCCACGGCCAGCCCCACCAACAGCCCCAGTTCCACGCCCACGGCCACGGGCACCCTGGCCACGGCCACTCCGACGCCGACGAAGACCGCCACCTCCACGCCCACCGCCAGCCCCACGGCCACCGTGGTCTGCGCCAACCTTTTCAACAGCTGCGACAGCCTGACCGCCAACGGCACCTGGTCGGGCACCAACGCCACAAGGTCCATCAACACCACCGCCGCCAACCTGACCCAGGGGACGGGGTCCTTACAGGTGGCCCTGACCACCGGGGCCACCTGGAACGACCAGATGTTCAACCTGAACAATTTTTCCCCCTCCAATTGGACGGGGGTGAGCCAGCTGATGCTGGACGTTTATGTCCCGGCCAGCCTGCTCTCGGGGACCAGCTATAACAACCTGTATCTTTTCGCCAGTTCGGCGGCGGTGGGGGAAAACTCCATCTCGGCCGACGGCCCCTCCCTGGTGGCCGGGTGGAACAAGAACCTGACCTTTAACATCGACTTCACCCAAGGGTCCATCACGCCGGGGTCGGCCCTGATCGAGCTGTACTTCATCTTCAACAGCGACAAGGCCAACACGGGGACCCTTTATGTGGACAACCTCCGCCTGGTGCAAAGCTGCGCGGTGACGCCGACCCCCACCCCGACCTCCGGAAACTCCTCCACGCCCACCAATAGCCCCACCGCCACCCTGACGAAGACCGTGACCTCCACGGCCAGCGCAAGCCCGACCCGGACCCCCACGGCCAGCCCCACCCAGAGCCCGACTTCGACGGCCACCCGGACGGCCAGCCTCACGGCCACCCTGACCGCCACGAACACTCTCGGCAACACGGCTACGGCTTCGCCCACGGCAACTCCCACCGCATCGCCCACCCTTACCGCGACGTCTACGCCTTCGTTGACCGCCACTTCCTCGCGGACCGCCACGGCCTCCTCGTCACCCACGGGGACGGCCTCCCCCACCGCCAGCCGCACATCCACCGCGACAACGACGCCCACGCCGACGTTGACGCCGGCAAACACGGCTACGTCGACGGCGTCCAACAGCCCGACGGCCACCCCCTCCAACACGTCCACCGCCACGGCTTCGCCCACGATTACGGCCACCGGAACCGACACTTCGACTTCCACGCCCACCGCCACCGGCACCCTGCCCACGGCAACCGATACGCCCAGTTTGACCCCCACCGGCACTTCCACTTCCACGGCGACCTTGACGCCCACTTCCACCGCAAGCTTCACACCGACCAACTCGTCCACCGCCACGGCCACCCGTACAGCGACGTCCACCGCTTCGAATTCCCCAACTTCCTCAGCGACCGCCACCCCGACAGCTTCGGCGACGTCCACCGCCACTTCATCATCGACTTTCACTGAAACGGCGTCGCCTTCGGCCACGGCCACGAATACCCTCGTCAACACGGGCACACCCACTGCAACCCCCACCTCGACCTGGACCTCGACGCCGACCTCCACTTTGACGGTGACGGCGACCCGTACGCCCACTCCGACCTTAACGCCGGTCACCATGTCCGCCACCCAAGGGCCCAATCCGCCGGCTAATTCCACCACGGTTTCCGGGGCTCAAAACGTCGCCGTACAACAGGTGGTTTTAACCAGTCCCTCCACTTCGGCGGTTACCGTCACCGGACTTACGCTTTCAGTGTCGGGAACGGGGAATCCCTCGGACATCACCAGCGTCACCCTTCGGGCCAACGGCAATCCGGTCACTACCATCGCCTTTACGGGTTCCACGGCTACTTTCACCTTCAGCGACAGTTTCACCGGCAATTCCAGCGTGACTTATACAGTCGCGGCCAATTTCGGACCCAATGCGAACGGCACCTACCAGTTCAGCGCGACCGGCGCCAACGGCACCAACGGGGGACAGGCCCTGCTCTTCAGCGGCCTGCCGGTCCCGGGCGCCACGGTGACGGTTTCCCATCCCACCTCCACACCCACGGCGACAGCCCAGGCCACGGCCAGCCCCACTCCTTCCAACCCGCCCCCGGTCCTGGTCTTCCCCAACCCGGCCCAGGGCAACGGGCCGGTGACCGTCCAGTTCTTTCTGCCGCAATCCTTCGGGCAGGTGGAGGTCAAGGTCTTCACCAGCGCCTTCCGGGTGGTCCAGGAAACCCTCGTGAAGGACCCCGCAGCGGGCCTCAACCGCGCCCCCGTCGAGCTTGAGGACAAATGGGGCCAACCCCTGGCCAACGGCCTTTACTACATCGTCGTGCAATGGCCCGAGGGCAAGGCCGTGACCAGGCTTTTGATCCTACGCTGATCTTCCATTGGGGTTTTTTATTAAAGGAGATCAGTGCTATACCGGCCCCTTTACGCAGTTTTTCCTTTTGAAATTGGGCCCTGGGCCCAGAAATGAAAACTGTGTCATCCCCATTACCTTTAGGCTTCGCCAGATATCTCTAGGAGAATGGGGGTAAATTTTTTATGGAAGGTCGGCATGCGGTAAGCTCCGGAGGAGACCGGAAAAGGATCCTGACCATGCAGTCCCCTCCAATTATCCGGGCCCTTCCACTTGCGGTTCCCACCTTTCTAGCAGCCTTTTTCCTCTTCCAATCTCCAACTCGTTCCCAGACCCCCGTCTGTTCCGCCGCCCAGTATGAGATGGCGAACCAGGGCTGTTATTACCCCCCCACGGCCTTGGCCGACAATTGTCCGGGAAACGGCGTCACGACCTCCAACCTCCAAACCGAATCCATCAACCAGTTCTACACCTACGGAGCCTCGGGCGTATCCGTGCTTTATTGCGGGGGCAACAGCGGCAGCGTCACCAGCAGCGACAATGCCACGCTCACGATGCAGTGCGTGCCGCCGCCCAACGCCACCATCGTGGCGGCCTTCGCGGAGGTGGTGGAGTATTTCTACTGCGAAACCTGCTGTGACAATTCCCCCATGGGGTTCTCCGGAACCATGCTGCCCGCCGGGACCCGGGTGGGGCGCACCAATTACATGAACGACTGGTTCGATCCGCGCTACGGCCCGGATGTCCAGGGCGGAAACTGGCAGGTTTATTTCTGCGACATCCGCTATTCGGTGCCGGTGAGCCTGGTTTCCGGGGGGGCCTCCAGCTATGCGCTGACCAACCTCCCCAGCTTCGCCATTTCTGAATCCCTGGTGATCGTCTACACGGTGCCCGCCCCGGGCGTGTGCAGCGCGGTGGCCCTGGGGGACGGGCTCTACACCTGGGACGACTCCGACACCCAGGTCTTGAACTATGGAATCACGCCGTCGGGCTCGACCCTGGACTGGAGCTGCGCCCAACCCGACCTTTTGAGCTGCAACTCCAGCGCCTTTTCCGTCTTCGGGGGCAGCGACAACACCGGGGCCGTCCCCGCCAACTTCAACGACCAGTTCCTCAGCGCCCCCAGCGGCGGCGCCACCCTGGCCAGCAGCCACGATTGCGGGTTCGATGACGCCTGCGGCACCGCGACCCAAGGCACGGATTTCTCCTTCGAGACCACCTATTCCCCTATTCCCGCTTTCTCAGGGCCGGACCGCGTCACCTGGGCCCTGGGCAACGCACTGGCCGCCTCCAAGGAGAACTTCTGGGTCAACCTGATGGCGGCTTCCTGTGCGGGAGCCTGCGTCTCCCCCACGCCCACGGGGACACCCACTTCCACCTTCACCGCCACCAGCAGCCCCACTTCCACTCCGACCCCGACCGGGACCTGGTTTACCCCCACCCCCACGGATACGGCCACTTCCACAAGCACTTCCAGCGCTACGGCCACGGCCAGTTTTTCCCCCACGGCCACCGCAAGCTCCACACCTACCAACAGCCGGACGCCGACTTCCACCCGGACGGCTTCTCCCACCGCGACCCCGACGGGCACCGCCCCGGACACCGCGACCGCCACCGCCGTCAGCACGGCTACCTTGACGGGCACCTTTACCCTTACTTTCACCACTACCAGCACGGCGACCCTTTCCGCCACCGGCACCCTTTCTTCGACAGCCACCGTTACGGCCACACCGACGTTCACGCCGTCCGGCACCGCTACGTCGACCGCCACGTCGAGCTTCACCGCCACCCGCAGCGCCACTTCAACCTTCACTTCAACCCTGACGGGCACACCGACCTTTACCTCGAGCCCCACTTTAACCGGCACCGCGACCTCCACCCCGACTGAAACTCCCAGTTTCACCCCCAGCCTGACCACCACTCCGACATTGACACCGACGAGCACGGCCACATCAACAGTCACTTCGACCCTGACGGCCTCGCCATCCGCGACCCCTTCCGGTACGCCGACTTGGACGGCCACCCGGACCTCCACCATGACGGTCAGCGACACGCCAACCGTGACCGACAGCTTCACCCCCAGTTCCACCCCCACCCGAACCTTCACTGTGACGGCCACCCCGACGGTGACCGATTCCCCCACCCGCACTCCCTCGGCGACCCCCACTTCAACCCCCAGCCCCACCGCGACGGCGACTCTGACTTCCACCCCGACCATCAGCCCCACCCCGTCGCTGACCCCTACCATCACCCTGACCTTCACCCCTACCGCCACGGTCATTCCGGCCCCGGTCGCGCTTAGGATCGGTGTCTACAACGGCGCGGGTGAGCTCATCAAAACCCTCCTGGTCACTTCCGTTTCGGTTCCGGTCGAGTCCCTGCAGCTTTCTTCCAGCGTGGAAACGAG
>Ga0070734_10005188_pt1 | contig 11703 bp, 6 predicted proteins | sample Coa_R1_8_FD_66444 | JGI IMG/M metagenome (GOLD analysis project Ga0070734, IMG submission 66444) | Surface soil microbial communities from Centralia Pennsylvania, which are recovering from an underground coalmine fire - Coalmine... | ecosystem: Environmental > Terrestrial > Soil > Unclassified ...
CGCAGTTGCTGGCCCGCTGGGTTACTCCGCATGATGACAAAGTCCTGCAACTGATCGCGCGGGCGGAGCGCCTGGTTCCTGGCGGACGAATGCGCGGTTATAACCTTGTTCCTGGAATCGATCTGACCGCGCAGGTGCGCGCCCAGGCTGCGGCAATTTTTACTGCGATGCGCCGTTCCGGTATCAGTTACGTGAGCAGCATTTATACTTTTGGAAATTATCCCAATGAAACAGAACGTATCCGCCTGCCGCGCGAGACGCTGGAACTCAGCAACGCCAACTGCATTGACGTGAGCGTGGCCTATGCTTCCGCGCTGGAAAATCTTGGAATGAAGCCCGTGATCGTAATTGTTCCGGGGCACGCGTTTACCGGAGTTCGACTGGGACCTAACTCGCCGGACTTCCTTTATCTTGATTTGACTGTGCTGCCTCGCGGAACCTTTGCGGCGGCAATCGCGCGCGCTCAAGCGTGGCTTAAGAAAACTCCGCCGAGTGAAGTCCTCACTGTCGATATCGGCGCGGCCAGGGCGCTCGGCGTTTATCCTATGCCTGTTTCTGGCGCGACCAAACAAGAAGTTACGGCTGCAGAATTATGGATGCATTAATTATTGGTGGTGGAATCGCCGGGCTGGTTGCCGCCCGCCATCTTACAGAAGCGGGCTTGCGCGTCACGCTGCTGGAAGCGCGCGATCGTCTTGGTGGGCGTATTTACACGCACACAGCTGGCGAATTTCCTGTGGAGCTGGGAGCAGAGTTTGTTCACGGGCGTCCCAAAGAGATTTTGGCGCTTGCAGCCGAGGGCGCGGTGCCGATCGTCCCAGTGCAGGGTAGCTTTCGTAGGAAGATCAATGGTGAGTGGACCGATGCAGGCCATCTCATGGAGAAAGTCGACCAGGTATTTTCAAAGCTGCCTGCGAAAGAGCCTGACGAATCATTCCAATACTATCTTGATCGCAGCGGCGAGGATGACGACGTAAAGCAGCAGGCGCTCAGGTATGTGGAAGGCTTCCATGCGGCCGATCCATCGCTCATCAGCGCGCGTTCAATACGCCGCGACAGCGAGGCGGAGGAAGCAATCAAAGGCGATCATCAATACAGGATCGCCAGCGGCTATGAAAATCTGGTGCGAACAGTGGCGGAACGGATCGACTGCAAGCTTTGCGACATTGTGCTGAATACTCCGGTGAATGAGATTGTCTGGCGGCAAGGACAAGTCATCGCCCGCGCTGGTTTAACGGAGTATTTGGCTTCGCGGGCCATTGTTACGCTTCCGCTGGGAGTATTGAAATCAGGCAGCGTGGTCTTTTCGCCGGCGCTGCGGGAAAAGCAGAATGCCATGAGCTTCCTGGAAATGGGCCCGGTCATCCGAGTAAGCCTGTGTTTTGAAGAAAAGTTCTGGGAGCAAGATCCCAGAATGGCCGACCTGAGTTTTCTTTTCACTGACGATCCGCAATTTCCAACCTGGTGGACGAGCAATCCTCTGCCTTATCCCATTCTTACAGGCTGGGCAGCGGGGCCGAATGCCGGTGTGCACACTGGGCGCCGCAACGACGAAATCGTCCGTAGCGCAGTGCAATCCCTGGCGCGAATCATAAGAATTGCGGCACCTGAACTTCGTACGCAAATGACAGCGTCATTTGTGCATGACTGGCAGGCGGATCCGTTCTCGCGTGGCGCCTATAGTTACACAGCTGTGGGAGGCATGGACGCTGCGAAGAAACTGGCGGAGACAATTGTCGATACACTCTACTTTGCCGGAGAGGCCACGAACAGCGACGGATACACTGGCACAGTCCACGGGGCGATAGCTACCGGATTGCGCGCAGCAAAAGAGCTGCTTCAATCCTTGCGGAGCTTAAAAAGAAAACAGGCGTAAAGAGTTTTGCTTAACTCCAACTGCCCCACCGCGACGCTCTGAAAATCGCTGAGCGCGAGGGAACCCACGCGGGAATTCGGCGGAAACGCGACACCGCTTCCAATGCGCGTGCTCTCTGGTGCCGGTCAAAGGCGCGGACGTACTGCCGGATGATCTGCGGCATGGTCATGCGCAAAGCTGCGGAGAAATTTTGCTCGGCCATTTCATGCTGCTCCTGCTCATTTTGCAGAAGGTCGAGCATGTTTTTGGCCAGCGCAGCTTTGTTTCCCACCGGATAAAACTTTATCGCCAGTCCGCCGCTATCGCCCATCTCTCGGAAGTCGGGAATATCCGAGCAGACAATCGGCACACCGTAAGCCGCAGCCAGATTCGCCACGCCGCTGGCTCCGGTGGCTGAGGTATACGGCATCACCATGAATGACGACGTGCCAAACATGTCCGGGATGTCGTGTTCTTCCACGTAGCCCTTGAACTCGATTCCCGGATGGCTGGCGTATTTCGCGCTCAAGCCTTCAATATAGCCGGGCGAGTTGCTGTTATTCGTTCCTGCAATCACCAGTTTTGCGCGTGGAAAGGCGGGCGCGACCTGCTCTTCGAATGCTTCTATGAGCATTTCGCAGCGCTTGTAGGTGCCCCATTTTCCAAAAGCCAGAATGCGGTGGTCGGGATTGCCACGTCGGGAAAAATCGGGAAATTCCGGCCGCGCGGAAAGGATTCCATGCGCGCGATAGTGAATGTGCTCGCCCTTATATTTTTCCGTCAGCGTTCGGCGGTATGCGGGTAGAAGGACAGAAACTGAGTTGGCCATCAGGAGCATGCGCGTGGCAATGTTTCCGGCGGCGCGGAAAAGTGCTTTGTTGCGCACGCCTGCGTCATTCAGGTCAATGTGGTCCATCAGGTGGTGCAGCGTCACGTGCGTGTAAAAGCCAGCCATGCGTGTCATGGCGGGCAAAGTGAGCCCGGAAAAAGCTGCTAAAGGATTCTCTTTGTTGCCAAAGCTGGAGAAAACCAGGTTGAACCACACCACGTCAGGCTTGCAGTCGCGGATCGCCTTGAGCAATCGTGCGTGATTGCTGAGGCGGTTTTCTTTCCAGCAGCGGCGCACGTCAAATTCAGGCAGCTCTGGTTCCCCGCCTGAATACTCATCGGACAGAATGGTCAAACTGATCAGCGGATCGGCCTGCAGCTCTCTGGCTACGTGAAAGCCGTATTCATTGAGCACCGCCTTACTCGGCGGGAAACCGCTTACAAAGCATATTTTCATTTGGGCCCTGAGAACCTAAAAGATTGAAATTCTGGCTACCGGCCTGAAGGATGACGTTCCCCCTGTGCCGGTATAGCCATAAAACGTTTGTTGTTGCACGCCTACGGAAAAGCGCAACGGGTAATCGACGTTGAGCGAACCATTCACGTCATTCATGCTGCGTCGAAGCGGCTTTACATACGAGATGAGGAATCCACTCTGAACGTTGTCATAAAGGTGGAACCCCTCACCGCGGGTCAAGTCCATGGATCCTTCAAAGGACCAGCGCTCATTGCGCTTGTACTCAACGCGCGCGCCGGGTATAAGCGCCTGCGCCGTGGCAAAAGTGAGGTCCTGCACGCGCCATGAACGGATATATTTTCCCAGCACGGTAACAGCCAGCTTTTCACCGAACTTATGTTCCATGCCCACCCAGGTGTCTGTGGTAAAGAATTCACGGGGGGTTGGGCGGAACAAGAGGTCGCGGACGGAATAGCCTGTGACCAGAGAGTTATGTCCCCAGGGACGTCCCACTTCAAACTCAAGGCTTGCGCCCACGTCGCGCGAGTTTTGGTTTTGGAGCGTAAATGGGCCAGCTTCATGGATCGCGCTTCCACGCACCGTCAGCCAGTTGAAGAAAGGTGAGGTGCTCAGATAGAGATACTCACGCAGGAGGTTCTGGTTGAGATCGATCGGTGATCGCGTATCGCGCCGGATGGTAAATTGAATGCCCGGCACAAAAACAATGTGGGAATTTCCAAGACGCTGTACCAGGGTTGTGCCGACATTCAAGATCGTATCAAAGGTGTTGCGGTGGACGGGCAGCAGCTGGTTGGGAAACAAAGTTGTTCCAACGTAATTGTTAACTCCAAACAGGCCATTGATGGGCACTTTCCAGCCCGTATAGTGGAATGCGCTATTAGCGTCAGTCTCCTGAGAGGCGTGCGGCGGTAACGGGGCGCCTATCAGCTTGTTATTCATCTGGTAAAGAGTAGCGTCTTCAAAAATCGCGCCAGTCGTTACGTCGCTTTGAACGTTCAGATCTGGCCGCCAGGGCAAAGGCGTTCCTTCCTCACCGGCCACCTGTAATAGGCCACGCTCGGCTATTGGATCATCTGCCGCAAGCTGATTGGCTCGCGCAAATGCGGTGACGGCCCGCGCATTGTCATGCCGCTGTGTGTAGATATTGGCCCAGGCAAGCTGATAATCATAGCTCTGCTGGTAATCGGCGGAATTTCCCAGCGCAGCCAGTTCCTTTTCCGCTTTGCGATCGTAGCCTTGAGCGATGTAGGTATCGGCCAGGCCAATGGCGACTGTGTCGTCGGAAGCGCCCAGGTCCTTGGCTTTGGCGAAGTAGCGCTCGGCAAGATCAAAGTCATGGGCGGCCAGGAAAATGTTGGCAGCTTCAACAAGATTGTCGGCGGTGACGGGAGAAGCCTCGCCAATGCGCGACTCAGCAAACGCCAGCGCTACTTCCTGCTTGGCATCGGTAAACTTGCCCTGGCGTACAAACAGTTTTGCAAACTCAATGCGCACGTCAACGCGGTTGGCGTCCGGAGCGTCCAGAGCGCGCGTAAAGCGTTCCAGCGCAGCCGATCTGTCACCCAACGTCAGCAGCGCGTCGCCTGTGGCTAGCAGGATCGCGGATTGGTCCACCGCTTCCTGTTCCGCCAGTTGAATGTATTTGAACGTTTCAGGGCGACGACCCAATTGCGCGTAGGCTGAAGCCATGTTGGCGTAAATGAGCGGATCATCCGGAGAAAGCTTCAGAGAAGCATCCAGTTCGTTGATCGACTGGGCGTAGTGCCGCGCATGGAACAAAGCATCCGCCAGCGCCAGATGAAGCTTCAGGTCGTCGGGAGAGTCCTTGAGAGCTATGCGATATTCTGCGATGGCCTTATCCAGTACGCGCATCTGCCGGTATGCGGTAGCGCGCGCCATGTGCGTGGCGCCAATTGAGCCAAGAAGTTTTTCAGCCTTGTTGGTTTCTTCTAAAGCTTCTCGTGATCGATGCAGTTGCAGGTAAGAGAAAGCTAGACCCAGGCGGGCAATGCCGCTGTTGGGATTCATCTTGAGCGCGGGCTCAAAATCGCGTATCGCTGCCTGCGCGTCCTGCATGTCATTGCGGACGTATCCGCGACTCACAAGCGCTTCAAACATTTTGGGGTCTTTCTCAAGCGCGCGGGAGAAATCGTCGATTGCCTGCTGCAACAACTGGTTCTGCTTGTGCACATGGCCGGCGAGCAGCGGGAAGTTCGCTTCCTTGGGCATGGTAGCCTCGTAGCGGCTTACCAGAGACAGCACTTCGTCGTAACGGCCAAGGTTGTAATAGTCATAGCCCAGATAAACGGCGGCATCACGGTCATGCGGCAACTTCACGATTGCCACTTCGCCCAGCTTGGCGGATTCAGCGTAACGGCCTTTCAGGAAAAGATAGCGCTCCGTTTCACGTGTTACGCGCGGATCATTCTTCATGGTGCCGGTCGCGCGCGCGATCCATTCTCCGGCCAGATCAACTTTGCCGGCTTCAATGGCGGCGTTGGATCCGCTGGCTACGATCTGTGAATTTGTTGGCGCGAGTTTGTGGGCCTTCTCATAGCTGGCCTGCGCCTTGGGATATTCCTTCATCGCGGTATAGAGATCGCCCAACGCCATGTAAGGAACGTAATCGTTCGGATAGGCAGCAGCCATGCGGCCGAAGAAACCTTCAGCTGCTTTGTTGTCTCCTTCATCGCGAGAGAGATAACCCAACGCTTCCAGCGCATAGCGGTTTTTGTCGTCGCGCTTGAGCAGGCTCGTGTACATCTGCCGGGCTTCGCCTTTGCGGCCGATCTTCCAGAGCAGGCTGCCATACTGCAACGTCACGTTGTCATTCTCAGGATCAAGCTGCAGGGCTTGCTTCAAGTCAGCCTCGGCCCCCGGAACGTCATTAGCAAGCGCTTTGATGGCCGCGCGGAGGCGCAGATATTCCACCTGCTGCGGGCCTTCTACCTGGATCTTGGCCAATTCCTGCTGTGCGATTCTTAGTTGCTGGGTGATGGCTGCATCGTCATCCAGATTGCGATAGGTATCAATCAGGTTGAGCCGCAATTGTGTGGGATAAAGCACGCCCTCGGCCGGCCCTTCCGGCATGGCAGCCAGGGCCGCCAGATATTCACGGACGGCGTCACTATCACGGCGCTCGATCTTGGCCAGGTCGCCGCGGATCGCATGCAGGCGGTAGTAGTTCGCATCCAGCTGTTCGCCGCGCGAGAGATACGTGCGCGTTTTGTCCAGATTTCCTACACGCAACTGTGCCTGCGCCGCCGCCAACTGCACGTTGACGGATTTAGGCGCCAGGGCGGCGGCTTTCTCGTAAGTGTCCGCCGATTCTTTCTTCATGCCGGCAAGTTCGTATGTGTAGCCCAGCTCGGACATCACATCGGCATTCTTGATCGGAGCCTTCTGCAGGATTGCTATGGCAGACTTGTAATCATGGGCTTCGCGGTAATACTGAGCCACAGCGCGGAAGATCTCAGTGTTCTTGGGGCTGCGCTTCATCGCCTTATCCAGAAGCTGCTTGGCTTTGTCCGTCTGCTTCTGCTTCATGTAAGTGATGGCCAGCAACAGCTCCGCGTGGGATGAAGGTTGAACGCCCTCGGCACGTTCCAGTAAGTTCTGGGCGCGGGGAAGATCGCCGGATTGCATGAAGAGTTCGCCCGCCATCGCCAGATCAGTGGCGCGGCGAGGATTGGCGGCGATCACTTGCAACAGGAGTTTCTTGGCTTCGTCGGCCTTGCCCATGCGAATGTACGTTTGGGCCATGCCGGAGAGACCTTCCACCGAATTAGGCTGGCGTGAGAGACCCTTCTGATAGGCATCGAGTGAAACCTTGGAGTTTCCCGCCAGACGGCTGGTGTAGCCCAGCAGGAACCAGTTGCATGCGTCACTAGGCGCGGCCTGAGTCAGGTGCTCGGCATAGCCCATTGCGGCTGAAGGGTTTCCATTGGCTAAAGCCTTCTCAGCGGCGCGCGCATAACGCCCAGCTTCAATGCTGCCACCCCATCCGCTGCCAGTGGTTCCACAGGCAGTTGAACCGCCACCACCGCTGCTAGTACGGCCTGCGGACTGCCGCTTGCCGGTGTTTTGCTTTGGCTGGGATTTCTGGTTCTGGTCTTGCGGCTTGCTGTTCAGATCAAACGTCTGCGCCCAGCCAAGATTGACCAGAAATAGAGAGCAGGAAAGCGCGAGACGTAAAAAGTTCTTCTTCACGGGACCACCGTTGTCAGAGTCGCAGAAAGAACACGTGGCCACCAGGTTCCACGCACGCTACCAAGGATTTAGCGAAAGCAGCATGCCCAATCGGCGGCAGCAGCTCTGTTCTTATCTTGAATCAAGATGCCATTTTTGCTCTCAGGGATTGCTAGCAGGGCGGAAACTACCAAAAATGCTCCAAAAAGGAGAATCCGGATGCCACTTGGCAAACCCGAGCACCTCTTTTGGAATCGAAGTCTCTGCTGAAGCAAAACTGCTGCTGATTAGCGGCGTCCCTTTTTAATGCCGTCTCACTGAGTAGAGATTTCGCGATCATCGCACTCGCATTCACGGAGGTTTTTCATGAGTTCCCCATCCATCGCTCCGAGCAGGCAGGTTACTTTGCCCACTCGCGCGATTCCTTTGAGTTGGGTGCTGTTGCTGGCGCTGCTGGTGCACGGTCCGCTCCTGTTGATGCAGATTACCAATGACTCGTACGACGCGGACTTCCACAAGTTTTTTGCGGCGCACTACGCAACACACTGGTTCAATCCGTGGAATGAAAAGTGGTTTACCGGCTTCTCTCAGACCACGTATCCGCCCATGGAGCAGCAGTGGATGGCGCTGTTTTCTCACGTGATGGGCCTGAACCTGGCCTACATTTTTGTTCAGCTGATTGCGATCCTGCTGCTTCCGCTCGGCGTTTATAAATATGCGCGAATATGGGTGGGCGAACGAGCCGCCAGTTATGCCGCCATCGGCAGTGTGCTGCTGGGATCATTGGCTTCGCTCGTGTACGTTGACGGACAGTTATCGACCACATGGGCCGCGCCGCTTTACCTGATGGCGCTGGGATACTTTTATGAATGGGCGCGTGAAAGCAAGATGATGGCGTTGTGCAAAGCCCTGGCTCTAACCATGGCCGCCGCTTCCGCGCACCACGTGACATTGTTGTTTGCCAGCGTGATCTTCACTATTCCTGTGGTGGTTACGGCCATCATGGACCGAAAACGCGAAGACAATGACGCTACGGTTGCCGGTGTAGTCATACGATCTGCGATTTTTGCGGGACTCTCTCTCGTCGGAATTATCGTGGTGCTGCTGCCGTACTGGCTGGCGCTAAAAGCCAACCCGATCAAGCAGATGCCTATCCCGCACGGCAGCCGCGAGAATTTCTTCTCCCAGGGTTGGCTGGCGGTGAACTACATCATTGTGCCGTGGGGCGCAATGTTGCTGGCGCTTCCTTTCATCTTTCTCAAAGGCCTTAAGGAATCCAGGCTGCGTCCTCTGTTCATCGGCTTCTGGGTCACAATGATTTTTGGACTGGGCGGAACCACGCCCCTCCCGCGCATCCTGCTGGGCATGCTTGCCGGCGTGGTGAACGCGGTTACCGGCGCGAATGTCCACAATCCTTTTGACATTCTCACCTTTGAGCGTTTCAGCTTCTGGGCCAACTTGATGGCTCTCCCGATTGTGGCTTTGGGCGCTGTGGTCTTGATCGATCGCTATGGACGCAAAGCGGCTTTCATTTTGGGAGCACTGGGTGCGTTCAGCGTAGCGATGGCAGTATCGTGGCCGGTGTATCACCCCATCCATGATGCGCCTTTCAGCACGGCTGAAGTCGTTTCCTTCCTGAATCGCGATGGCCATGACAAGTTCCGTTATCTCACGCTCGGCTTTGGCAGCAAAATGTCTGAAGTTGGAATTTACGCCAATGCCAGCAGCGTTGACGGCGAATACAACTCTGCCCGTCTGCTCCCGGAAATGACCCAATACGGGTCAGCGCAGCTCACCAACTCCAAGTATTACGGAACAAACGGCATCGAGTCACTGCGGGCCGTGCTGAAGCATGCTGACCAGTATGGTTTGAAATACATCTTTGTGCGCGACCCGTACTACGAGCCGTTGATCGCCTTCGCCGGTTGGCGCAAGACAGAAGTTTATGATCGCGGCAACGTCAGCCTGTGGGTGAAAGATGGAATTCCTCCGGCGCACAAGACGCCATACGGAACTCCGCCCACCGAAATGGAAGGCATTCTCTGGGGCACGCTTCCCATCGGCAGCAGCATTCTTGCGCTGGTCCTTGTTCTGGCGTTTCCAGACAAGCGCCGCAAGCTTGAAACAATTGAGTTCCCGCTGACCTCAAGCGAAGAACCTGTATACCGGGAGGCACTCTAATGGGCCGCTTATTAGCAATCATCTTTGGAGCGCTTACGGTGGGATTGATCGCCGTGGGCACGGTGCATGGCAGCAAGACCACGCACGCCTCCACGCCGGATGGCGCTGTGCAAGCGATGTTTGACAACGCCAAAGCGCATGACTGGCAGGGCGCGTACGCTTTTGTCGCTCCTTCCAGCAACGTTGACGAGGGCGGATTTGTCCGCGATCTGGCTGGCCGCAACGGCAGCCTGCGCACATACTCGCAGCTCGACTCCGTCAACACGCGCGTACTGCATGAGTCTGACAATGAAGCCACCGTCCGCACAGAAATTAAGTACGCCACAGCGGTTGGCGCTTCTTTTGAGACGCGCGACTTGAAAGTGGTAAAGGACGATGGAGCATGGAAAGTCCAATGGCCCGCGGAAAAAGAAGTGAACGTACCGCCGCAGGTGATTCCCGTGAACTATCTGCGCTGGGACATTGTGTGGCGCGGCGCTGGCGATGACTGGGGCGCACAGAACGTGGAGAACCCGAATTGCCGCATTCTCTCCATGCATGCCGTGGAGCGCGACGGCGCCCTCATCATCATGGGCGAAGTGGTGAACGAGGATACTGTCCCGGCTTTCATCACCGTGGGCGCGGTGCTTACCGACAATAGCGGCAAAGACATTGCAGAAGAAAGCAGCTTTGACAAGCTCTCGCACGTTTTGCTGCCCAAGGAAGTATCGCCGTATCGCATTGATTTTCCCGGCATCAAGAAGGCTGACGTGAAATCCGTCCGCATGACTCACAACTGGATGCTCGTGCCTGCATCGGCCGATCCGGTGATCGCTGTGTTGCATCAGCGGATTGAAAAAGACCTGACTGGCCGCACCGTGCTGAAAGGCGAGTTGCTGAATGAAAGCGGAACCACCGTCAACATTCCTCACGTCCTGGCCACCTTTTACGACAATGGCGGACAGGTGATCTGGGTTTCAGACGCGTATTCTGACCACGCTCTGCTGCCTCAGACTCCGCAACCCTTCTCCGTGGCATTGCGTGACGATCTGGCGGCGAATGTCCACACCTATCGCGTAACCGTAAATCACTACAGCCTGAACAGCCGTGAGAATTAACTATGCGTAAAGTAATTTATATCGGTCTGATCGTTGCGCTGTGCTGGTTCGCGGAGGATTGCGCGCGCGCTGCGGAACTGCGCGTGCCACAGGATGCCGTGGCCGGACAGCCTCTCACCATCGGCGCCAGCGGAAGTGGAACGCTCTACCTGGTTGGGCCGGGGCAGGTGATCAAGAAAGAATTTAAATCCGGCAGCGTTGAAATTAAGGGTGACGAGCTGCGTAGCGCCGGACGATGGATTGCCGTAGTGCACGGCGATTCCAATCAATCCCAGGTGTTCTGGGTGAAACCGGGCAAGCCGGGAAAGCTAAACTTTCTTGCTCGTCCTTCACGCGTGCCGGTGGCGCGGCCTAACGTTATCAGCGGCGTGACATTCGTTTTTGATGAATACCAGAACCTGATTCTTGATCCCACGCCGGTGAACTTTAATCTCTCTGTTGGCGGGGCCGGATCGACAAAGACGGTTACCAGCCGTGAAGGGGTTGCGTGGATCAATAGCGCGTCCGCGCCCAAAGCGGGAGCGGCGCAATTTGTCGCGTCAGTCGGTGACACTTCAGTAGCGCGTGTTGTTCAGCAGGTTGCGGCTGATCCATGTGAGCGAAGTTTCCGCATGCATGTAGCTGGCCACACGGCGCAAAACACAATCGTGGAAACAGATCCAATCCGCGATTGCAGCGGCAATCCGGTGCCGGACGGGACCATCGTTACGTTCATCCAGACTGACAAGACCGGCAAAAGCACTGTGGACGCGCGCATCAAAAAGGGCACGGCGCGTGCCGAACTGCCTGCATCGGACAACGCAACCATCACCGTGGCTGCCGGCGTGGTGCTGGGCAATGAACTGCACGTGGGAGGCAGATAATGAAGCTTGCACGCATACTGATCCTCAGTGCCGGTGTAGCGCTCGCGATCTCCGGCGTTGTGCCTCTGCTGGAGCGGATTTTCGCCGACGCCAAAACCACGGTGCAGCTCAGCGTGAAGCACGCCCAGCCACGCGAGGTGGAAGACGTAACGCAAAACGCAATCGTGCGCGACTACACGCTGGCATGGCAGGCCATCAGCACTTCCCTGGCCA
>Ga0070734_10005189_pt1 | contig 11700 bp, 12 predicted proteins | sample Coa_R1_8_FD_66444 | JGI IMG/M metagenome (GOLD analysis project Ga0070734, IMG submission 66444) | Surface soil microbial communities from Centralia Pennsylvania, which are recovering from an underground coalmine fire - Coalmine... | ecosystem: Environmental > Terrestrial > Soil > Unclassified ...
TGACGCTCGGCCCGCTCGGCATCTACGCGGAAGGCGCCGTGCCGGACGCGCCGGCGGTGGAATACACGATCCTGCTCGACCGCAAGATCGACCCGCCCGATCCGTTCCTGAACCCGGCGCAGCGCCCGGCGATCGTCGTCGTGCAGAACGATTACGCGAGCGACCTGCCGCCGCGGGTCGGCGAGCGCGCGCTGGTTCGGGTGATCGGCCGGTCCGGCCACGTCATGCGCGCCGATCAAATTCCGCCCGGGGTGGAGCGGCTGGTCAGCGCCGGTCCGCTGCCGGTTCCGCTCGGATACCCGCCCGCGCCGGCGGAGGCACCATGCCCGGTCCATCTCGGCATGGGCGGAACGCCGATGACGCTCTGCCACCCGTATTACCCGCCGACCATCGCGGTCGGCATGCAATGAGCTACAGCGCCAATAACCGGTCGCGCAGTTCGTGGTCGTCGCGGAGCTGGGAGGACGGGCCGGTGTGGCGCACCGCGCCCTTCTCCAGCACGTAGACGCGGTCGGCGAGGGCGAGCGAGAAATCGACGCCCTGCTCGGCGAGGAGGATGGTGAGGCCCTGGCGCTTCAGCTCGCCGATCTGGTTGAGCAGCGCCTCGACGACCAGCGGCGCCAGCCCCTCGGACGGCTCGTCGAGCAGCAGCAGCTCGGGATTGCCCATCAGGGTGCGGGCGATCGTCAGCATCTGCTGCTCGCCGCCCGACAGGAAGCCGCCCTGGCGGTTGCGCAACTCGCGCAATACCGGAAACAGCTCGAACACGGTATCGAGGGTCCAGCGCCCCGGCCGGCTGGCGGCGCGGGCGGCGACGGTCAGGTTCTCCCACACGCTGAGCTCGGCAAAAATCCGCCGGTCCTCGGGGACAAAGCCGATCCCGGCGCGGGCGATGCGGTGCGGCGGCCAGCCGGTGATGTCGGTGCCCTTCCAGCGCACATGCCCGCTGGTCGGCCGCAAGAGGCCCATGACCGAGCGGATCGTCGTCGTCTTGCCGACGCCGTTGCGGCCGAGCAGGCACACGCATTCGCCGGCGGCAACCTCGAGCGAGATGCCGAACAGCACGCGCGACAGGCCGTAGGACGAGTAGATGTCGTCGACTTCGAGCAGCGCGGTCATCGTCCCTCGCCGAGCCCGTGACCGAGATAGACGCGGCGCACCTCGGGGTCGCTGCGCACCGCCTCGGGCGCGCCGTCGGCGATGATCCGGCCCTGATGCAATACCGCGATCTTCTGCGCGATCTGGAACACCACCTCCATGTCGTGCTCGGTGAACAGCAGGGTCAGCTCGCGCTCGCCGGCGATCTTTTCCAGCAGCCGGATCGTGTCGTGCGTCTCGCTCGCCGACATGCCGGCGGTCGGCTCGTCGAGCAGCAGAACGCGCGGGTCGCTGGCCAGGGCGAGCCCGAGTTCGAGCTGCTTCTGGTTGCCGTAGCTCAGGGTGCCGGCGATCGTGTTCTCCTGCCCGTCGAGGCCGATCGAGGCGAGCAGGCGGGCGGTCTCGTCGCGGTACAGGCGCTCCGACAGGCCCCAGAAATTGAGCCCGCGCCGGTGGTGGACGAGATAGGCCGCCTGCAGGTTCTCGAACACGGTCAGGTTCGGGAAGATGTTGGTGCGCTGGAACGAGCGGCCGATGCCCATGCGCACGATCTTGTGCGGAGCGGCGCCGGTGATGTCGCGGCCGTCGAGGGTGACGCGGCCGCTGTCGGGCTGCAGATGCCCGGTGATCAGGTTGAACAGGGTCGACTTGCCGGCACCGTTCGGGCCGATCACCGCGGCGATCTGGCGGGTCTCGACCGTCAGGCTGACCTCGGAGACGGCGCGGAACCCGGAAAACGATTTCGACAGCCCGGCGATCTCAAGCACGGCGCCGGCTCCGCAGCCGCGTCCAGAGCAGGTCGATGCCGCCGACGATGCCGCCGGGAAAGCCGAACAGCAGGACCAGCAGGATCGTACCGAGCACGAACGGCCAGTACTGGGTGTAGTCGGTGATGATCTGGTTGAGCCAGACCAGCGCCGCGGCGCCGACCGGAGGTCCCCAGAAATAGCCCATGCCGCCGAGGATCGCCATGATCATCACCTCGGCCGATTTCGCCCAGAACACGTAATCGGCAAACACCCCGCGGCTGAAAATACCGTAGAGAGCGCCGGCGAACCCGGCAAAGGCGCCGGCGACGACAAAGGCGGCGAGCTGATAGGCGCGCACGTTGACGCCGATGAACGCGGCGCGCTCCGGATTGTCGCGGATCGTCGTCAAGACCCGCCCGAACGGCGAGCGCACGACCCGGTGCAGGATCGCCAGCGATACCGCGATGATCGCCACGGCGAGAATGTAGAACTGGTCGCTGGTGCGCAGGTCCCCGAGCCCGGGCAGCGAATTCATCCAGTCGAGGTTGGGGAAGGGGATTTCCGGCAGGCCCTGATCGCCGCCGGTCACGTCGTTCCACTTGTAGCAGATCGCCCAGACGATCTGGGAGAACGCCAGCGTCAGCATCGCGAAATAGAGCTTGATCAGGCGCACGCAGAAATAGCCGGACACCAGCGCGAACAGCGCCGAGCCCAGCCCCGCCGCGGGAAAGGCGAGGACGAACGGCACCTCGTAGGTCTTCATCAGAATGCCGCATAGATAGGCGCCGACGCCGAAATAGGCGACATGGCCGAACGAGACCAGGCCGGTGGTGCCGAGCAGCAGGTTGAGGCTGACCGCAAACAGGGCGTCGATCGCGATCTGCTCGGCGAGGAAGGTGTCGTAGCGGCTGCCGAACCACGGCACCGCGACGGCGGCGAGAAACAGGATCAGGGTCCAGGGGAGGCGGCGGAGGGTCATCTGAGAGGCTTTCCGAACAGGCCCCACGGCCGCACGATCAATATCACCGCCATCAAGGCGAATACCGAGAACAGCGAGAAGCCGGGAAAGATCAGGATGCCGAACGACAGGACCTGGCCGTAGATCACCGAGCCCCAGAACGTGCCCCACACCGAGCCCATGCCGCCGATGACGACGACGATAAAGGCCTGGACGATGATCAGCACGTCCATCCCCGGCACGATGCTCTGGATCGGCGTCACCAGCGCCCCCGACAGCCCGGCGAGGAATGAGCTGACGACGAACATGCCGGTGTAGATCGTCCCGACATTGCTGCCGAGCGCATCGAGCATCTCGCGGTCCATCGAGGCGGCGCGCACCATGCGCCCGACCCCGGTGCGGTTCAGCACCAGCCAGCCGGCAAAGGCGATCGCCGGGCCGATGACGATGATGAACAGGTTGTAGAGCGGCTGGGTCGTGCCGAACAGCTGGACGCTGCCGCTCAAGGCCGGCGGCCCCGACACCGAAAGCTGGCCGACCCCCCAGAGAAACTTGGCGGCGTCGCCAAGGATCAGGACCAGCGCATAGGTGAACAGAAGCTGATAAAGCTCCTCGCGGCCGTAGAGCGTGCGGAAGAACAGCCGCTCGACTACCGCGCCGAGCAGGGCGACGCCGAGCGCGGCGCCGAGCGCGGCGATCCAGAAGCCGAGCCCTTCGGGGTGCAGCCACTGCACCACCTGCCAGGCGAGATAGGCGCCGAGCATGTAGAACGAGCCGTGCGCGAAATTGATCACGCGCATGATGCCGAACACCAGCGACAGTCCCGACGCGATCAGGAACAGGAACATCGCGGTGGTCAGGCCGCCCATGAACTGGCTGAACAAAAACGAGGCCGCCACCGCCGGTCGATCCCTCTAGCTATGGCGCGCCGCCCGCCCGGATCCCGTCAGGCGCGGGCGGCGCATGCCCTCAGGCGTGCCGAATTCAGTTCGACGGGAACGAGGCCGGCAGCAGTTCGGGGTCCTTGATGATCGCGAACGGGTAGTTCGGATCCTTGACCATCACGCCCCAGTATTCCGGTGCGAACGTCTCGTGCGACTTGGCGCTCAGCGTGCGCTTGCCGACCGGGGTGTCGAAGGTGAGGCCGAGCATCGCCTTGGCGACCGCGTCGCTCTTGGTGCTGCCGGCCTTCTTGATGCCTTCGGCGAGGGCGTAGATCGTCTGATAGCCGACGATCGACCAGCCGGAGGCGTATTTCGCCTTGGTGAACGCCTTTAGGTCCTCGATGAACTTCTTGTGCTCGGGCGGCTCCTTGCCGTTCCAGATGACCGGGTCGTAGGCGTCGCCGATGACCCCGTAGGGGTAGTCGTTGCCGAGCGCCTGCGCCTCGTCGGTGGTGCCGATCTCGGCGCCGTCGATCAGCCGGTTGTTGATCGCCTTGAAGTAGCCGCGCGGCGTCGCCTCCTTGGAAAAGGTGACGAAATCGCCGGCGAACAGCGAGCAGTAGACCGCATCCGGCTTCTTGCCCATCTGGGCGGTGATGAACGGGGTGAAATCGGCCTCGCCCAGTTTCGGCCATTGCTGGTCGACGATCTCGATATCGGGGCGCAATTTCTTCAGCGCGGCGATGAACGCGGCGATCGAATCGCGGCCATAGGCGTAGTCGGGGGCGATCGTCGCCACCTTCTTCACGTCCTTCCACCGCGCCATCAGGGTCGCGCCGGCAAGCCCTTCGACATCGGTGTTGGACGAGATGCGGAAGATGTAGGGATGGATGTGCTTCTCGTCGGTCAGGATCGTCGATTTCGAGGTCGGCGCGACAAAGACGATCTTGTTCTCCTTGGCCACGGTCGAGACCGCCGGCGCCTCCGCCGAGGTCAGCGTGCCGGCGAGGAAATCGACGTTGTCCTTGATGATCAGTTCGCGCGACAGGCGCACCGCCTCGTCGGCGTTGGCCTTGCTGTCGCGCGACAGCAGTTCGAGCTTGCGCCCGAGCACGCCGCCTTTCTCGTTGATCTCCTTGGCCGCCAGCTCGGCGCCCTTGAGCACCGGTTCGCCGTAGACCGCGGTCGGGCCGGAGAGCGGGATCGGAAAGCCGATCTTGATGGTGTCCGCCGCCTTGGCGCCGAGCGGCGCGACCGCCACCAGCGCAGCGATCGCCAAGCCTTGTCCCAACCGCATCCCAGACCTCCCTCTGTTCGGCTCTCCGCAACGCAATCCGGCTGTCCGGGAGAACCCGCTTTTCTGCCGGCGCGGCGAGAAAATGGTCCGGCGCGGCGGAACCTGTCAAGGTGGGCGCCGATTGCGCCGCCGGGCGGCCCGGCGATAGCATCACCGGATATTTTCCTTCGCGTGGCAGGAGATTCGCCATGCCCGTCATTCGCCCGCTGGCGGAAAGCGACCTGGCGACGGCGCGACAAATCGTCCGGCGCGCCTTCGGCAGCTTTCTCGGCGCCCCCGATCCGGACAATTTCTGGACCGACCGCGACTACGTCTACGGCCGGTTCGGCGCCGAGCACGTCGCCGCCTTCGCCGCCGAGGAGAACGGCGTGCTGGTCGGCTCCAACTTCGCGACGCGCTGGGGCAGCGTCGGCTTTTTCGGGCCGCTGACGATCGCCCCCGAACACTGGAACGGCGGCTGTGCCCAGCCGCTCGTCGCCGCCGCCTGCGCCGAGTTCGAACGCTGGCGGGTCAGCCATGCCGGGCTGTTCACCTTTGCCCACAGCCCCAAGCACATCCACCTTTATCGCAAGTTCGGCTTCTACCCGCGCTTTCTGACCGCGATCATGGCGGCGCCGGCCGCGGCGGCGGGCGGGACGGCGGCGCGGTCGCGCTATTCGGCGCTGAGCCCGCAGCAATGCCGCCTCGCCGAGGAAGCGAGCCGCGCCTTGACCGATGGGATTTATCCCGGGCTCGACCTGCGCGGCGAGATCCGCACCGTTGCCGCGCTCGGCCTCGGCGACACCCTGCTGTTGTGGGAGGGCGCCGGGCGGCTGTCCGGCTTTGCCGTCTGCCACTGGGGCCCGGCGAGCGAGGCCGGGGCCGATGCGCTGTTCGTCAAGTTCGGCGCGGCGCGGCGCGGCCGGCGCGCGGTCGATCACTTCGCCGCGCTGATCGACGGCGTCCTCGCGCTCGCCGCCGAGGCCGGGATGGCGAGCGTCGTCGCCGGCGTCAACCTGGCGCGCGAGGAAGCCTACCGCGCGCTCCTGGCCCGCGGCTTCCGCACCGAGTTCCAGGGGGTGACGATGCATCTCGGCAACGAGCCCGGCTACAGCCGGCCCGGGCTCTACGTGCTCGACGACTGGCGCTAAGGGAGACAAGAGGCATGAAGGCGGTGGTGTGCGAGGGGTTCGGCGGTCCCGAGGTGCTGGCGCTGCGCGAGGTGCCCGACCCGCCGCCGCCCGGCCCCGGCGAGGTGCAGGTGCGGATCGCCGCGCGCGGCGCGCAATATGTCGACGTGCTGATGCTCGCCGGCAAGTACCAGTTCCGCCCCGAACCGCCGTTCGTCCCGGGCAACGAGGCCGCCGGCGAGATCGTCGCGCTCGGGCCGGGGGTCGAGGGGTTTGCGGCGGGCGACCGGGTGATGGTGCGGCTGCGGCTCGGCGCCTTCGCCGAACTCGCCAATGTGCGAGCCGAGGATTGCGACCGGGTGCCGCCGGCGCTGGGCCTCGAGGCGGCGGCGGTGTTCCGCGCCGCCTACCACACCGCCTACCACGCGCTGATGCAGCGCGGCCGGATGAAGGCGGGCGACTGGGTGCTGATCCACGGCGCCGCCGGCGGCATCGGCATCGCCGCGATCCAGGTCGCCAAGCTCTACGGCGCCACCGTCATCGCCACCGCGAGCAGCGAGGAGAAGCGCGCCGCCTGCCGCGAGGAGGGCGCCGACTACGTGCTCGACTACCGCGAGGGCTTTCGCGACCAGGTCAAGGCGCTGACCGGCGCGCGCGACGGGGTGGACATCGTCTACGATCCGATCGGCGCCCAGGTGTTCGAGGAGTCGATGCGCTGCCTGGCCTGGGGCGGGCGCATCCTGATCCTCGGCTTTCTCGGCGGGCCGCCGGCCCTGGCGCGCACCAACTACCTGTTGATCAAGGGCGCCGAGGCGATCGGGGTGCGCCTCGGCGGGGTCACCGAGCACGCCCCGGAGATCGGCCGCGCGAATATGAAACTGCTGGTCGCCCTCGCCGGCGACGGCAAACTGCGCCCGCGCATTTCGCACCGCTTCCCGCTCGCCGAGGCGGCGGCGGCGATGCGGGCGATCGTCGAGCGCAAGGTCATCGGCAAGGCGGTTGTGATCGGCTGAGCGGCTGAACCTTTTACGGTCGCGGGCGTTTTGTTCAAATCCGCAACTGGGAGAGCAATGATGGCCGCATCGACCGAAATCGACGTCGCGAGATTGCAGGGCGACATCCAGCAGCTGCGCGCCGACTTCGCCAAGATGACCGCGACGATGCGCGAGCTGGCCGGGAGCGGCCTGACCCAGGCCGGCGAGGCGGCGCAGGCATCGGCCGAACGGGTGTGGAGCGAGGTCAAGCGCCAGGCGCAGCAGGTCGGCCACGAGATCGAGGAGCGGCCGTTCACCTCGGCGCTCGCCGCGTTCTCGACCGGGCTGATTCTCGGCATGCTGGTCAATTCGCGGCGCGGCTAGCCGGGCACGCGCCGGTGAAAGCCGTCATGGTGCGGGTCGCGGTGACGGCCGCGGCCGCGTTCGTCGCGGTCGTCATCGCCGCGATCGCGCTGTGGGAGCTGGCGCAGGCGCTGCTGATGGAATTGCAGGCGGCCGGGCTCGGCGCCGCCTTGTCGTATCTGCTGACCAGCCTTGCCGGCTTCGTTCTCGCCGGGCTGATCGTGCTGGCCTCGCGGCTCGGTTCGGGCCGGCGGCGACGGCGCGCCGCGCCGCTCTCCGGCATCGACGGCATGGCGGCGCGGCTCGGCGGGGCGGTCGCCGACGAGTTTGCCGCCTCGACCCGGGCCCATCCCTACCGCATGCTCGGCGCCGCGCTGATGGCCGGGCTGGTGCTCGGGGCGCTGCCGGAACTGCGCAGCGCGCTGTTCAGCGTCTTCAAACGCTGAGCGGGACGGCCGCCGCTCAGTCAGTCGTAGACCACGCCGATGGTCTCCGCCACCAGCACCGGGCGGCTGCCGCCTTCGATCTCCATCGTGCCTTCGTTGGTCACCCGCACGCCGCCTTCGACCCGTTCGACATCCTTGATCTTCAGCTTGAGGCGGATGCGCGAGCCGGCCGGCACCGGGCCGGTGAAGCGGACCCGGTTGGCGCCGTAATTGATCCCGCGCGAGCGGTTCTTGACCCGGTAGATCGTCGCCGCCAGGCGGGGCACCAGCGACAGGGTCAGCCAGCCGTGCGCGATCGTCTTGCCGCCCGGCATCTCCTTCCTGGCGCGCTCGACATCGACGTGAATCCACTGGTGGTCGCCGGTCGCGTCGGCGAATTTGTCTATCTGTTCCTGGGTCACCGTGTACCAGTCGCTGGTGCCGATCTCCTTGCCGGCATAGGCGAGCAGATCGGCGGGACGGTCGAGTTCGAGCATGAGGGGCTCCCTGGTGAGTTACGGCCGCATGACGAAGGAGGCGCGGCCCGGGCGGCGCAGTTTCTCGGCGAGGTTGGCGAAGTCGCAGGCGAGCCGGCGGGTGTCGCGCGGGTCGATGATCTCCTCGACCCAGAAGGTCTCGGCGGTGCGGAACGGCGAGCGCAATTTTTGCAGCCGCGCCTCGATCTCGGCGATCCGGGCGGCGCGGTCCGGCGCGGCGTCGATCTCGGCGCGATAGGCGGCCTCGATCCCGCCTTCCAGCGGCAGCGAGCCCCAGCGCGCCGACAGCCAGGCATAGCGCAGGGCGAAGCGGCAGGCCGGCTGGTTGACCGCGCCGGCGACGCCGAACACGTTGCGCACGAGAAAGGTGCACCACGGCACGGTCGACTGGTTGACCGCGGCCATCGCCCGCACCCCCTTGCGGATCGTCGCCGCCTTCTCGGCCTCGGGCCCGATGTGAAAGCCCGGGCAGTCGCAGAGATAGAGCACCGGCAGATGGAAGGTCTCGGCGAGGTCGACGAAGCGGACGATCTTGTCGCAGGCGTCGGCGGTCCAGCAGCCGCCGTAGAAGAACGGGTCGGACGCCATCACCGCCACCGGCAGCCCGGCGAGCCGGGCCAGCCCGGTGATCACCGGGCGGCCGAACAAGCGGCCGATCTCGAAGAACGAGCCCTTGTCGACCACCGCCTCGACGATCGGCCGCATCTTGTAGACGCGGCGGGGGTTGCGCGGCACCGCTTCGAACAGGAACTCGTCGCGCCGCGCCGGATCGTCGTCAGAGGGCAGGCGCGGCGCCACCTCGTCGACCGACTGCGGCAGGTAGGAGAGAAAGCGGCGGGCCTTGTCGAACGCCTCCGCCTCGCTGTCCACCGCCTCGTCGACCGCGCCGCAGCGCGTCTGGATCTCCCAGCCGCCGAGCTGGAAACGGTCGAGATCGTGGCCGAGCGCGTTGACCACCGGCGGGCCGGCGACGAACACCGCCGAGGTCTGCTTGGTCATCACCGAATAATGGCTCGACGCCAGGCGCGCGGCGCCGAGCCCGGCGACCGAGCCGAGCCCCAGCGCCACCACCGGCACGACGCCGAGATTGGCGGTGGTGAAGTAATAGGTCGCGCCCGAGCCGACCCGGTGCGGCAGGTTGGCCCGGCCGGTGGTCTCGATCGTCTTGACCGACCCGCCGCCGCCCGAGCCTTCGATGATGCGGACGATCGGCAGCCGCAGATCGTGCGCCATCTGCTCCGCCAGCACCGGCTTTTCGCGGATCGTCGCGTCGGCCGAGCCGCCGCGCACGGTGAAGTCGTCGCCGACGACGACGACCGGGCGGCCGTCGATCGCGGCGCGGCCCATCACGCAGTTGGACGGCACCAGCGCCGTCAGGTTGCCGGCCGCGTCGTATTCCGCCTTGCCGGCGATCGCCCCGATCTCGTGAAAGCTGGCGGGATCGACGAGGGCCTCGATGCGCTCGCGGATCGTCAGCTTGCCGGCGTCGTGCTGGCGCTTCACCTTGTCGGCGCCGCCCAGCGCGTGCGCCATCCGCTCGCGCTTGCGCAATTCGTCGAGTTCCGGCTGCCAGCTCATGCCCCTCTCGCGCTGCCGCTTGTCGCTCGCGCCATAGTACCGGCTCGCCGGCCGCCCGCTACAAAAACCGCGGGGCGGCCTGCCCGAGACGGAGCGGGGAGGGGAATATCGGGACCATCGCCATGCCCCCGTACCAACCTGCATCGGGTGCTGCGCGATGCGGCGGAGGGCGAAGCCTTCAGACTGGCTGTGGTCGGCCGACCGGATTTCAGCCGCTTCGGCGGAATCCGCATCGTCAACCCGCCGGTCGGCGGGTGAGGCCGCCGCACCGGCGATTGCGCCTTGCGGCGCCGCGGCTTCGCGGCAATGCTGCCCGCCTCACCCTGGGGAGACGCCGCCGCCATGCCGATCGAACTCTGGACCTGGAACACGCCGAACGGCCGCAAAATCTCGGTCGCCCTCGAAGAGATGGGCCTGCCCTATACCGTGCGCCCGGTCAATATCGGCCAGGGCGAGCAGTTCAAGCCGGAATTCCTCGCGATCAGCCCGAACAACCGCATCCCGGCGATCGTCGATCCCGAGGGCCCGGGCGGCAGGCGGATCAGCGTCTTCGAAAGCGGCGCGATCCTCATCTATCTCGGCGAGAAGACCGGCAAGTTCTGGCCCAAGGGCGACCTTGCCGCGCAGGTGCCGGTGCTCGAATGGCTGATGTGGCAGATGGGCGGGTTCGGGCCGATGCCGGGGCAGGTCCACCATTTCCTTCAGGTCAAGGACGAGACCGACCGGCGCTACGGGCTCGAACGCTACTCCAAGGAGACGCACCGGCTGTACGGCGTCTTCGACAAGCGTCTCGCCCAGGTCGAGTACGCCGCCGGCAAGGACGTGTCGATCGCCGATTTCGCGATTCTCGGCTGGGCCTGGCGGCACGAGCGGCACCAGGTCGATCTGGCGCAATACCCCAACGTCAAGCGCTGGTACGAGGCGATGATGGCGCGGCCCGGCACGAGGCGGGGCTTCGAGGTGGCGCTGAGCTAGGCGGGCCGGCATGCCGCCGCTGCGCAGCTTTCTGTTCGCCCCCGGCAACCATCCGCGCCGGGTCGAGAAGGCGCTGACCCTCGACGCCGACGCGGTGATCCTCGACCTCGAAGACGCCGTCGCCGTCGCCGAGAAAAGGGCGACCCGCGCCGCCGTCGCCGCCGCGCTCGGCCGGCCGCGCACCGGGCTGCTCTATGTGCGGGTCAACGCCGTCGATACCGAGTTCTGCTACGGCGACCTGGTCGCGGTGGTGCGGCCCGGGCTCGACGGGCTGATCCTGCCGAAGGTCGAAAGCGCCGCCGCGCTCGCCGCCGTCGACTGGCTCCTCGCCCAGCTCGAACGCGAGGCGGGCCTCGCGCCGGGCACGATCGACCTGATCCCGATCGTCGAGACCGCCAGGGGCCTTGCGGATATCGACGCGATCCTGCGCGGCGGCGGCCGGGTGCGCCGCATCGCCTTCGGCGCCGGCGACTTCACCCTCGACACCAACATGCGCTGGAGCCGCGGCGAGGCCGAGCTTGCCTATGCGAGGGCGCGGGTGGTCACCGCCTCGCGCGCCGCCGGGCTCGACCCGCCGCTCGACACGGTGTGGGTCGATCTCGCCGACGCGGACGGGCTCGAAGCCTCGGCCCGGCTGGCGCAAGGCCTCGGGTTCCAGGGCAAGATGTGCATCCATCCCGCCCAGGTCGCCGTCGTCAACCGCGTCTTCACCCCGGGCGAGGCCGAAGTCAGCTTCGCCGAACGCGTCGTCGCCGCCTTCGAGGCGGCCGAGAAGGCGGGGATCGCCTCGATC
>Ga0070734_10005190_pt1 | contig 11698 bp, 6 predicted proteins | sample Coa_R1_8_FD_66444 | JGI IMG/M metagenome (GOLD analysis project Ga0070734, IMG submission 66444) | Surface soil microbial communities from Centralia Pennsylvania, which are recovering from an underground coalmine fire - Coalmine... | ecosystem: Environmental > Terrestrial > Soil > Unclassified ...
TTTACCGACACCAAGTGCGGTCCCAATCCGCTAAGTGACGCTGGCGCGTGGGTTGCTTCCAGCCATGACGGTACTAAAATCGTGTTCAGCAGTTGCGTCTACGATGAAACGCAGCAAACCTTCAGTGGTTTCGGCTTCAGCTTCCTGAACCAGCAGGCGATTGCGGCTGATGGTAATGTCTCTTCGGGAATCTCCACCTTCCGTCACTACGCGCTTTCTGACGTCAACGGAAACATTAGCAGCCGCATTGCACCAACCGACGTTTACTATGGATCTGTGCTGGGCGGCGCTTCTCCTGCTGAGCCCCGCCAGGAAACGAAACTGAACGATTCCGGTAGCCTCTTCTATCAGCCATGGCCCCACTTTTTTGATATCGTCGATGCCCATCATGGCACATTGACCTTGCGATTCTCTCTCGCACAGACGATTTCTAACGTTGGCGTCCCCATGGCAATTGACTCAGGCGGTCGGCATATTTATCTGATTACCGATCGAGGTTTGACCATTGTGGATCTGGGTTCGGCCCTTCTTTCTGTCGGTTCATTAAATCCTGCATCCGCTCTCTCTGGCACGCAGATCACAGTCCGAGGAAGCGGATTTGATTCACTTACTTCAGCCACCTTGGGTGGAAAAGTGGCGACGGTATCCTTTGTTGACGAAAACACTCTCCAGTTGATTGTGCCACCCCTCTCATCCGGACCAGCCGACCTGGTTTTGAAGAGTAGTACAGGTGCATCCTATCGATTGGAAAGTGCCCTGATAATTCCTTGAATGTTGTCCACATAGCGCCCGAGACGTGGGACACAAAGAGGCCTTTTTGATCTTGCGCGTTCTCTCCATGAAGAAGAATCCCGTGACTTTCCCTCTCAGCGAGTCACAAAGACCACCCACTCGACAACTCCTCTCTGCTCTCGTATAAAGTTAAGTTTCTTCTAAGGAGTCTCCATGCCTCGTACTGCCCGTATGCTCGCTATCGCGCTGTGTTGTGCCGCGGCGATTGCTGCTCTTGCCCAGGCGCAAAAACGCTCGATCACAGAGAAAGACATCTTCCAATTCAACTGGATTGGCGATCCGCAGATTTCGCCGGACGGTTCGCGCGTGGCCTTTGTAAAAGTGACGGTGGACGAAAAGAAAACCGGATATGACACGGCAATCTGGAGCGTAAGCACGCAGGGCAATGAACAGCCACGCCGCATGACCGACGGCAAACATGACTCTTCTCCACGCTGGTCGCCCGACGGCAAGTGGCTGGTGTTTGTGCGCGCGCCTGAGCCTGCTGGCCCTGCGGCGATGGGCGCTGGCGGAGGCGGAGCGCCGGGACGCGGGCAGTCTCCACAGCTTTACATGCTGCCCGTGAGCGGAGGCGGCGAATCATGGAAGATAACCGACTTGCCGCGCGGCGCGGGCGGGCCGGTGTGGTCGCCCGATAGCAAAATGATCGCTTTTACCAGTGACACGTCCGCGGAAGACCTGGCCAAGCAGCATAAGAAAGATAGCGCGGCGGCAAGAGACAAATCGCAAGGCAAGGCTGAAGGCAAAGCGGAAGAAAAGCCCGAAGGAAATTCAGACGATAAATCAGCCAAGTCAGAAAAACCGGAAGCCGGTACCGCCGCAGCCAAGTCCGCAGACTCCGCCGATGGCGAGCATGAGAGTGACGTACGCGTGATCACGCGCTCTGTCTATCGCATCAACGGCGCCGGCTATCTTGACTACAAGCATCCGCAGCATATTTGGGTGATCGCCACGCCGCAAGGTTCTGACGACGACGCGAAGCCGAAGCAGCTCACCAGCGGTAAATATCAGGAAGACGGCATTATGTGGTCGCCGGATTCAAGCAAGATTTATTTCACCACCACACAGGTGGATGATCCTTCTTATGAGAATCCGCATGCCGATGTATATTCCGTGGCGGCAGCGGGCGGCTCGCCGGCAAAGCTGCTCACCATCAACATGGCGCCGCGCGAAATGTCACTCAGCCCGGATGGCAAGCGCCTGGCTTTCTGCGCTTCTATCAACGAGCCGGTGCAGTCTTACACCGAGCCCGATCTGTGGGTGATGGATCTTGCGGCCAGTGCGCAGCCGAAAAATCTGACTGCCAGTTACGACTATGACGTTTGCAGCGGCGTAGGCGGCGACCAGGGCACGCCGCGCGCCGGCGGCCCGGACCACGTTATCTGGACTACCGATGGCAACAACTTGATTGTGAGCACCGCGAACAAAGGCACGGCCAATTTGATTGCGGTCGAGGTGACCTCCGGAAAGATTACCGAACTCACGAACGGGAAGCAGGCGGTGGAGAGGTTCCGGGCCTCAAATGACGGTAAGACTCTGGTTGTGCTGATCTCAACACCCACGAACATCGGCGATTTGTTTGTGCTGAACCACGGCTCGACCGCCCCACCCCGCCAGATCACCCACATCAATCAAAAGCTGTTTTCGCAACTCAACCTGACCGAGCCGGAAGAGATCTGGTACACGAGTTTTGACGGCAAAAAGATCCATGCGTGGATACAGAAGCCGCCGGATTTCGATGCGTCGAAAAAATATCCACTGATCCTAAACATTCATGGCGGTCCGCACGCGGCCTATGGATTTATTTTTGACCATGAATTTCAATGGATGGCCGCCAAGGGCTACGTTGTTCTTTATCCCAACCCGCGTGGCAGCACGAGCTACGGGCAGCAGTTCGGCAACATTATTCAGTACCACTATCCCGGCGACGACTTTAAAGACCTGATGATCGGCGTGGACGAGGTGATAAAGCGCGGCTATATTGACCCGAAAAAACTCGGCGTCACCGGCGGGAGCGGCGGCGGACTGTTGACGAACTGGATCGTCGGCCATACCGATCGTTTTGCCGCAGCCGTGGCGCAGCGCGATATTGCTAGCTGGGCTGCGTGGTGGTACGCCGCGGACTTCACGTTGTTCCAGCCGTCATGGTTCAAAGCGCCGCCATTCCAGGACCCGCAGGACTACGTCAACCGCTCGCCCATTACGTATATTGAAAAAGTCCATACGCCGCTGATGCTGGTGCTGGGTGAAGCCGACTTTCGCACGCCGCCCGCCGCCGGCGGAGAAGAAATGTTCCGCGCGCTCAAATTCCTGAAGCGTCCCGTGATCATGGTGCGGTTCCCGGGCGAGTCGCACGAGCTTTCACGCTCAGGACAGCCATGGCATCGCGTGGAGCGGCTTGAACACATCGTTGGCTGGTTCGATAAATATCTTCAGGGAATGCCGAAGCCAGAGTACGATGACGTGGCGACCAGCGAGGTCAGTGTGAAGCCTGCCGATCTGCCGGGTAAACATGATGCAAACAAACCAGCGGAGCCCGCGCCACCGAAGAGGAAATAGTGCATTCAAAAAAAATCGGGAAGCATCCGGCGAGGCTTCCCGAAATTTAGAGAGATCGCGCCTACAGAGCATTCTCCAATCCCTGCCTAGCGCGAACTTTTATTTCTTGCGGATATAAAGAAAGTCATATTCCGGACTCCACGTTTTGCCGCCATCGCTGGAGCCCTGGGAGAACTGGCGAACTTGGTCCGCGTCAATCCTGACGAACTGCATGTGCCGGCGAAGCGGCTTGCCCTGAGCGTCCGCGCTGTCGGCAAAATAACTCATCACGCCATTTTCCAGACCGCCTTCAAAATGTATGCCATTCGATTGGCTATCCACCCAATCCTGGATCCATTTCTTCAGTCGCGTGTCATAGTGGTTCAGGCTCTTTCCCGTGCCGCCGCCATTCCAGTTTTCCAGCAGCGCGCACTGATCAAGGATGAGTTGAATGCTGCTGCTTCCGGCGAGATTGTGCCCTTCGGTCGTCACCACGTCCCACTCGCCAACCCAAAAGTCGAACTGCCGATACTCCGCCGCCTGGCAGGGAAGCGTGGACTTGAGAAAGTCCTGGTATTCAGCATTGTCCTTAAGCTTCTGGAACTCAGGAGCGCCCGCGATGTAACCATGAATGCGCGGCGCCAATCCTGATGCGGCTACTTCCTTCAACGTGTCAAGCGCGCGGCGCGTTTCATCTTTGGCAACGTACGCGCGGGCAATATCCACCTTTGTCATCAACGGACGGTATTTGAGATTCACGGAGTGCTGGAAAGCCTTAATGGCGTCGTCAAAGCGCCGCAATTGAAGGTAGCACTCGCCCAGATGCTGCCATGCGGGCCCGTTCGCAGGATCGTTAGCTGTGATGTCGGCGTAGGCGCGCGCAGCCTGATCCCACCTGGATTCTACAAACAGCGCGTCTGCCGACTGCGAGGCCGAGGCTTGCTGCGCGCCGGCTGACAATGCCGCCAGAATAAAGACCATACTAAGGACAGCTTTTTCGAACGCAACAGCATAGGCAGGCTTTGTCATAGGCGCCTCAGATTTTTGATTGCCAGGTTTTGAACGGACTAGTGTTTGACCCGTGCGCCTGGATTTCGTGAGCTTGCAATCCGGCGAACGGCGGCAAAACAGACACTCAGGCCACTTCTGGAACGACCTTCCACTCTAAGTTGCAGGGGCTTATTTGGAACGGCTCTTTTCAGGTTTGGATTGAGGTGGCGATGGTGAAATTTGCTCTGCGCAAAAAGAAGAACCAGACGTTCTTTGAACGGCACGGACTTACGGTTGTGAGCAGTTGCATCCTCCTGGCCTGGATCGTGCTCTATAGCGTGAGCGACGAGAAACGGCACATCGGCTCTTTCTTCGGCAACGCAATTGCTGATTGGAGCGGCGTTGTAGTGATGATCCTTGCCACCAAACATTTGTATGAACGCGGATCAAGTGAGAGCAAAGAGCCGAAGAATAAACTGGCCAACCGCTTCATGGAAAACCTGCGGGAACATTCATTAACGGTGTTTCTTCTGGTGACCGGCATCGGATGGGTGCTGCTGTACGCGCATTCTGATTCTGAATCGAAGTGGGGACAGGTGGTGGGCAACATAGTTTCTGAATGGACACAGATTCTTGGTCTGGTGCTTCTGACGAAGAAACTGATTGAAACAGGATCGAAAGAAAGCGATCAGAATAAGTGATGCTGGAGGGCTTCTCGGTCTGGAATATTGCGCTGGGCGTTTTTCGCATTGCTGCGTATCGGCTACTTTGGCAATTGCAGCACGGGGCCGCGTGCCAGGAAATACTATGGGAAAGTGCAGTTAGCCCGCTGAGGAGATTTATTGAAAGTGCTGCCAGCGATTTTACGTCGGATAGAAGGCGAGCGCCCGCTGGCAGATGACGGCCAAGCCGATCATCTGTTAGAATAGTCATGTTGTCAGGCGAGTCGTCAGCCCAATCGTCGAAGCCTGAATCTGTAATTTCCCAACAAAGCTGGGGACGTAGTTCAGTTGGTTAGAACGCTGCCCTGTCACGGCAGAGGTCGCGAGTTCGAGTCTCGTCGTCCCCGCCAGCTTTTCAATCACTTACCAGAACAAGGATCATAAGGAATTCGTTCAGTAATCCAACCCTTGGGATAGGTGTTTCTCGCTTTGGATTCTTTGTTGCCATCCGTGGCAATTTGCCTTGTTTTCCACACACTTACGCAGAAGCACGCAGCCGCATAGCTCGCTATAATTGATGGCAGAGCCCATGTCCGAATTCGTCCATCTTCATCTTCATACCGATTACTCCCTGCTGGATGGGGCCTGCGGCGTGCCAGGCCTGATAAAGCGAGTGGCTGACATCGGACAGAAAGCCGTTGCCATGACTGACCACGGAAATATCTATGGCACGGTGGAGTTTGTGGACGAAGCGCAGAAGAAAGGCATAAAGCCGATCGTCGGGTGCGAGCTTTATGTCTGCAAGAAAGACGATCATCGCGCGCCGCCTGAAGGCGATACCTATAATCACCTGCTGGTGCTGGCGGAAAATGAAGAAGGCTATCGCAACCTGATCAAGATCACCTCTGAAGCCAGCATGCACGGCTTTTATTACAAGCCGCGCATCAGCAAGAAGTTTCTGGCGGAACACTCCAGCGGCCTCATTGGTCTGAGCGGCTGTCTGGCTGGCGAGGTCTGCGAAAATCTGCTGGAAGGCAAGTACGATGCGGCTCGCAACGCTGCCAGCTTCTATCGTGAGATATTCGGCAAAGATAATTTCTTCATGGAAATACAGGACCAGGGCCTGCCGGAAGAGCACCGCATCCATGCCGACCTGATGCGCATAGAAAAAGAACTGGGCATCCCGATGGTGGCCACCAATGACAGCCACTATCTGTGCGAGGACGACGCCCACGCGCAGGACGTGCTGGTCTGCGTGCAGACGGGTAAGTCCGTCAACGATACGAACCGGTTGAAGTTCCACGGCAATCAGTTTTTTGTGAAGACCGCCGATGAGATGAAGCAGCTCTTCAACGGCCGTGAAGATGTGCTCAAGCAATCGCTGGCCATTGCCGAACGCTGCAATTTCAAGCTGAACAAAGTCAAGAATCCGTTCCCCGAATTTACCGTGCCCGATGGCTACACGCTAGACAGCTATTTTGAGCACGTCGCGCGTGAAGGGTTTGCGCGGCGATGGGAAAGCCTGGGTCTGATTGAAGCCGCGGGGCGGCTCAAGAAGTCGCGTACTGATTACGATCAGCGGCTGGCCCGCGAGATCGCCATCATTCAGCAAATGAAGTTCTCAGGATACTTCCTCATCGTCTGGGACTTCATCCGCTACGCGCGTGAGCATTCCATTCCAGTTGGCCCAGGCCGCGGGTCGGCTGCCGGCGCGCTCGTCGCTTACGCCATGGGCATTACTGACATTGATCCGTTGCAGCATGAGCTGCTGTTTGAACGCTTCCTGAATCCTGAGCGCGTGTCACTGCCTGATATCGATATTGATTTCTGCATGAACCGCCGCGGAGAGGTCATCAACTACGTCACGCAGAAATACGGGCGTGAGAACGTGGCGCAGATCATCACTTTTGGCACGATGGCGGCCAAAGCGGCCATTAAAGACGTGGGCCGCGCCATGGATATTCCTTATGCGGACGTGGACCGCATTGCCAAAATGGTGCCCAACACCATCGGAATCACGCTGCCGCAGGTGCTTGATGATGCTGGCCCGCTTCAGGAAGCTTACGAAAAAGAAATTCAGGTGCGCGAGCTGATTGATACGGCTCTCAAGCTGGAAGGTCTGGTGCGCAACTCCGGCGTGCACGCCGCGGGCGTGGTGATCTCACCCAAGCCGCTCACAGAACTGGTCCCGCTGCACAAGACCAAGAACGATGAAATCGTTACCGCCTACGACATGAAGGCGATCGAGAAGATGGGCCTGCTCAAGATGGATTTCCTGGGGCTTACTACGCTCACCATTCTCGATGATGCACTCAAGCTGATTGCCCAACGTGGCACGGCCATTGATCTGGAAAAGATTCCGCTCGACGATCCCAAGACCTATGAAAGCGTTTTTCATACGGGACTGACCTCCGGCATCTTCCAGTTTGAATCCGGCGGCATGACGGACGTGCTGCGGCGCTACAAGCCCAATTCGATTGACGATCTTACGGCGCTCAACGCGCTCTATCGTCCCGGCCCAATTCAGGGCGGCATGATTGATGACTTCATTGATCGCAAATGGGGACGCAAAAAGGTCGAGTACGAACTGCCGCAACTTGAGCAACTTCTCAAAGAGACGCTTGGCGTCATCGTCTATCAGGAACAGGTCATGCAGATTGCCAACGTGCTGGCCGGCTACTCGCTGGGTGAAGCCGATCTGCTGCGTCGCGCGATGGGCAAGAAAAATCCTGAAGAAATGGCGGCGCAGCGCCAACGTTTTGTAAAAGGCGCGGTGGAGCGCGGCTTCCCGGAGAAGAAGATCGTCAAAATCTTCGACCTGATGGAGCAGTTTGCCGGATACGGATTCAACAAGTCGCACTCCGCGGCCTACGCGCTGCTGGCCTACCAGACGGCATATCTCAAGACGCATTATCCGGTGGAATTCATGGCGGCCCTGTTGACCTCGCAGATGGGCAATACGGACAACGTGGTCAAGTACATCAATGAATGCCGCGAGATGGAAATTCCTGTTGAGCCACCCAACATCAACGTGAGCGATGCGTACTTCACGCCGCATGACAACGCCATCCGCTTTGGGCTGGCGGCGGTCAAGAATGTGGGCCGCAACGCGATTGAGTCGATTACCTCAGCCCGCAAAGAGCTTGGCCGGTTCAGTTCGATCTTTGAGTTCTGCGAGAAGGTCGATTTGCGGCTGCTGAACAAGCGCGTTCTGGAGTCCTTGAACAAAGCGGGCGCGCTGGATGATTTTGGCTATCGCGCACAGATCATGGCCGTATTGGACAAAGCCATGGAGCGGGCGCAGAAGACGCAGCGCGACGCGGAAATGGGGCAGCATGGTTTGTTTGGCGTGTTTCAGGAAGAAGAGTCGAACGGCACAGGCGAGAAGCTGCCCAACGTCCCTGAATGGGATGAACACCAGCGCCTGGCCAATGAAAAAGAAGTTCTTGGGTTTTTCATTACCGGACATCCATTGGAAAAGTACAAGGACAAGCTGGAAGATTTCAGGGCATTGTCAGTCGAAACCATCAGCGCCATGACCAAAGGAACTGACCGCGACGAGATCAACACCGCCGGCATGGTTTCGAACGTACGCGTGCTCAAATCGCGCAAGGGCGACCTTTACGCGCAAGCCGTGCTGGAAGACATGACCGGCACAATTGAAGCCGTGGTTTTCCCTGACGCTTATAAGCGGCTGGCGACGATCCTGAAGCAGGAGATTCCCATGCTGGTGCGCGCCAGCGTGCGCGTGGAAGAGGGCTCCAATCCCAAGGTCATTATCACCGGGTTAACCCCACTCGAAGAAGCCAAGCCCAAGCTGCCGCGATCTATACGTATCCGCGTGCCGTTGGATACCGCTACGGAAGCCACGGTTGACGCCCTGCATGCCATTTGTGATGAGCGCAAAGGCGAGGCCAAAGTCATGTTTGCCATGGAGCGCAGCAACGACTTCATGGTAGTGATGGAAGCGGAAAGATATAATATCTGTGCAGACCGCAGTTTTATTAGCCGCGTAGAAGAATTATGCGGCCGGGGCGCAGTCCAAATTATCGACTAAGCCAGGAGCTTTTTTTGGATCCAGCAGTGAAAGCGCAGCGCCAGTTAGAGGTCATTGAAGGGCAGGTTGCCCAGTTAGAAACGCGCGCCGGCGCTGACCATGAAGCCCGCCTGCAACTGAAGCACCTGCAGCACCAGATCAATTTTCTACGCGAACAGATACGCCTCCACGTAAATGCCTGGCAGAAGACTGAGCTGGCCCGGCACTCCCAGCGTCCCTTCACCATGGATTACGTGGAGCGCCTTTTTACCGACTGGAGTGAAATTCACGGCGATCGCGGCTTTGGCGACGACGTGGCAATCATGTGCGGCATGGCCCGTTATCGCGGCGAAAACGTAATGGTAATCGGCCACCAAAAGGGCCGTGACACCAAGCAGCGCGTTTACCGCAACTTTGGCCAGGCGAATCCTGAAGGCTATCGCAAGGCGCTGCGCTGCATGAAAATAGCGGAAAAGTTTGGCCGTCCTATCTTTACGTTCGTCGATACTCCCGGCGCTTATCCTGGTCTGGGAGCGGAAGAGCGCGGCCAGGCGGAAGCCATTGCGCGCAACCTGCGGGAGATGGCGCGGATTGAAGTGCCAATCATCACCACCATCACGGGCGAAGGCGGCAGCGGCGGCGCGCTGGCCATTGCCGTGGCGGACCGCGTCTTCATGATGGAAAATTCCGTCTATTCCGTGATTTCGCCTGAAGGTTGCGCTTCCATCATGTGGCGCGACGCGTCCAAGAAGGAGATCGCGGCGCAGGCCCTGCGCATCACGGCCCCTGATCTGAAGGAAATGGCAATCATCGACGAGATCATCCCTGAGCCTGACGGCGGCGCGCACCTTGATCATGACGCCGCAGCTGCTATGGTCGATGAAGTCCTTCTCAAGCACTTTAACGAGCTGAAACACCAGCCGGTGCAGAAGCTCCTTGACGGCCGTTACAACAAGTTCCGCCAGATGGCCCAGTTTTATACGGAATAAATTTGCCTCCTCCCGGTACGATCGTTGCGCACGCGCCCTGCCGGGTTGACCTGGCGGGCGGCACGCTCGACCTTTGGCCGCTTTACCTCTTTCATCCCGGCGCGGTCACCGTAAATTTCGCCGTAAGCATCCTTACCCGCTGCAAAGTCACCCGCCTCACTGACGATAAAATCCGTTTGAAGTCGCTGGACACGAAAGTAGAAGAGGAGTTCCGCAACTTTGGAGAGCTGTGCGCCGCACATAGGTTCAAGCATCCTCTCGCCGGATACTTGGCGCGCTTTTTTGCCCCCGATGGTGGCTTTGAAATCGAGACGCACTCGGAATCTCCGGCGGGAGCAGGTATTTCCGGCTCGTCCGCGTTGATGATCGCCACCACGGCGGCGCTGGCCAAGTACACCGGCAAAAAGCTTGATCGGGAACAGATGCGCGTTATCGCGCAAAACGTTGAAGCCCAACTGATCAAAGTCCCCACCGGATGCCAGGATTATTATCCTGCTTTGTATGGGGGCGTGAGCGCAATTCATCTTGATCCCGACGGCATTCATCACACCGCGGTGCGCGTTGCCCCGGAAGAGCTGGACCGCCGCTTTGTGCTGGTCTATACCGGAGCGCCGCGCAAATCGGGGATCAACAATTGGGAAGTATTCAAAGCGCACATCAACGGCGACAAGAAAATCTTCCACAACTTTGAGCGGATCGGTGAAATCGCTCGCGCCATGCATCATGCGCTTTCCATGGCCGACTGGAAACAGGTGGCCAAGCTGATCCGCGAAGAATGGAAGCTGCGCAAGACGAACGCCCCAAAGATCAGTACTCCCATGATCGAAAAACTCATCGCCGTGGCACTGCGCCAGGGCGCGCTGGCGGCCAAAGTCTGCGGCGCGGGCGGAGGCGGCTGCGTGGTCTTTCTCACGGAACCGGAGAACCGCGAGCACATTTCGGCGGCCATCCGGAGCTATGGAGGCCATGTGCTGCCCGCCATGGTGGCCAGGGACGGATTGACCGTGAGCGGTCGGTCGTTGGGAGCGGAATAAACCCAAACCTCACCACAGATGACACTGATAACACTGATTTACACGGATCAAAAAATCCCAATTAGGGCTGCTTTAGGTTTGTAAATCCGTGGCATCCGCGCCACGAATCGACGCTTGGGCCACCCAAGCGCCTGTGAGTGCATTGGCGATCTGGCAATCATGCAGACGCGTCCACCCCGAGAAGTGCGCTAGATTTGCTTGCCAAGAATCAGGGGCACATAGCTTCGGGCGTCTTGCAGCAATTGTTCGCGCGCAATACCGGCTCTGGCGCGAAGTTGCAAACCCTGCAACAAGTCAACGAGCAAACGGCCTCGCACCTTGGCAGAGGGTGTACGAGTCAGGTGTCCCGCCTTCACCTCCTTTTCGAAACGTTTTGCGAAAATATCGGCGGTTGCGGTGAGGCCCTTCGCGGCATACGAACGGATCTCGGCTACTCGCTCCGAGTGCCCCAGCGCCGCGGCGGCCATCATGCAGCCGCCGCAAGCTTCATCAGAAGCGGTGTTCACGACAGCCTCGCAGAAGGCGGTCACGGCCTTGTGGATGTTCGGCTCCGCTTGAAATGCTGCCATTCTGGGAGCGCCATACGTTACCGCATAGCGCTCGACCGCCCGGAGCAGCAAGGTGGACTTGTCTCCGAAGGCTCGGTATAGGGCGGGT
>Ga0070734_10005191_pt1 | contig 11697 bp, 12 predicted proteins | sample Coa_R1_8_FD_66444 | JGI IMG/M metagenome (GOLD analysis project Ga0070734, IMG submission 66444) | Surface soil microbial communities from Centralia Pennsylvania, which are recovering from an underground coalmine fire - Coalmine... | ecosystem: Environmental > Terrestrial > Soil > Unclassified ...
GGAGAGCGGGTGAACACCGACCCTTCGCTGGGACCCGGCGTGCTGGTCTTCACCAGCAACTCGCCGAGCAATGCCAACGCCTGCAGTCCCGGTGGAACGAGCGCCGAATACTTCGTGAACTACTCGAACGGGGGACCGGTCCAGAGCGCGCAGGGGTCGTCTTCCGCTCCGGCCGGCATCGTGCTCGGCACCAGCACGACGCCCACCCTGGCGAGCCGTCCGCTGCTGATCAAGATGCCCTCGGGCAAGCTGATCTCGCTCGTGCGGCAGTCCAACGCCACCACCAACGCGACCGAGGTGCCGACGGGCTCGACGGCGGTGGCGCCGAAGCGCATCTACTGGCGCGAGATCATGAATCAGTAGCCGATGCCGATGCAGGACCTGGTGGGAAGCGGGTGTTCCGTCGAAACGCAGCGAGGAGTGGACCTTTGAAGATCTATCCGGAGATGAACGGCTGCCGCAAGGCCGCGCTGATGATCGTACTGGCTCTTGCAGCGCTTGCCCCCGACGCCCGGGCCGTCAAGCCGAACCCCGACGTCTATGGAGCGGCCACGGCAGCGGCCGGCGCGGACGCGGGGAGACAACGGCCGGACGCAGCGAAAAAGAATCCCCAGGCGGCGTCCCCGGGCGCAGCGTCCAGGGCGGGCCGGCCGAACTGAAGCGGGCGGTGCAGGAGCTCATCCCTCAGCCGCACCAGACGGACGCCGTGGCAGCGTGCCTGACGGCCTGTGCACCGCGTGGATCGCGTGCATCGTCAGCCTCGCTGCCATTGTCGCCATGGCGCCGCGGCGGCGCTGGATCGATCAGGGCGGGCCGGCGCCATGGAGCACGGGCGTCAGTCAGCGCGCCGCGTACTCGTCATGGCGGCGCCACCAGATCCCCGCCTCGTTTCGTCCCCGCGGCGCCCGATCGAGCCATTGATACATCCCCCACAGGCCGTCCAGGCCGCGTGCGTAGGTGGAGTAGGTGTGATAGACGGCGCCGTCCTCCAGGACGAAGGCGCTCATGCCGGGACGGTCACGGGTGAACGTCGCCGCGTCCGTTCCGCACGTGGCGGCAAACTGAACGACCGGCGCCGGCGCCGGCTGCATGTCGATCGGGTGGCCGTCGCGCCGGTAGTTGTACTCCACACCGCCGCGCCGCTGCTGGTCCTCGGTGATCGACACGTTGAAGTCGAAGTTGAAATCGCTGCCGAGCGAAGACGCCCATGGAAAAGTCCACCCCATCCGGCGCTTGTACGCCTGCAGCTTTGCCAGCGGCGCCCGCGACACCGCCGACAGCGTGACGTCGTGGTTCTCCAGATGAACGACAAACCCGGAGAAGCCGTCCGCAATCGAGGAGCAGGACGGACAGCCGGCCTTGTAGTCCGGGCCGAACATGAAGTGGTAGATGAGAAGCTGCGAACGGCCTCTGAAGAGGTCGCGCAGCGACGCGCTGCCTTCATCGGTGTCGAAGCGATAGTCCTTGTCGATCCGCACCCATGGCAGCGCCGCGCGCCGCCGCGCCAGCTCGTCGCTGCGCCGGGTCAGCTCCTTTTCCGCCTCCAGCAGCTCCAGGCGTGCCGCCAGCCACTCCTGCCGTGTTCCGGTGATGTGCTTGCTCATCGTCTTTCTCTCCTTGAATGTCGTTGCGGTGTCGACTGACGGGACTTAGATTAGTATCGAAGCCGCGGAGAGCGGGAGTGACAAGTGTGTCGGGATTCGTGCCCGGATTCGGATGGACTCGCTGATCACGGCAGCGGCGCGCGCGCTGTCAGCCGGTGACCCGTTCGGTGCGCTCAACCGAATCGCCTTGCGCAGCGACCCGCCGGCGCTTGCGCTGCGCGGGATCGCCATGGCGCGCCTCGGTGATCTCGCCCGCGCGAAGGAGCTTCTGCGAAGCGCGGCGCGCGCGTTCGGGCCGCGGGAACCGGTGGCCCGTGCGCGGTGTGTCGTCGCGGAGGCCGAGATCGCACTGGTGTCGCGCGATCTCGGCTGGCCGGCCAAAGCGCTGCAGGCGGCTCGTACAGTGCTCGAGGACCACGGTGACCGGATCAACGCCGCCCACGCGCGCTCGCTCGAGGTCAGGCGCCTGCTCCTGATCGGCCGCCTCGATGAAGCGGAGCGCGCGCTCGCCGCAGTGGACACCACGCTTTTCCCTGCAGCCTCGATCGCCGCCCACGAGCTGGTGCAGGCCGGCATCGCCATGCGCCGCCTGCATACCGGCAAGGCGCGCGCGGCGCTGAAGCGGGCGGAGCGCGCCGCGCGTCATGCCGGAATCCCCGCGCTCAGCGCGGAGGTGGAAGCGGCCTCCTCCGCGTTGAGGGCGCCGGCGGCCCGCCTCATCGAGCATGGCGCCGAGCGGCTGCTGCGCCTTGATGAAGTCGAAGCATTGCTCGCATCGCGGACGCTGGTCGTGGACGCCTGCCGTTACGCCGTGCGCGACGCCGGGGCCGTGGTTTCGCTGGCGACGCGTCCGGTCTTGTTCACGCTGGCGCGCGCACTGGCGGAAGCGTGGCCGGACGACGTGCCGCGGGACGTGCTTGTGGCGCGGGCGTTTCGCACCCGTCATCCCGACGAGACCCACCGGGTGAGGCTGCGCGTCGAGATAGCGCGGCTGCGGGCGGTGCTGCGGGCGCTGGCCGGCATCAAGGCGACGAAGCGCGGGTTCGCCGTCATGCCGCAGCGCGCGCCAAAAGTCGCCGTGCTGGCGCGGCCGATAGACGAGCCGCACGGGGCAACGCTCGCCTTTCTCGCGGATGGCGAATCCTGGTCCAGCTCGGCTCTCGCCATCGCGCTGGGAGCGAGCCAGCGCTCCGTGCAGCGGGCGCTCGACTCCCTCGCCGGGGAGGGCAAGGTCCAGGCCATCGGGCGCGGGCGCGCCCGCCGCTGGATGAGCCCTCCCATGCCGGGATTCACGACGCACTTGTTACTCCCGGCACCGCTGCCGGCCGATTAGCATGGTGCAATGGCGCAAAGCGAGGATGGAAGCGTGAAACGATCGGCAGTGGAAATCGTGCGCGAGTACGGGCCCTTTGCGGGCGTCGACCACGTGCGCGGCGTCACCTATGACGGGCAGCACGCCTGGATCGCGGCCGGAGACAAGCTGGTCGCTTTCGATCCGGCCAGCGGGAAAGCGCAGCGCTCCATCGACGTCCCGGCGCACGCCGGCACCGCCTTCGACGGCCGCCACCTGTATCAGATCGCCGAGGATCGCATTCAGAAGATCGATGCGGAATCCGGCCGCGTGCTCGGCACCATCCCGGCACCGGCAGGGGGCGGCGACTCCGGTCTCGCGTGGGCTGAAGGCAAGCTCTGGGTCGGCCACTACCGCGAGCGGAAGATCTATCAGATCGATCCGGCCACGGGGACCATCCTGCGGACCATCGAATCGAAGCGGTTCGTCACCGGGGTGACCTGGGTCGACGGCGAGTTGTGGCACGGGACCTGGGAAGGCGACGAGAGCGACCTGAGGAGGATCGATCCGGTCACCGGAGAGCTCCTGGAAACGGTCGAGATGCCGCCGGGCATCGGGGTCTCGGGGTTGGAGTCCGATGGCGCCGGCGGGTTCTTCTGCGGCGGCGGGAACAGCGGAAAGGTCAGAGCGGTGCGCCGTCGAAGGTGAGGCACGGCCGGTGCTACGGCTGAGGCATGGACGCGCACGGACAACGCAAAAAAATCCTGCTCGTCGACGATGCAGTCGACTACCTTCTCGGCTCGTCGATCCTGTTCGAGAGCAGAGGGTTCGATGTCACCACCGCGGCGGGGGGCCGCGAAGCGCTCAAGAAGCTGGAGACTTTCACTCCTGACATCATCCTGGTGGACCTGATGATGCCGGACATGGACGGCGTGGAGTTGTGCCGGCGCATTCGGTCGGAACGGAACCTGCGTGGCGTGCCGATTCTCCTTGCCAGCGCCGTCAGGCAGCGCCAGCCGGTCGATTCCTGCTTCGACGCTTTTCTGGAAAAGGCCGGCTTCTATGACCTCCTCTCCGGGGTCGAACAATGGCTCGACCACAGCCGCGCCGTCCGCGCCGCCGCCGGCTCCGGGGGCCCAGACGGCAAGAAAATGACCACCGAGGAAGCTGGCGGCAGCGGCCCGGGGAATCCTTCCACCCGGGGCCTGGCGGCGGCCGGTCCCCAGGTCAACGGACACGAGCTGCAGGTCGGGGACCAGGTCGTTCACATCACCAGCCGGGAAATCGGCACCATCGAAGCCATCGACCGCGGCGTCGCGCTGGTTTCATTCAAGCAGGGCCGAGGCGTGTGGATCATCGTCTCGCTCCTCAAAAAGGTGTCCGACGACGAAGCCTCATCGATGAAAAAAGGCGGCGCGCGGACGTAGCGCATGCCGGCGGGCCTGCCGGAGATCGGGTGTCTCAGATTTCGGCAGCCACACCCGACTGTCACAAGATTGTTAACTTCGACCGCCGCTTGCGCTCGGTCAATGGCGCGCCGGCTCCTTCAGGGTAACAACGTGCCCGGATCGTCGGCGCACCGGCTTTGATCGTCAAAAGCCGGGCCGCACGGTTCAGGAAGCACAAGACCTATAGACAGGAGACAAGCGGTGAAACGTCAAGCCGGGGCGTGCCGCCTCTTCGCTGCGGCGTCGCCACGCCTGAACAACCCTGCCTCCTGCATCCGCCTCGCACGACGGCGGAACACACCTTCGATCTCGACTTCACCTGTTTTCTACCGCACGGAGGAAGGTATGCGTTCGCGTTTTCGTTACGTCATTCCATTGTGCATGTCGAGTGTGCTGGCAGCGGCCGTGGCGCACGCCGCGGAGCCGCCAGGCTACATCGACAATCTCGAAATCGTCTCGACCTACGACGCGTACGGCGGCGCCTCGTTCGGCACCGTCGGGCGCTACACCGTCATCGTGGCGATTGCGCATGGCAAATTGAACCCGCTGCACCCGGCCAATGCCGGCATCGTGGACCTGAAGCTCGCTCCCCGCGATGCGAACGGCCTCGTCAGCTACAGCGACGACGTCGTCATCCTGCGGCCGAAGTCGGCGGCGAACGCCAAGCGTGTGCTGTGGTACGACGTGGTCAATCGCGGCAACAAAGTGGTCACCGGCACTTTCAACAATGCGGGGGCGACCTTTGCAGCGGGGCAGCAGGGCGACGGCCTGCTGCTGCGCCAGGGCTACACCATCGTCTGGAGCGGCTGGCAGGGGAACGTCGCGCAGACGGGGCACGGCGACACCGCCGCAATCGGGACGAGCTTCCCGGTCGCCACCAACCCGGACGGGTCCGCCATCACCGGGCAAACCCGTGAAGAGTTCATCCTCGATTCCCTCGACGCGGCGAACGCTCCCGGGCTCGACGCAACGACCGGCCTGGCGACCGTCACGCTGACGTATCCGGCCGCGTCGCTCAATCAAGCCGGTGTGACGTTCAACTGGCGCCAGACCTGGAAGACCTCCCACGGGATGGATTTCAACGCGCCTTCCACGCCGGTGCCTTCCGGAAACTGGTCGTACGTCAACAACGGAACCCAGGTTCAGTTCAGGCCGCCGCCGGGGACCGATCTGGGCTCCATCTACGAGTTCATCTACACCGCGAAGAATCCCAAGCCGAACGGCATCGGCTTCGCCGCGGTCCGCGACCTCGTGACCTTCCTCAACCACGACAAAACCGACCACCGCGGGAATGCCAACCCCGTCGCCGATCTGAAGTACGCGCCCTGCGAGCAGCGGCATTGCAGCCGCGACAGCAACTTCGAAGTCAGAATCATCGAAGGGATCTCGCAATCCGGACGCTTCACCCGCGATTTCCTCTACCAGGGATTCAATTACGACGGGCGCGGCGACGAGGATGCGGGCAAGGGCGATGATCGCGACGACCAGGGCGATGACCGCGGCGGCGACCGCGGCGGCGACCGCGGCGGCGACCGCGGCGACGACCGCGGCGACGACGGTCAAAGCGCCGGCCTGCACGCCGTCTTCAACGGAGCGTTCCCGATCATCCCCGCTTCACGGAAGACCTATACCAACTTCCGCTGGTCGCAGCCGTTCCGCTGGTCCAAGGAGCACGAGGACCACTGGCAGCCGGGAGACCAGTTCCCGTTCGGGTACAACGTCATCACCGACCCTCTGTCGGGCCGGACCGATGGCATTCTGCGCAAGTGCATGGAGACGAATACCTGCCCGAAGATCATTCAGCTGGACGGCGGCTTCGAAACCTTCGGCGGGCGCGGCGCGCTGGTCACCACGGATTTGCGCGGCCACGATCTGAAGCTGCCGGACAACGTCCGGTTGTTCGTCGTGCCCGGCGCCAACCACGGGGGCGGCGGCGGAGTGGCGGCACTGGCCAAGTCAGCACTGTGCCAGTACACCGGCAGCGCCGTAGTCGAGAGCACCATCGACCGTGCACTCGCTCCGGTGCTGGTCGACTGGGTGGCGAAGGGGATCTCGCCGCCCGCGTCCATGTATCCCTCATTCACGGCGGGCACCGCGGCCCCGGTCACCAGCCAGAGCGCGGTCGGATTCCCGGACCTGAGCTCGCTCGGGATTTCATACCCGGCGAAGCTGTACAACGAGCTGGCCGTCACCCGCTACGCGGGCGGCGTGCCCATGCCGGATCTGTCCCGCGAATACACGCTGTACGTCTCCAAGACCGACGCCGACGGGAACGAGCTGGCCGGCGTGCGGGTCCCGGACGTGGTCGTTCCCCTCGCCACCTACACCAGCTGGAACTACCGCGCGGCGAATCACGCGCCGGGGGATCTCTGCTCTTCGCAAGGGTCGACGTTCCTGTTTGCATCGACCAAGGCGCAGCGAACCGCCTCTGGCGATCCCCGCCCGTCTCTGCAGGAGCGCTACGCCAGCAAGGCCGATTACGTCGGCAAAGTGCAGGCGGCCGCGCAGGCGCTGGTCGCGCAACGCCTGCTCCTCGATGAAGACGTGAAGGTGTACGTGAACGCGGCACAGTCGCAGACGATCCTGCCTTAGGCCGTCCGACGGCGCCGGTCGTCGCCGGCGCCGTCGCAAACCTGAGCCCCGGCGCCGCTGGGGCCGCGGAACCATCGGCGCCGCGGGGCCGCGCGACCGGAGGTCCACGCCGCCGACCACGCCAGGATCACGCCCCGGTAGAAATTGATGGGCGGGATTGGGATCCCTGGCGGCGGTTGAGCAGGGACGCCGCCCTCAGATGGCAATCTCGCGGCCGATCTCGACGACCCGGCCGCGTCCCGCTCCCCGCGCAACTCGGCGAGGGCCGCGCGAAGGTTCTGGCGATACGCACGTAGCGAGGCGGTCTTACTGCCGCTGTTGTCGCGCAACCAGGTCACGGAGACGGGATGCGGCTTGGCGTGGCTCCTCAACAATACGCTTGACGTATCGCGTATGATTGCGTATCTCGACCTGCCGGGCAACCGGCTGGAGGCGCTGAAGGGCGACCGCAAGGGACAGTACAGCGTGCGGATCAACGACCAGTGGCGCGTTTGTTTTGAGTGGCCGAAGGGGGCGCCCGGCCCCAGCAATGTTGAGATCGTGGACTACCACTAGAGAGGTGCAGTATGGGACGCACAGCAATTCATCCGGGCGAACATCTCGCCGAGCAGCTCGAAGAGCTGGACATCAGCGCGGCCGAGCTGGGCCGCCGCCTGCAGGTGCCGGGCAACCGCTTCAGCCAGATCTTGAGAGGTCGCCGCAACATCAGCGGCGACACGGCGCTCCGTCTTGGCCACTTCTTCGGTACCAGCGCGCAGTTCTGGCTGAACCTGCAGGCCACCTATGACCTGCGGGTCGCCGAAGAGAAGACGGGCGCCACCATCAAGCGCCTGCCCACGCTGACAACGCGCCAGAAGCGGCACACCGACGACCACGCGCAGACGGCATAGCGCAACGGAGGACCAGGCCCCATGACCAAGGGAAGCTCTGCACAACGAGCTATGGGACAGGGCGCGCCTCGTAACGCTTCGACGTTTCCGCGGAAACGTGCTTCGAGCACGGCGACACGGGTCTGACAGGCGAGAAATCGACGCCTGAGACCTCGACGACGGCCTCCCACGCGGCTTCCTGGCTGGCGCGATCGTGAAGGTGCGGGTGGCGCTGGGCCTCAATCGGGCCTGAGAACTTCCCTTGCGCCGAGGCGAAGAATTGCCCTGAGACGTGGGTTCCGAACTCCGACGCCTGGAGGTAGCGACGGGCGGCGGTCTCCGGTGTCTGATTCATGCCGGGGATGAGGTTCGCGATTGGGATGAACAGATACTTCACGGCCAGGCCAGCCTGTCGCGAAACCTTGGTAGCGGTCGCGGCACCGGGCGACACGGCGTATACGGCCATGCCGGAGGGTAGCCGGCGCGCCAGCGCCGCGACCCACCAAGCGACAATGAGCTTCGCGTCGGCATACGCATTGTTGGGCACGTACTTCACATTCGGCCCGTTGCGCAGCAGGGCTTCGACAGCGGCGGTCTGGTCGCCCCGGTAGTGTTCAGCCGCGAAGGCGGGCAGGTCGGTGTATCTGAACATGGGCACGCCCCCTCGGGCAGGTTCCGCGCCGGCGATAACAATCCGCGCGTTGGGGCTCAGCAGGTTGCCGCGGAGCAACCCGACAGTCAGTTGATGATGGCCGATCAGCGGGGCCTGAGCCGCCTCGATGCCCGCCGCAGTGAGCACGCGTTTCTTACCTGGGACCATCCCGGCGTTGAGCAGCAGGAAATCGATCGGCTTACCTCGCTTGACCAGCTCGGCGAGGGCGGACTGAACGCTGGACGACGAGTCCAGCTCCAGCTCCAGCGGCGTGAAGACCTGTTTCCTGGTCTCAGCCGCGAGTTGAGCGGCCGTTTCTTGAACCCGGGCGAAGCTGCGCCCGGTGACGATGACCTGGCGGTAGCCCTTGGTGGCGAGCAGGCTGGCTGCCGCATGACCGAGCCCGGAGGTGGTGCCGGTGACGAGCGCGATCGAATGTTCCATAGGCGGTTCCGTGGTGAAGCGGGAAGGTCAAGTCGTGAGGCTCGAGGTGTCCAGGGCCGGTTTGCTAATTTCGAACTGTTCGGTTATATATTGGTGCGATGGTCATGTCAATGAGTTTTGAACCAAATGATTCAAAATATAGGTAGGCCGCGGGGACGCCCGCGCAGCTTCGACGAGACGGGGGCGCTGGAAAAGGCGATTCAGGTCTTCTGGTCGAAGGGCTACGATGGCGTCACGATCGACGATCTCGTCGCCGGGATGGGTGTGGGACGGCCGAGCCTCTATGCCGTCTTCGGGGACAAGCGCGCGATATTCCTGCGCGTCCTTAAGGCGTACGCAGAACGGAAGGGCGCAGCAGCCGCGAAGGCACTCCTCTCGCCACAGAGTCTTCGCCACTCGATCGCGGACTTTCTGAGGTACGCCGTCGAAAGTGCGACCGAGAAAGGGTCCGCCCGGGGCTGCCTCATGATGTGCGTCGCGCCGCTTGTGAACGACGCTGAAGTTCAGCGGTTCCTGCAGAACGCGATCGCGGGCGGCGCGGCGCTGGCGGAGCGCCGTTTCCGGGACGGCATCAGCGCGGGAGACATCCCGCCTGACTTTCCGGTAGCCGTGCGCGCGATCCAAGTCACGGATTTTGCTCTTGCCCTGACCATGCGTGCGCAGATTGGCGCGCCCCGCAAGACGCTTCTCAAAGAGGCTGAGGAAGCGGCCGACTTGGTGCTCCTGCCCTCGGGTGTCCATGCTCGCCGTGCAGATGCAGCATGTCGTTCGTGACCCAGAGTGCGATCTCAGGCAGCGGTCAGCATGTCCAACGCAAGCCGCTCACGGTCTATCTGGTGATCGGGCCGAACGAGCTGACCACCTGCTACCGCTTTGCGCGCCTGATCGTGCAGGCCTGCCTCAACGCGCTGTCGGTCGAACGGAAGCCCGATGACCGGCGCGTGCTGCTGCTCGATGAGCAGGCGCAGCTCAAGCAGATGGAGTCGATCACGAGCGCCATCGCGCTGCTGCTCGGCTACCGTGCACGGATCTGGTCCATGCGCCGGGCGCCGTCGAACCAACGGCGCCGCGGGGCCGCGCGACCGGAGTTCCCTCACTGACTGACTCGGTGCTGTCGGCGCGAAGCGGAGTACGCACGAAGCCAGTGCGGTGTCTTAGTTCACTGCCGCTGCTTCGACTTTAGTCTAGTTTACAGAGCATCGGCCGGTTTCCTATCCTCTCCGCCGCTGCTCCGACGCGCAGTTCATTCGCTGCCGGACGCAGCCTTCAGCCAGAGGAGACATCGATGCTGCAAAAGTGCATGCTGCCGGCCGCGCTGCTCAGCGCGCTATCCATAGGGTGGTCGTCGGCCAACGCCGCCGACCCCGCCACGATCGCGGCCCGGCAGAAATTATTCGGGGCCGAGAACGTCAACGCTTCCAGCGGTGCAGTCGCGAAGGACAAGGTGATCCTTTCGTGGATCACCAATGCGAGCTACGCGGCGTCTTTTCAGGGACGCGTCGTTCTGCTCGACACCTGGATCACGCGCGCGGAAGCCACCCCCGGCCGCAACCCGTTTGTCGTGCAGGACCTGGTGGATCTTCATCCCGAGGCGATCTTCATCGGCCACGGGCACGGCGATCACGCCGACAACGCCGCGTATATCGCCAAGTCTCTCAATATTCCGATCTATGCGAGCCCGGAAACCTGCGACGCGATGCAGGCCGACGCCGTCAAGTATTTCGGTGCGGGCAGCACGGTGAGCTGCATCAATGTGGTTTCGCGCGGCTCAACGCCCGGCGCCGAAGTCGTACGGCTGAACCAGCTGGAGCCGATCGGCTGCATCGTGGCGTTCAAGCACCTGCACTCCGCCCAGGTCGCCCATGACCCGACTTATCCGCTGGTGAGCGTGCAGAACATTCCGGATCCCCGCGATGCCGAGATGTATCCGCCCGGCACGCCCAAGTCCTACCCCACCACCGGCTCCAGCGGTCCAGGCGGCCCCATTGCCATCTTCTACGACTTCGTGATGCGCGGTAAGAACCACTTCACGGTGGTGTGGCACAACACGACGGGACCGCTGAAGGAAGGCATCACCCTCGACATTCCCGGGCAGCCTGCGGGATCCGGCAATTACGGCCCGGCCGTCGGCGCGCACTTGTTTTCCATCATGGACTCGCTGCCGCGCACCGACGTCGAGCTCGGCGCGGTGTTCAGCATCGGCTGGCAGACCAATGGCGAGCGTGATGCGGTCATGTACAACCAGCACCTGCGATCGAAAGTCTATATTCCTATTCACCAGGACGTCGGCGGCATACCGAGCTCTTCGCCGGAATGGCGCCTCGGCTGGTTCGCGCAGAACGACGTCATGGGGGTGCCGGCGAACCAGCGGCCCGAGCCGCGCTGGATGGTCGATCCGCTCGACTATGCCCGCCCGCTGGTGTACGACCCGACCGACGCCCGCTGGGCCGACGCCGGCAAATCCCGCGCGGTCTCCAGGTACTGTGGCGGCGAGGACGGGGACGATCGCGACCGCGACCGCGACCGGGACCGCGACCGCAACTGAGACCGCAACTGAGTCCGCGGCGCCGGCAACGGAACATCAGCGCTCGCTCGGCGATAAGGAGGACGACACCCGGCCGCGCCATCATGCGCGCGGCCGACGGCCGGGATGACCGATGCTCAGCGGCGGCTGAGCAGGGACGCCGCTCTTCAGATCGCAATCTCGCGGCCGATCTCGACGACCTGGTCGCGCGGGAGCCGAAAGAAGTCGGTCGCGTGCGCGGAATTGCGCTGCATCATCGCGAACAGCGCGACG
>Ga0070734_10005192_pt1 | contig 11695 bp, 7 predicted proteins | sample Coa_R1_8_FD_66444 | JGI IMG/M metagenome (GOLD analysis project Ga0070734, IMG submission 66444) | Surface soil microbial communities from Centralia Pennsylvania, which are recovering from an underground coalmine fire - Coalmine... | ecosystem: Environmental > Terrestrial > Soil > Unclassified ...
GGGCTACCGCTCGATGATGAGCGTGCAGTCGTCCCTCGTCATGGTGCCGATTTTCGAGTTCGGCAGCGAAGAGCAGAAGCGCAAGTATCTGCCCAAGCTCGCCCGCGGGGAGCTGATCGGCTGTTTCGGCCTCACCGAACCCAATCACGGCTCGGATCCGGCCAGCATGGAGACACGGGCGCGCAAGGCCGACGGCGGCTATCGCCTCAGCGGCACCAAGATGTGGATCTCCAATTCCCCGATCGCCGACCTGTTCCTCGTCTGGGCGAAGACCGATGACGGCGAAATCCGCGGCTTCCTGCTGGAGAAAGGCGCGAGCGGACTGACCGCTCCGGTCATCCACGGCAAAGTGGGCCTGCGCACCTCGGTCACCGGCGAGGTGGTCATGGACAACGTGTATGCGCCGGCCGACGCCGTGCTGCCGAACGTGAAGGGATTGAAGGGGCCGTTCACCTGCCTCAACTCGGCCCGCTACGGCATCGCGTGGGGCGCTCTTGGCGCGGCCGAATTCTGCTGGCACACGGCACGCCAGTACGTGATGGACCGCAAGCAGTTCGGCCGTCCGCTGGCCGCCAACCAGCTGGTGCAGAAAAAGCTCGCCGACATGCAGACGGAGATCACGCTCGGCTTGCAAGCGTGTCTGCGGCTCGGACGCATGAAGGACGAGGGCAGCGCTTCGGTGGAGATCACCTCCATCCTGAAGCGGAACTCGTGCGGCAAGGCGCTCGACATCGCCCGCGTCGCGCGCGACATGCTGGGCGGCAACGGCATCTCCGACGAGTATGGCGTCATCCGCCATCTGGTGAACCTGGAGGTCGTCAACACCTATGAGGGCACGCATGACGTGCATGCCCTCATACTGGGACGGGCTCAGACAGGCATCCAGGCGTTCAGCTGATCCCGGACCGGGGTGCCCGAGGACCCGACAAACGCCGTCGTCAAGCGCTGCGGCTGGGCGCGCAGAGCCCTCGACGTCGCCTATCACGATGAAGAATGGGGCGTCCCGCTCCATGATGACACCCGGCTGTTCGAGCTGCTGATCCTGGAAGGGGCGCAGGCGGGGCTGTCGTGGACCACCATTCTGGCCAAGCGCGAGAACTACCGGGCCGCCTTCGACGGCTTCGATGCGGTGCGCATCGCCCGCTACCGGACGGCGCGTGTAGAACGCCTGATGGCCAACGCGGGAATCGTGCGCAACCGGTTGAAAATCGAAGCTGCGATCACCAATGCCCGGGCCTTTCTGGCTGTACGTGAAACTTACGGCACGTTCGACCGCTACCTGTGGCAGTTCGTCGAGGGCAAACCGGTCCATAATCGGTGGCGCATTCCGTCGCAAGTGCCGGCCCGCTCCGCCCTCTCCGACCGCATCTCGCAGGATCTGTCACGCCGAGGTTTCAAGTTTGTCGGGTCCACGATCATCTATGCATTTCTCCAGGCAGCCGGCGTGGTCAACGATCACCTCCTGAGCTGCTTTCGATACACTCAGCTGGCGGGCCCGGGCGGCTCGGCGCCGCGGTAGCCTCGTGCTGGCAGCCTTCTTGCGAGCGTCCCCAGGGCCGGAAACGCCCGCCCGTCATACCTGCTGAAAGGAGCGGCTCCATGCCCCGCCTGATGGTTCTGTTGGTCGCCGCGCTGTGCGCGCTGGCTTGTTCCTTCGCGCGCGCCGAGACGGCGTCCAGCGAAGAAGAGGCCGCTGTATTCCTGATCGCCACCCCCCGGCTGATCGATCCGCGCTACGTTCGCTCCGTCGTGCTGGTGGTGCCGGTGGAAAACGACCAGCACATCGGGTTCATCATCAACCGTCCGACTCACCAGTCGCTGGCCAGCCTGTTCCCCGAGCATGAGCCTTCCAAGAAGGTGGTCGATCCGGTGTTCGTCGGCGGCCCGATGGCGGCCGACGCGCTGTTCGCGCTGGTGAGGACCGACCGCGACCCCGGCGGCGGTTCGCTCCGCATGCTCGATCACCTGTACTTCGCCAAGCGGGTCGATATCGTCGACCATGTCATCGAAACGACACCGAACGACGCGCGCTACTACGTCGGATACATCGAGTGGCGCCCCGGCGAGCTGCGCGAGGAGCTGGCGCGCGGACTCTGGCTGGTCTCCAACGCCGATCTGGACACGGTGTTCCGAAAGGACACCCGCGAGATGTGGGATGAGCTGACGCACCGCTCGGAAGCGATCAATGCCTCCATCGAGCGCACGTCGCTCGAAACCGCCTGGTTGAGCCACGCCAGCCCGCGCCGGTAAAGTCCCGCCCCTTTCCGGAATTTCTCACGGTGGACAGCCCTTCACCGGGCTGACGTTTGCGCCAATAGTCCCGCTCCGCCGTGAATTCCGTCTCGGCGGCACCTCAGGCATACCGGGTTTGCACCGAATATAAGAAGCAGGCCGGGCCGTCGTCAGGGTCCAGAAGCCCTTCCATGACTAAAACACTCGAACATCCATCTGACCGCGCCGATTCGGACCAGGAAGAGGCGCTGCTGCGCATGGGCCTCGCCCTTGCCGGACTGGCCTTTTTCCTGCTGGCCCCGGCCAACTCGGAGCTGCGTCGCGGGCTGCTGGTGGCGGCCCTTTACTTCGCCTGGACATCCATGGTGTGGATGGCCGAGCGGGCGTTCAAGCGGCCGTCGGCTTTCCGACGGATCGTCGCCCTGTGCATGGACCAGACCTGTATCACCGCCGCTGTGCAGCTGAGCGGGCTGGCCGCCGCACCTCTTCTGTTCGGCTACCTGTGGGTCATCCTCGGGTCCACCATGCGATATGGCGCCCGCTACGGAGTGGGCGCGGCGCTCGGTGGAATCGCCGGGCTTGCCGCGCTGGCGCTGGCCAACCCGGAATGGCGGCATGGCCACCCGGGCCTCTTCTATACCTGGCTGCTGAACCTTGCCGTTGCGCCCGCTTACATCGGGCTGCTGCGGGCCCGCCTCGCGCAGAGCGTCGAGCGTTACCGCGCTCATTCGCAGCAGCTCGCCATCGCGGCCACCCACGACCGGATGACCGGGCTGCCGAACCGCGAGCACTTCGAGCGGACGCTGGAGACAGCGCTCGAGCGGCTGCGCGCCGCGGGAAGCGGCGCGCTGGCGGTGCTGTTCGTCGATCTGGATGGATTCAAGTCGTGCAACGACCTGTACGGCCACGCCGCGGGGGATGAGATTCTGTGCCTGGTCGCTGACGATCTGCGCGACTGCATCCGCGCCAGCGATGTCGCGGCGCGCTTCGGCGGCGATGAATTCGCGATCCTCCTGACCGGGCTGCGTTCCGTGGAGGATGCTGCCCGCATCGTGTCGACCATCATCCGCCGCGCCCGGCTGCCGCGGACAGTCGGCGGCCATGCGGTGCGCATCAGCGCCAGCGCCGGCATCAGCTACGTTCGCGCCGCCGACGCCGCCACCCTGGACAGCGCAACGCTCATCGCCCGCGCCGACCGCGCGATGCTACGGGCCAAGCGAAGCGGCAAGAGCACGTTCCGCCTCGCCACCGGCCCGCAGGCCATCGCGGAGGAATTCGACCTGCTGGCGGCAGCCCAGCAGGACGCTGCCTAGCGGCCCCCGGGCCGCCGCGCGAAGGACGTTACGCGGCGGCTTCCGCCTTGCCCGGGTGCGTGCTCCGCTCGAACACCAGCCCGCCGCCACGCCTGGCGTGCACGCGGACGGTGTCCCGGGCTCCATACTTCCCTTCGAGAATATCCCGGGCGAGCGGGTTCTCGATGGAGGTCTGGATGGCCCGCTTCAGAGGACGCGCACCGTACACCGGATCGAAGCCCGCCTTGGCCAGCTCCGCCAGCGCGCCGTCGCTCACCTCCAGCCGGATCTCCAGCTTGGCCAGGCGCGCTTCCAGATACTTCAGCTGGATGCGGGCGATGTCCTTGATCTGGCTCTCGCCGAGCGCGTGGAACACGACGATCTCGTCGATGCGGTTGACGAATTCCGGCCGGAACTGGGTCTTCACCTCCGCCATCACGGCTGTCTTGATCAAGCCCGGATCGCTGCCCGCCATCGACTGGATCATCTGCGAGCCGAGATTCGACGTCATGACGATCACCGTGTTCTTGAAGTCCACCGTGCGGCCCTGCCCGTCGGTCATGCGACCGTCATCGAGCACCTGCAGCAGCACGTTGAATACATCCGGATGGGCCTTCTCGACCTCATCGAGCAGAATCACCGAATAAGGCTTGCGCCGTACCGCTTCGGTCAGATAGCCGCCTTCGTCGTAGCCGACATAGCCGGGCGGCGCGCCGATCAGCCGCGCCACCGAGTGCTTTTCCATGAACTCCGACATGTCGATGCGGATGAGATGGTCCTCGGAGTCGAACAGGAAGCTCGCCAGGGCCTTGCACAGCTCCGTCTTGCCCACACCGGTCGGGCCGAGGAACAGGAACGAGCCGTACGGCTTGTCGGGGTCCGCCAGGCCCGCGCGCGACCGGCGGATGGCATCGGCGACCACGTGCACCGCCTCATCCTGGCCGACCACCCGCTCGTGCAGGCGCTCTTCCATCTTCAGCAGCTTTTCGCGCTCGCCCTGCATCATCTTCGAGACCGGAATGCCGGTGGCACGCGACACCACCTCGGCGATCTCTTCGGCGCCCACCTGCGTGCGCAGCAGCTTCGGCTGGGACGCCGGTTCCTTGCCCTGTCCGGCCGCCTTCTCCGCCTTCTTCAGCTGCGCCTCCAGCTGAGGGATGCGTCCGTACTGCAGCTCGGACACCTTCTGCCAGTCGCCCTTGCGCTTGGCCGCATCCATCTCGAGCTTGACCCGCTCCAGCTCTTCCTTCACCGATTGCGAGCCCTGCACCGCCGCTTTCTCCGCCTTCCACACTTCATCCAGATCGGCGTACTCCCGTTCCAGCCGCGTGATCTCGCTTTCGATGAGCGCCAGACGACGGCGCGAGGCCTCGTCGGCCTCTTTCTTCACCGCCTCCCGCTCGATCTTGAGCTGGATGAGGCGCCGGTCGAGGCGATCCATCGCTTCCGGCTTGGAATCGATTTCCATCTTGATGCGGGCCGCCGCCTCATCGATGAGGTCGATCGCCTTGTCCGGCAGGAACCGGTCGGTGATATAGCGGTGCGACAGCTCGGCCGCGGCGACGATCGCCGGGTCGGTGATTTCCACGCCGTGGTGGACCTCGTAGCGCTCCTGCAATCCGCGCAGGATGGCGATGGTCGCCTCCACCGACGGCTCGCCCACCAGCACTTTCTGGAAGCGCCGCTCCAGAGCGGCATCCTTCTCGATGTACTTGCGGTACTCGTCCAGCGTCGTCGCGCCGACGCAGTGCAGCTCGCCGCGCGCAAGGGCCGGCTTCAGCATGTTGCCGGCGTCGATGGCGCCTTCCGCCTTGCCCGCGCCGACCATGGTATGCAGCTCGTCGATGAAGACGATGTTCTGGCCCTCGTCCTGCGACAGCTCCTTGAGGACCGCCTTCAGGCGCTCCTCGAACTCGCCGCGGTATTTCGCCCCGGCCAGCAGCGCCGCCATGTCGAGCGACAACACCCGCTTGTTCTTGAGCGAGTCGGGCACTTCGCCGTTGACGATGCGCTGGGCCAGTCCTTCCACGATGGCGGTCTTGCCGACGCCGGGCTCGCCGATGAGCACCGGGTTGTTCTTGGTGCGCCGCTGGAGGATCTGGATCACCCGGCGGATCTCGTCATCACGTCCGATGACCGGGTCAAGCTTGCCGCTGCGCGCCCGCTCGGTGAGGTCCAGGGTGTACTTCTTCAGCGCTTCGCGCTGGCCTTCGGCTTCGGGGTTGTCCACGGCCGCGCCGCCGCGAACCGCCTCGATCGCCTGCTCCAGCGCCTTGCGGGTGGCGCCGGCTTCCTTGAGCAGCCGGCCGGCTTCGCCCTTATCCTCGCTCAGGGCGAGGAGGAACAGCTCGCTGGAAATGTACTGATCGCCGCGCTTCTGCGCTTCGCGGTCGGTGATATTGAGGGCGTTGTTGAGCTCACGGGAGATCTGGACTTCACCCCCCGTGCCCTGTACTTTGGGCAGGCGCTGCAACGCCCCCCGCAGGCCGTCGCGCAGCCTGGCCACGTTCACGCCGGCCCGCTGCAGCAGCGAACGGGTGACGCCCTCGTCCTCCGCGAGCAGTGCGGACAGCACGTGAACCGGCTCGATATAGGGATTCTCCTCGCCCACGGCCAAGCTCTGCGCCTCCGCCAGCGCCTGCTGGAACCTGGTCGTCAACTTGTCCATTCGCATGGGTCACTCCTACCTGAAATCAACGCTAAGTGTGTGCGTCAGACATGCGGCCGCAAGGCGTTATTTCAAGTTGCCAATTAATGCACGCCGGCGCCGGGATGGCGCCGATACACTGGGCGGCCGCGCCCCGCGCCGCGGGTCCGGGGCGCCGCTTGCCCGGCTCCGGCCGGCGTCCGCCCCGAGGCTGCCGCCCGCCGCCGCCCGGGATGGCCGGGGCGCCGCGACAGGACCGCGTGGACGACGACTCATAGCATGCCCTTCAAATTCGAGCTCGAGTGGCGCATCGGCCGCTACCCCATTATCCGCGACATCGGCCGCGGCGCCACCAGCCGGGTGTATTTGGCGCGCGATCCGGGGACGGGGCGCGACGTCGCGGTCAAAGTGTTCTTCATGGAAGAGGGCATCAACGAGAACGACGCCCGGCTCGTCCGCAAAGCCTTCCTTGCCGAATCGGCTCTGGCCGGGCGGCTGGTTCATCCGCACATCGTGCAGATCTTCGATGCCGGCACGGAGCCCGGCTACAGCTATGTCGTCATGGAGTATGTCGAAGGGACCACCCTCGAGAGCTACTGCGAGCTGACCAATCTGCTGCCGCTGCCGAAGGTGGTGGAAGTGGTTTTCAAGTGCATCCGCGCTCTCGACTACGCCTTCCAGCGGGGAGTGATCCATCGCGACATCAAGCCGGGGAACATCCTGTACGGCCCGGATGGCGACATCAAGGTGAGCGACTTCGGCGCCTCGTTCCAGGAGACGCCTTCCCAGGAGACCACGCAGCTGTCTGGGGTCGGATCCCCTGCCTACATGTCCCCCGAGCAGATCCGCCTCGATGCGTTGACCCACCAGACCGACATCTATTCTCTCGGCGTCGTGCTCTACAAGATGCTCACCGGGCGCCTGCCCTACAACTCGTCCAACCCGCTGTCGCTTACCTACGAAATCCTCAACGTCAAGCCCACGCCGCCGTCGATGTTCCGTCCCGATGTGCCGGCCGTGCTGGACGAGATCTGCCTGCACGCCATCGAGAAGGACCTCGCCGACCGGTATCAGAGCTGGATGGAGTTCGGCAAGGACTTGTCGCGGTCGTTCGGCGCCCTGCGTCTCCAGGGCGCCTCGCTGTCGGACTCCGAGAAGTACGCACTGCTTCGCTCGATGAGCTTTTTCCGCGACTTCGACGATGTCGTCCTGTGGGAGGCCCTGCGCGCCGCCGCATGGCGCGACTGCCCTGCCGGAACGGTGATCATCCGCGAAGGCGATGCCGCGGACGGCTTCTTCGTGCTGGTCCGCGGCGAGGCGGCCGTCACGCTGGAAGGAAGCAGCCTCGCCTCGCTAGAGCCGGGCGCCTGCTTCGGCGAGATGCTGTACTTCCAGGACAATGTCGCCCAGCGCAGCACGACCATCACGGCGCAGACGAGCGTCACGGTCATCGAAATCAAAGCGCGCGCCATGCGCTCGGCCGGAGACGCCTGCCAGGTCGCCTTTCAGAAGGCGTTCCTGCGCGTGCTGATCGATCGCCTGACGGAGGCGAACCGCCGGCTGGCCGAGCGCAGGGAACCGGCGCAAAGCACGACGGCGAAATAGCGCCCTGCCGGCCGGCGGCGCGAGCCTGCCGGCCGCCGCGCGCCTAGGGGTTGATCAGCCGATCCTCGTCGGACGCCTCGCGCTTGCCGGCGACGAACACGCTCGGGTTGGCGCCATCGGCCAGCGCGCCGCGCAACGCCGTTTCCGCCCGCCTCATCAGGTGCTCCGCGGTTTCACGGCGGTCCCAGTTCACCACGCCGGCGGAAAAACGTTGCGCCACCGGCGCGAGGGCGTGCAGCCGCTCGGCCATGGCCGCCGCCTGCGCCGCATCGCACGCCGGCAGGATGAACGCGAATTGCTGTTTCGCCAGCTGCGCGATGTAGTCGTCGCGTCGCAGAGCGGATTTCCACGTGCGGGCGACCGTGCCGGCGTCGCCGGTGTTCGCGCGATCGCCGGATACCCGTTCCACGGCCGTCCGTTCGGCCGCCGGACGCTCAGGCGAAAGCCGTTCCGCCGGCCGGTCCACGGTGGACCGTTCTCCGCCAGCTCGATCGGCGCTGCCCCTCTCGCCGGGCGTTCCGCCGCCGCGCAGGTCGACATCGAGCAGAATGAGCGACAGCGTGGAACCCTGGCGGATCGCCCGCGCGATCTCCGCCGTCAACCGCTCGTCCCAGGCGCGCCGATTGGGCAGTCCGCTCAATTCATCGGTCAGCGCGTAGTGCTCGATTCTGCTGCTCATGCGGGCGTGGCGGCGCATGGCGCGCGCCCAGGACAGCACCAGCACGGCCGCCAGCACGACCCCGCACGCGAGGGCCGCCATCAAGGCCGCGCGCAGGTCATGGGCGCGGGCGTACACCGAATCGGCCCGCGATCCGTCCTCGTTCAACTGCAGCCGGGTCAACCGGTCGGCGGCGGCGGCGAGCTCATCGGCCGCGCTCGCCGCGCCGGCCAGCGATTCGGTGACCTGCGCCGAACGGGCAGCGCCGTCGCCTTCGCGCAGCGCCGCGAACAGCTGCCCGTCGGTGCGCAGGAAGCGCAGGAAACCGGCATGCACCTCTTCCGCCGCCGCCCGCTCGCCGGTCGAAAGATGGCTCGCCAGCAGCTCGTTCAGCGTGCGCCCGAGCGCGTCGGCGTCGCGGGTGAAGGCGGTGCGCGCCGGGGCGTCATCGGCGACAGCGCCTCCGCCCTGCACAGCCGCCACGGTGTACTCCAGCTGGCGGGCCCGCAGGCTGGCGACGCGGAACTTCAGATCGCTGCTGGCGCGCACGACGTCGCTGCGCTCGGTCAGCGCTTCGCGCAGCGCCTGCCCCGCGCTGAAAGCCCGCCATGCGAGCGTCGCCAGCGCCAGGGCGAGGACCGCGACCACCGCGAACAGCGCGATCTCCGCCGCTGCGGCCCGCCCCCTCATCGGCGTGATCACGGCGCTTCCCGCAGCGCCACCACCGGCGCGGCGGACATCACCAGGCGCACCGCCGATCGAGCGTTCCACAGCGCGCAGACCACCCCGAGCACCGGTCCCGCAAGCCAGACCCACAGGTCGTTCCCATACGGAATCTCGAACACCCTCCCCGCAATCAGCCAGCCCGTGCCGTACGCCAGTGCCGCTCCCAGCAGACCGGCCAGAGCTCCGATGACCAGAAACTCGACGCCGTGAGCGGTCGCCACCTGCTGGCGCGACGCGCCCAGCGCACGCAGCAGCGCCGACTCCTGCAGGCGCTCGTCGCGGGTGGTGAGCAGGGCCGCGTAGAGGACGAGCAGCCCGGCCGCCAGGGTGAACAAGAAGAGGAATTGAACCACGGCGACGACCTGATCGACCATATGGAGCACCTGCCGCAGGATCATGCCGGTGTCGATGACCGTGAAATTCGGAAACGCCTGGACCAGCCGCCCCACCCAGTCCTCGTTGCCCGGCGGAAGATAGAAGCTGGTGATGTAGGCGGCGGGAAAGTCGGCCAGCAGGCCGGACGTTCCGATGACGAAGAAGTTTACCCGCATGGAGTCCCACTCCAGCCGGCGGATGCTGGTGATGGGCGCCGTCACCGTCCTGCCGGCGATCGACCAGGTGAGGCGATCGCCCAGCTTCACTCCGAGCGTGCGCGCGATGCCTTCCTCCACCGACAGCGCGCCGCCGTTCATGTCGGCCGCCCCGAACCAGGCGCCGTCGATGACGTGGTTGCCCTCCGGCAGGGCGGCGGAATACGACAGGTTGAATTCGCGGTCGATCAATCGGCGCGCCGCCATCTCGGTCACCGAAGCGACGTCGATCGGCTTGCCGTTGATGGCGGCGAGACGGCCCCGCACCACCGGATAGACGGCCGGCGCCGGCAGCGCACCGCCCGCTCCATCGACGCGCACGGGGTTGGCGGCGAAAAAATCGCGGAACGCGTCACGCTGTTCCGGCTGAATGTTGACGACGAAATGGTTGGGCGCCTGCGGCGGGACGCGCCGCTGCCAGCCGTTGAGCAGGTCGGCCCGCGTGAACGTCAGCATCAGCAGGGCGGCGATCCCGACCGCCAGCGCACTCACCTGCAGGGTGTTGCCCAGCAGGCGCCGCCCGATGTTGCGCAGACCGTGGCGCCACGCGAGCAGCCGGTCGCCGGAGAGCCGCGACAACCCTGAAAGCAGACCCCACGCCGCCGCGGCGAGGACGGCGCCGCCGCCGAGGAAGCCGCCGATCATGTAGCCGGCCAGCCGCACATCGCGCGCCTGCCACAGCACCAGGCCGCAGAACGCCACGGCGCCGAAGGCGTACGCCGCTACCGACGGAGCACCCAGCTGTCCGACGTCGCGGCGCAGGGCGCGCAGCGCCGGCGCCGATCTCAATCGCAGCAGCGGCGCCAGCGCAAAGCCGAGCAGCAGGACCACGGCGAGCAGAAAAGCCTGCACGACCGGCAGCGCGGAGGGCGGCGGCAGCGTGGTGGCGGCCAGGGCGCCGAGCCACGAGGCGATGACCGCCTGCGCCGCGAGCGCAATCAGGCATCCGATCACGGTGGCGGCGGCGGCGAGGAGGACGAACTCCAGGGCGCTCAGCAGCAACAACGTGCCCGCGCGGGCGCCGAGGCAGCGCATGAGCGCAAAGGCGTCGTAGTGGCGCACGGCGTAGCGGCGGGTCGCCAGCGCGACCGCGACACCGCCGAGGAAAACCGCCAGCAGCGCCGCCAGCCCGAGGAAGCGTTCCGAGCGCTCCAGCGTATTGCGCACCTCGGGACGGGCGTTCTCCATCGTGCGGATGGCCTGGCCTCTCTGCAGGCGCGGGCGCAGCCAGCCGGCGAACTGCTCCACCGCCCGTCGCTCGCCGGCCACATAGATCTGAAAGCTGGCACGGCTGGCCGGCTGGATCAGCCCGGTGCGGGCGAGATCCGCTTCGGTCATCAGCACGCGCGGCGCAATGTTGAAAAAGGAGATGCCGCGATCCGGTTCCGCCGTCAGCACGGCGCCGACCCGCAAGCGCGCGTCGCCCAGCTCGACCGTGTCGCCCACGCCCACTGCGAGCTGCGGCAGCAGGCGGTCCTCCACCCATACTTCGCCGGCGGCGGGGCCGCCCTTCGCGGCGTGGTCCGGCGCATTGGCGGCGGCAGCGATGCGCAGAGCGCCGATCAGCGGGTAGGTCGCGGAGACCGCCTTGAGCGCGCTCAGCTGCGCGTGCTCCCCGGCGCGCGCCATGCTGACCAGCGTGACGGTATCGGCCACTCGGAGCCCGCGCGCCCGCGCCTCGTCGGACACCGCCGCCGGCCAGGGCTGGTCGGCCGCCAGCAGCAGATCACCGCCCAGCAGCTGCATCGCGTCGCGGCTGAGTCCACCCGAAATACGGTCGGCGACGAACCCTACGCAGCTGACGCTGGCGACCGACACGATGAGGGCCAGCAGGAGGATGCGCAGCTCGCCGGAGCGCCAGTCCCGCCGCAGCATGGCCAGCGCGAGACGCAGCATCATGCGATGCGTCCGGCGGCCAGCCGCACGATGCGGTCGCAGCGTGATG
>Ga0070734_10005193_pt1 | contig 11692 bp, 7 predicted proteins | sample Coa_R1_8_FD_66444 | JGI IMG/M metagenome (GOLD analysis project Ga0070734, IMG submission 66444) | Surface soil microbial communities from Centralia Pennsylvania, which are recovering from an underground coalmine fire - Coalmine... | ecosystem: Environmental > Terrestrial > Soil > Unclassified ...
TGGGTGGCCGCCAGGGAGAACTTCTTGTCCTGCCCGGTCCACTTCACCTTGGTTTCCTTCTCGATCTTGCCCATGTAGTCGCCCATGAAGGTCCCGGTCCTCACCTCGCCCCGGTAGTCGTAGATGGGGTCCTTGGTGAGGTAAAGGGCGCAAAGGCGCAGAACCTGCACTTCCATCGGGTTGAAGGTCACGAAGGCGCCCTTGCGGACCGTTTCACCGGAGACGAAGGACATGACGAACCGGTCTTCGAAGAAATCCACGAAGTTGCGCAGGGGCTCGACCATGATGGAGGGAATGATGTGCTTCCCCTCCCAGTCGCGGTTGAAGAGGTTGGTGTGGATCTTCAGGATCTTCTCCAAGGCGGCCATGACGGCCGGGGGGGTGCAGAGGCTTTCCATGGGGTCGCCCTGGTCGGGGAAATGCCTGGAAAGGAGCACGCGGGACGCCGAGAAGGGAATCCGCATGGGCGAAGTGTCGGCCGCCCTCACGCAGACGTTGTTGGTGGTTTCGATGTCGGCCTTCAGCTGTTCAATGACGACCTTTTCGAAAAGGGGCCCGGAGGTGGTGGGGGGGGCCGCCGAGGCCACTCCCGAATCGGCGTTGATGATTTCCTGCTGGCACTTGACCACGCTCTGGTATTTATCCTCCACCTGCTTGCCGTTCTCGGAAATCTTGCCCATGAGGGGCATGATGGGCGTGACCACTTTGGTCAATTCGGCGGCGCTGGCCCCGATCCGGCCCTCGGAGGCCCTCAAGGCGGCCTTGTCCTGCTCCGTCAGGGTGTCGCCCTTGGTCCAGATGACCGCGATGGCCCGGAGGACCTGCATGGCGTTGTTGACGCTTTGGCCGGCGGCGGCGTTCAAGGCGGCCACCACCTTGGGTGAGTTGGCGTCGATCTGGCCGATGGACAGGACGACCTCGCCCTTGACCTGGTTCATCTTGCGCTTCCACTCGTCGCGGATCTTCTGTCCGTCCTCGGGGGCGGTTTTCATCATCACTTCGGCCTTGGCCATTTCCTGCTGGCACTTGAGGACCATCTGGTATTTCTCCTCCACCTGCCGGCTGTGTTCGGCGATGACGGCCATTTGGCCCTGCAACTCGTCCAACCACTTGGCCATGCCCCCGCCGGCGGTCCCGACCTTGCCTTCGAAGGCCTTGAGGAAGGCCAGTTCCTGCTCGGTGGCGGCGTCGCCCCTGTTCCAAATATTGGCCACCTTCTTGAGGATCTCCATGGCGGTCTTGGCGTTCTTTCCCGCCACCTCGTTGAAAGTGGGGATGAACCTCGTGAAGTTGAAGTCCATCTGGCCGACGCAGATCCCAATCTCGGAGCGCAGTTGGCCCATCTTGCGCTTCCACTCGTTCTTGACGTAGCTGTTATCGCCGCCGGAGGCGGCGCGCAGGTCCCGCTCACGCTCCTTGCCCATCTTGAAGGAAACCAGCTCGTTGCGGGCGATGGCCATGAACTTGTCGACCATGCAGTAAACGGGGGCGGGGATCGTCTCAGGGTTGCGGCCTGAAAAGGATTTTAGAAGGGACTCATAAAGAGCGGGCGGCATCAGCTCGATGTGCTTGGTCTCCTTCTCGGTCTGGACGGTGATCCTGTCCCCGATGGCCCCGGTGCAAAGGAAGGTGGATTGCTCGGCATTGAGGTTGTTCAAGAGGTTGGGAACGATGTAATCCACCAGCGCGTTGTAGGCGTTGCGCAATTTATCCGAGCGGGACTTTTCCGCGATGGCCGAAGTGTCGGCGTCGTTGGCGAAGAAGCGGATAAACTCCTCGACCTTATCCCGGACCTCGCTATCCACCCCCTTCATGAGTTGTTCATAGTGGGTGCCGGTGACGGATTGAGTGGCAGTGGACATAAAAGAAAGCCTCCAGGGGAGAAATGGGAAACTTAGGGAGCGTTATTATAACAGGCCCTTTATAAGGTGAAAAAGGGAATTAAACCAAAGGAGGTTTAAAAGCCGGTGACGGGAAGCACCTTGAAACTAAAAACAAGGCGGACTTTTTAAGGCCGTTTTACCGTTTAAAGGTTTACGGATGGAGGATTCGAACGCAACATCCGGTTTTCCCCGCGAGTTTGGGAAAGAAGTGGACTCCAACGGGCGTCCATTAAAGCCCTTGTCAGCCACTTCAGGCTTGTTTTTTACAGGAGCCGTGCTTCAATAAGGGCCGCTAAACCCCGGGGCAAGGAGAGGTCATGAAATTCAACAGCGATAGTTTCGGCGACGGTTCCCGTTTGGGAGGGGAATATGTCTTTCTCAAGCCCCACCTCAGCCACTACGCGGAACTGGCCAAGAACCGGAACCCCCATTTCTCCTGGGGCGAAATGCCGGAAGGCACCAAATCCCTCGTCATTGTCATGCACGACATCGACGCCCCCACCAGCCGTGACTTCGTGAACAAGGTGGGCAAGGTGGTCCCCCATGCCTATCCCCGGACCGAGTTCTACCATTGGGCGGCGGTGGACCTGGACCCCAAGACCTTCATCCAGTCCGGTGAATTCAGCAAGGAAGTCACGGTCAAGGGCAAACCCGGCCCGGCCGGCTCCCGCGGCACCCGTCATGCCATCAATGATTTCACCGAATGGTACAAGGGGAACCCGAACATGGAAGGCACCTACTTCGGCTATGACGGTCCCGCCCCGCCCTGGAACGACGAGAAACTCCACACCTACCTTTTCACCCTCTACGCTTTGAGGGAAAAGAGGGTCCCGGTGGAAGGCAATTTCACCTGCAAGGACGTCCTGAACGCCTTGACCGGCCTGGTCCTGGACAAAGCCGTGCTCAAGTGCACCTATGGCATCTACCCCAAGGCAAGGGCTTAAACCGGCGCTGAGGGGCGTCCATTAGCCCCTCTCCTCAATCTAGCGGCTCGTGTCAAAAGCTACTACTCGGCCTCCCCCTCTGAAAGAGGGGGATTGAGGGGGAGTTAGTTTTTTCGGAATGATTAAAAAAAGGCTAATGCCCCCCTTCCCCCCTTTTTCAAATGGGGGAGATTTAAACTCACCCACCGCCGGATTTTGAGATTTAGGTTTTCTTTATTTAAGCGTCGAAGGGTCCAGCGACCAAAGCCACTTCCAGTTTTTCCCCTTCCGCTCAAAGGCGGCCACGCCGCCGGTGGGGAAAGCCATCTCGGCTTCCGGCGAATCGTCGGCGAAAAGGGAAGCCAGTTCCGCCACGAAGGGAAGATGGGTGACCAGCATCAGGGAATCGCTTTTTTCGGTGTTGATTTCCCCGTAAACGGCCTGGGCATCCCCTTCGGGTTTGATGTCGGCCCTTTCCTCCACTTTCACCCCGCCCTTGCCGTTGATCTCCAGGAAAATTTCGGCGGTTTGCTTGGCGCGGGTCTTGGGGCTGTGCCAGAGGGTTTGGACCTTGAGGTCCTTCTTCTTAAAGTGCTTGGCGATGAGGGAGGCTTCTTCCCGTCCGCCGGAAGTCAGGCCGCGGGGCCCGTCGGGCTCCTGGCGGGCGGCTTTGCCATGCCGGAATAGATAAACGACCATAAAATCACCTCTATATAACAGGATGCCAATAAGGTGCGGCTATCAATAGTGAATCCCTATGCCTTATGTTACGCCAGGATTAAATTTGCCGTGCGGGTTTATTCTTTGTCGCGGATACGGGCCCGGAAATGGCGGTTGAACTCCTCCAGGTGGGTCCAGGATTTCCAGTCCCCCATGCGGTCGATATAAAAGAAGCCGTTCAAATGGTCCATCTCGTGCTGTACCACCCGGGCTTCAAAGCCGCGAACAGTCTTGCGGATCTTCAGGCCGCCCGGCGTCAGGGCCTCGAAAGTGACCCAGCGGGAACGGGGAACCAGGCCCCGGAAGCCGGGGATGCTCAGGCAGCCCTCCCAACCCTTCACGGTGGATTTGGAATAGGCGACGATCCGGGCGTTCACATAACCCTGCAAAGGGAAGGAAGCCACTTTGGGGTAACGCTTGTTGCCGCGGCATTCCATCACGAAGACGCGGCGGTTTTGACCCACCTGGTTGGCGGCCAAACCGACCCCTTGGGCTTTGCGCATGGCTAGGACCATCTGCCGCAGGAAGCCGGTAAATTCTTTACCTTTGAGTTTTCCCAGGGGAACATTTGAGATTTTCCGTCGAAGGACCGGATTTCCGATTTTGACGATCCCGAGTTTTTTCAATGAAAGCCCCTTTGGCGTCATTTAATACTTCCTATTTAACCGAAAAAACATACACTAACCCACCTTAGCCACGTCGCAATAACTGCTGTCATTGCGAGGAGTGCCCCGCGAATAGCGGGGCGGTTACGACGAGGCAACCCCAGTTCCAAATAAGCTTTTTCCCAAGAAGCGGTATTTAAACTGAGGTTGCTTCGTCATAAGCGAGTCCCTATTTGGGACTCATTCCTCGCAATGACGGCTTTAACATTTTTTAAAGAAAGGTCGTAATGTCCTCCCAGTTTATTTCATTCCCCAAGGACTTTCTATGGGGCGCCGCCACCAGTTCCTTCCAAATCGAGGGTTCGCCCCTGGCCGACGGGGCGGTTTCCAGCGACTGGTACCGCTTCACCAAGACCCCCGGACGCATCCTGAACGGCGAAAACGCCGACACGGCCTGCGACCACTACCACCGTTATCCAGAAGACGTGGCCCTGATGAAAGAGCTGGGCCTCAAGACCTACCGGTTTTCCATCTCCTGGCCGCGGGTCATGTCCGGGCGCAAGCAGGTCAACGCCAAGGGCCTGGACTTCTACCGCCGCCTGCTGGGCGAGCTCAACGATGCGGGCATCACCCCCAATGTCACCTTGTTCCACTGGGAAGTGCCGGATTGGGCCGAGGGCGACTGGGAAAACCGCGAGACCGCCCATGCCTTCCGCGATTACGCCGAGGCCGTCTTCAAGGCCCTGGGCAAGGAAGCCCCCTTGTGGAGCACCATGAACGAACCCATCTGCGTGGCCGAACTGGGCCGCCTTTTCGGGGTCTTCCCCCCGGGCAGAAACAACGACAGGACGGCCTATGGCCGGGTGACCCACCACCTGAACCTGGCCCACGCCATGACCGTGCAAACCTACCGGCAGATGAACCTGCCCGGCGAGATCGGCTGGGTGCACTCCCTGCAGGAAATCGTCCCGGCCACTTCCGAAAAAAAGGACCTGGAGCAGGCCCAGAAGCTCCTGGAGCTCAGCCAGGGTGTTTACCTGGGCGTGGGCGCGGGCCGGGGCTACCCGGACAGCTTTTTCGATTTCGCGGGCAAGCCCGAGGGCTACCGCGAGGAGGACCTCAAGACCATCGCCCAGCCCGTGGATTTCCTGGGGGTGAACCATTATTTCCCGACCTACGCGCGCTACAGCCCGGGGTTCGACGCCTTCGACAACGACCGCACCCCCCCGCCGGGCGCCCCCCTGAACGACCTGGACTGGCCGGTGGTGCCGGAAGTCCTCGGCAACCTCCTGGTGCGCCTCTGGAAGGACTACGGCTACCGGAAGCTCTTCGTCACCGAAAACGGCTTCTCCACCCGCGACTCCCTGCGCTCCCCGGACCAGACGGTGCACGACGACGCCCGGGTGCATTACCTGGGAACCTACCTGGAGGCGGCCCACAAGGCCATCCAAGCCGGCGCGCCCCTCAAGGGCTACTATGTGTGGTCGTTCCTGGACAACTTCGAGTGGGCCTACGGCTACGACCCCCGCTTCGGCATCGTGCACGTGGATTACAAGACCCAGAAGCGCAGCTTCAAGGACAGCGCCAAGTGGTACAAGGAAACCATCGCGAAGAACGGGTTCGACCGGGGGGCCTTGCCCAAGAACCCCAGCTACCGGTATAAGAAATAAACAGATTGAACCACAGAGTACACAGAGGTCACAGAGTTCAAGATTTAGAATTTGTTAAAATCTAAAACTGAATTTTTACTCTGTGTACTCCGTGTACTCTGTGGTTAAAGATTCCTGAGGGTGTTTCCATGCCGACCTTTCACGACGACCTGAAATTCCTGAACAACCACACCGAAATCCACGTCCTCACCGACGGCCGGGACCGCCAGGTGGTCGTTTCGCCCAAACTGCAGGGCCGGGTTTTCACCAGCACCCTGGGCGGCCCGACGGGCCTCAGCCATGGTTGGATCAACCGGGAACTTTTGGAATCGGGCGAAAGCAAGCCCCGCTTCAATTCCTACGGCGGGGAAGACCGTTTCTGGATGGGCCCCGAGGCCGGGCAATACGCCCTTTTCTTCGCCCCCGGCAGGCCCTTCGAGCTGGAACATTCCTATGTGCCCGCCCCTTTCGACAAGGAATCCTTCGAGGTAGCGGAAAAAAGCGCCAAGGCCATCCGCTTCCGCAAGCACATGAAGCTGCCCAATTACGCGGGGTTCACCTTCCAGGCCGAACTGGAGCGAAGCATCAACCTCCTGGGTGACGGGGAGATCTTCGCGGGGCTGGGGTTGGACGCCGCGGGCCTGGAAGCGGTGGGGTTCGAGTCCGTGAATAGGATCTTCAACCGGGGCCAGGAGCCCTGGCGCAAGGAGACCGGGCTGGTTTCCATCTGGATCCTGGGCATGTTCCAGCCTTCGGACAAGTCCACCGTGGTCATCCCCTTCATCCCCGGGCCGGAGAAGGACCTGGGCCCCGTCGTGAACGACGCTTATTTCGGCAAGGTGCCGCAGGGGCGGCTGAAGGTGGGGAAGGACGTCCTCTTTTTCAGCGGCGACGGCCAGTGCCGGAGCAAGATCGGGGTGGAACCGCGCCGGGCCAAGCCCGTGCTGGGGTCCTGGGACGCGGAAAACAAGATCCTCACCATCGCCCGGTACACCCTGCCCGAAAAACCCGGCGTTTACGTCAACTCCATGTGGGAAATCCAGGACGACCCCTATAGCGGCGACGTGGCCAACAGTTACAACGACGGCCCGCCCGCCCCGGGCCAGAAGCCCGAGGGCCCCTTCTTCGAGCTGGAAACCTCCTCGCCCGCGGCGGCCCTGAAACCGGGGGAGTCCCTCACCCACCTGCACCAGACCTTCCATTTCGCCGGGGATATCCACGCCCTGGACAAGGCCGCCAAAAAGCTGCTGGGGGCGCCGCTTGCCGAAATCGAAGGGGCGATTTCTTTTAAGTGAGACTTAATTTTTGCTGTCATCCCGAGGAGCCGAGCCGATAGGCTCGTTTGGCGACGTGGGGATCTCAGGTTTTGGTTGTTATTTTTACAACCTGGGATTGCCACGGCCCAAGACGCCCCGATTGGGGCTGGGCCTCGCAATGACAACAAATCTTTAGGTTTTAAAATGAAATACTATTACGTTTATATCCTCTCCAATAAAACCAATACCGTTTTATACACCGGCGTCACTAATGATTTGAAAAAACGTGTCTATCAACATCGGGAGAAACTAGCGGAAGGATTCACCAAGAAATTCAATGCGAACCGCCTTGTTTACTACGAGCAAACTGAAAACGTTGAGGGGGCTATTCAAAGGGAAAAACAGGTAAAGGGTTGGAATCGGTCAAGGAAAGTGGAGATGGTGTCCAAGTTCAATCCGAAATGGGAAGACTTATTTGAAAAGCTTTGAAAACGGAACACAAAAACCTGGGGTTGCCTTATATGGTTTCCGGATGTCATTGCGAGATCCAGCCCCAATCGGGGCGTTTTGGACCGTGGCAATCGCAGGTTTTAAAAAGCCTAAAAACCTGGGATTCCCATGCCGACCCTCCATAAAGCTGTTAAAGAGGTCGGTATAGTACCGATTTCTCTAACTCCCTTATGGAAAATCGGCACACGCCGATAACCGCGCCGATTGGCGTATCGGCTCGGAATGACAACCAAATCGAAAAGCCAAGTTTGTTATATTAATCCCCTATGAAACCCCGCACCGCCCCCCCCTTCGACGGCCTGCGCCCCCACTATCCCCTTTTGTATTTCCTTCTTTTCTATTTCCTCTTCTGCCTCTTCACCTACCGCGATTACGGGGTGGCCTGGGACGAATACGACGTCTATTCACGGGGCGGCGCGCTGTTCCATTATTTCCTGGGGGGCTTCGGCCCCTCCAACTTCCTCGTCAACAACGGCAAGGCCGACGGCTGGGTGCTTTACGACTACTGGTACCCCATGCTCCTCTTCCTGTTCAACAACGGCTTCTCAATGGAGTATTTCCACTGGTTGAACCTCCTTTTCGCCTCGCTGGTCTTCATCTCCTCCTATGAACTTCTTTACTCGGCCTACCGCAGTCCCTTGCTGGCGCTCCCAGGCCCCGTCTTTCTTTTCCTCATGCCTCGGTTCCTGGGCCACCTGCCTTTCACCCCGCGCGATACGGCCTTCGCCATCACTTATTTCATGGCCCTTTCGGCCCTTTACTTCCTGCGCGAAAAAACCGGCACGGCTAAAATCCTGGCCTTGGGCCTTCTTTTCGGAATGGCCCAGTCCTCCCGGATGGTGGGGCTGTCGCTTTACCTGGTTTGGGCGCTGTTTTATTTGTACGAGTGGCGGCAGGACAACGCCCTTTGGCGGCACAAGCCCGAAAGCCACCGCCGGCATATCCGCTTCGCCGTTGATTTCGTTTTGACCCTTGCGGTCTCACTTCTCTTTATGGCCGCGACCTGGCCTTACCTGGCCCACGGATTTTTTTCGCGTTTTCTCGAGGTGCTGAGCGCGGCCTCGCGCTTTCCCTGGACGGGCCAGTTCCTTTTCAACGGCCGGATGGTTTCGGCCAATGAACTGCCCTGGACCTACCTGCCCCTCTGGCTTTTGGTTTCAACGCCCCTTTTCATCCTCTTCTTCCTGGCGGCCATCCCCTTCGTGGTGAAAAAATTTCCCCAAAACCGCCTGCTGGTTTTCTTTGGGTTGGCCTTGGCCGTCAACCTGGCCCTGGTTTTCGCCTTGAAACCGGTGGTCTACCTGGGGATGCGGCATTTCCTTTACCTGCTGCCGATCCTAGGCCTGCTGGCCGCCCTTTCGGCCTCGGAATTCCTGCTCAATATCCGCAATCGGACGGTCTTTTGGGCGGTCTCCCTCCTCGTCCTGGCCAATATGGTGGTCGTGGCCGGGCATATGGTGCGCCTGCATCCTTACGAGTACGTTTATTTCAACGAATTCACCGATGGGCTGCCCGGGGCTTATGGCCGGTTTGAGATTGAGGACCGGGGGACCGCCGCCAAGGAGGCGGTGGCCTGGTTGATGGCCCACCGCTTTACGGACCCCGCCAAGACCTACCACGTGGCGTCCTACCAGGACCCCTTCTCGACGGTTTATTACCTGCCCTCCAACGTGAAATATGAGGACTCCTCGGACAAGGCGGACACCCTGATCCTCCTGCCCTTCAGCGGCCAGCACCGGCTTAAGAACCCCCTGCTTTATTCCGTCACCCGGGAAGGGGTGCCCCTGATGGATGTTTATGAAAAACAATAGGTTTTTGTGACCCCTGCCATTGAAGGAACCCCACTTCAATACTAAATTGCTGTCAGCAAACCCAAACGGCAATTTAGCCACAGATGCATGGGATAAATGGGATGGATTTAAACTAAATGCTTAAAAATTTTTGAACAAAGTTTAGGTTTTGCCTTTGCCATCGTCGTTAATCCCATTAATCCCATGCATCTGTGGCAAAAACAGGTTTGGTCTTTTGTCTTACTTCGTAAACTCCGTGGTTAAAGAGGTTTTTCATGGATATCAACCAATTCACCCTCAATGCCCAGCAGGCCGTTCAGGCGGCCCAGTCGCTGGCCTCCGAATACGGCCAACAACAGGTCGATAACGAGCATCTTTTCCTGGCCCTTTTGCGCCAGGAAGAATCCGTCGTGCCGCCCATCCTCAAGAAGATCGGCGTGGACCCGGCCGCGCTGGACCATTCCCTCGAAAAGGACATCGCGGGCCTGCCCAAGGTGGAAGGCGGCGGGCAGATCTACGCCTCCCCGCGCCTGGGCAAGGCGCTGGATGCCGCCCATAAAGAGGCGGATAAGATGAAGGACGAATACGTCTCCACCGAGCACCTGCTTTTGGCCCTTTTGGACGCCCCCGGCGCCCAGGGCCACCCCGAGGATTGGGGCGTCAAGAAGCTGGTGAAGCATTACCACCTCAACCGCGACAAGGTGCTGTCGGCCCTCTCGGACGTGCGCGGCAATACCCGCGTGACCGACCAGAATCCCGAGGCCAAATACCAGGCCCTGGAAAAATACGGCAAGGACCTGACGGATTTGGCCCGGCGCGGCAAGCTGGACCCGGTCATCGGCCGGGACGAGGAAATCCGCCGCGTCATCCAGGTGCTCTCGCGCCGCACCAAGAACAACCCCGTCCTCATCGGCGAGCCGGGCGTGGGCAAGACCGCCATCGCCGAAGGGCTCGCGGGCCGCATCGTCTCGGGTGACGTGCCCGAGGGCCTCAAGGGCAAGAAGGTCATCGCGCTGGACCTGGGCGCCATGGTGGCCGGGGCCAAGTTCCGCGGCGAGTTCGAGGACCGCTTGAAGGCCTTCCTGAAGGAAGTCACCGAAAGCGACGGCCGCATCGTCCTTTTCATCGACGAACTGCACACCCTGGTCGGCGCCGGCAAGGCCGACGGCTCCATGGACGCCTCCAACATGCTCAAGCCCGCCCTGGCCAGGGGGGAACTGCGGGCCATCGGCGCCACCACCCTGGATGAATACCGCAAATACATCGAGAAAGACCCGGCCCTGGAACGCCGCTTCCAGCAGGTTTTGGTGGGCGAGCCTTCCGTGGTCGACACCATCTCCATCCTGCGGGGTTTGAAAGAGCGTTACGAACTGCACCACGGCGTGCGCATCCAGGACGCCGCCCTGGTGGCCGCCGCCGTTCTGTCCAACCGCTATATCACCAACCGCTTCCTGCCCGACAAGGCCATCGACCTGATCGACGAAGCGGCTTCCAAGCTTCGCATCGAGATCGATTCCATGCCGGTGGCGCTGGATGAAACCGAGCGGAAACTGCGCCAACTCGAGATCGAAAAACAGGCCCTCCAGAAAGAAAAGGACGAGCCCTCCAAGGACCGCCTGGCGCGCCTGGAAAAGGAAATGGCCAACCTCAAGGAAAGCTCCGCCGGGCTCAAGGCCCGCTGGCAGGGTGAAAAGAAGGTCATCCAGGACCTGCGAAAGACCAAGGAAGAGCTGGAAGCCCTGAAACTGCAGGAAACCCATTTCGAGCGGGAAGGCAAGCTCGACAAGGTGGCGGAGATCCGCTACGACAAGGCGCCCAAATTGCAAAAGCTCGTCAAGGAACAGGAAGACAAGCTGGCGGACCTGCAGAAGAAGGGCGGCCTCCTGAAGGAAGAAGTGACCGAACAGGAAATCGCCGGGGTCGTGGCCAAATGGATGGGCATCCCCGTGGCCAAGATGATGGAAGGGGAGACGGAAAAACTCATTCGTTTGGAAGAGGGGCTCAAGAAGCGCGTGGTGGGGCAGGATGAGGCCGTGGCCGCGGTGGCCAATGCCATCCGCCGCTCGCGTTCCGGCTTGGCCGACCCCAACCGCCCCCTGGGTTCCTTTCTTTTCGTCGGGCCCACCGGCGTGGGCAAAACCGAACTGGCCAAAGCCCTGGCGGGCTACCTCTTTGACGATGAAAAGATGATGATCCGCATCGACATGAGCGAATACATGGAAAAGCACTCGGTGGCGCGCCTCATTGGCGCCCCCCCGGGCTATGTGGGCTACGATGAAGGCGGCCAATTGACCGAGGCTGTGCGCCGCCGGCCCTATTCGGTGGTGCTGTTTGACGAGGTCGAAAAGGCCCACGC
>Ga0070734_10005196_pt1 | contig 11686 bp, 11 predicted proteins | sample Coa_R1_8_FD_66444 | JGI IMG/M metagenome (GOLD analysis project Ga0070734, IMG submission 66444) | Surface soil microbial communities from Centralia Pennsylvania, which are recovering from an underground coalmine fire - Coalmine... | ecosystem: Environmental > Terrestrial > Soil > Unclassified ...
ACCGCCCTCGAGTTTCTGCCCACCGCCTCGAACTATGGCTTGACGTTCCTCGGCAACACGCTCTACCTGGTGGCTCTCTCGGTGATCGGTACCCTGCTGAGCTGCTCGATCATCGCGTACGCCTTCTCCCGGCTGCGCTTCCCGGGGAAGAACCTGCTCTTCGCGATCATGCTCAGCACGATGATGCTGCCGGCGGCGGTAACGATGCTGCCCCAGTTCCTCATCTTCCGGTCGCTGGGCTGGATCGACACCTTGCGCCCGCTCTGGGTCCCGGCCTTTCTCGGCTCGGCGTTCAACGTGTTCCTGCTCCGCCAGTTCCTGCTGAACGTGCCGATGGAGCTCGAAGACGCTGCGAAGATCGACGGCTGCACCTACCTGAAGACCTTCTGGTCGGTCATGCTGCCGCAGATCACGCCCGCCCTGGCCGTCATCGGCATCTGGACCTTCATGGGGGCCTGGAACAACTTCATGGGGCCGCTCATCTACGTGAGCTCGCCCGAGCACATGCCGATCGCCTATGCCGTGCAGCAGTACAACAGCGACCGAAGCGGCGAACCCGGGATGCTGATGGCGGTGACCACGATGTCGATGATCCCGGTGCTGAGCCTCTTCTTCTTCGCCCAGCGCTACTTCATCGAGGGTGTCACCCTCAGCGGCCTTGGCGGGCGCTAAGGCGCCGTGAAGCCCTATTGGCTCGCGGCCCGGCCCTACTCGCTGACGGCGTCGGTCGTTCCGGTGCTGCTCGGCGCCGCGCTTGCCAAGCTCTACCTGCCCGGGCTCCGTCTCGACCGAACCTTCTGGCTCGACTTTGCCCTGGTGTTGGCGGGTTGCATCTGCATCCAGATTGTCAGCAACCTGGTGAACGACCTCGTCGACTTCAAGACCGGTCTCGACACCCCGGAGACCGGCCACAAATTCAAAGCTCTAGTGTCGGGTGCGCTCACCTGGCGGCAGATGCTCGGCTTCACCCTGACGATGGCCGCGGTCAGCGGGGCGATCGGGCTTTACTTCATCTGGCTGGTAAGGGGCCCGCTGATCGCGGTGGTGCTGATCGGCGGCGTGCTCGCCGTCGAATACACGGCCCCGCCGCTTAAGCTGAAGTACCGGGCGCTCGGCGACCTTGCCGTGCTGCTCTGCTTTGGGTTGGGGATGTTGTTCGGCGCCTACCTGGTGCTCGGTTTTCGGCAGGAACGGTGCTTGGACTCGGAGAACGTGATCGCGGTCTTGCTCTACGCGCTGCCGAGCGCCTCGCTGGTGGTCGCGATCCTCCATGCCAACAACCATCGGGACCGCCGGGCAGATCTGGCCGCCGGCGCGAAGACCCTCGCGAACAAGCTTCCGTTCCGCCGCTCCAAGAATCTGCTGCTTGCCCTCCTCATCGGCCCGTACTTCTTCGCGGCGGGCGCTTCGATCTTCGGCGCCCTGGTGTACGGACCCGCCGGCCTGTGCGGTTTTGCGGTGTTTGCGACGGTTCCGGCGCTCGTGAGGCTCATCGGCCCCATTCGGGCGGATAGCTACGATGCGACGGTGCCCGGCGTGGCCCGCCTTCACGGGTTGTTCGGCTTGGCGCTGACGCTTGCCGTCGTTGGACAAATCGTGTTGAACCATGGGAGGCCGCCGGGTGGTTAGCGCTCTCCTCGCCTTGGCGATCCTCGGCGCTGGTCCGGATCGGCTCGCATTGAACCTCCGCCAGACAGTCGTCGTGTTGACCTACCACGACGTGATCCCGCGCCGGACCGCCGCTTCGGAGTGGTTCGACTGCTCAGTTTCTGAGCTTCAAGACCAGATCCGGGGCATGGAGCGGGCGAAGGTCCACTTCATCACCCTCGAACAGCTTTACCGCTACCTTTCGGCGGGCGCAGCGCTCCCTTCACGGCCGGTCTGCATCACCTTCGCCGACAACTACCTGGGCTACTACACCTACGCGCTGCCGATCCTGCGCCGCCACCACATTCCAAGCGCCCAATTCGTCCACACCGGGTTTGTGGGCAGCCCGATCGGCCGGCCCAAGCTCACCTGGGCTGAGCTGGCCGAGATCGACCGGGCGGGGGACGTGACCATAGGTTCGCAGACGGTCACCCACCCGCCGGACCTGCGGACACTGTCCGACGCGGGCCTTCGGAAGGAGATGACGGAAAGCAAGCGAGCGCTCGAGTCTCACCTGCATCATCCGGTCCGGTTTCTGGCCTACCCGAACGGCAAATTCGACTCCCGGTGCGAGCGCGCCGCCGCGCGAGCCGGCTATGCCATGGCGTGTTCGGAGGTCACCCGCCCCGCGAACCTCAGCCCCAACCTTTTTGCCGTTAACCGCTACGTCCACACGAAGTGGCAGGGCGCCTTGCAGCACGTCACCGGGGACCGGTGATCGGGGATCGGGGATCAGGGATCGGGGATCAGTTCAGAATCCGGCGGTCTTCTCGCTCCGTCGGGCCTATTCTTCGCAGTCCGCTTGGGCTCCGAGCACCCGGGGTTGCGTTGTTTGAGGGCGTCCCTGCCCGAGGTTAGCAACCCCGTGAGGAGCCCGCGGACGATCAGCGAAGAGTCAGACCGACGGAGGGAGGAAGACCGGCGCGGACGCGTGGGCTCGACGCCCTCCACCCTCGCCGCAATGCGGCGAGGACTCCTCCCGAAGGGAGGAGAGACGCACCTGGACTCTGTCCCCCCGGCGGGGGGACAGAGTCCGGACGACGCACAGGAGCGTCGACTACAGAATTCGCTCGATGAAGCCCTGGCTCCTCGCATCCAGCGCCGACACGTCCCGGATTTCGAACCGGTTGCCGTCCACGTCGGTCAGCAGCAAGTGCCCCGGCCCGAGCCACTGCACGTTCTCCTGCAGGCTCTGGGTGACGAAGTCGCGCGGGCCACGGTCGGTGTCGACGTGCCAGTAGGTCGCGCCGAACTCCGCGTTCGCGTCCGTCACCCGCTGAACCTGCGCGGTCAGGTACCGGCGGTTCAGTTCCTCCTGAAGCACGTGCCACGACTCTGCCGGAAGCTCCGAAGGGTCGGCCAGCATCACAATCTCCTCGCTCTTGCCGTTCAGGAGGGCGAGGTACCGATCGGGATGGTTGAGCGGCGAAGCCCAAGCCGGCTTCACCGTATGCCAGCTCTGGGTCTCGTTCAGCGTCATCCGCAGCCGATCCTTCGGCGAATAGAAAAGTCTGATTTCCTCTGTCTTCATCTCTCTTCCCAATTTCAGGTGGGGGCCGGGCGAATCGCCCGGCCCGCATGGTTAGATTCCAACCGCCGCGAACTCACCGACGATCTCGTTGAGCGCGCTTTGCGATTGGACGAGGTTGTAGAACACCCCTTCCTTCGCCATCAGCTCCGCGTGGCTGCCGATCTCGGCGATCTCGCCTTTCTCGAGGACGATCAGCCGGTCCGCGTTTCGAAGCGTCGAGAGCCGGTGCGCGATCGCGAACGTGGTTCGACCCGAGATCAGGTGCTGCAATGCCTCCTGAATCTGCCGCTCCGTCTCCACGTCCACGCTCGAGGTCGCCTCGTCGAGGATCAGGATCTTCGGATCGTGCAGGATGGCCCGGGCGATCGAAACGCGCTGGCGCTCTCCGCCGGAGAGCTTGGCGCCCTTTTCGCCGACCATCGTGTCGTATCCGTCCGGCTTGGCCAGGATGAAGTTATGGGCGTTGGCCGCCTTGGCGGCCGCCATGATCTGCTCCATCGTCGCGTCCGGCGCGCCGTAGGCGATGTTCTCGGCGATCGTCCCGTTGAAGAGGAACGGCTCCTGAAGCACGACGCCGATCTGGTGGCGCAGGTCCTGCAGCGCGACGTCGCGGTAGTCCACGCCGTCGATCAGTATCGTGCCCGCATCCGGCTCGTAGAACCGGCATAACAGGTTGATCGTTGTCGACTTGCCGGCGCCGGATTTCCCGACCAGCCCGATCATCTCACCCTTCTTCGCGGTGAAGGTCAGGCCCTTGATGACCGGATTCGACTTGTCATAGCCGAACCGGACGTTCTCGAAGGCGACCTCGCCGCCGATATCGACGTGCTTACCCTTGTCGCCGTAAGGCTCCGATTCGGTGTCGATGATCTCGAAGATGCGATCGGCGCCCGCCATGGCCCGGCTGAACCAGGAGTTCACCTGCGCGAACCACTGGAGCGGCCCGTAGAGCAGCATCAGGTACATGTTCGTGACCCAGAAGTCGCCGACCGTGAGGCGGTGGCGATAGACCATCCAACCGCCGACGCCCCAGCAGATGAGCTGCCCGAGCGAGACGAAGAAGGTCATCGCCCCGAACACCGTGTACCAGAAGCTGTCCGCCTCGACCCCCGCCTTGCGGAGCTCGTTGTTCCGGACTCCGAACTTGGAGAACTCATGATCCTCCTTGGCGAACGCCTTGACCACGCGAATACCGGTCAGCGACTCGTTGAGCTGCATGTGGAACCGGGCCCACTTCTGCCCCACCCGGTGGAACATGTGCGAGATCGGCTGCCAGAAGATCATCGAGAGCAGACCGACGATTGGCAAGGGGGCAAGCACCGCCGCGGCAAGCGTCCGGTTGATCAGGAACATGTAGACCGTCACGCCGATCATCAGCAGGGTGTTGATCAGCAGGAACGGCACGCCTTCCACCAGGAAGCCCCACACCCGGTCCGTGTCCTGGGTCACGCGGCTTGCGATTGCTCCGACCTGCTTCTTATCGAAGAAGCCGAGCTGGAGAAACTCGATCGCCCGGTAGACCGAGGCGCGCAGATCCGAGGCGAGATGGCCGGCGAGGTAGGCGATCAGCCGCCCGTTGATCACTTGGACCACCGCCGAGACGATGAGCGCCGCCGCCCAAACCAGGATCAGCCGCCAGAGCATGCCGAGGTCCCGCTGCGCAAGCAGCACGTTGTCGAGCAGCAGTCCTTGGATCTTCGGCGGCACGAGGCTGAGGAACGTGGTGATCACCGAAAGCGCCGCCATGTACAGCGCCTGCTTCCGGTACGGCCGCAGGTAGCGGGCGATCCGCATCATCGTCTTGCCGCGATTCACGCACGCCGGACACACGCCGTCGCGCTCCGGAAGCAGCCGGTTGCACTTGGCGCAGCGCAGGCGCTGGGTCTTGACGTTGATGAGCAGCGGCTCGCCCTTGGCGAGCTGCTCGATGCCGCGCGCGACCTCGGAGAACTTGGCCGACAGCGTCATCGAGTAACTGATGATTGGAACGACCTCGCCCGCGGTGGTGATGAGCTCCAAGCGCCCGCCGCCGACCACAGGCTCATTGCGGGCCGACTTGATGTCGCTCAGCGGGCTCGTAAACTCGATCGCGCCGTTTTCCAGCACGTTGACGCGGTCGGCGTAGAGTTCGAGGGTGCGCTTGCCGAACCGGATCGACCCGTCGAAGTCTCCTTCGAGCCGGATCAGCGGTTCGGCCGATGTATTCGGTTGTTGGTTGTCGGAGTAATCGTCCTCCGACGGTGGTGACGGGGAAACCGCACTCATGAGAATTGACTCCTTGTCTTGATCGCCGGCCAAGGTGTCCATGACGAACGCAACGGCCGAGAGTTACTCGAGGGCGGCGAGAGTGCCGCCGATGTCGATGTCAGAGCCAGATTGGGTGGACCCCGAATGGGTCGCTTCAGCGCGCATCGGAGGCGCGCGTCTGGAATGAAACTGCGAACAGCCTGCAGGCCGATTCGCTCCTCGTTCGCGGGGTGCGAAGCCGCGAAGGGACGATGGGCACTTACTTACAGGCGGCCGGGAGCCAGTGCCATAGTGCGGCAATTATACTCGGCGAGAGACGCCAAGTCAACCGTCAACCCGCCAGAAGGAGCGTTGTTCGATGTTACGCCGTACTCTAGGCGGTCTGAGCCGTAGAAGTGAGCATCGCCGGCCTCCGAGCCCTGGCCACCTCGGCCAGTGGGCTAAGATGCCGCACGACCCCATCGGAGAGCAGACCCTTTGGCCGAAAAAAACGAAAGCGCACCCGCCCCACCCCCTCCCGCCAACGGCAGAGGCAACCACCGGCCCGCGTTCATCGTCCTCCTCATCCTCTTCCTCGTCGGCGGCCTCTTCGCCTATCGAACCTGGAGCTTCAATCAAACCCACGCCTCGACCGACGACGCCCAAGTTGCCGCCGACTCGGTGGACGTTGCGCCCCAGGTGGGCGGCGCGGTTCAAAAGGTCCTTGTGGCTGACAACCAGGTGGTGAAGGAGGGTGACCTGCTGGTTCAGATCGACGACCGGCCCTTAAAGGCGACGCTCGCAGGCGCCCGAGCCAACCTGGACGCTGCGATCGCCCAGGCGCAGGGGGCAGGCGTCAGCGTGACCCTCACCGAGAAGACCGGCTCAGCTCAGATCGCGCAGGCGCAGGGGATCGTCGCTCAAGCGAGCGCGGGCGTCTCAAGCGCGGAGTCCGACGTCACCAAGGCAGAGGCCGGGATCGCCGGTGCCCGCGCCGGCCAAGGCACCGCACAGGCGACGATTGCCGCCGCCGAGTCCGGCGTTGCGAACGCGGACGCCGCGCTTCAGCGCTCGCGTGCCGCCCTCAACGGGGCTCGAGCCGTTGTCGAGAGCGCCCGGGCTCAGGTTAAAGCCGCCGACGCCGCCGTTGCCACCGCCAAGGCAAACGCCGACTTTGCCCAGGCGGAGACCGCCCGATATCAGACCTTGCTCGGCGAGGGTGCGGCGAGCAAGCAGGAGGCCGACAGCAAGCAAGCCGCCGCCGACGCAGCCGCCGCTAACCTGGAAGCCGCTCGGCAACAGGCCGCCGCGGCCCGCGCGTCGCTGAGCCAGCACGAAGCCGATGCCGCCTCGGCCGCGGATGCGGTCACCGCCGCCCAAGCGGGAGTGAAGCAGGCTCACGCCAATGTCGCGGTGAGCCGAAGCCAGCGCGTAGCCTCCGACGCGGCCTACAAGTCAGCCCTGGCTCAACGACTGGCCTCCGCCGATGCCGTGCGCAGTGCCCAGGCGCACGCGGCCCAGGCACGAGGCGAGCTTGAACAGGCGATGACCTCCGCCAACTCGGTCGACGTAAGCAAGACCGCCAAACTTCAGGCACTGGCGAAAGTGGAGCAGGCGCGGGCGGCGGTGAGCGAGGCCGAGCTCCAATTGAGCTACACAAAGATCTATGCCCCGCGCAGCGGCAGGGTGACCAAGAAGAACGTAGACGCCGGCCAGCAGGTCCAAGCGGGGGCCCCGCTCCTGACTCTGGTAGACGAGTCGAGCGTTTGGGTGGTTGCCAACTTCAAGGAGACCCAGATGCCGGGCATCGCGGCGGGGAAGAAGGCGGAGATCGAGGTCGACGCCGTAACCCACCGAACCTTCCGCGGCGAGGTCCAGAGCATTCAGGCCGGAACCGGCGCCGCGTTCACGCTCCTTCCGCCCGACAACGCGACCGGCAACTTTACCAAGGTCGTGCAGCGGATCCCGGTGAAGATCACGTTCGAGGCTGGTCAGCGGGACCTGGATCAGCTCCGCACCGGCATGTCGGCGAGCGTCGTCGTTATCCTCTCGGGCAGCTGAGCGTCAGGCCTCGTTGCAACCGAGTTTCAGCACTCGCCGTAAGCAGGGTTATGCCAGTGTTGTCATCCACCCTGATCCTGCCGAACATGAAGTGGCTCGCCGACGCGGAAGAGGTCGAGGAGGCCGCTTACGACTGCCCGCTCACCGAGAGCATCGAGTTCGACCTCGACAAGCACGAGGCGACGATCATGTACACCGGCAAGGAGGCGCTCGAGCAGATCCTGCTCAACCTGGCCCACGCGGGGTATCCGGCGGCGAGTGCCTAGTGGTCACCACCGGCTAAAGCCGGTGCCACACCAGTCACCAGTCACGACCACCGGCTGAAGCCGGTGCCACACGTTACGAGTCACTAGCCACGATCCTCCATAATCCGTGTACGTTGAAGCTCGTCGTCTGCATCGTGCACAACCGCGATCGTGGGAAGATCACCGAAGAGTTGGTCAAGGCCGGCTTCAAGTTCACCATCATCGGCTCGACCGGCGGCTTCTTGCGTGAGGGGAACACCACGTTTCTCGTCGGGGTCGAAGACGCCGATCTGAGCGCCCTCGAATCGATCATCGCCCAGAACTGCAAAGCACGGGAGCAGCTCGTGAACGTGATGCCGTTCGAATCGGGTGCGCCGGGCGCCTTCATCCCCAACCCGGTCAAGGTTCCGGTCGGGGGCGCGGTTGTGTTCGTTCTCGCCGTCGAGCAGTTCTCCCGCTTCTGATGACGACCGCCGACCGCCTCGACGGCCTGATCGGGCTACCGCACGCCAAGAGTCTGGTGCTGCGGCTGGCCACTGGCCACTCCTACGCCCACGCGGTTCTCTTTTACGGACCGGAGGGGGCGGGCAAATCGGAGCTGGCCCAGATCCTTGCCCAGGCGTGGCTCTGCACCAACCCTGGCGAACACGGCGCATGCGGCGATTGCGCGGCATGCCAAACCGCGCTTCGCGGGGCGCATCCGGATCTTCTCCTCATCGAGCCGCTGCCGCCGAGCCACATCATCCGGCTCGCCGCCGTCACTGGCGGCGAAGAGAACCTGTCGATTCAGCAGCTCTTTCGAACGCCGCCTCTTTCGGGGCGCAACAAAGTCGTCGTCGTGAGGAGCGCGGAGCGGATGAATGCGGACGCCGCCAATGCGTTCCTCAAGACCCTCGAGGAGCCGCCCGACCGGGCGAAGGTTATTCTCACGTCGGGCTCGCCGGGGGGCCTCTTGCCCACGATCCTGTCCCGATGCATGGCCTGCGCGTGCGAGCTCCCCAGCCGCGAGGAGCTCACTGCGAAGTTTCCCGATGCCGACGTGTTCACGTTGGAACTCGCCGGCGGGGCCCCCGGGCGGGTCGCGCGCCTGCTCGAGGCGCCGGGAACCGGCGAGGGGCTTAGGGGGTTGGCCCAGGCGATTTCAGCTCTAGCTCCGCGCGATGCGCTCGCCGTCATGGAACGCTTCCGCCACGTTTCGGAGGCGCGCGACTCCGCCACCGGCATTGGCGCCCGACGCGCGCAAGCCGACACGCTCGCCGAGCTTGGAGTGGCGCTTCGCCTGGCCGGTTGCCATCATGCCCTCGCCCCGGTCGCGGAAGCGCATCGGAGAATCCTCGGCAACGGCAATGCGACCTTGGTCTTAGACCAGCTTTTCACCACCCTCGCGGCGGCGCAGAGGGTTGGGAACTGATTCTGCAAAGCCCCACGTACTTCATTCGGACTTAGCTGTAGCGCTGGTTAGCTGGGATACAATGTGACCCGGAGCCCATGCGCAACCTGCTCAGTAATCGATCTATGGCTCTCTCGGCTACCTCGACTCAAGTGCAGGCCGGCGCGTACGACGAAAGGCGCACGTTTGAAAACCTGATGCGCCAAACGCATCGCCAGGCATTCACCCTCGCCTACCGCCTCACCGGCAATACGACCGAAGCTGAGGACCTCGTCCAAGACACGTACGTGCGGGCGTTCCGGTTCTTCCACCGATACGACCGCAGTCTGTCGTTCACGTCTTGGCTCTACCGGATCATGGCGAACACGCACATCGACATGATGCGGCGCAAGGGTCGCTTCAAGCTCACGAGCCTAGATCAGACCGGCGCGGACGGAACTTCCACCTGGGAGTTCGCCGACGACGAGCCGAACGCCGAAAGGGCGATGCTGAATGTTTCGATGGGCGAGCACGTGCAAAAGGCACTCAACGCGATGACGCCGGAATTCCGAACGGCCGTCCTCTTGGCCGACGTAGAAGGGATGGCCTATGAGGAGATCGCGGACGCCATGAGCACGTCGGTCGGCACCGTCCGATCTCGAATTCACCGCGGCCGAAAGCAGATTCGAACGCACCTGCTCAACCACGCCAACAGCGCTTACAAGGGGTATTCCGATGAACTGCAATAAGGTTCAAACGCTTCTCTCCGCGTATGCCGACCGCGAATTGAGCGGCATCGAGATGTTCCTGATCCGGCAGCACGTTTACGATTGCGATTGCTGCCGCGCCGAGGAGGCCGAGGTCCGCCGTGTGAAGTCGGTTCTCGCTTCGATCGAGGTGGCCGAGCCCTCTCCCGATTTCGAGTCGCGTCTGGTCAGCGCCGTCATGGGCGCTCGCCCCGAGCCCGCCGAGGAGCGCCGTCTCCGCTCCGCCACCGGTTTCGCGGTCACCAGCCTTGCCGCCGCGGCCGCGATTTGCGTTTTCTTCAGCGTTCGCGCGAACACTTCCAGCCCGCACCAGGCTGCGACCGTCAACCGGCGCAGCACGCCCACCCTAGTTTCGCCTCCGGCCGGGCCGACCATGGCGGCGGCGATGCATCGCGACAGCGCTTTCATGAATTCCGCCGATCCGCTTTCTGGTCCTCCCGGGGCCATAGCGGCGAGTTATGCGGGCCGGTAACTCAGTCGGCCTCCTGTTAACCGCACTCGGACTGGTGGCCGCCGCGGCGACAGGCGCGCGGGCCAGAGACGACGAGAGTGCACTCCGGTTACTGGTCAAAGCATTCGACCGCAGCAGCCCCAAGAACATCGACGCGATCATGCGGATGTCGCTTGACTCACCCGGCGAGCGTCAAACCGTTCAAGTGCGAATTGCCAAAGACGGTCGGCAACGCGTGGAGGTCATCGAGCCGCTCAGCCGGAAAGGTCTCATCATCCTCGAACTCGAGCTGTACCGTGAAATCTACAATCCGGACAAAGGCACGCTCTCGATCGGCCGCTCGATGCAGGCCGACCTCTTTGATCCGAGCGAGCGCCTCCGCCTGGTCCGCAAGAACTACTCGCTCAAAATGATCCACGGTGTCGAGCTCGCCCACCGGCGGGTGGTACGGATCGACGCGACTTCGCGGTACGCCGACGTCGGTGGCGCCCGCATCTTTATCGACCCGGACTCCTACTTCGTCATGCGGGTCGACACCGTATCCAATACCGGCGACGTAACCAGGAAGTTCGAGACCACCACCGTCAGCTACCCCGCCGACCTTCCCCCCGGAATATTCGACCTGAGCGGGGAGCGGGTAACCGTCATCCACGAAACCGACCCGGAGCCCGTTTCGAATGCCTCTGAAGCTGCCCGAAAGGCAGGGTTTCGCCCGCTCATGTCTCACGAGCTACCGTATGGCTTCATCTCGCGGAAGATGTACGTTCATAACAACACGAGCTATAAGACGATCGGCTTCAACCTATCTGACGGCTTAGCAGCCGCGACGATCTTCGAGTTCGACCTCCGCCATTGCCCTGCCGACGTCGTGAAGCAGATCCACGCGGAGATGCGCAGCCGCCCGAACGACTTTATGACCGAGCAAGGAATCACGATCGGCATCGTCTCGGACGTCTGCCCGAAGGCCCGCAAGAAGCTTCTGGAAGCCTTCCGTCCGCGTCACCGCTCGGCACTCAACGATGCTGAAAAGTTCTTCATCGACGGGACCGACCCGGCTTTATCTGTGGGCCCAGGAACCGTTCCCTCGACCAGGTGTGTTACAACCTACAGGAGAGTGTGGCGAAACCGACCTCAGTTCGGATAATCCGCCCCGACTACCCACCCAATACAGAGACTATGAAACCAACTACCCCTCTCGTTAAGCGCGCGTCGTTTTGGACGCTTGCGCTGGGAATTGCCATTGGCGGCGGGATCGTCTCTTCCCTGAAAGGGATTCCAGGCATCACCTCTGCCATGGCGACTCCGTCCGTTAACCAGCGGCTCGCCGGGCTGATGTCAGCCGACAGCATGGCGGCCCTGCACTCGCTCGACAACTCGTTCCAGGCGCTT
>Ga0070734_10005197_pt1 | contig 11684 bp, 6 predicted proteins | sample Coa_R1_8_FD_66444 | JGI IMG/M metagenome (GOLD analysis project Ga0070734, IMG submission 66444) | Surface soil microbial communities from Centralia Pennsylvania, which are recovering from an underground coalmine fire - Coalmine... | ecosystem: Environmental > Terrestrial > Soil > Unclassified ...
TGAGCCAGGCCAGTACGTGGGTAACGGTCAGCTCCTCCGCCAATCCCTTGGCATCCGGACAGCCGGTCACCTTCGTGGCCAACGTGAGTCCCTACGCCCCAGGGAGCGCGGGAGCGGGCTACCCGAGCGGGACCGTTACGTTCTACGACAACTTCAACAATGTGTCGACGGCGCTCGGAACGGTAACCGTGAATACCAGCGTCGGCGTAACAAGCGCGGCGATCACGACCAGCACCCTGGCAGCGGGTTCCCACTCGATCACGGCGCGGTACAACGGGGACAGCAACTTCATTGCCTGTAGCTCGAAGACGCTCACCCTTACGGTAGCGCAGCCCGTTCCACTCGTCCAGGCCCCATCGAACCAGAGCCAGGCGCCATCGAACCAGAACACGTCTGAGGGGACCGCGGCGTCCTTCAACCTGGGAAGCTTCAGCGAAGCGGGCTCCGGTCCCTGGACAGCCACCGTCGCCTGGGGCGACGGCAGCACTCCCACCACCTTCAACCCCAGCGCGCAAGGGGCGTTGGGCACCCAAGGTCACATCTATGCCCAGGAAGGCACGTACACGGTGACGGTCACCGTCACGGACACGGGCGCGAATACTTCGGGCTCGGCCCTGTTCCCAGTGAGCGTGTCCGACTGGCAATTGGTCGCCGCTCCCGCCCCGATCAGCCCGACGACCGGTGCGCCATTTAGTGGGCCGGTCGCGACCTTTACCGATCCGGGTGGAGCGGAGGCCCTGGATGGCACGCACTACTCGGCCACCATCAACTGGGGGGACGGCAGCGCGACCTCGACAGGGAGTATCAGCCTGAATGGCAGCACCTTTAGCGTCAACGGCACGCATACCTACGCAGCTGCCAACTCCTACAGCATCACCGTGACGCTCATCCACGATGGGTGGCTGTACACGTATGTGCAAAGCTCGGCCACGGTAACCGACCTGGGTCAATTTGTGTCCGCAGGATTCGTCAAGTCGACCAGCTTCTGGGAAGGGCTCCTGGGCCAGGGATTGATCCGCCGCTTTGGCGTGACGAGCAGTAACCAGACCTTGGGGCAGTGGCTGGCCACCACCTTCCCCAACCTCTACGGGGGCGTGAACGGCGCCCCGAATCTGAGTATCTTTACCAATTACCAGGTTGGCAGCTATTACCAGAGCCAGTTCCTGGCCTCCCAGGGGACCGGCTTGGATGTGGAGATCCTGGACACGGCCCTGGATCTTTTCACCACGACTTCCTCCTTGGGCGGCTTCATCGGGCAGAGCTATGGCTTTACGGTCAATAGCTATGGCCTGGGCGCCTATTCCTGGAACATCGGCAGCAGCGGAGCGGCCTTCGGCACACCGAATAATACCGTGCTCAACGTGTTCCAGATTCTGCTGGCAGCCAATAACAATGCCGTGAGTGGCGAACCGTGGGGCAGCAATACGTTGTTGCGGAACGAGGCCTCGACCGTCTTCCAGGGGATCAACGCCGCCTAAGGAATGGGTGGCGGGTGGCGGGAAAAGAAGAAAGGGATGCGCAAGCGCTGGCTCTGCTTTCTTTTCCCGCCACCCGCCACCCGCCACCCATTCCGCCACCCGCAAACAGGGCTTAGTCTTGGATGCTGGTCTGGTGATCCTGGATCGATTGCGTGATGGCGAGCCGTACGGCTCGGGAACGCCAACCGGAGCCCACCAAAATATGTTCGGGAAACTGCCGATAGCCCATGAGCGCTTCGTGAATCCATTTACCCTGATCTTTGTCTACCTCCAACCCAGCCAGGTACTGAAGCCGGAGATTGCGATCTCGGTTGATTTGCGCATCCTTCAGCCACGGAGCCAAATCACTCGCTTGTCCGCCGTAGGTGGCCAGCAATCCGACCACGGTCCGGAAACCGACGTCTTCGAGCGATTTCTTCACTGCCGTGTGATCGGGTCGATCCAACCGTTCTTGAAGGGCATCGGCATCGATCGTCAGCGGTTCGGTCTGAGCCAGGAGGACCATGTCGTAACCCTGGCCGTTGTCCGTGTTGCTCCAGATGGTCCCTTCCGGAAAGACCTCGAAGAAGGTAGCGACTTCGCTGCGGACCACGTCCATATTGGTTTCGTAGAGGGGGACCCACTGCGTGATCAGCCCCCCCGGATTCAGATGGCGCTTGCAAAGCTCAAAATACTCCTTCGTGTACAGGGTGGCCGACCCCTTGACCCAGGGATGAATCGGGTCCGAAGTGATGATGTCGAATTTGTGCGGTGTGGTGAGCACGTAATGCCGGGCATCGTCGTAAACGATCTCCACGCGCGGATCGTTGACCACGCGGTAGTTCTCTTCCGCAAAATGAGGGGCCACCGACTGCGGGATCAAGGGCTCAATTTCGCAGATCGTGAGCTTCTCAAGGTCGGGATGCACAACGAAGGAACCCGCAGTAACGCCCGCGCCAAAGCCGACAACCAAAACCGAGCGGGGCTTCGGATGAAATAAAGCCGGCAGATGGCCGAGCATCCGCTGGAGCCGCATGTCCGGGGGATTGCTCGACGCTTCCACCTTGCCGCTGACGTGGAAGTTTCGGTCCCCGCCGGGCATCTGGGTAACGGCGATGGAGGAGTTCATCCCTTCGCCGACATACAGATTCTCCCACTGACCATCGTAGGTCGCAAGCGTCCGGCCAAAAGCCACCAGCTCCCACGGAATGGCCGGCACGCTCCAGGCCAGGAACAGACACGGAGAGAAGCAGACAAGGAGGCAAAGAGAAAGAAGGAGGGGACGCAGCCAGTTCGCTTTGCCAACTTTATCGGTCTGGATGCGCGGCACCAACAGGAGAAGGGCGCCCAGAGTGGAAACGCCAATCAGAACGCGCTGCGCCTGCTGGGTGCCCAGCATGGGGATCAGCAATAGGCTCGCCCCCAGAGCCCCGAAGATGGCCCCGACCGTGTTGGCCGCGTAGATCCGGCCGACCAGCTGGCCCGGATCCTGCCCCCGTGCCGCGCAGGCCGCCAACGCCAGCGGGAAACTGGCGCCCCACAGGCACGTGGCCGGCAGGACGGCCCAGAAACAGCGCACCAAATCGAGCTGGAACGTGAGCCAGGGGGAACTGGAAAGGGAAGGATCGATCGGCCAATACGGAAGGGACCTGGCAATGATGGACGCCGTCCAGGCAATTGCGGCCGCCAGAAGCAGCTGGCAACTGCCCAGCAAGATTCGCGGTCGGTGGCTCGTCCGGGCCAGAAGCGAACCAACGCTGCTGCCGATCCCCAACCCCACGAGGAAGACGGCCAAGATGATGGAAAACGTGTAAACGGTCGCCCCGAGCAGCAACGACAGCAGGCGAGTCCAGATGACCTCCGCCGCCAGCGCGCAGCAGCCGGATAGGGCAATGGTAACGTAGACCGTCCAGGATTCGTGGTCGCTGGCGGAAGACTCGACGGCTTCCTTAGCGGCGGGGAGCCGGTACGGGGTCACGGCTGCCAAGCTCAAGCTCAGCAGGGCGGCAGCCCCGTTCAAAGCCGCGGCGACCGCGGTGGCCGTCGCCTGGTCATGAACGGGCAACAGATAAAAGCCCGCCAGCAAGCAGCCAAAAACCGCACCGGCGAGGTTGCCACCGTAAAATAGCCCCAGCCATGAAACACCGTGCGGCGTTGTCTCGATCCATCGCCCGATTGCCGGCAGCGTTGCCCCCATGAGCATCGTGGGCGGCACCAGGCACGCGGCACAGACCGCTCCGCGCAGCAGCATGGCCTGGAGGCCATGGCCGGCATACGTGGTGTAAACGCGATCCACATACGGCATCCCGAACAGGAAGGCGATCCCGAAGATGCCGAGCCCCAGCTCGAGCAGGGCGTACACGCGCAACGGATGGAACCGCCGCGAAACGAACCGGGGCAGGGCAATGCTTCCCAGACACATTCCGCCCATGAAGCTGCCAAGCAATACGCCGAGCGAAACGGCTGAAGAACCGATTACCAGCTGGAGGAGCTGGCACCAAACGATTTCATAAACCAGGGCCGCGCAGCCGCTGCCGGTGAACAGCAAGAGGAGCAGCGGCAAGAATTGCCTCCCTGCGGAAAGGGGCGCCGATTCCGTCGGATGAGAAACACTCATAGCAGGTCACATGCTCCCCGGTAGGATACGGGTTTTCGAATTTCTTCCCCACACAGGCTTCGGGATGGGGCCGAACCCTCTGCGCAGACGAGGAGAGTCCTCTTCCCCTAATAGGAACGAATCCGTTCCGATCGTGCCAAAACTTTGCCTCGTTTGAGGTTTGCTGCCAGGTAACTATCCTACACTGCCGGCCTGCCGTTCACCATCTGGACCGCGCCTCCGCATGAGCTGCTGCGAGTCGGGAATGCCTGTTCGGGGTTAATATCTTTGCGGGGCTCCGATCGGTGGAGCGAGGAAACGATGTAATCTCGTGCCAGGGCGCTTCGATTCAGACAGGCATGTAGCCGATCTGAAAGTGCCTGCAAATTAACGTCGAAGGAGGTGTCAGGATGCGCAGTGTCAGCAAAGTGGCGTTGGTTCTCGGGTTGGCCTTATTGCTTACGGTACCGGCAGCGGCGCAACAGCGCCAGCGCGGGCAGGGGCGCGGCGGGCGCGGCGGCTTCGGCGGCTTCGGTGGCGTCGGACAGCTGCTGAGCAATGAGGGCGTGCAAAAGGAGCTCAAGCTCGACGCCGGCCAGATTGAAAAGGCAACCGCAGCTGTCCAGAAGGTACGCGAAAAGCACCAGGATGAGATGACCAAGCTGCGCGAGCAGGGTCCGGATGCACGCGAGAAAATGATGGCCCTCAATCAGACGATCTCCACCGAAACGATGAAAGAGCTGGACACCATCCTCAAGCCCGACCAGATCAAGCGTCTCAAGCAGCTCCAGCTCCAGCAGCGCGGCGTCCAGGCTTTCGCGGATCCCGAGGTCGAAAAAGCGCTGAAGTTGACCAATGAACAGAAGGAAAAGGTCAAGACGATTGCCGCGGATTCCCAGACTCAGATGCGCGAGCTCTTCCAGCCGGGTGGTGGGACCGATTTCCAGGAAATGGCGAAAAAGCGAGCCGCCTTGCAGAAGGAAAGCATGGACCGGATCGCGTCCGTTCTCACTGCCGAGCAGAAGCAGACATGGAAGGATCTGGTTGGCCAGCCGTTTGAGTTCCAATTCCAACAGGGCCGGCGGCGGGGTGGCCAGTAAGAAACACGAAAAAAGGTGTCTGGATTTCTCAAATCAATGTTCCACACACCTTTGTTCGTGTTTCCAAGGAAAACGTCCCATCCGTAATGGATTAGGAAAACACACGAAGCCCGCAGGGTTTACCCTGCGGGCTTCGTGTGTTAGCGGGTGAATGAAGAACTTCTTCAAATGACCTTGTAGCCGCTTGCGTTTTGTGGCGGGGAAACCATTGTTTCATACGGTTGCCTAGTAATCATACCCCCCACCACCGCGGCCATTGCCTCCAGGACCGCCGCCTCCGGGAGGTCCACCGCGACCTCTCCCGCCGCGGCCACCGCGGCCGCCTGGACCTCGGTCACCCCGGTCGCCTCGGCTGCCAAACCCGGGTCCACCGTATCCGGGCCCGCCAAATCCAGGGCCGCCTCGGCCAAAGCTGCGGCCGTTGAAATCCCCACCGTTTCCTGGGTAATTCCCATTGCCGGCGTAGCCCAGCTGCATTCCCGGCGACTGCCCGTTATTTTCCTTACCTTTGTTGACGAAGTGCAGCACTTCGTCCACTGTCAGGAAGCCATCCTTGTTACGGTCCATCTCATCAAATTCCTGGAGCGACTTGCCACTGGCTTTCCATTCATACAGGGCGACCTGGCCATCCTTATCCGAGTCGAGCTGCTCAAACCAAGACGGCAACTCTTTTGGCAGCTTGCCATAGCGGTAGACCACCGGGGGCTTCCGTTCTTCCTCGATGGGGACCTGGGAGTTGTCGAAGTAGAAGAAGGGGAGTCCGCCGGCCTGGCTTTGCGGATCGGCACCCGGACTGCTGGACGGGCTGGTCGGGGATACCATATGCGCCTGGAAAAAGGCCCGGAATTCACTCAGGTCGATGAGCCCGTTGTGGTCGGCATCCCACCGGTCCCGTTCGGCGCGGAGCTGATCGGGCATCTCATCATAATTCAGGTAGCCATCGCCATTTTTGTCGTAGAAGGAAAACATCCCTTCAGGAGTGGGAGGAGTGGAATTTCCACCCCGGCCGCTGCCCGGCGACGTCCCCCGGCTGGCTCGCTCGGCCGCGCGTTGTTCCTGGTAGGTCGAATACTGTTGTCGGGTAATTTGCCCATTGGTGGAACCGATTTGCGCCGCAATGCGATCAAACAACCGCTGCATCCGGGGATCGGTTTCGGTACGGAGCCAAACCTCCTTGCCGCCCGACATCTGGTTGAAAAACTGATTCGGGTCGCCGCCTCCACCGAAAGAGCCTCGGCCCCCTCCGCTGCCCGGAAAGCCGCGCCCTCCGCCGCGCTGGTCAGGAGTGCCTCGGGGATTACCGGACCCACCGGGTTGGCCCAGGCCCTCGGGCGCGATCCAGAGTAGCGCGACGAACCCAAGGAGCAGGTGAAGTTGAAGCCTCATAGCGGAGAACCTCCGGTGTGCCAAGCAAGAGCTGGAGGAGTTTGTTAGGGGTACCAACAGTTTGACTCCCCCAGTCCCTTGCCTTTTGCCAGACCTGGGCCAGTGCGTAAGCGCAAGAGCTACTCCTGCGAGTCTAGCTCCACAGGGATTAAACCATTGTGAGAAATGAAGGTTTGAAAAGATAGTGGCCGAAAGGATGCGTTTTCCAACAGCGATATGAATTCTCGATCGGTGCCGAACCCTTTCAAGAAAGGTTTCCCCGCTTGGGTTTCGCGTTTGGAAAGGACTCCCGAAACGCGAAACCCAAGCAGCTACAAACATCTTGACCTAGCGCTTTCCGCCTTACGGCCGTGTGGATGCTTGTCCGGTGCCGGCCGGCAGCGGCGGAGCCGCGGCCGTCGCGATCTGCAACTCATTGCGAACATCATGAACGCCCGGAGTCAGCCGCACCATGCCTTCCGCCAGGCGTCGATCATGCTCGTCCGCCGCCCAACCTTGTAGGACAATCGTCGGACCGTCCATGCTCACCTGGATATTCCGGCTTGCTTGCAAGGAAGTCGATTGCGAGATCATCCGTTGCAGGTTGGTCTGAAGTCCGCTCGGAGCTGTGGTAGCGGGCGCAAAACTGAGACTGGCGGAATATCGGGGCGCGGTCCTCACGCCGGTGGTACCCATCCCGTAACCGCCGGAACCGTATCCGCCTGCCGACCCGAGCCCGGGAAAGCCTCCGCCCGATCCGCCTAATCCGGGGGTGCCTAAGCCACCTCTACTCCCGCCAAGGCCTGTCGAGCCCAGACCGGATGTCGTGGTTGGGTTCACATTGGCATAGAGTGGGTTTCCAAACGTGGTTCGGCTGGTGACTCCGGAAAGCACAAGCCCAGCCGCCATCGGGTTGGAATAGTAAGCCGCAAATGGATTGGAGGAGCTCACGCCGCCGGTTCCGGTTGCTCCTGCACGCGGTTGACCGGTTGCGCCACTCTGGTAGGTTGATGTCCCCAACGCGGAGATACTGCTTGTTGTTCCCAAGATTCCAGTGCCGCTGCTACCGAGTGCGGTGCTCCCGCCGGAGCTGCTACTCAGGAAGGAGCTGCCGCTGCCACCCGATGAGCTGCCGCCCAAGGCTCCGCCGCCACTCCCAAAGGAGCTGCCGCCCAAGGCTCCGCCACCGCTCCCAAAGGAGCTGCCGCCCATCGAAGAGCCGGATCCAAACGAACTCGCGCCCCCTGCACTGCCGCTCCGGGCTTGTGCTCCCACGCGCGGCGTGCATACCAGCGCCATTAACCCAACGCATCCGCAAGCCAACATCCAACTCATGCATCGTCCGCGAACCCATCGCATGGCAGTCTCCTTCCCCGAAAGGAGGGCAAGATAGCACGGTTATACTCAACGCATAACCCGCCTCAAAAGCGGGCAGGTAGATCCTCTTCTCCAGCGAAGCTTCTTGCAGGCAGCAGAATCCCTGTTATGCTATTATAAACACTGCCAGCCAGCAAAAGACTCGGGAGTTGCCCATCCTTCCGGCTTCTTGCCGCGATGGGCTAGCCAAGGGCACAAAGAGACCTTGGAGTGAATTACCAAAAGGCGCATGCGTTACTCAACATGATTTACCGGGTTTATTGCTGTTAGCTTCCTTCCGCCCTGACGGAGGCTCCCTGCCAGCTTCGCCCGCGTCTCAATCTAACACGTGACCAGAGGCATCTATGCAGCTTGCGCACCACCTTTGCAAAAAGAAAATCCTTACCGCGGACGATCTGGCCCGCATCGAGGAGGCGCGAGCTGCCGCTCCATATCAGCCGCTCCACGAACTTCTCATCGAACGTGGCTTCGCCAAAGAAGAGGAAGTTCTGACTAGTCTGGCCGAACTGCTTGGCATTGAGCTGGTTGATTTAACGAAAGTAACGGTTGATCCGGATACGCTGCAAGCCATGCCACTCAAGCTCGTGCACCGCCGCAGCCTGATGCCGATCACGCGCCAAAATGGCACCCTCGTGGTCGCCACCAGTGACCCCTTGAACATCAACGCCCTGGATGAGCTCCAGACCGTCACTGGACTGAAGGTCGTGCCGGTGCTCGCCAGTTCTCGGGAAGTCGCCCGCCTGATCAAGACGCATTTCGGCGTCGGCGGCGAAACCGTGACGGCCATGGTGCAAGAGCGGGCCAGCGACGGAGTCGAACTGCTCGAAGAACTGGAGACCGACGATAGCGAGCTGGCCAAGATGGCCCAGGAGGCGTCGGTCGTCAAGCTGGTCAACGAGATTCTCATCGAAGCAGCCAACGAGCGCGCTAGCGATATCCACATCGAGCCGGAAGAAGATGGCTTACGCATCCGGTACCGGATCGACGGCCTTCTCCAGACGCAAACGCTGCCGCCGGAAATCAGCCGGTTTCAGGCGGCCATCATCAGCCGTATCAAGATCATGGCCCGCCTCAACATCGCCGAAAAGCGTTTGCCCCAGGACGGCCGGATCAAGATGCGGGTCCAGAATCGTGAGATCGATGTCCGTGTTTCCATCATCCCGATGCTGCACGGCGAAGGCATCGTCATGCGTCTCTTGGACAAGACCCGCATGGTCTTCAACCTCGCCAACGTCGGCATGCTGCCCGACCACTATCGGACATTCCGGCAGCTCGTCGATCGGCCGCACGGCATCATTTTGGTTACCGGACCGACCGGATCCGGGAAATCGACGACGCTCTACAGTGCCCTCAACGAAATCAAAGACGAGACGGTGAAGATCATCACGGTCGAAGACCCGGTCGAATATCAACAGCGCGGGATCGGCCAAATTCAGGTCCATACCAAGATCGGCTTAACGTTTGCCAGCAGCTTACGCAGCATCCTGCGTCACGACCCGGATGTCATTCTGATCGGCGAAATGCGCGATCTAGAGACGGCCGAGAGTGCGATTCAGGCATCGCTGACCGGCCACCTCGTTTTCAGTACGCTGCACACCAACGATGCCCCCAGCGCCTTCACCCGCTTGATCGACATGGGCATCGAGCCGTTCCTCGTGGGCAGCACGGTGGAAGGGGTGCTGGCCCAGCGCCTGGTGCGTACCATCTGCTCGGAGTGCAAGGTGGAATGCGACGTGCCGGCCGAGGACGTGCCAGCCGATTTTCCCAAGGACGGTGGGCATGTGCGGCTCTGGAAGGGAGCCGGTTGCCGGGCGTGTCGCCAGACCGGCTTCCGCGGCCGAACCGGCATCTACGAGCTGATGGTCACCGGCGATGTGATTCGCGAATTGTGCGTGCAGCGGCAAAGTGCGGTGGTGATCCGTAACCAGGCGCTCAAGGACGGGATGATCACCCTGCGGCAGGATGGCTGGCGCAAAGTATTGAACGGCAGCACCACCATTGACGAAGTGGCCCGGGTGACCGCCGGCGACGTGATCGTCTGATGGCCGATCAGAATGAGTAAATTCATCATTCTTTAATGGGGTCATCCAGTATCTTGAAGGGACAGACTTTGAATTTCCCCCCCCGGGATTTCTTGGAAGTGGGGCGTCGGTAGCGCCCGCAAGGAGTAGCCAGCGATGATCTCACCGCGGTACGCCGGCTGTAGGCGAAGTGGACTGACGCTTCTGGAAGTGTTGGTGGCGCTGGGCATTTTTCTGATGTCGTTTGCGGTCATCAGCCGGCTGGTGAGCGTGAGCGCGGACCGAGCCCTGGAAGTCCACCAGCAAGGACAGGCAGCTCAGCTTTGTCAGGCCAAGCTCGCCGAAGTCGCCGCTGGCGTCGTACCGCTCAGTGGCCAGACCGATGTTCCCTTCGACGAAGATCCCAAATTCCTGTGGTCCGTCGACGCCACGCAGGCAGACATCTCCGGGCTGTGGAAGGTCACGGTCCGGGTTCATTTGGAGCAATCCAATGGCTCGCGAATCGAATGCTCCCTCGACCGGATGCTGCTGGATCCTTCTCTGCGGGGCAGCTCACTGGATGTATCGATGATGGCTTCCAACAGTTCAAGCAGCAGCTCGTCCGGCAGCTCAGGTACGTCCGGATCTTCCGGCAGCTCGTCGGGGACCGGTTCGGGTGCAGCTCCGGGGAGTGGAGCTTCCGGCTCGGCTGGTGCAGGCGCATCTTCTGCAGCTGGTGCTTCCAAGGCGACAACGGGTAGCAGCCCGGCACCTTCCACCGCCGGAAGCAGCAAGGCGGGTTCGCCCTCCAAGGGAGGAAACTGATTCATGGCCCGCGCTCCGCTTCCCGCATATCCTGCCCAGCCGGCAACGCCGTGCCGAAGGCCGGCTTACACGCTGTTGGAGATCCTCATTGCTACAGCGGTCGGCGTCATGCTCATGGGCGCGCTCTACATGGCCATCAGCGTGCAGCTTCGCCATGCCCAGATTGGCCGTGACCTGGTGGAGGAGAGCTTGCTGGCCCGGGCGCTGCTAGCCCGAATCGATACCGACATCCGCTTGAGTCTTGGGCCGCCCGCTCCTACCACCTCCGGTTCGTCCAACTCGGGTGGGGGCTCCGGCGGCGGCGGTGGCGGTTCGTCGGCAACAGGGGGAAGCGGCACGGGTTCCTCCGGAGCAACCGGTGGAAGTGGTTCGGGCGCGGCAGGTGGCTCCCAGGGCTCGGCTGCATCTTCAACATCGGGAGCCAACACTGCTTCGAGTACCTCCACCACCAGCACGGCGCCCGGCGGCACCGGCAGCGTCCAGTTCAATCTCTGGGTTCAGGGCGATACCAACTGGATCATGCTTTACATTAGCCGTGTGCCGCGCGAGCTGAATCCGATTCCCGGTGCCGACACCGACAACCAACCCCTGGTTAGCGATCTGCGTCGGGTGAGCTATTGGTTAGCCGGCGGCGGCGAGCCCATCGGGCTGGCCCGCCAAGAAGTGACCATGGTGACATCCGACCAGGCGATGGCGGATGTGCCGCCCAACATCCCGGATGAAGAATCCCTGGTGATCGCCGAAGAGGTCAAGAGTCTCACCTTCAGCTACTGGGACGGCACGGCCTGGCAAGATACCTGGGACGGCACGACGCCTGGACCTGACGGCACCACCCCCGTGGGACCTCCCGTAGCCATTGCCGTCACCGTAGGAATTGCTTCGCCCAGCTCGGATAATCCGGCAAACGCCAATCCGCCCGTGAAGCTGTATCGCCACGTTGTCTTCCTCGCTACCTCCAACGGTA
>Ga0070734_10005198_pt1 | contig 11683 bp, 7 predicted proteins | sample Coa_R1_8_FD_66444 | JGI IMG/M metagenome (GOLD analysis project Ga0070734, IMG submission 66444) | Surface soil microbial communities from Centralia Pennsylvania, which are recovering from an underground coalmine fire - Coalmine... | ecosystem: Environmental > Terrestrial > Soil > Unclassified ...
ACCTGGGTCTCGGACATCGCCTCGGTGCTGCAGTGCGGCCTGACGCCGATCTTTGTGGATATAGACCCCTACACGCTCGGCATGGATACGGAGCAGGTCCTCGCGAAGCTCACGCCCGACACGCGGGCCATCTTCCTGACCCATGTGCTGGGCTATAACGGCCTGAACCGCCGCCTACTGGAGGCGCTGCAGGCGCGGAACATCCCGCTCATCGAGGATGTGTGCGAATCGCACGGCGCGACATTCGAGGGGCGCAAGCTCGGCACGTTCGGGCTGATGTCCAACTTCTCGTTCTACTATGCGCACCATATGAGCACCATCGAGGGCGGCATGATCTCGACGGACGATCCCGAACTCTACGAGATGCTGCGGATGTACCGCTCGCACGGCATGGTGCGCGAGTCCCGCTCGGAGGCGCTGAAGCAGTCCTACTATGCGGAGTATCCCGACCTGAACCCGGACTTCATCTTTGCGTTTCCGGCCTACAATGTCCGCCCGACCGAGATCAACGCCGTGCTGGGCCGGGCGCAACTGAAGCGCCTGGACGCCAACAACCGCCTCCGGGTGGAGAACTTGCAATTCTTCCTCGACCATCTCGATCCGGAGAAGTACCGCACCGACTTTGCGACGGAGGGGAGCTGCAACTACGCCCTCACCCTGGCCCTGAAGTATCCGGACGACGTCTTCTGCCGGAGGGTGATGCAGGCGCTGCGTGACCACGGCGTCGAGTTCCGGCGGGGCATGTCGGGTGGCGGCAACCAGTTGCGGCAGCCCTATGTGCGCAAGCATGTCGGCGCGTTCGACCTGGCACAGTTCCCGAATGTGGAGCATGTCCACTTCTACGGCTTCTATATCGGCAACTATCCGGGGCTGGAGCGCGACAAACTCCGCTGTCTCTGTGATCTGCTGAATGGCGTGGAGCGAGATTGAACCTCCTGCATGGGCTGGGGGGTGGAGCATGATGGAGCGAAACGCTAAAATCTGGGTGGCAGGGCAGAATACGCTGCTCGGCGGCGCGATCCAGCGCCGACTGGAGCGCGAGGGCTTCGTCCATCGGATCTGTGAACCGGCCAAGCTGGATTGGATGCAGCCGCAACAGGTGGAGGCGTTCCTGGGGGAGGCTCGCCCGCAATACCTCTTCCTGGCGGCGGGCCGATCCGGCGGGATCGGCGCGAACCAGCAATTTCCCGCCGACCTGATGCGCGACAACCTGCTCACGTTTACCAACGTGATCGGCAGCGCACACCGGCACGGCGTGACCAAGTTGCTGTATCTGGCGAGTTCGTGCAGCTACCCGCGCGACTGCCCGCAGCCGATGCGCCCGGAGATGCTGATGACCGGCCCGCTGGAACCTACCAACCATGCGTATGCCACGGCAAAGCTGGCGGGGATCGCGCTCTGCCAGGCCTATCGGCAGCAGTATGGCGTGGATTTCATTACGGTCATTCCCGCCAACGACTACGGGCCGGGCGACGACTTCAGCGCCGACAACGCGCATGTCGTGTCCGCCCTGATCCGGAAGATGCACATGGCGAAACAGGAGGGCGCGGCGTACGTGACGGTCTGGGGGAGCGGTCAGGCGCGCCGCGAGTTCGCCTACGCGGACGATCTGGCCGATGCCTGCCTGTTCGCCATGCAAAACTATAGCGACGCCGCGCCGCTGAACCTGGGCAGTGGGGAAGAGGTCTCCATTGCGGAGCTGGCGGAGGCGGTACGCGCGGTCGTCGGCTATACGGGCGAACTTCAGTTCGATACCACCAGGCCCGATGGGATGCCGCTCAAACGCCTGGACACCACGCCGTTACGGGCGATGGGCTGGCAGCCCGCCACCTCCCTGAAAGAGGGGCTGGAAGCGACGTACGCCTGGTTTCTTGACAGTCCATTCTCATTTCGAGGAAACACATGACGCTAATTGCAGAGTTGCCGGCACACCCCGGAACGCCGGGGGTGGCGTGGCTTGAGCGCAAGGCGCGCCAGATGCGCGCCACCTGTATTCAGATGGCCCACGATGGGCATGAGGGTCACCTTAGCTCCGTGCTGAGCTGTATGGACCTCCTCGTGGCGCTCTACAACTACTGGCTGAACGTGGACCCGATCCTTCCGAAAGCCCACGACCGCGACCGCTTCATCCTGAGCAAGGGGCATGCCTGCACGGCGCTCTACAGCGTCCTGGCGGACCGGGGCTTCCTCCCAGCGGAGTGGCTCGCAACCTACGCCCAGGACGACTCGCCGCTGCCGAACCACCCGTGCAAGCACGCGCTGCCTATTCTGGAGTGCTCCTCCGGCAGCCTGGGCCACGGGCTGGGCATCGGCACAGGAATGGCCTACGGGCTGCGGCTGGAGGGCAACCGGGCGCGCGTGGTGGTGCTGATGAGCGACGGGGAGTGCAACGAGGGCAGCGTGTGGGAGGCGGCCATGTTCGCGGCGGCGAACAAACTCGATTCCGTCCTCGCCATCGTGGACAACAACGGCCTGCAGGCCGTTGGGCGCAGCGATGCGCTCATGGGCTACACCTCCCTGGAGGAGAAGTTCCGGGCCTTCGGCTGGGCCGCGTGCACGATCAATGGCAACAACATGGCCGACATTCAGGCGGCGCTGGCCGCCTTTCCCTTCGAGCCGGGCCGCCCCTCCGCCATCATCGCGAAGACGACCGGAGGCGCAGGGGTCTCGTTTATGCAGGATCAGACGGTCTGGCACTACCGCGTCCCGCCCATCGAAGAGGTGGAGCAGGCGCTCCAGGAGCTCGGCGCGAGGCCGATACATAAGGAGTAACCCATGCGCAGAGCCTTTGCAGATACACTCTTTGAAATGGCAGGGCAGGACCCCCGCGTGATCTTTCTGACCGGCGACCTGGGCTTTCAGGTGTTCGACGCCTTCCAGGAGCGTTACGGCGACCGGTATATCAACGTGGGGGTGGCGGAGGCGCAGATGATCTGCGCGGCGGCGGGGCTGGCCTTCGAGGGCTGGCGACCGACCTGCTACTCCATCGCCTCCTTCCTGACCGGGCGGGCGTTCGAGCAGATCCGGGTAAGCGTCGCCTATCCGGGCCTTCCCGTGGTGCTGGTGGGCGCGGGCGGCGGCTACACCTATGCCTCCAGCGGCGTCACGCACCACGCCCCGGACGATGTCGCGCTCCTCTCCTCGCTGCCCGGTATGACGGTCGTGACGCCCGGCGATCCGGATGAGATCCGGCAGTTGCTGCCGCAGATGTACCGGTTGCCCGGTCCCTCTTATATTCGCGTGGGGCGGTTCGGGGAGGCCAGCTATGAGGCGTGTGAGCCGGCGGTGCTGGGGCGGGCGCGCCTGCTGCGGGAGGGCGAGCGTCTGGCGGTGGTGAGTTCAGGAGATATTACGCCCGGCGTGCTGCAGGCCGTGGACCGGCTGCAGGCGGAGGGCCTGTCTCCCCTGGCCTATCACTTCCATACCGTCAAGCCCCTGGATACGGAGGCGCTGGCCCGCATCGCGGAGCGCGCCGATACCCTCCTTATCGTGGAGGAGAGCGTGCCATCCGGCGGGCTGTTCCAGTCCATCGCCGCCTGGCGCGCCGAAGCCGAATGTCCGGTGCGTCTGCGCCGCCTGGGGCCGCCGGATGCCTTTGCGCTGGGCGGGCTCAAGCGGGAGGTGCTGCGCGCCCGCCTGCAGTACGACGCCGACGCGGTCTACGCCGCCTGCAAAGAGCTCTGGACGGCGCAGCGCGCCCTCCAACTCGCCGCATAACGAAAGAGAAGAAAAATTATGATCGAGACACTACCTCCTACCATAGTCACCTTCGGCGATACTGGCGAGAAGACCCGCCGCAACGACTTCGTCAATCTGATCCGCAACTGCCCCATCCCGGACAACGAACTCCTGCTCAATATGGGCCTGTTCCTGACCCCGCAGACGCTCTCGCGCATCCTGTTCATGGACTTTCTCTATCGGCAGGCGCTGGAGGTGCAGGGCGTGGTGATGGAGTTCGGCTGCCGGTGGGGGCAGAACGTGTCGCTGTTTAGCGCCATGCGGGGGATCTATGAGCCATTCAACCGGCTGCGGAAGGTCGTCGCTTTCGATACCTTCGCGGGGCTGACGCCCACCTCCGCCGAGGATGGAGAGGCCATGCGCACCGGCATGTATTCGGTCACCGCCGGGTATGAGAGCTATTTGAAGTCGGTGCTCGAGTTTCAGGAGGCGGAGAGCCCGCTCTCGCACCTCACGAAGCATGAGGTAGTGAAGGGCGATGCCACCGTGCAGATCCAGGCATACCTGGAGCGGAACCCCGAGACCATCGTGGCGCTGGCCTACTTCGATCTCGACATTTATGGGCCGACCGTAGAGTGCCTCAAGGCGATCAAGGATCGCCTGACGCGCGGCAGTGTCATCGGCTTCGACGAACTGAACGACCATGCCTGCCCCGGTGAGACCCTGGCGGTCAAAGAGGTCTTCGGGCTGGACCGCTATCGCATTCGCCGCTTCCCCTACAACGCGCGCACCTCCTACCTCGTTGTGGAGTAGACACGCAGGACAGAGCCGACGGAATAGGGCACATGCCCCTCCGTTAGGGCCGGCATTCAAAGCACCCTGTAAAATGTACGGGCAGGTTCCAACAATACACATAGGGCTTGAACTGCCGGATGGTGAGAGTCTCCGAAAGGAATTGGTATGAAGCTTCAACTGGATGCGGACCTGCAGGCGAACACGATTATTCATATCGGCTTCTCCAAGTGCGCCAGCAAGACATTGCAGAACCTGTTTACTGTCCACGAAGCCCTCACCTGTATCAATTTTCATCACACTCTGGACCTATTGCTCCCCCACCCTGGAACTCCCTGGGAGGGCGAGCGTGCGCACAGAGCCTTTTCGCAACTGCTCTCAGAAGCGCGAGCGGTTGGTACGATCCCGATCGTTTCCCACGAACGTCTGACCGGGATCTACGATACCATCGAGATCGCCAATCGCCTGCACGCCCTACTGCCGCACGCCCGGGTGTTGATCTGCATTCGCGAGCAGATCGCTATGCTTGCATCGCAATACAAGCACGCGGTACGACATGGCAGCACACGCACCGTTCGGGAATATCTGATGACGCCCTGGGTCGCCGATATTCCTGCCTTGCATGAAGTTTTTTTACGCTACCGCCAGGTCATCGCGTATTACCAGGCGCTCTTCGGTAAAGAACGCGTTTGCGTCAAGCTGGTGGAGGAGTTGCGGGATTCGCCGGAGGCCTTCTATGCGGACCTCTACCGGTTTCTGGGGATCGAACCCAGTGCTTCCATCGACGTCCACGAAGTCCATCACCCAGGCATATCGGACCTGGAGACCGCGCGGCGGCGTTTCCTGAATTTCTTCGGCGTGGAGCCGAACGCCTTACGTGACCCGAACCCGTTCCGCGATATGCCGATCAACGAAACGCTCAAGCAGGACATAGAGCGGGTCTGTGCGGAGATGTCGGCCACATCGGTCCCGTCCATCGAGGCGGAGGTGCGCGCCCTCTTTCAGGGGCAGTTTGCCGCAAGCAATCGCGTCATAAGCGAACTCATCGGCGTGGATCTGGCGGCATTCGGTTATGAGGTAGCGTCCGAAACGCCTGCCGAGGAAGATTGCGCGGAAGCGTGCGAAGCGCGCTTTGCGCTCGAGCCGATGAACGTCAACACAAACTGCCCGGACCACAGGATCATCAAATACCGGGGTCTGTTGTACGCCTTGCCCGATACCCTGGACCAACCGGACCTCCGAGCTATGACGCCGGAGGAGCGAGACGCGCTCTTGCAGGACCACGACCTGAATACGCTCAAGCAGAAGATCCTCGCCGACCAGGCCCGCGTCCGGGTAGTAGACGCGGCGTATCGCGGTTACACGGTCGTGCGTCGGCAGGAGCGCTACTATGCCGTTCCGCGAACATCGGCGGTTGTGGATGCGACGTGGCTGCAGGCACTGACAGAGAATAGCAGCGCGGAGGCTTCCCCCTGGTTTGTCGGTACATCGGAGACGGAATGCCGCGCCTTCATAGACGACCTGGCGGCGCTCCATTGGCTGGAACAACACGCCGTCTTTCAGCCCCTGCATGGAGAACTTAGCGATTTTGTCGCAGCGCCCACCGGGGAGGCCGAAGGCCTGTTCGATCTGCCGCCCACGGAGACCTGGGCCGTTTTCCGGCTGCTGTGGCACAGCCTGAACGCCGCACTGCCGCAAGGCAGCATGTCCTCCACTCCGACAGCCCTGCTCTCCATGAACGCAAATAGCATTACAGGCAATATCACGGATTATTCGCTGCTCGATTGCGCGTCTCGGTCGTCGCTTTCACACCCCTGGAGCTTTGCGTCCTATTCCAGTTGGGCGGAGGGAGTGCTGTTGCGCGATACGCCTGCCGACATACAGATCGCACTATCCAGAGTGCAACTGGAGAGCGCGCAGGGCAATTGGGAGGCCGCCAATGAGCTGCTTTGTCGGACGATGGAGCAGGTGAAAACCCTGGCGGGCGGCTTTACCGTGGTACTGTCTCATCTCGTCGCGCTGACCTGGGTGCATCGGCTCTTGCCGGTGGAGGGGCTTGGCACGCGTATCGCACAGCAGGCTTTTACGCTCTTGCGCGATATGGCCCTCAGCTTTCTCCCCTGCCCTCCGATGCAACGGGCGCTCGTCCGTACCTGGCAGGCGGATGCCGCCTCCCAGGCCTTTGCGTACATGCGCCTGGGCGAAGCCCTGTTTGCCATGGATCTCTTGTCGGGAGCCGAAGCGGCGTTCCATGCTGCCGGTGATCTGACCCCTGGAAACGCCGCCGTCCATAATGACCTGGCAGTGCTCTACTGGTATATCGCCCGACAGAAGCAAGAGAGCCCCTTTACGCAGCAGGCGCTCGTCCACCTGGGGCACGCGCTGGCGCTCGACCCGACAAACACCGACGTACTCGTCAATATGCAGGCCATCACCTCCACCCTGGAAGTGAAGGTCGCTTAACCTCATCAAATAGCCAGGTCGGCCTGTGCGGGGGCACACTGCCAAAAACATCCAACGTAGGACCACGCATGTGGCCTGGGGCGCAAAATAGGAGAATGTACGGATGTCAACGACACCTGCGATAGATCTTGTCCTGATAAACCCCGGCGACCGTTTCGGGATCTACCAGTCTCTGGGCGCGGAATTGGCCGCCATCGAGCCGCCGATCTGGACCGGCCTGCTCGCCTCGTATGTGCGCGGTAAAGGGTTCTCGGTGCGCATTATAGACGCCAATGCCGAGAATATGTCGCCTGCGCAGGTCGCCGCGCGCATCGAGGAGTGGAACCCGACCCTGACGGCGGTCGTGGTCTATGGACACAATCCCTCGGCCTCCACGCAGATCATGCCTGCCGCCTCGGCGACTTGCGCGGCCATCAAAGAAGGCCATCCGGACCGACCGATCCTGATGGTGGGCGGCCATGTCTCGGCCCTGCCGGAGCGCACGCTTCAGGAAGAGGCGGTAGATTACGTCTGCATCGGCGAGGGGATGGTCACGCTGACCGCGCTGATCCAGGCGCTGCAGTCCGGCACGCATCCGGATCTCTCCCAGGTTCCCGATCTGCTCTACGGCAGCGGCGAGGACATGCGGCGCAACCCCGCCGCGCCGCTGCTGCAGGATCTGGACCATGAGATGCCGGGAGTGGCCTGGGACCTGTTGCCGATGCCGCTCTACCGCGCCCACAACTGGCACTGTTTCGACGGCCTGAACCGCCAGCCCTACGCCGCGCTCTACACCACGCTGGGCTGCCCCTACAAATGCAACTTCTGCTGCATCCAGTCTCCCTTCAAGAGCGGCGAGGCGGTTCTAGGCCTGAAGCAGAGCACCAACAGCTATCGCTACTGGAGCCCCGAAGCCGTCATCGCGCAGATCGACACGCTCGTGCAGCAGTACGGCGTGCGCAACATCAAGTTCGCGGATGAGATGTTCGTGCTGAACCGTAAGCATGTCGAGGGCATCTGCGACCTGATCATCGCCCGTGGCTACGACCTGAACATCTGGGCCTACGCCCGCGTGGATACCGTGCGGGACGGGATGCTGGACAAGCTGAAGCGCGCCGGGTTCACCTGGCTGGCCTTCGGCGTCGAATCGGCCAGCGAGCAGGTGCGCGACGGAGCCGAGAAGCGGTTTACGCAGGAGGTCATCTTCGACACGATCCGCAAGGTGCGCGAGGCCGGCATCCACGTCGGCGCGAACTTCATCTTCGGGCTGCCGGGCGACGACCTGGCGAGCATGCAGGCCACGCTGGACCTGGCACTGGAGCTGAACCCGGAGATGGCGAACTTCTACTGCGCCATGGCCTATCCCGGCTCCGGCCTGCACGAACTGGCCGTGCGCGAAAAGCTGCCGCTGCCCGCGAAATGGAGCGGCTACTCCCAGCATTCGGTGGACACGCAGCCGCTGCCGACCCGGTATCTCTCCGCCGCCGAGGTGGTCCGCTTCCGGGATCAGGCGTTCCAGACCTTCTACACCAGCCCGAAGTATCTTGAGATGATGGAGCGGACCTTCGGCGCGGAGACCCTCGCCCATGTTCGGGAGATGACCGGGCATCGCCTGGAGCGCAAGTGCGCCTGACGGAGAGGAAATGCGCGTTGGATACTCTGGATAGGGCCTATTATGATTTCTGCCTGGAGACCGGCAGACCCTACTTTGGGCCGGTGCTGCGAGCGAAACAGGGATTGCCCATACGCCATAACTATATGCAGATGCTGGTCGAGGCGGAACATCGTCTCCACCCGGAGAGGGCGCTGCGTATTCTCGAAGTGGGCTCCTGGGCCGGTGGCTCGGCGATCACCTGGGCGGAGGCGCTTCGGCGCTGCTGCGGCGACCGGGGCCGTGTGGTCTGCATGGACCCCTGGAAACCCTATTTCGATCCTGAGATCCTGGGCCGTACGGTCTCGGTGTATCAGGAGATGAAGGCCGCGCTGGAGAGCGGCGAAATCCTCACGCTCTTCCTGCACAATATCGCCGCCTCGGGGCATGCCGATCTCGTCATCCCGATGCGCGGGGCCAGTAAAGAGGTTCTGCCACTGCTTGCGAACCAGGCCTTCGATATTGTCTTCATTGACGGGGATCACACGCATCCGAGCGCCCAGGAGGATCTGGAAGCAGCAGTCCGGCTGATACGGGAGGGCGGCGTCCTCTGCGGCGACGACCTGGAGTTGGCGCTGGAGGAGGTGGATCCGGCCCACCATCAGGACAGCCTCCACCTGGATTATGTGCTCGACCCCCGCGCGGACAAACGTTACCATCCCGGCGTGACCCAGGCGGTCGCGGCGATTTGCGGCGCTGTGTCCGTCTGGGAGGGATTCTGGGCGATGCGATGGCGAGGCGGGCAGTGGGAAAAAGTCACGCTCCCTGCCCCCGAACCGCATCGGCAGGTGACGGTTCCGCATCTGGCCGGGCCGGATAGGGCGACACAGGCGGCATTTGACGCCTGGCTTGAGCGCGCCGCACACGCTGCCGAAGCGCGCTGGACTGGCGAGCGCAACGAGGCAGCCTTCGGAGGTCCCGCCGGGAACGCGGGCGCGTCCGGAGTTCAAGGGCAGGCCGCCTACCCGCGTGTGGGCCTGCGCGACCAGCCTCGACTCTCGGATGAGGAGATTGCGCGTGCACGTGGCCTCTCTTCCCAGATCCAGGCGCTGACGGCGCGGCGCTCCAAGACTATTCAAAAGCGCGGCCTCGATCCGGAGTTCTCCCTGCCTGCGGCCCATGGGAAAGAGGTTCCGGACAACGCGCTCGATGAGGCGTATCGGCACATTCTGGAGGGCAACGCACAGACGCTGAACACGCTGCGCTTCTCTACACAGGCCTTTTCGGGATACCCACTCCGATCTCTGCTCTTGCCGGCAACAGAGCCGGACATCTGGGTCAGCCGCTGGCAAGAGATGACGCGCGCTCTGCCGGATGCCATGATCGTCCGCCCTCCCCGCATGCTGGGCGAGATCGGCTGGGATCTGGACGGAGTGATCGTCAACCACGATACCGTCGTCTACCAGGAGCGCCTCAGCCTCCTCATGGAAGCCGGCATCCTCGACCTGCTGCGATACCGAGAGCGGCAGGGGCGCCCCATACGCATCCTCGAAATCGGAGGTGGCTACGGAGCCCTCGCCTACTGCCTCAAACAACGCCTCCCACAGGCCACCTATACCATCTGTGACCTGCCCGAGGCGCTGCTCTTCTCCGCGCTCTATCTGGGACTGACCTCTCCCCAGACACCGCACCTGATCTATGAGGGAGCGGATGCCTCGGTGCTGCAAACCGACACGCAGGGCTATCGTTTTGTGCCCAACTATCTGTTCGGGGATCTGCTCGCATCGGGTCAGGGTTACGATCTGGTGATCAACACGCTGTCGATGTCGGAGATGTCGGAGCATCAAGTTCGGACCTACGGGGCAGGCATCGGACAGTTGATCGGCTCGGAAGGCGTCTTCTTTGAGCAGAACCAGGACAATCGGCACGCGGGTTTCAACTACTGCAAAGAGTATCTGGCCGGCGGATTTCCCTGTCGTGTCACCTTATCCGGCATGACCCTCCCCGTTATGGTTGGGGGTATCGCCGATGTCTGGAGCCACACGCCGCTGTCGGCCCTGTTGCAGCCGGCGCCGCCATCCGAGGGAGAGTGGAAGAATTTCCGAGAAGAGACGCTCCGGATGTGTCTGCAAACGACAGTGGAGGAGTTGAGCGCCCAACAGATCAGCGCCGATCAGGCGATAGACCGCCTGCTCAGGGCGCTTGCGGTCTCTCCCCAGATCGCGCCTGAGGTCTGCGCGGTAGGAGCGATGCTGTGCGGCAACGGGGCTGCGCTGGCGAGTATCCGGCTGTTCGATGGGTTGATCCAGGCGTTCCCGAACGAGGCGATCTACCATACCCGATATGGTGAAGCGCTGTTTCAATCCGGCTGCGTAGAGAACGCGCGGTCGGAGTTTCTGCGCGCCTCCGCATTGGCTCCGGACCAGGCGGAGATCCAGAACAATCTGGCGGTAGTGTGCTGGCAACTGGGCGAACTGCATCAGGCGCTAAGCTATATCGAGGCGGCCCACCGGTTGGACCCGAACTATGCGGAGGCGACAGCGAACCTGGCTGCCATGCGCGCCGCGCTTGCCGCCGCATAACCTGACATACGTTGAGAGGATCGAGAACATGATTACTGAGATAAGCAAGGCCGATGCTCTGGTGGAGCAGTACGAAGAGCAGGGTTACCTGCATGTGAAGGGGATCCTCTCCGATACCCTCGTTGCCCGGCTCGCGGATGTGATGTACGGCGAGCTCGCGGTGCAGTCGGAAGCGTTCTATCAGGAGACGGGAACGCGCCTGGAGGATGCCGGGGCGGTGCGGCAGTATCTGGAGGCGCATGCGCAGGACACGGCGTGGTTCAGCTCACTGCAGCGCTCCACGCAGCACCTCATCAAGGGCGAGTTTCCGCTGGAGGTGCGCCTGCGCGAGGAGTTTGTGGGCGTCACAGCGGAGCGCGAACTGACCGACCAGCTGCGCGCCCTGTTGGGGGGCGCCGGACTGCGCATGCACTATCCGCCCATGCTGCGCTTCAAAGTGCCCAACATGGACCAGGCGCAGGTACCCCTCCATCAGGACGCGCCCTACTTCGCCCACCTCGCGACGTTTGCCAATGTCTGGATTCCGCTCTGCCCGATCACGCCCGAATGCGGGGGTGTAAACGTCCTGGAGGGCTCCCATAAACTCGGCGCGCTCGAA
>Ga0070734_10005199_pt1 | contig 11680 bp, 11 predicted proteins | sample Coa_R1_8_FD_66444 | JGI IMG/M metagenome (GOLD analysis project Ga0070734, IMG submission 66444) | Surface soil microbial communities from Centralia Pennsylvania, which are recovering from an underground coalmine fire - Coalmine... | ecosystem: Environmental > Terrestrial > Soil > Unclassified ...
TTCGTAGCGGTACAGCAAGCGGGTCCCGTGCAGCAGCGTCCAGGTGAGTCGCTGCACCTCTTGGCTCGGCTCGTCCTGCCGTTCCAGGGTGAGCACATGGTCCTTCAGCCGCCCTTGAAAATTCAGCGTTTGATTAGCAACTGTGTTAAGGGTGAGCTGGAAACGATCTTGGTCCGGCTGATAGCGCAGCTCGCCGCCGGTGAAGTATTTTCCCTTTTCCACCTCGACCTTCAGCCACGCATCGGCTCCCTTGAATTGCCAGCGCCACCGAAGCGTTTCGGTCCAGAAGCCACGCTGCTTCTCCTGACGCGTTCCCTCCGGTTCGCCGGTGCCGTTCCATGAGCCGATCAACTCATTCAGGTCTTGAAGGGCTTCCTTTGGACTACGGTGCACCGGTGAGTCTGCGGATTGTGCCGGATGGAACACGCACACCAAGAACGCCAAGCTAGAAAATAGGATTCTCATCCCATACCCCCGAGCGGCTCGCGATGGCTTTTCACCTCAGTACTCCAGGTTATCCATTCTATCCCATCAACCGGGAGGCAAAGAAGGGACTTCGGGCCTCTATGGATTGGGCGCTCCAGGGAATAATGCCAAAGAAGTCGCAACGAATCAAAAAATCGGTAGCCTGGGGCCTTTTGGTAAACCTGCTAAAGAACGGGGGCCGCGAATGCCGAAAGAAGATGGCAGACCCAGCGAAACACATGCTTCCTGGCAAGGGAAGTCAGAAGGAAATACGGCGCCGCCGAGCCTGTTTTCTGCGGTGGAAAGCGTTTGGCCGGCGCGGCCGCGGCCTTGGGCCGAAGTTAATTGTAAAAGGAGGTTCAATCGTGAATGCTGCTTTCTTGTTGTTAACGTCGGCCTGGCTGGCGGGACAAGCTGCTCCACCACCGCCCGCCAAGCCGGCTCCTCCGCCCGCCCCGATGGCTTCGGGGGCATGTTGCGACAGCGGTGCGGGATGTTGCGACTCCGGTTGTGATTCGTGTTGCGGCGGAGGTTTGTTCGCCCGGCTGCGTGGCTGGTTCCATCGCCATGATGATTGCTGCGACACCTGCTCTCCCTGTGCGAAACCCGCTCCGGCCCCGTCCCACCATGATTGCTGCGCCGCTCCCGCTTGCGATGATTGTGGCTGCGGCGGAGGGTTGTTCGCCCGGCTGCGTGGTTGGTTCCATCGCCATGATGATTGCTGCGACACCTGCGGCACGGATTGCTGTGGCACCACCGCTGCACACGCCCCTATGGCACCTCCTCCCGAGCCGATCAAGGCTCCCAAGAGTTCGGAACCGCCCAAGGCGATGCCGAAGGGTTCGACCTCCGGCGCGGGACTCACGTTGCCGCAACCCGCTTTCGCTCCGACTTCCACATTGATCATTGATCGGTGAGCCGACGAACAGAGTTGTTCCCGTCGTTTCTCCGGGAAGTGTCCGGCCACGTGGCGCACTCCAGCGCTGCGTGGCCGTATTCTTTTTCCGTTCTCACCGCTTGCAGTTCCAACGATCCCGGCCGTACTTGTCGCCGACCAGTTCCTCGATGCGGCGCCGCTCGTCCGCACCCCAATCCTCAGCCACCAGCTCCCAGCCGGTTTGCTGAGCAAATTCACAACTCACCGCAGCCACGACCTCCGCAATCGTCAGGGTCTTCTTGCTCAATTCCTGAATGCCTGGCAATACCGGTGCATGCGAACTCTTCGCCAAGAGGATAGCCCCATGTTGCAGCAAGGCTCCGCGCTGCCGGCGTTGGGCGCTCCCGACAATTTTGGCAGAATTCAGGAGAATATCGCCGGCCGTGAACTGCTGGAAGCAGAGGACGCCCGCCGCAACGTCCTTACGGTCTGGGCTGATCATGCGGGCGGGCACATCCAGTTTGCCGAGAGCCGAGGCGATGATGGCATGCATGCGCCGCAACCAAGGCTCGCCGGCTTGCCAGGCAGGGCCGGCCGGAAGGCCCAAGCCATACGTCACCTCGTGATCGTGCACGAGGGTGGCCCCTCCAGTCGGACGGCGAACAAAGGGGAGGCGTTCGAGTTCCCGGTTCGTATGGCGAAGGCGCTCCGCCTGGAAGTAGCCGAGGCTAAGCGTCGCCGGGGACCAGCCGTAGAAGCGCAGCGATGCGATCCCCGTGGCCGCGGTGTCCAACAACACTTCATCAGCGGCCATCTGGTGTGGACCATCTGCCACGGCATACGGTAGCAGCCGGCATCGAATGTGGGCCATAACACTGTCTAGGATTGCGCGCAAAAATTCCTGTGGGAATACAAAAACCCGGCACGAAGTTTGCTCGGCTATTTACCTAGCTCATGTCTATCGATTACCCATCTAGGAGCAATCACCATGATTCCAACTCACACAATAGAGGACGTACTGGCGAAACCCATTGATAAACTGGAGAAGGCCCTGGCCACAGATTTTCCTGGACACGAGCGGGACTGGTCCCGAGGAGTCGGCGACGCCTTGACGGATGTGGAACAGGCTCTGGGACTACACACGGCCTTGGCAGAAACGGCTGACGGTCTGCTCACGAAGGTCGATCTGACCCGGCCCACGTCGGTGCGACAGGTGAGCGAACTACGGCGACAGCATACCGAGCTCCAAGAACAATCCCGGTCTCTGCGGGCGCAGCTCCAGACCGCGGCGCGGGCCTTCCAACCTCCGGAGGTGGGCGTGGGTAAAGTAGAGACCCTCCCGGAACCCGTCCCGCTTGGACCGGTGCCGGATTTCGGGTCGCTTCGTCAGGCCATTGCCCAACTGTTGCTGGCCCTTCGTCAGCATCAGCAAGACGAAACCAAGCTGCTCTTGGACAGCATAAACACCGATATCGGCGTGGGCGATTGAAAGCGCACGGGGCGAACCCGCTCGTCAATCGAGTTTGCCGACGCGGGCCACCAGGTCGGCAGTCCGGCAGCTGTAGCCCCATTCGTTATCGTACCAGCCCAGGACCTTGACCATGTGCCCCTTCCCTTTAGGAAGGACCATCGTACTTTTGGAATCGAAGATGCAGCTGTGCGGGTCGTCGATGATGTCGGAAGAGACAATCGGATCTTCCGTGTATTCGAGAATGCCCTTGAGCGGTCCCGCGGCGGCCTCACGAAACGCTTGATTGACCTGATCAGCCGTGACTTCCTGCTTCAGCTCCACGGTCAGGTCGGTGATGCTGCCATCGGGAACCGGCACGCGCAGTGCTATGCCATCCAGCTTCCCGTCCAGGGACGGCAGGACTTGCCCGATGGCCTTGGCGGCACCGGTCGAGCTGGGGATGATGTTGATCCCCGCCGCCCGTGCTCGCCGCAGATCTTCGTGCAGGAGGTCGGCCACGCGCTGGTCGTTGGTGTAGGCATGGACGGTGGTCATGGCCCCGCGCACGATGCCGAACCGTTGGTCGAGGATCATCGCCATCGGAGCCAGGCAATTGGTAGTACAACTGGCATTGGAGACACAGCGATGCTCCGCCGTGAGTTTGCTATCGTTAACGCCCAGGACAACGGTCAAATCAGGTCCCTTGGCCGGCGCGGAAATGATGACTCGCTTGGCACCGGCTTTCAGGTGATCGGCAAACCCTCCCTTCGCACCTTCGCGCTCCGTGAAGAAGCCGGTCGATTCCACCACCACGTCGACGCCCGAGGATTTCCAGGGGAGCTTGGCCGGCTCTCGTTCTTTGAACACCTGGACTGTCTTGCCGCCCACAATTAATTTCCCCTCCCCGGCTTCGACCGTGCCGGGAAATCGGCCGTGCACACTATCGTATCGGAGAAGGATTGCCAGGTGTTTGGGATCGGTCAAGTCGTTGACGGCTACCACGTCGAATTCATTCGGTCGAGCCATCATGGCACGGAATACGAGCCGGCCGATGCGACCAAAACCGTTGATGCCAACTTTCACTGCCATGTTTTACTCCGCTTCCAAACCAGGAATTCGCTACGGCCAGACCAGCCTCCAGGCCCTGGGGCTTGAAGAAATGATAGCCGGCCCAAGTTTATGTCCATAACCTATTCTTTGTAATTTATGGCTTTGCCGGCTTTCGGTCGAGAGCCTTGCCGGCAGCGGTATCCCGGTTGAAACGGCTAAAGTGAGAGATGCGCTATGGCGGATGTGATTCGGGTCGCGGTGACAGGGGCGGCGGGGCAGGTTGGCTATGCGATGCTGGGCCGGCTCGCCTCGGGTGAAGTCTTTGGCCCCCAGAAAAAAATCGTCCTGCAGCTCCTGGAAATCACGCAGGCGTTGCCGACCTTGGAAGGCGTCGCTATGGAACTGGATGATTGCAGCTTTGCGACGCTGCAGGACGTCGTCATCACGGACGATCCGAACCGAGCATTCCAGGATTGCAACTGGGCGCTGCTGGTGGGATCCTTCCCGCGCAAGCAGGGAATGGAACGGAAGGATCTGCTCGGTATCAACGGTAAAATCTTTGTCGGCCAAGGCAAGGCGCTGGCTGCCCACGCCGCTTCCGACGTGCGGATCCTCGTCGTGGGCAATCCGTGCAATACCAATTGCCTGGTGGCTTATCATAATGGCCGAGATATTCCGGTCGAGCGCTGGACGGCCATGACCCGACTCGACCACAACCGCGCCCGCACCGCCCTGGCCAAGAAGGCCGGCGTCGCCAATGAAGAGGTCACACAGGTCACGATCTGGGGCAACCACAGCAACACGCAATATCCCGATTTCACCAATGCCCGAATCAAAGGGCGGCCGGCGACCGAGGTGATCACGGACCGCAATTGGTTGGAAACCGTGTTTGTGCCTCAGTGTCAAAACCGGGGCGCGGCGGTGATCAAGGCGCGGGGCTCCAGCTCCGCCCTGTCGGCCGCCAATGGGGCGCTCGACCATGTTAAGAGTTTGCTCCAGCCTACGCCGAGCAACGACTGGCTCAGTGCCGCGGTGATTTCCAACGGACAATACCGTGTGCCGGCCGGCCTCGTGTTCAGCTATCCGTGCCGTAGTGACGGCAAAGGCAACCTCTCCGTGGTCGAGGGAGTGAAGCTGGATGCGTTTGGGCAGGAGAAGTTTCAGAAGACGTTGGCGGAGCTGCAAGAGGAACGCGAGGCGGTGAAGGACTTGCTCGGTGGGTGATCTGGGTTTTGGTTCAATTGAGTGTCGGGCAACTTCCGTACCTGGTGACTTTTGCCAAAGCGGCTGAGTTGAGCTGCTTTACGGCCGCCGGCCGGGCGCTCGGTCTGACCCAAGCAGCCGTCAGCCAGCAGGTCCAGGCGTTAGAGAAGCTCCTGGGTGTCTCCTTGTTCGACCGTCGAGGAGGCCGAGTGCTCCCCACCGCGGCGGCACAACGCCTCTATCCCTATGCCCAACGGATTCTTTCCCTGCATGCGGAAGCCCGCGCGGCCATCACCGGCCAACGGGTTCCAGTGAGTGGAGATCTCCTCCTTGCGGCGAGTTCCATCCCCGGTGAGCATCTTCTTCCGGCCCTGCTGCCAACGTTTCAGGACCGCTACCCACACCTGCGCATCCGCGTGACGGTGGCTGATAGCCAGGTCGTACTTGACCAGGTAGAGCGTGGCAAGGCTCATCTCGGGCTGGTGGGCGGCAAGACCAACAGCGCGCACTTGGAGTTTCGGCCGTTCGCATGCGATCACATGGTGCTGGTGGTGCCCGAAGGACATCCTTGGCGCCGCCGCAAACGGGTATCGTTGACGCAGCTTTGCGGCCAGCCGCTCGTTCTGCGCGAGGCGGGTTCCGGCTCGCGCTGGTGCTTGGAGCAAGCACTCGCCAAGACCGGAAGGTCGGTGAACGACTTGCGGATTGCTCTCGAACTTGGCAGCAACGAAGGGATTAAAGAAGCCGTACTTCGCGGCACAGGCTTGGCCATCCTTTCGACCCACGTCGTGAAAACGGAGCTGGCGAACCGCAAGCTGCATGCGCTCCAGATCAATGACCTTCCCTTGGACCGCGAGATGTTCGTGGTCCGAGATCGGCGACGCGTCCTACCCATCCCGGCCTCACTTTTCCTCGACTTCATCGACCCGTCTCCCGGAGCGAAGCCAAGGCCATAAGCAGGGCTTATGCCGTCAAGGCAAGGTATCACCGGAGGGACGATACCCTGTTTTTCCGGACGGTGTAGCGTGAAGGAAAGGCGTGTGCCGGGAGGTCAACCGGCGAAGATCGTCCTCGCCCATGAAAGGATCGTCCGGCTAATCATCTTCCTTGGCGTCCAGGTACTGATGGCGTTCTGAGAGTTGCTGGCCGCCTCGAAAAAAGGGTAGAAGTCGAGCTTGGGCACTGGTCGGTAGCATTCGTGAGCCCCTACGGATCTCCCAAGTATGGAGAGAGCACCATGCGCTTTCGCAGCTTTTTCGCCGTCCTGGCAGTACTCGCCGCGACGGCACGATCTGTGTCCTCTGCTGATCCCCATCAGGCGGAGGACATCCAATTGTTCCCGGCTGCCGGCATGAAGTGGCAGGCCGGGCCGCCCTCGCTGCCGAAAGGGGCGCAGATCGCGGTGCTGGAGGGTAGCCCGGCCAAGGAGGGACCGTTCGTCTTTCGGCTGAAGCTGCCCGACGGCTATCGCGTACCACCGCACACCCATGGAAGGACCGAGCGCATTACTGTGATCTCCGGGACTCTTAACATCGGAATGGGGGACAAATTCGATAAGAAAGCAACCCAAGCGATGGTTGCCGGCACCTACGGCTATTGGCCGGCTGGCATGAAACACTTCGTTTGGACTAATGGCGAAACCGTCCTCCAGTTTCATGGCATAGGACCGTGGTCCATTCAGTACGTCAACCCGGATGATGATCCTCGCAAGAAAACGAAGTAACTGGCGATACCCGGTCGCGTTGTAAGAATTCTGGTTCCTTCACAGTCATCAACGGCTCGATCATCTTCGCCAACTCCCGATGTCCTTGGACGGTGGCGCGTTGCTGAACTGCAACGCAGACACAAGGAACTGGACATCGAATTCCTTGACCTGCTGGGGGAACGCATCCCTTTGGCAGATGGTTCCGTGGACCGGGGATCCGGCTGAAGTGAGCGGCATTACCTGTAACAAGAGTGAGAGCGTGCTGTAGTGGGGTGGCAGCGATCACGATAACGTTGTCATCGATGAGTTGCCCACGGTGATGCAAATCGGCCCAGATGAGGCGGCCTGAACACGCCGTTTTCGTACACCGCATCGATGGTTCGCGCCATGGCTTCTGCTTTCCCCGCCATTCCAACCGGGATCCGCGGGGTTGCGATAGCCGAAAGGAGCAGCCGCCCATCATCGATTACCGATGAATTCCTCCGTATACGTACTCTGGAACCGATAACTGCTCCCCTCGCCCTGGTGGCCATTCAGTTCCTTTTCGATGTGTAAATCCGCCCGCCCAAGCCGACCTTCCTTGAAGTCGAAAACGACTTCTCCTTCCGGTTGCATCTGGAGCAAGGGCACCCGGTCCAGCAAGCTCTCGGGCATGTTCTGCAGAAAGGTTGTAACGGCGATGGTCGCCTTGCCGTCGGCGACCGCTTTGCAGGTGTATTTCTGGGCGGCCTGGTATTGCTCACCGGTTCCCTGGGGCGGCTCGAGCGTGATCCGGTAAGCACGCTCCCAACTCGGTCCGGGCTCCCGCGTCTCCGGCGGCAGGGTCAGGATAAAGGGAAGCTCACTCTCGAAACGGCTGGCCGGGCCATGTTTGGATTCCACGACCTGGACCACCCTGCCCTGGCCGTCCACCTTCAGCACCGCCAACGGCTGACCCACAAAGCGGGCGAGCTGTTCTCGCAAATGCGGATCGCCTTGTTCCGGATGGGCCGAGTCGAACAGCAAGGCATCCCGGTTGGGCGTCGTGGTTTCCAGGCGGAGCGCATCCAGCGAAAGCTGGAGGCGGGCAATCCCCGCACGGTCCACCTCCAGGACTTTCCAACGCTTCGTGAGATTCAGCTTGGTGGTGGTTTCGCTGGTGCCGCTTCGGGTCACTTCTGCCGCCTTGGTGCGGTGTTCGACGCGGTAAGTCAGGACTTGTCCTTCTTGCCAACGGAATCGCCAGGCTTCCGCTTGGGCCAAAACGGGTGACGCAGCGATCCCGACCGCAAACATCGACCACAGCCATCGGCAAATCATGAGCCCCTCCTTCCCTTGCCTTGGGCGGCACGAGTAGGGTGGCTGTATAGCAAAGGGCGATTTGCGGAACCAGGTCAATTTGCCGAAACGCCGGCCGAGGTGGCATGGACAGGGACTCGTCTGGGCCAGACCATCCGCCCAGCGAGGCCTCCAGCGACGAGCAGCCAGCAGACCCAGGGAAGCCAATCGCCCCAACGGGCATACAGGCTGGAGCGCTGGTCGATGGGGATGGCCGCGGTTAGCACCGCCGCGATTTTTTTCGAACTTGCCCAGCTCGAACCGGGAAGTGCGACGATGCGGCCATTGCCGTCGATCACTGCCGAGATTCCCATGTTGACGGCCCGGGCAATCGCACGGCGGCATTCGACAGCCCGGAAACGGCAAATGGCCAGGTGCTGCTCGTGCTCACTCGTGCCGTCGAACCAGCCATCGTTGGAGATATTGAGCAAGAAATCGACGGGCGGTTCGGTTCCGTCCGGGCCCACATACTGGCGGGCCAGGTAAGGGTCCGTGTCCTCGTAGCAAATGACCACGCCGAAATGGTATCCGCCCAGCGAAAAATGGGTCAGGCTCTGTCCTGGGCTGATGCTGTAATCGAAATCATACGGGGCGAAGGCATTCATCCAGGGGAGCCAGTTTCGCAGAGGGACGTATTCCCCGAACGGGACCCGATGGATTTTATCGTAATGACCGGACGCATGGCCGCCACGCTCGATCAAGACAGCCGAGTTATAACTGCGCGGCTGGCCATCGGCTCCCAGGAACGCTCGATTCAGCCCTAACAAGACGTTGGTCTTCCAGCGGTCCGAGACGACCTGTGCCAAATCTTGATTCTCTTGTTCGGCCCGCCGCCACTGGGCGGGGATCCGGTCGGCAGGCAACTCCGGCGAAACCTCGGCCCAGTCTCGGGGATAACTGGTTTCCGGCCAAACGATCAGGTCCGGCTTGGGTTCTTGCCGGGCCGCCTCGTCACTGAGGCCTGTGTAGTGGAGAACCACATCCGTCGCCACCGCTTCCAGATCCGCGGCGGCGGCGTTGCGGATGCTCTGGGGGACATTCCCCTGGATCAAGGCAACACGGGGACCCGTGGCGAAACTACCTTGGCCAAGGCGCCAAAATCCGTAGCCGAGTGTCGCAGTCAGGAGGAAGACAACAAGAAAGGATTGCATCCGCGGAAAGATTGTTGCCCCACCCACCGGCTCGCGCAGTGACAGGAACGCGCGAAACCGGTAGCTTTGGTACAGCCACTCGAAAATCAGCGCGTTGACCGCGGCCACCAAGAACGTTACCGCATAGGCACCGACCAAGTCGGCGATCTGGATCACCGCCAAGAATTCGTGCTGCGAATGCCCCAGGAAATACCAGGGGAAACCCGTACCGAAATGAGCGCGGAAGTATTCCAGGGCCGTCCATACAGCCGGAAATGTAAAGGCGAGCGGCAACCGGGTGTGGCGGTCGAGTTGGCGCACCAGAAAAATGGTGACCGGAAAGAAGAGCGAGCAATACAGGGCCAATCCCGCCCAGGTGAAAACCATGCGATCATCGGCCACCCGCAGCCACTGCAAGACCGGCACATAGCAGAGGAGTCCGCTTGCCCAGGCCGCGAGATAGACCCAGCGGGCGGAGGCCGTCGTCCGCACCAGGCAAAGGAGCCCAACCAAGGCAATCCATGCAATCCACCCGCAATTTGCAGGATAGAAGCAGGCCCACAGCAGGGCCGCGCTTGCCAGGGCTGGCACGAAGACAAGCGCCTTGCCGTGGGGGGGCGGGACAGAGAGCGGCTGCTGGCGTGCTTGCTCGACTCGTTGTGCGGGGAAGCTGTCTGAGACCAACGGCGCTCGGCTCTCCGTGCTCATTTCGCAATCCTTTGCGTGTGAGGCGACGGCAATTCGAAATCCAGGGGTAGGACGTAGACTACCTGTCCCGCACGGTACTTGTGGTCGCCGGATGGGAAGAGCACCAGGGCATTGGCTTGTGCCAGGGCGCGCAAATCCGCAGAACCAAACCAAAGAACCGGGCGAACGCGCCAGCTATCCGAGTTGGGATCTAGACGAGCGGGATAATAGGTCGGCCGATCAGTTCGGTAAGCAAAATCATCGGCCAGGGCCGCCTCGACCAGATGCGGTCCCGGCTCAGCGTGGCCCATCTGCCGCCGCACCGCCGGCCCGACGAACAGCTCAAAACAGACCAGGGCACTGACCGGATTGCCCGGTAAGCCGAAGACCAGTGTCTGGGCACGGGTCCCGAAGAAGACCGGCTTGCCAGGTTTCATCTCTACCTTGTGGAAATGCGTCTGGACACCTAATTCCTGGAGAACGCCAGGCACCAGGTCGAGTTTGCCTGCGGAAACGCCCCCGGAAAGGACCAGAATGGGATGGTGCAGCCCCTCCTCCACCAGCGGGCGCAAACTTTCCCGATGATCACGCGCAATGCCGAGAAAATGGGGCAACCCTCCGGCCCGGCAAACCTGGGCCAGCAGCATCGGTCCGTTACCGTTGCGGATTTGTCCCGGGCCGGGCGTTTGCGACGCTTCCACCACCTCATCGCCGGTGCTGAGCACTGCTACGTCCGGCCGCGGATAGACGCGGATCGTGCTCCGGCCAACCGTGCTGAGGATGCCAAACTCTTGCGGCCTCACGATCGTTCCCGCCGGCAAGACGGTCTCGCCTTGTCGGAACTCTCGACCTTGGGGCAAAACATTTTGGCCCGGCGTGGGCGGTTTGTCATGGACTTGGACCCGGCTCCCCTGCAGGGCTTGCGTATGTTCGATCATCACAACGGCGTCAGCGCCGACCGGGATGGGTGCACCGGTCATGATCCGTGCGGCCTGGCCGGGACCGATCGGCAACCGTGGCGTTTGCCCGGCGGTAATTTCGTCGATGATGGTCAAGATTCCGTGGCCATCGGCAAGATCCGATGAGCGCACGGCAAATCCATCCATTAGGGCTTTGTCGTAAGGCGGCATATCGAGATCGCTGGCGACATCCTCGGCGAGAACGAGTCCGAGAGCCGCGGAAGTGAGCGGCACGGTTTCGGGAGAGAGAGGCTGGGCATGCTGTTGAACAATCGCTTGAGCTTCAGCAACACGGAGCATCGCGGAACTTTCTCCCTCGCCAGCACGGCGAAAGGAATTGTAACATTCCGGGCGTTTCGACGGCTAGGGAGATCGCGGCGTGGTTAGCAGGCGGAGGAAGTCATAATGGTGCTGATCAGAGAAACTCAGGGGCGCTGGAGGAGCTATCATGTCCGCGATCGCACCGAACCTCGAGTCATTGGTGGCGGGTGATAAACTGTCACGCGAAGAATTCTTGCGGTGCTGGGAAGCCATGCCACCGCTCGAGTGGGCGGAACTGATCGGAGAGATCGTCTACATGCCGTCCGCATTGAGCAGAAACCATGGCTCCACGGATACGCGCGCTGTTACCTGACTGGGAACATACGGAGCGTTTACGCCTGGTTTATGGCTGGATGCGCCCGCCTTTCTCGGCGGAGACCTGCGCCGCGTCTTATACACGGTCGGGTTGGTTGGGTCCGTTTCGCGGCGGTTCGCAGAACCGCGCGGGGCGCATCCGCACGCGGTTCTGCGAACCGCCGTTCAACAAAAACGGACACGTTCTGCTGGACTGGGCAT
>Ga0070734_10005200_pt1 | contig 11675 bp, 14 predicted proteins | sample Coa_R1_8_FD_66444 | JGI IMG/M metagenome (GOLD analysis project Ga0070734, IMG submission 66444) | Surface soil microbial communities from Centralia Pennsylvania, which are recovering from an underground coalmine fire - Coalmine... | ecosystem: Environmental > Terrestrial > Soil > Unclassified ...
ACAGGGCATGAATGCTGGATGGCAGGAGCAAGCGAAATTGTTTATTCTGTTTTGATGATGCAAAATAACTTTATCGCCCCCAACATTAATTTTGACAACCCTGATGAGGATTCTGCGAAATTGAATATCGTAAAAACTTCATTAGAACGAGATATAAATGTATTTTTGTCAAACTCCTTTGGATTTGGAGGAACAAATTCATCTCTCGTTGTGAGAAAATTTAATTGAAGCATTTAACAACCTATTGAATAGTATGCAAATCGTTGAGAAAATAAATAATTTTTTGGTAGAAGAATTTGAAGTAGACCCTGCGAAAATCAGTCCTGAAGCCAATTTGAAGGAAACACTGGAGCTGGATAGCCTGGATTATATCGACCTTGTTGTGGTGATTGAAAGCAACCTGGGTATCAAAGTTGACCCTGATGATTTTGTTGATCTCGTTACGTTCCAGGATTTTTATGATTATGTAATCAACCGTTTACATTCTAAAGAACTTGCATAATGCCTTCATGGCAAGGTAAATCAAAAGCATCTCCGTTAGGTTACCGCATTTTTGTAAGCATTCTGAAAAATTTTGGTGTAGCTCCCGCATATCTGTTGCTCAGGTTTGTAGCTTTTTATTATTTCCTTACGTCTTATAAATCCTCCAAAGAAATATTTTCGTTATACCATTCCAGGCTTGGATTTAGCAAAATTTCTTCCCTGTTTAAAGTTTATAGAAACTATTTTATGTTCGGTCAATCGCTTATCGACAGAGTGGTCGTTATGGCTGAAATCCCCAATAAGTTCACTTTCAATTTTGATGGTGAAGAAAACCTTCACGAAATGGTGGCGCAAAAAAATGGCGGCATGTTGCTGAGCGCACATACAGGAAACTGGGAAATTGCAGGCCATCTTTTAAAAAGGCTCAACACAAAAATCAATATTGTCATGTTCGATGAAGAGCATGAAAAAATAAAGCAATATCTCGATTCTGTAAAAGGTGAAAAGACAATGCAGGTGATCACCATCAAAAAAAACCTATCGCACATTTATGAGATCAGCGATGCACTAAAAAACAATGAGCTGGTGTGCATGCATGCAGACAGGTTTCTGGAAGGCAACAAAACATTATCTGCAACCTTCCTGGGCAGCGAAGCTAATTTCCCATTAGGGCCGTTTTTGCTGGCCGCACAATTTAAGGTGCCTGTTTCTCTTACCTTTGCTATGAAAGAAACGATCTCTCATTATCATTTCTCCGCAACGAAACCTAAAGCATACAATCTTTCTTCCAAAGAAATTTTCATGAAAGATCTGTTGAGCGATTTTGTTGCTGAGATGGAGAAAAAAGTGAAACAATATCCTGAACAATGGTATAATTATTATAATTTTTGGGAAGCTCTGTAAATTGCGGATTGCGGAATTTTAATTGCGGATTGCAGAGCCTCAAATCCGAAATATAAAATTCGAAATCCCAAAATTGAATCAATCACATGTCTCCTATCGACTACGATATCTTTTCTATCATTCCCCAAAAGCCGCCGTTTGTGATGGTGGATAGATTAATTCATTGTGATGAAACAGGAGCAAGAACAAATTTTTTAGTAAAAGAAAATAATATACTTGTAGAAGATGGTCATTTATCTGAGGCAGGTCTTATAGAGAATATCGCTCAGACTGCTGCAGCAAGGTCTGGCTATCTTTCCAAAAAAGAAGAAAAAATAACACATATTGGGTATATAGGGGATGTAAAAAATCTCGAAATTGCAGAGTTGCCAAAAATAAACAGCTTGCTGGAAACTGAGATTGCAATAAAAAATCAGATTTTTGATATTACTGTGATAGAAGGCAAGGTTATTTGCAACCATAAAGTTTTGGCACAATGTGAAATGAAAATTTTTATTTCAAACCAAACATAAATCACATCTGCATTATGAAATCAGCAATCATTTCAAAAAGAAAATTCTTGTTATTGGCAATAGCGTTTTTTGCCTGCCATTCATTCACTTTTGCTCAGACTGCAAAAGATGTTTTCACCAACAGCGAAACGCCTATAATTTATCTGGGCATCGATTTCACAAAAGCAAAAATGATCGATTTTCTTACAGAAAGCCAGTTCGACATGAGAGATAAAAATTTCCCGGCGTCGAATGAAGTGGTCATTACTGAAGAAAAAAAATATGGGTTGAAAGAAGCATTCCACAAAAGCTATATCGATCATGATCTGGGACCTGTATCGAACAGGAATTCCAAAATAAATGCTGAAGAAATCAAATCAACCAACACAGCAGATTTTCACAGGCTTCAAACATCAGATATCGAAACGCTTGTTCGCGGTTTTGATTTCGGCGACAAGAAAGGCGTTGGGCTTTTATTTGTTTGCGAAGGTGTCAGCAAATCCCAAAAATCAGCAGCATTCTGGGTAACGCTCATTGATATGAAGGCAAAAAAAGTATTAATGACAGAAAGAATGGAAGGAAAAATAGGAGGATTCGGAATGAGGAATACTTTAGCAACAGGCATTAAGAATGTGCTTGATGATATTGAGAAAAAGAAATATGCCGAATGGAAAACAAAATATAGCAATTGATAAAATCGCATGCAAAAAAGCTTAAGCGACCGCACTGAAATATTAGTTCGATTTAATGAAGCAGATCCGTTGGGCATTGTGTGGCATGGGCATTACATCCGCTACTTTGAAGATGGAAGAGAATCGTTTGGAGAAAGATATGGCCTCAGGTACCTTGATTTTTATAAGCAGGGATTTGTGGTGCCGATTGTGAGCGTTCAATGTGATTACAAACGCTCTGTGAAGTATGGAGAAAAAGTGATTGTCGAAACCAATTTCATTCCCTGCGACGCAGCGAAAATAAAATTTTCTTATCGCCTTTTCAATGCTCAGACAAATGAGCTGGTCGCATCGGGTTCTACCGTTCAGGTTTTTTTAGATAAAACAAATTCAGTGCTTCAATTGGTGAACCCACCATTTTTTGAACAATGGAAAATACAGCACGAGCTGGTTTAATATAACATGATGAGAGAAGTTTTTGTAGCTGCTGACAATATTATTTCACCAATTGGATTTACGTCGGAACAAAATTTTGCCGGGTTGAAAAAAAATCAATCCGGCATTTTTTTGCATAATAATTTAAAGCTGTCCCCAGCCCCATTTCATGCTTCCTTATTTTCAAATGAATCAAAAAATTTTGAGCCCGATAATAATTATACAAAATTTGAACAATTATTAATTGCATCTATTACTACCTCATTAAGAAATACAGATATAGATATATGTGACAATAAAACCGTCTTAATCATTTCTTCTACCAAAGGAAATATTAGCCTGATCGAAACAAAAAAGTTTGATAATGAATTAAAAGAACGTGTTTCACTGCACGAATCAGCAAAGATGGTCGCTGAACATTTTGATCATCCGAATAAACCAGTTATTATATCAAACGCCTGCATTTCCGGAGTGCTGGCACTTTTAACGGGAATGCGGCTGATACAATCAGGGCAATATGAAAATGCAATTGTTGCGGGCTGCGATGTTATCACAAAATTTATCTTATCAGGCTTTCAGTCCTTCATGGCCGTGAGCGCTTCGCCATGCAAGCCTTTTGATGCAGAAAGAGATGGCGTAACACTTGGCGAAGGCGCAGCAAGCGTTGTGCTTTCCGCAAATGAAAAATATGCTGATAATATCAGGATTGCAGGCGGATCTGTAAGCAATGATGCCAATCATATTTCAGGGCCATCAAGGACTGGTGAAGAACTGGCACTTGCTATCACAAATGCATTGAGCAATGCAAATCTTTCAGCAAAAGATATTGATTTTATTTCTGCGCACGGAACTGCCACTTTGTACAATGATGAAATGGAAGCAAAAGCAATTTCGCTCACCAATCTGGAAACAGTTCCTGTTAATAGTTTGAAAGGAAATTATGGGCACACTTTAGGCGCAGCAGGTTTAATTGAATCAATCATCACGATTCACTCAATGAAAGAAAACCTGGTTTTGCCAACAAGAAATTTCAGCAGCATCGGTGTGTCTAAACCTATTAATATTTGCAGTACTTTGCAAGCCGCAGAATTGAAAAATTGCCTTAAAACAGCTTCAGGCTTCGGTGGTTGCAACGGAGCGATTTTGTTTAGCAAGTATAAAATATAAATTTCATAGATTGTCAACAGCCGAAGACTGAAATATTTTTTTATGCCGGGACGGGGGAAGATAATAATCGGGTTAATAAATTTTTTAATAGTTGGTTTTATAATTACGCAATCATATTATGTTTATAAAGAAGGCGGCGGAGACAAAGCGATAATCTTTCCTGCATTTTATCTTTTTTTGCTCTTTTTTTTAAATGTCATTTTCACCGGGATCATTCTTTTTACAAAATTGAAATATCTGATAAATTTTCAGATCATCGTCATAGTGCTTGACACACTCGCGATTGTTGTTTCGATATGTATATTTGAGATGTCAAACTAAAAAGAATTTCATGAATTTTTTTTCGAAGGATAATACAAAAGCACTTGAAGCAAGAGAAGCTGCACAATGGATCGCATATGGGCCAGTGATTTTTCAGGTAGCCAAAGCGCTTCGCAATTTTGGCATTTTACAAATCATAGAAGACAGTGGTGAGCAAGGTATCACGCTCGAAGAAATCAGCGAGAAAGCAAAACTATCGCATTATGGAGTTCGCGTGCTACTCGAATCAGGACTCAGTATGGGATTAGTGATTATTAATGACAATAAATACTCGATTGCAAAAACCGGGCATTTTATTTTGCATGATCCGCTCACAAAAGTGAACATGGATTTTGTGAATGACATCTGTTACAAAGGGCTTTTTCATCTGGAAGAAAGCATTGAGACCGGAAAAGCTGCCGGCATGAAAGAACTTGGCAACTGGCAAACGATTTATGAAGGGGTTTCCAAGCTTCCTGATCAATTACAGAAAAGCTGGTTCAACTTTGATCATTTTTTTTCTGATGATGCTTTTCCAAAAGTGCTGCCACTCGTTTACAAACACGGTATCAAAAATTTATTAGACATAGGCGGCAACACAGGCAAGTGGGCTTTTGCTTCAATAAAATACAATCCCGATGTTCATATAACAATTATGGACCTCCCAGGCCCGATCAGTGTCGCACAAAAACGTGTGGAAGAACAAGGGTTACAAAACAGGATATCTTTTTTTCAAACAAATATTTTGAATGATAAAGCGCCTTTTCCGAAAGGCAACGATGCAATTTGGATGAGCCAGTTCCTCGATTGTTTTTCGGAAGATGAGATCGTGATGATTCTGAAAAAATGTTATGATGCGCTTGATAAAAACGGAACCGTTTTTATTCTTGAACCTTTTTGGGACAGACAGAAATTTGAGATTGCAGCATTTTGTTTGCACCAGACATCCATCTATTTTACAGCTCTCGCAAATGGCAACAGCCAGATGTATAGTGCAGAAGTTTTTTTACCTTGTATCGATAAAGCAGGATTTGAAATTGTGGAGCAGATTGATAATATCGGATTAAGCCAGACATTGCTGAGATGCAAGAAAAAATGAGTGGTGAATAGTGAACGGAGGGCAGTTTCAATATTGACTATTAACGATTGACCATTGATAAAATAAATCTAAACGCATTTTAAAACGCATGAACACAGAAAAAGTTGACGTATTGGTAATTGGTGCCGGGCCTGCTGGAACAGTAGCTGCATCTATCGTGAACAAAGCCGGATATAAAGTGAAGATTGTGGAGAAAATGAAATTCCCTCGATTCGTGATCGGTGAAAGTTTATTGCCACGCTGCATGGAAGCCTTAACAGAAGCGGGGTTTCTTGATGCCGTGAAAGCAAAAGGCTTTCAGGAAAAGTTCGGTGCCAAATTCGTGAAGAATGGAAAAATCTGTGACTACTTTTTTGCTAATCAGTTCACGCCGGGCTGGAGCTGGACCTGGCAGGTGCCTCGTGGCGAATTTGATAAAACATTAGCAGACACAGTTGAGAAGATGGGCGTTCCCGTTAGTTATGAAACCACGGTAACGGCTATCCAATTTAACGGCTCTGATTCGGTGACGACTGTTGAAGATATCAATGGCAACGAATCACAAATTGAAGCGAGGTTCATTATTGACGGAAGTGGCTACGGCCGTGTGATTCCCCGATTGTTCAACATGGACAAACCTTCGAATCTGCCTCCACGAAAAGCAGTATTCACACATACAGTTGATGTGAACAGAGCAATGTCAGATGAGCCAAATCGTATTACAATTGTCGTTCACAAAAAAGGTGTCTGGATCTGGATCATTCCTTTTTCGAATGGAATCACTTCTCTCGGTTTTGTTGGCAATCCTGAATTTTTTGAACAATACAAAGGAACACTTGATGAACAATTGCGTGCACTGATTGCAGATGAACCATATTTGAGCGAACGTTTCAAAGATGTAAAATTTGTTTTTGACACAAAAGTTTTGCAATCATGGTCGAGCACCACAGAAAAATTTTATGGCGATGGATTTGTGCTCACAGGAAATGTGACTGAATTTCTTGACCCGGTTTTTTCATCAGGAGTAACCCTGGCAACAGTTTCCAGCCAGTTAGCAGGAAATTTAGTGATCAGAAGATTGAAAGGAGAAACTATTGACTGGGAAAAAGAATTTACGGAACCGATGATGCAGGGCGTGAACACTTTCAGAACTTATGTGAACACATGGTATGACGGAACGCTCGATACGATTTTCTTTGCTGATAACCCTGACCTTCAAATCAAGAGCCAGATATGTTCAGTGCTCGCTGGTTACGTATGGGATCTGAACAATCCTTATGTCAGGTTTCATCATAATGCTTTGGAAAAGCTCGCATCTATGATTGAATATCGCGACAGCTTTAAAAAAACACAAACAACGAGCGCATAATTCATTGGTGTTGCAAGAGAATAATTATATCACTGCCAGTTGCGAAATCAGCAATCATATTATTTATAAAAACAAAGAAGCAGTTTTTGAAAATAAAAATGCGTCATTAGCCGATTTTTTAATCTCTGCATATAATCATTTCGATTTAAAATATCCGAAGTTTTATAAGATGGATTTTCTAAGTAAGCTAGGCTGGCTGGCTTCAGAAATTTTATTGAAAGATTCTTTTCAGCATGCGAATTACAAATCAGAAGAAATAGGAATTGTATTAGCTAACTCTAATTCGAGCCTCGACACAGACTTAAAATATTTTGAAAGCACTAAGGATTTTGCAAGCCCTTCTTTATTTGTGTACACTTTACCAAACATCGTGATGGGCGAAATTTGCATAAAAAATAAATTTAAAGGGGAAAACGCATTTTTCATTCAGGAAACATTTGATGCTAATTTTGTTCAACAATATGTGAACAATCTTCTCAATAATAATATATTGCAGGCTTGTATTTGCGGATGGGTGGATGTGTTGCACGAAAATTACGAGGCATTGCTGTTTTTAATTGAAAAAGATGAAAAAAACAACCCAATTCCATTTACTGGAGAAAACATGGTTTGAAAAATAAATAACTTAGAAAAAATCAGAAGATAAAAACAGAGTAATGGACACATTAATAACTGACTTGAAAAAACAAATTGTTGACCAGTTAAATTTACAGGATATAAAACCTGAAGATATCGGCGATGAACAACCTTTATTTGTAGAAGGATTAGGATTGGATTCTATAGACGCATTGGAACTGATTGTGCTTTTGCAACAGCATTATAAAATCAAGCTTGCCAATGCCGAAGATGGCCCAAAAGTTTTTTATTCTGTAAAAACAATGGCTGATTACATCAGAGCTAACCAGCCAAAGACTGCATTATAATATGAGCTCACCTGTTTATGTAGCCGGCATTGGAACGATTTCAGCGATAGGCAACAATGTAGCTGAAAGCCTTGCTGCTCTTGAAACAGAGCATGCAGGCATGAACGATATCACTTACCTTGAAACAATTCACCGAAAAAGAATTCCCGTAGCTGAAGTGAAATCAAGCAATGAAGCACTTGCCGCAAAATCAGGATTATCAAAACATATTAGCCGCACTGCGTTGTTAAGTACCATTGCTGCACAGGAAGCAGTCAAAGACGCATCAATAGATAATTTTTCTTCTTTAAGAACAGGGTTCATTTCTGCCAACACAGTCGGTGGAATGGATAAAACCGAAAACTTTTTTTCTGCATTTCTTTCTGACAACCAAAAAGGAAGATTGAGAGATGTTGTTAATCACGAATGTGGAGCAGTAACAGAAATCACAGCAGATAAAATCGGGATAAAAAATTATGTGAGCACCATCAGCACAGCATGTTCATCTTCTGCCAATGCTGTTTTCTTCGGATCGAGATTGATTAAGTATAACATGCTCGATGTTGTGGTTGCAGGCGGCGTTGACGCATTGACGAAATTCACGCTGAATGGCTTCAACACATTAATGATCCTGGATAACGAATTTTGCAAGCCATTCGATGAAAACAGAAAAGGATTGAACCTCGGGGAAGGCGCAGGATATGTTGTGCTGGTGTCTGAAAAAATTGCTGCATCATTAAAACAAAAACCATATTGCGAACTGAGCGGTTATGCAAATGCCAATGACGCTTATCATCAAACAGCTTCATCACCTGATGGAACAGGTTCTTATCTGGCAATGACAGGCGCATTGAAAAAAGCAAATCTGCAATCTTCAGATATTGATTATATCAATCTTCATGGAACAGGAACACAGAATAATGATATTGCAGAAGGAACTGCTATCAAAAGATTATTTGAACCTTCATTCCCAAAAATGAGTTCCACCAAATCCTTTACAGGACATACTTTGGGCGCAAGCGGTGGAATTGAAGCTGTGTTCTCAGCATTAGCAATTAAACATGGAATTATTTATCCGAATCTCCGTTTTCATGCACAAATGAAAGAATTGCCATTTGCTCCCGAAACAAAATTTCTGAAGAACCAGCAGGTGAACCATGTGCTTTCAAACTCATTCGGTTTTGGAGGAAACTGTTCTTCGTTGATTTTTTCGAAAGTATAAAATTCATTTATAAAATACTATGCAGTTTTGCATATTGCAATAACATAATCGTTTTCGCATCTTTTATTTCTCCGTTTTCGATCATCTTCATCGCATTATCAATATTGATTTCAAGCACTTCAATATTTTCTTCTTCATGCTCGAGGCCGCCTCCTTCATTCACTTTCATATCGCTTGAATATTCTGCCACAAAAAAGTATAAAATTTCAGTAACGGAACCTGGCGACATATATGCTTCAAATATTTTTCTGACATCTTTTATTTTGTAGCCTGTCTCCTCTTCTGTTTCCCGCTTAATGCAGTCTTCAGGATTATCTTTATCGAGCAATCCTGCGCATGCTTCAATTAAAATCCCGGATTCATTTCCATTTATAAAAGTGGGCAAACGAAATTGTCTTGTGAGGATAACTGTTTTCTGTTCTTTATTATAAAGCAGTATAGTTGCACCGTTGCCCCTGTCGTAAGCTTCTCTGGTTTGTATTTGCCAGGTGCCATCTTTTTTTTGGTATTCGTAAGTTATTTTCCTTAGAATATACCAATTATCTGAAAGGATTTTCGTGTCGAGCAATTTCACTTTGCTAATCATTGTCGTTGATAATTTATGGACTTAAATAAAAATGATATCACTTTGAAAATTTTATCAAAGTAAAATCATTCAATCAAACACAAAATTCTTATTCTGTTTTTTAACTTAAGTTGTAAGCAGGCAGGAATAATAATTAATAATATAAACAGACAACGGTTATAGAAATAAATTTTTGGAAGAAGTTTTTATTAAAACCTTCTGCGGCCACCACCACCGCCATGTCCACCTCTGTCCCCACCACCATATCCACCTCTGTCTCCACCACCGCCGCGTGAGGGCTGGTCTTCAGCTTGCTTCACTGAAAGCTGCTTGCCACGGCTGAGCTGAGCTCCGTTCAATGCGAGGATCGCTTCTTTCGCTTCTGCATCGCGGGGCATGTCGAGAAAACCAAAGCCCCTGCTTTTTCTGGTTTCGCGGTCGAGCGCTACTTTAGCTGAGGCGACTTCGCCATACAGTTCAAACATTTCTTTAAGATCAACATCATCAAAATCGTAAGGTAAGCCAGCGACAAAAAGCTTCATATAGGTTGTTTAAGCATTAAAAATAAGATGAAAAAACCAAAAGATGCAGCATTGCTGAAAGTATTTGTCCATATTTTATCCTTTCAACAGAAAAAAAACAGCAATGACAGCCACTATCGCTCCGGTTATGTTTACTATTGTCCTGCTTTTGAAGATTTTTTGAATAATAAAATCAATCACCAACAGAACAATACCGGCACCAAACAACCCGACCATCGCTACAACACCCCAGCCCTCGCCTTCTGATAATTGTTTGTATTTTAAGATCGTGTAAATGATAATTCCAATTAAAAAAAGAAGTGCAGATAAGTTTAATATTGATAGTCTTGATTTCATATCTCCCAAATTTTATAGAATAAATATCCGTCTTTAATCATCATATCAATTTATACAAGTTCCTTCAGAGTTTTATCCGAAAAAAGCAAAAAGGATTATTGTTTTCATTTGAAATATTTCGGCAATAAAAATTAATAAAGAGAAGTCAAATGAGTTTTCTAATTGATTATATTCGGTAAATAAAATTTGCTGTATGAAAAATAAATCTGGCCGCAGGTCATTCCTTAAACAAATAGGAATAAGCGGCACTGCTGCTGCTATCTTTCCTGCAAACCTATTGCAAGCAGAAAAAAATCGGGAACAAGAAAATTCCGGTGAAAAATTTTCTGATAATAAAACCGGCGAAAGAAAATATAATGAAGCTTACACGCATGAATACTTGAACCGCATTGCTTTTCCGATGGGCGGTTTCGGAACCGGCATGATATGCATGGAAGGAACAGGTGCACTTTCACATGTGTCTGTAAAAAACCTGCCTGATATTTATAACGAGCCTTGCATGTTTGCTGCCATTGCTGTGAAAGGAATCAAAAATGGTGCAAAAGTTTTAGAAGGACAAGTGCCAGCCTGGAAACATTTCGGCAGACCGGGTTCAGGACTTGGCTCCGAAAGTTCTACCATCGGGCTTCCGCGTTTTCGCAATGCATCTTTTCTTGCGAGATTTCCTTTTGGATATCTTGATATTTCGGATAATGATTTGCCTCTGAAAATTAAAGTGACTGCATGGAGCCCATTCATCCCCACTGATGAAGACAATGCGAGCCTGCCAGTCGGAGGATTGGAATATCATTTTGTGAATACCGGCACGAAAAAATTGGATGCGGTATTTTCTTTCAACACCAAAAATTTTGTAAAAGTAGATAATGGGAATAACAGCATTTCTTCAACCAAAAATGGATTTGTGATGACTGAAGAAGGAACAAAAGAAAAACCATTAAGAACAGACATGGCTTTTTATACGAATGATGATGCCACTGTTGTGGATCATTGCTGGTTTCGTGGAGGATGGTGGGATGGATTAACGATGGCATGGAATGCAGTAAAGAACAGCGAAGCGAATGCCATTGCACCGGTTGATAAAGATGCTCCGGGAGCTTCCCTGTATGTTCCATTTTCACTTGAGCCGGGAAAAGAAAAAACAGTGAGGCTGATGATGACTTGGTACACACCTGACACTGATCAGACTTACGGTGATGTGGGCAAGCGAAAAG
>Ga0070734_10005202_pt1 | contig 11672 bp, 10 predicted proteins | sample Coa_R1_8_FD_66444 | JGI IMG/M metagenome (GOLD analysis project Ga0070734, IMG submission 66444) | Surface soil microbial communities from Centralia Pennsylvania, which are recovering from an underground coalmine fire - Coalmine... | ecosystem: Environmental > Terrestrial > Soil > Unclassified ...
CCATCTGCTTGCCCGGCATGGAGTCGAGCGTGAAGCGCGCGGCCACCTCCGCGATGCGGCCCGAGCCGCGGGTGATCACCACGAAGTTCACGATGACCAGGATCGCGAACACGATCAGTCCGATGATGAAGTTGCCCTGCATCATCAGCTGGCCGAAGGCCTGAATGATGTGACCGGCGCCGCCGGTGCCCTCGTGGCCGTGGCCGAGAATGAGCCGGGTCGACGCCAGGTTGAGGCCCAGCCGGAAGAGGGTGGTCACCAGCAGGACGGTCGGGAAGGCCGTGAACTCCAACGGCTTCTTTATCATCAGCGAGGTCATCAGGATCAGGACCGCGCTGGTGATCGAGAGCGAAAGCAGGATGTCGAGCAGGAACGGCGGGATCGGCAGGATCAGAAGGACGATGATCCCGACCACGCCGACGGCCAGGCCCACGTCGCCGCGCGCCACCCACCCCCACACGTCGCGCACCGACGGCGGATTGCTGGCCGAGTAGGGCAGGGCGGGGTTAGCCATGCGCCGCGCCCGGCCGGAAGGTTTCGGCCACGACCCGCGCCACCGCGGCGTGCGCGGCGTCGCGCTCAGCATCGCCGACGCGCTCGGCTCCGGTGAGATAGCAGCTGATCACGATCGGCCCACCCGGCGCGAACGCGATGGCGATGTCGTTGCTCGACCCGTGCGCGCCGGTGCCTGTCTTGTCGGCCACCCGCCAGGCGGCGGGCAGCCCGGCGCGCAGCCGGTGCAAACCGGTCTGGCAGCCGGTCATCCAGTCGACGATGCGCTCGCGCGACGCTGGTGCCAGCGCGGCGCCCAGGCCTACCGCTTTCAGATCGGCCAACATCGCCGCCGGCGTCGTGGTGTCGCGCACGTCGGCGGGCGCCGCCGTGTTCAACGCCGGCTCGATGCGATCGAGCTCGCTAACCGGGTCGCCCAGGCTGCGGACGAAGCGGGTCCATCCGCGGGTCCAGCCGATGGCGCCCAAGACCAGGTTGGCGGCGGTGTTGTCGCTGTACTGAAGCGCGGCCGCGCAAAGATCGCCGAGGCGCATGCCGCCCTCGGCCGCGTGGATGCGCGCGACAGGCGCGTAGGGCAGCACATCCGAGGGGCGGTAGCGGACGAAGCGGTCGAGCCGCTCCTCGCCGCGGTCGACGCGCTGCAAGAGCGCGGCGACCGCCATCGCCTTGAAGGTGCTGCACATCGGAAAACGCTCGTCCGCGCGTCGCTGGAGGCGCCGCCCGCTCGTCAGGTCGAGGGCCGCCACGCCGAGCCGCCCGCCGGTCTTCGCCTCGATGGCGCCCAGGCGATCGGTCGCGAAGGCCTCGGCCGCACAGAGGCTGGCCGCGGCGCCGGCGATCAGATCGCGGCGGGACGGACGCATGTCAGCGCGAGCTCCTCTTACGCGGCGCTTGCCGCGCCCTGCTGCGGCGGCGGCACGCTGACGCCGGCGTCGGCGTACTCCTTGAGCTTGTTCCGCAACGTCCGGATCGAGATGCCGAGGATATTGGCCGCGTGGGTCCGGTTGCCGAGGCAGTGGCTCAGCGTGTCGATGATGAGCTGTTGCTCGACCGCCGCCACCGTCTGGCCGACGAACGCGCGCGTCGCGGTCTCGGCGGCGATGGAAGCGGCGCGCGCCGTTTGTGCGTCCGGCGCGGCGCTGATCGGCTGCCCGTCGGGCAGCCGGATGGCGAACTCCTCGATCTCGACGCCCGTCGACAGCAGAACGGCGCGGTGCATGGCGTTCTCGAGCTCGCGCACGTTGCCCGGCCAGCGATGGGTCAAGAGCCGCTGGCGCGCCTGCGCCGACAGCGGCCGCTCGGGCACGCCGTTGGCGGCGGCGTATTTCTGCACGAAGTGCTCCGCGAGCGCGGTGACATCGCCGGGCCGCTCGCGCAGGGGCGGCAGCTTCAGGTTCATCACGTTCAGGCGATAGAGGAGGTCCTCGCGGAACGCGCCTTCGCGCACGGCCACCGCCAGGTCCCGGTTGGAGGTCGCGATCACGCGGATGTCGACCTTGACCGGACGGTTGCCGCCGACCCGGTCGATCTCCCGTTCCTGCAACGCGCGCAGCAGCTTGGCTTGCAGCCGCCCGTCCATCTCGGAAATCTCGTCCAGCAAGAGGGTGCCGCCGTCGGCCTCCTCGAACTTGCCGATCCGACGCGCGACGGCGCCGGTGAACGAGCCCTTCTCGTGCCCGAACAGCTCGCTCTCGAGCAGGTTCTCCGGGATCGCCGCGCAGTTCACGCAGATGAACGGCCGGGCCGCGCGGCGCGACTTGCGGTGCACGTAGCGGGCCATCACCTCCTTGCCGACGCCGCTTTCGCCGGTGATCAGGATCGAGGCTTCCGAGGGGGCCACCTGGTCGGCGAGCTTGATCAGGTCCTGCATCACCGGGTCGCGCGCCACCATCGGCCGGTGGTCGTCGGAGACCGCCGCCAGCACGGCCGCGATCAGGTCGGTCTCCGGCGGAAGCGGGATGAACTCCTTGGCGCCCGCTCTGATCGCGTCGGCCGCCTTCTTTGCGTCCGCCCCAACGCCGCACGCGACAACGGGCACGCGGATGCGCTCGGCCTCGTTGGCGGCGATCAGGCCGCGGATGTCGAGCTCGTAGTCGACCATCAGCAGGTCGGCGCCTTGCCCGGCCCTGAGCGCATGGGTCGCCGCGGCGCAGGTCTCGACGTGGGCGACCTTCGCACCTGCCGCCATCGCCATCTTGACCGCGCCCGACAGCTGTCCGTTCAGACGTCCGACGACCAGTAACCGCATGAGATTCGTCTCCTAAGCTTCAGCCGCCGAAGTCAGGCGGCCGCGTCGCCGTCCTTGATGATTTCGGTCATGGTCACCCCCAGCCGTTCGTCGACGATGACGACCTCGCCGCGGGCCACCAGGCGGTTGTTGACGTAGATGTCGATCGCCTCGCCGACCTTGCGGTCCAGCTCGAGGATGCTGCCCTGGCCGAGCTGCAAGAGCTGCGCGACCGAAAGGTTTGCGCGCCCGAGCACCGCCGAGATGTGCACCGGCACGTCGAACACCGGGGCCAGGTCAGCTGCGCTCTTGTCGTCGGCTTCGACCGGCGCGTCGCTGGCGAGCGGCGCGTTGGGCTCGAACTCATCCAGCGCCAGCTTCGCCGGCTCGCCGCCGGCGTCGGCGGGTTCGGCTTGTGGTTCGACGGGAACGACGTCGTCAGCCATGGTCGGTCTCGCTCCTTGGAATCAGGGGTTCGGCGTGCAGGCCTTCGGCCGCCAGGGCCGTGCGCAGGGCCTCGGCCACGCGCGCGGCGGCTGCGTCCGGATCGAAGTCGGCGCGGCCGTCGCCCCAGTCGAGCACGAAGGCGGCGAGGGGCAGCGATGGATCGTCCTTGACCACGATCTGCCCGGCGAACCCGATCGCACGGCCGGTCTCGTCCAGCGCGGCTTGCAGGTCGCTCACCAGGTCCGGCGCTGCGCGCACGGTGAGCTTGGGCGCCGCCTCGACCTCGCGCGCCAGCGCGACCAGCGCCGCCTCGGCGGCCACGGTGGGGAAGCGCTCCAGCGCCTCGCCCGCGATCGTGCGCGCGCTCGCCAGCGCCAGCTCGGCGCAAGCGGTGGTGTGCTCATGCGCCACGTGCGCCAGCGCGCCTAGGGCGGCCTGCGCCGCGCCGGCGATCGCCGTCAGCGCCTGCGCCTTGGTCTCCTCCGCGCGCGCGACGACCGAGCGCTGGCCCTCTTCGAAGGCTCGCTCGCGGATGCGCTCCACCTCGTCGACGGCGAAGAAGCGCTTGGCCAGCGCCGGCGCGCTGGCGACCTCGCCGTCGCCGTCGAAGACCGTGTCGAAGGTGAATTTGCGGTGCGTCTGGGTCATCGGCGGCGCTTCAATAGATCAGCTCGTCGTCGCCGCCCGCGCCGGCCAGCATGATCTCGCCCTTCGCGGCGAGGTCCTTGGCGACCTGCACCATGGCCATCTGCGCGGCGTCGACGTCGCGCAGACGCACCGGTCCCATGCTCTCCATGTCTTCGCGCATGATCTTCGCCGCGCGCTCGCTCATGTTGGAGAAGAACATCTCGCGCAGCGTGTCGGAGGCGCCCTTCAGCGCCAGCGCCAGCTGGTCCTTCTCGACCGCGCGCAACAGGGTCTGCACCCCGCCCGGGTCCAGCTTGTTCAGGTCTTCGAACACGAACATCAGCGCCCGGATGCGCTCGGCGGACTCGCGGTTCCGCTCTTCCAGCGCTGCGATGAAGCGCGCCTCGGTCTGCCGATCGAAGTTGTTGAAGATGTCGGCCATCATCTCGTGGCTGTCGCGCTTGGACGTGCGCGCCAGGTTCGACATGAACTCCGAGCGAAGGGTCGCCTCGATCTTGTCGAGGATCTCGCGCTGCACCGGCTCCATGCGCAGCATGCGCGTTACGCACTCGAGCGCGAAGTCCTCCGGCAGCGCCGCCAGAACGCGCGCCGAGTGCTCGGCCTTGATCTTCGAAAGGACGACCGCGACGGTCTGCGGGTATTCGTTCTTGAGGTAGTTGGCGAGCACCGCCTCGTTCACGTTGGCGAGCTTGTCCCACATGGTGCGGCCCGCCGGGCCTCTGATCTCCTCCATCAGCGTGTCGACCCGGTCGGTGGGCATGAAGGAGGCGAGCAGCCGCTGGGTCTGCTCGAACGAGCCCATGATCGCGCCGGTGCCGCTCATCCCGGACACGAACTCGACCAAGAGGTCCTCGACGACGCCGGAGGTGACGGTGCCAAGCCCCGCCATCGCCTGCGAGATCTCCTTGATCTCCTCCTCGTCGAGCGCCTGCCAGAGCACATTGTGGTCTTCGCCGAGCGCCAGCAGCACGACGGCCGCCTTCTCCGGGCCGGACAGCCGCCCCGGATCGGTGATCGCCTTCTTGAGCGGCGCCCGGCTCATGCCTCATGCAGCCAGCTGCGGAGGATGGAGACCGACTCCTCGGGATGCCGCTCGACGAACTCGGCGACGTTCTTCACCGACGAGCTTTTCACCTGTCCTTCGATCTTGGCGATGTCGATGCGTTGTTCGATCTCCGACGGCAGCGGGTTGGGCAGCGCGAGCGCCTCGCCGGTCTGCGGATCGACGCCGATCTGGGCCGCGCCGCCGCCCGCGCCGGCCCCGGCAAGCCGCGGCAGGCCGACCGGGCCTGCGCCGCCGGCCGAAGCGAGCAACGGGCGAACGACGAAGAAGATGATCAGGCCGGAAACGACAGCCAGGATCACCAGCTCCACGATCCGCATGATGTCGTTCTTGTCGAAATCGAACAGCGGCGCGCCGGCGGTCGCACCCGAGGCGGCCGACACCGAATCGTCGAAGCGGACGTTGATCACGCTGACCTGGTCGCCGCGCGTGGCGTTGTAGCCGACCGCCGACTTCACCAGGTCGGAGATGTGCTGCATCTCCTGATCGGAGCGCGGCTGGTAGTTCTCGCCCTTCCCATGCGCGCTGGGCGTGGTGACGCCATCGACCGCCACCGCGACCGACAGCCGCTTGACCGTGCCCGGCGGCGCAATCGTGGTCGTTGTCGTCTTGCTGATCTCGTAGTTGGTGGTTTCTTCCGTCCGTCCGGAATCCGAGGTGTTGTTGGAGCTCGAAGGTCCCGACGATGGGGCGCCCGGCGTGCCCGGGATGTTCGCGGTCGCGCCCGCCTGGCCCGACGCCTGCGGCTGGTTCTGCTTGTTGGTCTCCTCGATGGACTGGGTCGAGCGGGCGACCTGCCCGTCGGGGTCGAACTTCTCCTCCTGCGTGGTCACCTGACTCATGTCGACATCGGCGGTGACCTGCACGCGGGCCCGGCCCGGACCGACGACGCCTTCGACGAGCTCCTTCACCTGCCGGCGGATGCGGTCCTCGATCTCGGTGCGCGCGTCGTCAGCCGCCTGGCCGGCGGCGGAGTCGCCGTCGCCTCCGCCCAGCAGCCGTGCGTTCTGGTCGACGATGGTCACCTTGTCCGGCTTGAGGTTCGGCACTGCGCCGGCGACCAGGTTTTGCAGGGCGTGCACCTGGTCAGCGGACGGTTCGCGCCCCTCGACGCCGACCACCACCGATGCCGAGGGTTGGGCGTCGTCGTTCTGGAACAGCTCGTGCTTTGGCAGGACGAGTTGTACGCGCGCGAAGGTCACGCCGTCCAACGAGCGGATCGTGCGGGCGAGCTCGCCTTCCAGGGCCCGCTGGCGGTTCAGGTTCTGGACGAAGTCGGTCTGGCCGAGCGCGCTTTGGTTGTCGAAGATCTCGTAGCCGACCGATCCCGAGGTGGGCAGGCCCTTCGAGGCCAGCATCAGCCGCGTCGAGGCGACCTTGTCGCGCGGGACCATGATGGTCGAGCCGTCGCCCTTCGCCTCATACTTGATCCCGGCTTGATCGAGCGCCTGGCTGATCGAGGAAGCTTCTTTCAGATCAAGGTTGGAGTAGAGCAGGGCTTCCGGCTCGGCCCCCACATGCATGACGAGCGCGAACAGAGCCGCGGCGACGCCGGCCGACACGCCCACGATCGCCGCCAGCCGTCCAATCCCGAAGCGCTGCAGCCCGTTTAGGAACGACTCCAAGCCCCGCCTTCCCGCATCACAGGCGCGCCCCCCGCGCCCGTAGGTAGGCAGGATTTACCCAGCGCTTGGTAAACGTGGGTTTAAGCGCCGTCGGCCCGCCCGGGGCGGCCCGGCGGGCTGAAGACGCGGCGATTCTCTTTGTGAAAGCTCCGCTCGCCGGCCTCTGCGCGAGCGCTCTCTTCTGCGAGGCTCAGCGGTACTGTTGCAGACGGGTCGTCCTGAGCCCCGCCAGGCCGTGGCGCTCGATAGAGCGTTGCCACGCGAGGAACTCCTCGCTGGTCAGCGAGTAGCGATCGCACGCCTCGTCGAGGGACAACAGCCCGCCATGCACCGCCGCCACGACCTCGGCCTTGCGGCGGATGACCCAGCGTTGGGTGTTCTCCGGCGGAAGATCGGCCAAAGTGAGCGGCGCGCCAGTCGGACCGATGACGTACTTCTCGCCTTTGCTGTTGAGGCGTTGCTGTTGCAACATGGCTTTACGCCTTTCCCACCATCACTGCTGGGGGCGGACGATAGCCGTGCGGGCATAACAGCCGCTTAATCGTGATAGTAAAAAAACGACTAAGCACCAGGGTTCCCTCGTGTCCGTTTCGCCTCGACCTTGTTAATCAGTTTTCACGAAGGTTAACCTTGAATGACCTGTAGTAACGCCTGAGTCATCTGATCAGCCGTCGAGATAACCTTCGACGAAGCGTCGTAGGCCTGCTGGGCGATGATCAGGTTCGTGAACTCGGTGGAGAGGTCCACCGTCGAAGATTCGAGCGCAGAAGACGTGAGCGTGCCCGCCCCGCCGGTCCCCGCGGCCTTTACGCTCGGACTGCCGCTGGCCTGAGTGGCCAGGTAGGCCTGGCCGCTCACGGCGGCCATTCCGTCCGGGTTCGAGAACGTGGCCATGGCCACCTGCGCGATCTGGCGGGACGTGCCGTTTCCGAACGTGGCCGTGACGATTCCGTCCGGGCTGATGGTGATGGCGCTCACGCTGCCGAAGGGCGTGCCGTTGGTGTCGATCGACTGGACGGCGGACGATGAGGCGAACTGGGTGATGTCTCCGCCGCCGGTCGTGCCGCCGACGCCGAATGCGATGGTCTGCGCCGCGATGCCAAGGCTGGAGGCCCAGTTGACCTGGCCCGCGCCGGGCGCCGCCGCAGACGACGCTCCGATCGCAAGGTTCGGGTTCGGCGGCGTCCCGAACAGGGTCGTCGCCGCCATATTGATGCTGCCATCGGGATTGAAGGCCAGGATGCCGGAAGCGATCTGCCCCGCGGCGAGGCCGGCGCCGGAGACGACGTCGCTCGGCGGAACCGCTTGGATCTCCGCATACCACTGGTTCGCCGTTGCGCTCTTCAGGAGGTCGAGCTGCAGGGTGCGTGAGCCTCCGAGCGAATCCGACACCGGCACCTGGATGGTGAAGTCCGGCTGCACGCCGGTCCCCGCCGTCGGGTCGTAGGCGGTCATGCTGTTGGTGACGGCGTTGTAGGCGCCCGCGCCGGGGGGAACGGCGGCCGCGGCCTGCGCCTGGGCCGACACCGCTTGGCTGGCATCCACGTTCGCGTCGACGTTGGCGAAGGTCGTGGGCGCGACCTGACCGGCGATCTGCGTGACGTTGATGGGCTCGAGACTGGTGATGGCCGTCGACGAGGTGTTGATCTGGCCCTGCGCGTCTGCCGGCCAGCCAAGCAGGTAGAGGCCGGCGGTGTTCTTCAGGAAGCCGCCGGAGTCGGGGGTGAACGACCCGGCGCGGGTGAACTCGGCCTGGCTGTTCGCCGACGAGACGGCCGCCGGCTGGGTGTTGACGATGAACATGCCCTGGCCGGTGATCGCCAGATCGGTGGGCGACGACGTTTGCGTCATCGCCCCTTGCTGCGACACCAGCTGTTGCGTGGTCGTCGTGACGCCGCCGGCCGAGAAGTCGCCGCCGGTCTGGCCGCCCACCAGGGCCTCGAAGTCGACCTGGTCGCTCTTGTAGCCGACGGTGTTGACGTTGGCGATGTCGTTGGAGATCGCCGCCAGCGCCGAGGACTCCGACTGCAGGCCGGACGTCCCGGCGGTCATTGCGCTGTTGAGACTCATGACTTGGTCCTTTCGTGAAGGGTTCGACCCGGCGCTGGCTCCGCGCCGGGCAGTGCAAAGGGTTGGATGGCTAGTTCACGGCGCTGACCGAGCTCAGCGGCACTTGCAGCTGGCCGATGGCGACCATGGTCTGGCCGTTGACTTCATCGACCCCGGTGGCAACGCCCTGCAGCGTCGTGCTCACCGGGATGCTCGCGCCCGACGCATCGCTCGCCGTCACCTGCAGGGTGTAGGTTCCGCCATTCGGCTGCTGCACGCCCGACTGGTTCGCGCCGTTCCAGGTGAAGCTCTGTACCCCCGCCCCGTTCGGCGCGAGCGCGCCGGTCCACACGAGGTTGTCGCTGGAGTCGAAGACGCTCGCGGTCAGGCTCGCCGGCGGGCTGGCAGGTGCGAACTCCCAGGTGGCTGCGCCGTTCTGAAGCGTCGCGGTCGCGTCGCTGGCCGTCACGGTCTTGCCGATCAAGCCGACGCCGGACGTGATGCCGGAGCCCTGGTTCTGGGTCACCAGCTGTTGCAGCAGCTGGTTGGAGAGGAGCTGCTGCTCCACCCCGGTCATCTGCGTCAGCTGCTGGGTGAACTGGTTGGTGTCGAGCGGCGACAGTGGGTCCTGGTTCTTCAGCTGCGTGGTCAGCAGCGTGAGGAAGGTCTGGAAGTTATCGGCGACCTGGGCGAGGCCATTGTTCACCGCAGCGGCGCTCTGCGTGCTCGCCGCTGTGGGTTGGGTGGTCGCCGGAACGGAACTGACTGTCATGAAAGAGCGGTCCTAGATGGTGATGTCGACGCCGGAGGCGGCGCTGAGCGGGCGTGGTTGGCGTGCGGCCAGCGCTGCTTCGGCAAGGGGTGCCGGCTCGCCAGTCGACACGGCTGCAGGGGGCTGGGGTGATGATTGCTGTTGCGCCAGGCTCGCGCCCTGGCCGCCGACATCAAAGCTGAGGCCGCCCTGACCGACGCTGAAGCCGACCTGCTCCAGCGCCTGCTGCAACTGCGACGACTGCGCTTGCGCCTCGGCGGCGGCATGCGGATTGTCGAACGAGAAGCGGGCGCTGACTTGCCCCTGGGCATCGATCTGCAGCTTGACGTCCACGCGGCCGAGACCCTGCGGCTCGAGCGCGATGTCGAAGCGAGCCGCCTTGCCCTCGGCCGCCTTGACCACCTGGGTCGCAAGCTGTGTGGCGATCGGCGTCGCGCTCGCGGCCGGTACGTTGACCACGGCCGCCGGCGGCTGCGCCATTGCTGCGAACGCGGTCTGGGCCGTCGATGCGGCGCTCCCGGAAGGCGGAGCGCCGGCCTGTGTGGCCGGGCCGGCCTCGCCCGGACGATCGCCGGAGCTCTGCTCTTGCGCATCGTCGCCGCTTGTCGGCGAGCCGCTGGCGCGCGCGATGGGCGCCTCCGCCTCGTCTGTGTGGCTGGCTGGGCCAGGCGACGCAGCGGCCTGGCCGTCGCCTTTGTCGGCGCCTTTCGATTGGGCCGACTGGGGTTGAAGCTTCGGCGCGCCGGCCGTCCCAGGTTGCAGGGCCAGCGCCATTCTCGCGTCGCCGGCCGCGAGCGGCGCAAGCGCAGGCGCGCCGGAGCGGTCGACCGCCGGCGCCGCCGGCGCGACCAGCTCGCCGCGCAGCTGGGTCGCCAGGGAAAGGGTTTGCAGCGTGGCGCTTGCCGCATCCGGCGGCGACGATGGGCCGCTCGCGAACGCCGCGCTCGTCTGGATGGAGACCGGCTGGGCCTGGGGTGAGGCGGTCAGCGCCGGCAGGGTCTTGGGCAGCGCCGCGAGCGCCGGGGATGCGGCGCCCTGGGCAGCCTCGCGCGCCGGACCCGCGAGCGTCCCGGGAACCAGCGGCGCCATCGTGATCGGCGCAGGGGACGCCGGCGCCTCACCTGGCGCAGCTTGGTCTGCAGCGGTCAACCAGGTCTTGATCGGCTGAGGCGCCTGGTCTGTGGCGAGTGATCCGGCGCCAGCGGCGATTGACGCCTGACCTGCCGGCGCTGCTCCTTGCACGTAAGCGGCGAGCGTCGCGCCGGAGGCGAACGCTGCGGGCGGCGCCGAGCGCCCGCCTTCGGCCGTTGGCGCTGATTCCGGCGCCGCCAAGGCTTGATCCGCTGCGAGCGTCGGGAGCGTCGGGACGACGATCGGAGCGGCCGCCAGGGACGGGTCGCCGGCGCTGGGCGACCAGGCCGGCGCAGGCGCGAAGGCTTGCACTTGCTGGCTCCCGCCGGGCGAAGCGCTGGTGGCTTGCAGCGGTTGCGAGGCGGTCGTCACGCCAAGCAGGGCCGCGAGCGCCTGGGTGAAGGCGTCCACCGCCCCGCGATCGCCCGGCTTCGCAGCGTCGGTCGCAAGGGCGCCGAGCGCGGCGCCGTCCACGCCGGCGAGCGGCGAGAACGAAGCGTTGGCGGTGGGCGCAGCAGAGTGCATGGCGCGCTGGCTCGGCCTTCCTTGGCGGACGGGGAGGGGCGGTCGCACTTCTTGCGCGAGGATGTTCCGACGCGGCGAAGCAACCCGCGCGCCAGAACCTTAGGGATTGAAATGTCTAGACCATTCGGCGGTCCACTGTTCGCTGCCGGCCGCGGTGCGGCCGATTTTGCCGGGTAGAGTGCGCCGCTCCCGCCCTCGCTCTTACCGACTGGCGCGGGTCTTGCGCTCTCGCAGCTGGTCGATTTGCCGGTCCGTCAGGAAAGGCCATGAGAGTCAAAGCCTTGCACCACGGCCGCCGCCGCGCGAGCGCGCGCAGCCGGCAGACTTTGCCGGCCCACCCGGCCGCGGCTGCCCTGCCTGTGGTTAAGCACAAGGGCCGCGCATGTCGTCCCTGAACGCCATCCTCTCGACAGCCGCGAGCGGCATGCAGACGGCGCAGACCGGCATCGGCGTCACGTCGGACAACGTCGCCAATCTCAACACGCCCGGCTATGTCGAGAAGGTCATCGGGCTGAATTCGCAGAGCGTTGGCGGCGTCGGCATCGGGGTCGAGCCGACGGCCGTGCAGCTCGCTTCCAACCAGTTCCTGCAGAACGCCAGCCTCGCCGCCAGCGCCGGCGCAAGCGAATCGAGCGTCGTCTCCAGCATGCTCGGCCAGGCGCAGAGCTTCTT
>Ga0070734_10005203_pt1 | contig 11672 bp, 6 predicted proteins | sample Coa_R1_8_FD_66444 | JGI IMG/M metagenome (GOLD analysis project Ga0070734, IMG submission 66444) | Surface soil microbial communities from Centralia Pennsylvania, which are recovering from an underground coalmine fire - Coalmine... | ecosystem: Environmental > Terrestrial > Soil > Unclassified ...
CCGCGGACGCGCACCAGATCACAAGGGCCGCGGGGGCCGCCAGCCGGGCGGGCAACACCGCGCTCGCCCACTCCCTGGATGCCATGCGCGGCGGGCAGTTCCTCGACTTCAACCCCGCCGGGCAGGGCGTGGCGGTCCAGGTCTTCGGCGACCTGGCCACGGCCACCCGGGTGGCCATCATCGTGCCGGGCTCGGACACCTCACTGGCCACGTTCGACACCCGGGGCACGGCCTCACCGGAAGGTGCGGCTCGTGCCCTCGCGGCGCAGGCCCGCGAGCTGGAGCCCCATGCACGCCTCGCGGTCATCGCCTGGCTCGGCTACCTGACTCCCAGCACGCTGAGCCCCGCCGTCATGACCTCGGGCGACGCCGGGCAGGGCGCGGATGCGCTGCGCCCGTTCGTGAACGACCTGGTCAGCCACGGCCATCAGGTCGCGCTGATCTGCCACAGCTACGGGTCGGTGGTCTGCGGCCTGGCCGCCGCACACCTGCCGGTGACCGACATCGCGGTGGTCGGCAGCCCGGGCATGGACGCCTCCTCGGTGCGCGCGCTGCACACCACTGCCCGGGTGTGGGCGGGCCGGGGCGCTGGTGACTGGATCCAGCACGTGCCGCACCTTCACTTCCTCGGGCTCGGCTTCGGCCAGGACCCGATGGCACCGGCCTTCGGCGCCAGGATCTTCGCCTGCGGTGAAGGTGGGCACAGCGGCTACTTCAAGCCGGGCGGCATCGCGCTGCGCAACCTGGCCGAGATCGCGCTCGGTGACCCCACCGGGGTGACCCAATGACCGGCCACACCGTCGCACGCGCACGCGGCCTCGCCGCGAAGATCGACGCCGCCACCCCGGCGCACCGGGACCGCACCGTGGACGCGCTGCGCGCCCTGGCCATCGTCGGGGTCATCCTGGGCCACTGGCTGGTCACCGCGCTGGTGGTGACGTCCAGCAGGACCGGGCACGGCCTGCACGACCAGAGCCCGCTGGCCACGATGCCCTACCTCACTCCGCTGTCCTGGATCTTCCAGACGCTCGCCATCTTCTTCCTGGTCGGCGGGTACGCCGCCGCCCGCAGCTACCGCGGCGGCTACCGCTCCTGGCTGCGCCAGCGCCTGGCCCGGCTGTCCCGGCCGGTCGCGCTGCTCGCTGCTGTCTGGGTGCCGCTGGCGGCGGGGCTGTACTACCTGGGCGGCGTCTCCGGCTCCGCGCTGCACACCGTGCTCACGCTGGTGCTCGACCCGCTGTGGTTCCTCGGCGTGTTCGTGGTGCTGACCGCGCTGACTCCGCTGGCCGTTGCCATGGTCCGCCGCCTCGGCATTCTCGCGGCGGCGATCCCCGTGGCCGTCGTCGCGGCCACCGACGCGGTGCGCTTCGACCTCGGTGGCCCGTCGTGGGTCGGCTGGATCAACGTCGTGGCCGGCTGGATGGTCCCCTACCTGCTCGGCATCGCCTGGGCACGCGGCGGGTTCCCCGGGCGGCGCGGGCCTGCCCTCATGCTCGCCGGTGGGGTCGCGGCCACCACGGCGCTGGTGCTGTGGGCCGGGTACCCGGCCAGCATGGTCGGTGTCAACGGTGCCGCCATATCCAACCTGAACCCGCCCACGCTCGCCGCCGTGACGTTCGGCATCGCCCAGGTTGGCCTGGTGCTGCTGCTGCGCGAACCGCTGGCCAGGCTGATGCGGCGCCCGCTGGCCTGGGCGGCCGTCGCCACGGCCAACCTGTCCGCGATGACGCTGTTCCTCTGGCACCAGACCGCTTTCCTCGCGGTCACCATGGGCGCGCTGCTCATCGGCCGGCTGCCCGGCCTGCACACGGCCCCGGACAGCGCCATGTGGATCGCCGAGCGGGTCGTCTGGTTGCCGGTTTTCGCCATGGTGCTTGGCGTGTTGTGGCTGGTGTTCCGGCGTGGGGAACGTGCGCCGGTGCGCCGCCGGCGCCGCCCGGCCGCCGGTGCCTGTCAGCCCGGGCCAGCGTCCAGCTGAGCGGGGCCAGATGATGATGGCCCGGCGGGCGAAGCTGTCAGCCCCGGCCGGCGTCCCGCTGAGCGGCGCCGGCCTGGCAGGCGAAGCGGCCGGGCCTTGCCGGAGCGGTGGCGGCAAGGCCCGGCCGCCGGTTCATGGCAGGCGAGCCGCGGCCCTCATCGCCGGGCCGGAGGGCCAGGACATCGCCCGGGCCAGGGGGCAGGTCATCGCCGGGTCCCGGCGCCGCGCTTGCCCGGCTGCGCCTCGCGCCCGCGCTGGCGGCGTTCCTCCCGGCGTTCCCCGCCACGCGGCTTGCGGGCGGCCTGGGCTGGCGGCGCAGCGCCCTGCCGGTCCCGCAGGAGAGAAGGCTGGCGCTGCGCCGGCGGCCATCGTGGCAGGGGGAACGGCATGGCCATCAGTGCATGCTGAGCTGGGTGGCCATGGCGTGCTGGACCAGGGCGATCAGGGTCGTCTTGGTTGACCGCCGCTGCCGGGCGTCGCACTCGATGATGGGCACGTTCTGGTTCACCGACAGGGCCTCGTGGACCTCGCCCATGGTGTGCGGATACTTGCCGTAGAAGCCGTTGATGCCGACCAGGAACGGCACGCCCGCGTTCTCGAAGTAGTCGAGCGCCGCAAAGGAATCCTCCAGCCGGCGCGTATCCACCAGCACCACGGCACCAATGGCGCCCTGGATGAGGTCGTCCCACATGAACCAGAACCGGTGCTGCCCGGGCGTGCCGAACAGGTAGAGGACAAGGCCCTCGTCCAGGGTCACCCGGCCGAAGTCCATGGCCACCGTCGTGGTGGTCTTGTCCGGCACCTGGGACAGGTCGTCCACGCCGGTGCTGGCCGTGGTCATCACCGCTTCGGTGGTCAACGGGGTGATCTCCGAGACCGACCCGACGAAGGTGGTCTTGCCCACGCCGAAGCCGCCCGCCACGACAATCTTGACCGACGTCATCGCCGCTTCCCCGGCGTCACCACGCAGGGGGGCCGAGCTTGCGAAGTCCACTGGGTAGCCTTTCGAGCAGGGTGGAAGTGGTCCGGCCGGATACCGCGGCGGCTAGCTGCCGCCGCGGGGCCATAACCCGCCCCGTGGCTCCGGGGTGAGCGCCCGGCCGACCCGCTCCACCAGCAGCGTCATCTCGTACGCCACCAGTCCCATGTCGCAGTCGGATGACGCGAGCACCGCCAGGCTGGAGCCGTTGCTGATCGCCATCGACACCAGCAGCCCGCCCTCCATCTCGACCACCGTCTGCAGGACGGCGCCCCCTTCGAACACCCGTGCCGCACCCTGGGTCAGGCTGCTCAGCCCCGAGGCCACCGCGGCAAGCTGGTCGGCCCGGTCCGGCGGAAAGCCGTCCGAAAAGGCCAGGGGTAAGCCGTCAGCGGACACGACGATGGCGTGAGCCACCGCGGGCACTCGCTCCACGAAGTTCGTGATCAGCCAATTCAGGTCCTGCACCGAGGACGTCACCGGGCTCACGCCATCTCCTCCTCTCCTGGCTCGCCCCGTTCTTGATCGTCATCCGACGGCGTGGCCGCCCGGGCATTCCTGACGCCTTGCTGGAAGCTCGACAGGCGATCTCTGGTCTGGGCGGCGGATCGTGGCGCGGGCGCCGACGGGGCCGCCATGCTGACGCCGCCGGGCACCAGGTTCGCCTTCGGCACCCGCTTGGGCAGGCCTGCCCTGGTGGTGCCCGAGGTGACCGGTGCATGCGCAACCTCGGCGGCCTGCCATCCCGCGTCCGCGGGTGACGACCAGCCGGCCGACGCCGGGACCGGTGCCACGGCCGGGTCCGGCACGGTGCCCGCTGTGGTGCCCGGTGTGGTGGCGGTCCAGTCGGAGCCGCGCCGGCCGCGCCGGAACCAGTCGGACTCGACCGACTCGAAGATAGGCAGCCGGTTCTCCTCGCCGGCGGTCGCCGGAGGCGGCACGATCACCCCGGACGGCGTCACGGCGCCCTCGCCGTTCGCGACCGGCGTCGCGCCGTTGCTGCCATTGACACCCGGGCTGCCGTTGGCACCGGCGCCGCCGTTGATACCGGGGGTGCCGTTGACACCGGCACCACCGTTGACGCCGGAGGTGCCGTTCGCGGTCAGGCTGCCATTCGTGCCGGGACCGCCGGCCGCGTCCATGTTGCCGCTGGCGGTGAAGCCGTTCGTGTCGTAACCGCCGTCGATCACGTATCCCTGGGTGTCCGCGACCCGCTCGGGCGCGATCAACTCGGCCGTCGGCGCGGCGGCCAGCTTGCTCCCGTCCGGGAGCCCTCCCGGGTCCGTGGGCGCCTCATCCAGATCGGGGAGCGGCTCGAACCTGGCCACCCGGGCGGCTGCCACCGCCCGTGCCGCGGCGCTGCGGTCGCCCGGCTCGTCCGTGAGCGGCCCTGCCGGTGGCTCGGTGGTTCCGTCCACGGGCGACTGGGACCGGCGGAAGCCCATGGTCGTGGGGAAGGCCTCGCGCGTGATCACTTCGTCAGGGAGCCAGACCAGCGCGGTGAGGCCGCCCATCGTCGCGGGGCGCAGCCGGACCCGGATGCCGTGCCGCGCGGCCAGCCTGGCAACGACGAACAGGCCCATCCGCCGGGATACCGCGACGTCCACCACCGGCGGGTTGTCCAGCCGCCAGTTCGCGTGCGCCATTTCGTCGGCATCCATCCCAACGCCCCGGTCGGTGATGTCCAGCAGCGCGCCGCCGCTGTTGAGCAGGTGCCCCGACACGTTCACCGGGGTGTCCGCGGGCGAGAACGTGGTCGCGTTCTCGGCCAGTTCGGACAGCAGGTGCACCACGTCGTTGACCGACTGCCCACGGACCGAGATGCCCGGCTGGATGTTCGGCGCGACCCGCTCGTACTGCTCGATCTCGGAGACCGCCGCGCGCAGCACGTCGACCAACGCCACCGGCTCCGTGCGCTGCCTGGACAGCTCGTGGCCCGCCAGGACGAGCAGGTTCTCGGAGTTACGCCGCATCCGGGTGGCCAGGTGGTCCATCTGGAACAGGTTCGCCAGCCGCTCGGGGTCCTGCTCGCCCTGCTCCAGGTCATCGATCAGCCGGATCTGCCGTTCGACCAGCGACTGGGACCGCCGCGACAGGTTGACGAACATCGCGTTGACGTTCCCGCGCAGCGCCGCCTCGTTGGCCGCCAGCCGCACGGCTTCCCTGTGCACCTGGTCGAAGGCGCGCGCGACCTCACCGATCTCGTCGGTGGAATCCACGTCGATCGGCTCGACCTCCAGTGCCGCGTCCGTGACGTCGCCCTTGGTCATCCGGCGCACCGTCTCCGGCAGCCGCACACCGGCCACGTCGAGCGCACCGCTGCGCAGCCTGCGCAGCGGCTGGGTCATCGACCGGCCGACGGCCGTGGTGAAGAACAGGGCCAGCGCCAGCACCAGCATCACCGCGGCGCTGTCGATGAGCGCCGACCTGATCGCCTTGTTCCGCTGCGATGCGCTCAGGTCGATGATCGAGTTCATGAATCGCTGCTCGACCGAGTGCAGGCTGGACACCAGGTACGCCGAGCCGTTGGCGGCGTTGGTGTACGCGGGGTTCTCCGCCGAGGACCCGCCGCTGAGCGCGAGCGTGATCGCCTGCTGGATCTGTGCCTGTGCCCGGTCGGCCTGTGCCGACGACAGCGTGCTGTTGTAGAGCTGGCGCTGGCTGGCGGTGGCGCTCAGGCCGAACTGAGCCACGTCGGCCTGCTGCTCCGCCTGCGCGGCGTTGAGCGCGGACAGCTGGCCGGGCTGGAACTGGCCCGCGCCCACCAGGTCCGGCGTCAGCGCCGAGGTGAGGATCGCCTGTTCCTGCGACACCTCCTCCTTCATCCCGGAGATGAGCCCCACGACACGTACGGTGTCGGCGAGCGCCGCGTCGTTGCCGCCGCCCGCGATTTCGTCTTCCAGCGCGAGCAGCTGGTCGATCGTGGCGGCGTACTGCTGGATGACGGCTAAGGAGGGAATCTCGGTGCCGGTCGCGGCACTGCGCAGGGCGCTGATCCCGTTGATCGCGGTGATCGCCCCCTGGGCCTCCTGCCGTGCCACGGCGGGGTACGAGCTGCCGATGTTGCCCGCCAGGCCCCGCACCGTGGCCGCGAGCCGGTCGGTGGCGGTGTAGTCCTGGCTGAGCACGGCAAGCTGCGGCGCCGACGCGGAGTGCGGCGCGCCACGGCCACCCGCGGCGGGGCCCATCGTGATGTACCTGATGGTGTCCTCGCGCTCGGCCTGCAGCGCCTGGCCCAGGCCGGTGATCGCGCCGCCCAGCCTGGAGAACTGTTCCACCCGCTGGTAAGCGGCCGCGCTGCGGATGGAGGCGGCGACGGCGACGCCGCCCAGGATCACCGCGGATAACGTCGGTAACACGACCAGGAGCAAGAGACGGGACCGTACCCGCCAGTTCTTCAGCCCGTTCTGTAACGACTTCCGCCCGCGAGGGGGGATCGGGGGCGGGCTGGCCGGGGAACTACCGTTGTGGGGCGCCGTGCCGTTGCCGGCCGCGCCGTTCGGGAAGTGAGCCCGGCTTGCGGGCACCTCTAAGGATGCGGTGGGGACGTGCGCCGGTGACCGCAGCAGCGTGTCACGGGCCGGGCTGCCCGATGTCTCTCGCCTGGACCGCACAGTGTTGCACCTCTCGCCTGGGGAACGGCAGGCGTCCACTGAGCCGCGGTATGCCGCGCGAAGCCAGAACCGGCGCTTCCCGGCCGGCCATTCTGCGCACGGCCGTCTCAGCAGAGTCCGGGGCTCACTCTAACGCTTGGCCGCGTCACTCACATCAAGTGTTACCACTGTTATCTAAAGATACTTTGGGCGTTAGAAGATGCTACTGGTGCTAAATGGGCACTTAGGTCATACGAGTCTTATCGACCGGGCACGCGAGCGCAGCCAAACGTCTAGCGTATGCAAGGAACGGAGCGCCCCGGGACTACTAGGTTCCTTAGGAATGCCGGCGTATCCGTGGTCCACAGGTATTCGGACAATGGAGGAGCTTCCTTGGGTCTTGGTGAGGCTAGACCCCGTACCGGGCGCGGCAGGATGCTGCGCCGGTCGGGCATGACCCTGGCTTCGGCCTGGCTGGTGTTATTCGCGACGGGCTGCCACGTCCCCATGACGGGCGCCTCGTCCGGCCAGGCAGGCGGCCAGGCGCAGGGCGGCGGCCAGCAGATCACGGTGGCGGTCGTCCCCGGATTTGAGAACGCCCCGCTTCAGGTAGGCGTCAAGGACGGGCTGTTCGCTCAGCACGGGCTGAACGTGACGATGCAGACGTACCAGACCCTCCAGCAGGCATATGGGGCACTGACCAGCGGCCAGGCGGAGGTGGTCAGCGGTGACTACTCCGGGCTGCTCTACGTGCAGGCCCACGCGCACCGCGCGCAGTTACGGCTGATCGCGGACGGCTACGACGCGACACCGGGCCTGATGGAAGTGCTCACGCTTCCCGGCTCATCGGTGCGGACCCCCCAGGACTTACAGGGCCAGGCCGTCGCCACACCCCCGCGTGAGCTCGCCCCCTTCTCCGCATCCGCCCCCTACAACATCGAGACGCTGGCGACCGAGTCTGCCCTGCAGAGCGACGGTGTCAGCCCGTCGAGCGTGGTGTGGGATGCCATGCCCCCAAGCAGCATGATCAGCGCGCTGCGCGATCATACGGTCAGCGCGATCGTGGCTACCGAGCCCTACATCCTGCAGGCGGAAACCCAGCTCGGCGCCATCGAGCTGCTTGACGCGTGCAGCGGTGTGACGGCCGGCCTGCCGCTGTCGGGATACTTCACCACGGCCAGCTACGCGCGCGGCAACACCGCCGCCTTGCAGGCCTTCCGTGAAGCGCTCGACCAGGCCAAGGCCAGCGCGGCCCAGCCTGGCATCGCCCAGGCGGTGCTGCGCACGCTGCCGGAGATGTCCTCGCGGGAGGCGTCTCTCGTCACGATCGGGCAGTATCCGACGTTCCTGAGTGTCGGGCAGGTCCAGCGCGTGGCCGACCTCATGTACGGCACGGGGATGATCAACACCACCCTGTCCGTGAAGAACATGCTGCTGCCCTGACGGTCAGCGGCAGGCACGATAAACACCTGGCCCGGACGGCGAGATCGCCGTCCGGGCCAGGTGTTTTATCCGCTCGCAGTCCCGCCGGGAGTGCTAGCCGACGAACGCGAAGTGCTCGAAGTCGAAGTTCGACAGCGGCTGGCCGACCTTGCCGGGTGTGTACCCGGTGATCTTGTCGCTGTAGGCGTCGAGCACGTCGATGTAGGCCGGGATGATGTAGCCGCCCTCGTTGAAGTCGAACTGCTGCATCTCCCGCAGGATCTCCCTGCGCACCGACGGGTTGGCCGTCGCGTTCGCCTGGTTGTAGAGGCTGGTGTACTGCGAGTCGTTGGTGTGCGTCTCGTTGAACGGCGAGCCGAGCAGCATCGACTCCGCCACCTGTGAGAGGTAGGGGTAGTAGTTGTAGTAGTCCTGCGAGAACGTCCACTTGAGGTAGTTGGGCCCGAAAAAGGTGCCGGGCGGGACGTTGTTGATGTTGATCGTGACGCCCGCCGCCTTGGCCTGGGCCGCGAGCACGGTCGCCATCGCCACCGTGCCCGTGGCCACCGCCGAGGTCGTGAGCTGGACGGTCAGGCCCTCCTGGCCCGCCTTCTTCAGCAGGAACTTGGCGTGCGGGATGTCGCCCTGTGCGGGGCGGACCATCGAGTGGTCGAAGTCGGGGTCGTACGGGGAGAACAGGTCGTTCGCGACCACCCCGTAGCTGTCGAGCGCCGAGTCGATCAACTGTGGGCGGTCGACGAGCAGGCGCATCGCCTGGCGGACGTTGACGTCGTTGAACGGCGACTGGTCGACGCGCATGGTGAACGGGACGATCTCACCCGAGTGCGACACGACCGTCTTGATGCCGCTGGTGGTCGCCAACGACGCGACCTGTGGCCCGTCCAGCGCGCCGGCGCCGTGGATGACGTTCGTGGCCAGCGCGTCCTGGAGGGTGGTGTTATCGCTGAAGTCGATGATGGTCAGCGTGTCCACGTACGGCAGGCCGGACTTCCAGTAGTGCGGGTTCCGGGTGAACACGCTGCGCTGGCCCGGGGTGAAGCTCTGGTAGACGAACGGCCCCGTGCCCACCGGCTTGGCCGGGTTGAAGCCGGCCGGCGCGATGTACAGGTTGTACCAGAACGCGGCGAGCTGCTCGGCGAAGCTGGCGAAGGGCTTGGTCATCTTCACCTGGACGGTGAGCTTGTCGACCGCCTTGGTGTGCTTGAGGTCGATCGGGCCGAGACCGAACTTGCCGGTGAAGTCGTTGTTGTACACGCGCTGGAACGTGAAGATGACGTCGTCGGCGGTGAAGGCCTTGCCGTCATGCCACGTCACGCCGGGCCGCAGCCGGATGATCCAGTTGGACAGCGATCCGTGCGGGGTGATCGACTCCGCCAGCACGTACTCGACCTTCGCCTGCGCGTCGAGCTGGGCAAGAGGCTGGTAGAGCGACTGGAGGCGGGAGGTGTCCAGGTAGGTCAGGCTCTTGTGCGGGTCGAGGGTGTCCGAGCTGGAGCCGCCGGTGAGGCCAAGCTTGAGGTTGCCGCCACGCCGTAACGAGCGGCTGGCCTGAGTAGCCTGCTTCGGGGCTTCGGAGCTTGATCCGCCGCTGCACGCGGCGAGTAAGCTCCCGGCACCCGCCACGGCGCCGGTGGCGGCAATTCCGCGCAGGAATTGGCGCCGTCCCAATCCCTCCGCCCGCCGCGGCGTGCTTTCCTGATCCGATCGATCCACGGGGTTTACCTCCACGATGTTCTGCCTATTGGTGCGGGCCGGTTTGCATTGGCATGATCACATTTACGCACGCGCGCCGAATACGGCATCAACGTGCTGATCCTCTGAAAAAGCGGCATGTCCGATAAGGCGGTCATAGTCTCACAGGGTCGCTGGTCGTGTCAGCCCGTCACCAGGGCGTGACTGTGTGATGAACATGGCCCCGCCGCGCGGGCGGGCCGGGTCAGACGGCGACAAGGAGCACCTTCCCGACGTGCTGGCGGCGCTCAAGGAAGCGGTGCGCTTCGGCGGCGTCGCTTACCGGAAAGGTGGCGGCGATGGGCACCTTGACCGCGCCGCGCCGGATGAGTTCCAGCGAGGCCGCGAGGTCGTCGGGCGGCGCCAGCCGGAACCCGACGATCCGCCAGCCGTTGCGGAACAGCGGAATCAGGTCGAGGGGCACCACCTCGCCGGCGTGCGCGCCGCAGGTGACCAGCGTGCCCTCCTCGCGTAACACCGACAGATGCGCGCCGAAGAGGTCACCGCCGACGGTGTCGAGCACCACGTCGAAGCGCCGGCCGGCCGTCGCGTGCAGCAGATCCGTGGCGATGTCACGGTCACCGCGGACCACGACCGCATCCGCCCCGAGCGCGGCCACCCGGTCGGCCTTGGCGGCCGAGCCCGCCGTGGCGATCACCGTCGCCCCGGCCAGCTTCGCGCACTGGACCAGGGCACCGGCCACCCCGCCGGAGGCCGAGGGGACCATGACCAGGTCGTCCGGCCGCACCAGCGCCAGCCGGTTCACCATGTGCCATGCGGTGCTGACGACACACTGCCCCGCCGCCATCACGAGCGGATCGTCGCCGGCGTCGAGCGGCACGACGACCCTGGCCGGCACGCGGACGAGTTCCCCGTACCCGCCCCACCTGGTGGTGCCGAAGATCTCGAAGTCCTCGCACAGGTCCGGCCGCCACATGGCGCACTGCGGGCAGTGGCCGCAGTTGAACTGCTGGAGGGCCGTGACGAGGTCGCCGGTGCGGATGTGCCGCACCTGGCTGCCCGCCTCGACCACCGTTCCGGTGAACTCCGCGCCGAGGACCATGGGCAGCGTGAACGGCCACCGCGACGTCCCGGCGCGCGAATCTAAGTCCGAGTGGTTCACCCCGCAGGCCTGCACCCGGATCAGCACGTCCCCCAAGCCGACACCGGGATCGGGGATGTCCGCGTACTGCATCGCCTCGGCGGGCCCATATTCGTAGAACACCGCAGCTTTCACCGTCCGGTTACCTCCGAATCCGGGTGGTACCTCCCGCGGGCAGCCAACAGCCCCGCCGAAGGCACGAGACGAGATGGATGCCCAGGTAATCGGGTAGGGCGAACGCCGGATAAGGATGCGGCGATGCGGCGATGGCAGGCCGCGCTCGCCGCGGAAAAGGCTCGGTAATCGGACACCGACCAGCCCCAAACTCCAGGAAGCGGATGCATCAGGAGACTAGCGCCGACCCCGGCCGGAGATGGGTTGTTTCGGGCAAAAGCCCGCGCCACCGGGTGCCGTCCCGGTCGCTGGCCACGCTGTAGCCGCCTGGTTACGCTGGAAATGCGAGCAATCCACCGGGTTGCCAGCCTACACACGGACCCGTGGGGCACCATGAGGTCAGGCGCGGCGACGGACGGGCGCCGGCAGACTCCGCTGTGTGGCGGAAGGGAGCGGCACCATGGCAGGCGCCGGCACGACCGTGCGGCAACCCGGGGGAGCAGCGCCCGGGGCCGTCGCGCGGCCGCGGGCGTCCCGTGCGGCCCATCCGGTTCTCACGCTGATCGGCCGCCGGGCCGCCGTCGGGCTGGTCACCTTATTAGTTGTCTCGGTGCTCGTGTTCGCGGCCACCGAGGTGCTGCCCGGCAACGCGGCCAACGCGGTGCTCGGGCGCAACGCGGCGGCCAACCCCGTGGCGCTGCACCGCCTGGAGGCGGCGCTGCACCTCAACCG
>Ga0070734_10005204_pt1 | contig 11669 bp, 11 predicted proteins | sample Coa_R1_8_FD_66444 | JGI IMG/M metagenome (GOLD analysis project Ga0070734, IMG submission 66444) | Surface soil microbial communities from Centralia Pennsylvania, which are recovering from an underground coalmine fire - Coalmine... | ecosystem: Environmental > Terrestrial > Soil > Unclassified ...
AAGATATGACAGGTGTCGAGGCAGACCGCCAGGCGCTTGGGCCTGCCCGCCGCGTCGAGAATGCCGGCTAGCTGCTCGAACTTCCAGTTGAGGGCGCTCCCCTGACCGGCGGTGGTTTCCATCAGCAGCGTCACCGTCTCCGGAGAGTCGGCAAGAACCTGTTTAGCTCCCTCCACCACGCGGCCGATTCCCACCTCTTCTCCCTCGCCCATGTGCGCGCCCATGTGCGAAACGACGAACGGGATCCCGAACTGCCCGCACCGGACCATCTCCCCCGTGAGCGCCTCGATGCTCTTCTCCCGGGCTTCGGGCAGAGGCGCCGCGAGGTTGATCAGGTAGCTGTCGTGGCTCACGAGCGCCGGATTCCCGCTCTCTTCGACCGCCTTCTTGAACTCGGCGATTTTCTCCGCGTCAATCTTGGGCGACGCCCAAATCCGTGGGCTCTTCGTAAACACCTGGACCGCGGTGCACCCGATCTCCTTGCCGTCCCGCACCGCCTGGGCGATGCCCCCGCCACCCGTCGGCATATGGGCTCCGATCAGCGTCGCGGGCATGCGTCAGTTTGACCGATCACCCCGGTTCCTTAACCGTCCCAACGGGTAGAACCTTCTGCGGCATGGGTCGCTATTTGCCCGCATTCAAAGCCTACGACGTGCGCGGTATCGTGCCGACCGAAATCAACCCCGACTTGGCGTACCGGGTGGGGCGGGCCATGGCCGACCAGCTCACCGATGCCAAGACGATCTGCATCGGCTATGACATCCGCCTCAGCGGCCCGGATTTGTATAAAGCGCTGGCTCAGGGCCTGAACGAAGCCGGCCTAGACGTGGTGCATCTCGGAATGGTCGGCACCGAGATGGTCTACTTCGCCACCGCGTTTTACGGCTACGACGGCGGCGTGATGATCACTGCCAGCCACAACCCGCCCGAGTACAACGGCCTGAAGTGCGTTCGCGCCGAGAGCCGCCCGATCTCCTCCGACACCGGACTGAACGACATCGAACGCCGTGCGTACGAGCAAAAGTGGGAGCGCTCCGGAGCCGGCCAGATCATCGAGCAAGACTGCTACCACGACTTTATCGAGCACCTCCTCAGGATCGTCAAGCCGGATGAGTTGAAACCATTAAGCGTTTTGCTCGACGCCGGCAACGGCGCGGCGGGACTGGCCTTGGACGACCTGCTGCCCCACTTTCCGCTGAAGGCGACCGCACGGCTGTTCGAGCCGGACGGCAACTTCCCCAACGGCGTCCCCAATCCGATCCTCGAGACCGCTCGCGCCGGCACAGAAGCCGAGCTTCGCAAAGGGGGCTACGATTTCGGCGTCGCCTGGGACGGCGACTACGACCGCTGCTTCTTCTTCGACGAGCTTGGCAACTTCATCGAGGGCTACTACATCGTGGGGCTGCTCGCGCAGGCGATCCTTACCGCCGAGCCCGGCCACACGATCATCTACGACCCGCGCCTAACCTGGAACACCCTCGACATCGTAGAGCGCCTGGGCGGGCGGGCCGTGATCTGCAAGAGCGGCCACGCGTTCATCAAAGAGAAGATGCGGGCCGAGGACGCCACTTACGGAGGCGAAATGAGCGCCCACCACTATTTCAAGCAGCACTGGTACTGCGACAGCGGGATGATCCCCTTCCTGCTCGTCAGCCGCCTCGTCAGCCAGGCCGGCCGCTCCCTGGGCGATCTCGTCAAGGAGATGATCGCCAAATACCCGTGCTCCGGCGAGATCAATTCGAGCGTTTCGGATGTTCCTGCGGTTCTGGCCAAGGTCGAGGCGCTCTACGCCAACCTGCCCGGGGCACACGTGAACAAGCTCGACGGGCTGAGCATCGACTTCCCGACCTGGCGCTTCAACCTCCGCGGAAGCAATACCGAGCCGGTGATCCGCCTCAACGTCGAAACTCGCGGCGACCATTCCCTGATGGAAGCCAAGCGCGATGAGCTTCTTGGCCATATTCGAGCGTAGAGGCATGTGTTACGCTCTCGTTGCCCTCCTCACCACGATCATGGGATCCGACCAGCCGATCATCGCCCCCGGGGCCACCCTCCACAAGATTAGCGGTGGCTTTAGGTTCACCGAAGGCCCCGCCACCGACCGGGACGGAAACGTCTACTTCACCGACCAACCGAACGATCGCATCGTGAGGTGGAGTGTCGATGGGACTGTCGAGGACTGGATGAAGCCTTGCGGCCGCTCCAACGGCATGTGCTTCGACAAAGCGGGCAACTTGATTGCATGCGCGGACGAGCATAACCAGCTTTGGTCGATCACGCCCGATAAGCAGGTCACCGTGCTGATCAAGGATGCAGGAGGCAAGCTTCTGGACGGACCCAACGACGTGTGGATTCGGCCCGACGGCGGCATGTACCTGACCGATCCGCTCTACGCCCGCGACTACTGGACCCGCGATCCGGCCGTTCAGCAGACCGGCGAGCACGTCTGGTTCCTCTCCGCCGACCACAAAACCTTTCGCCCGGTCGTCACGGACTTCAATAAGCCCAACGGCATCATCGGAACCCCCGACGGCCACACGCTTTACATCGCCGACATCGGGGCCAACAAGACCTGGCGCTACCGGATCGAGGCTGACGGATCTCTGACCGACAAGACCCTCTTCTGCGAGCTCGGCTCCGACGGCATGACGATCGACAACCGCGGCAACGTCTATTTGACCGGCCATGGCGTGACCGTCTTCAACTCGGAGGGCAAGCAGATCGAGCACATCGACGTGCCCGAAAACTGGACGGGCAATATCACCTTCGCCGGCAAGGACCGAACCCTCCTCTTCATGACCGCGAGCACGTCGATCTACTCGATGCAGATGCTGGTGCATGGGGTCGGACCTCGGGCCGGCTGGTACCGCGGGTGACACCGGCTCGGTCCCGCCGTGAGTTCCTGGGCCAGGGGGCGCTGGCGGTCGGGGCCCTGAGCTTCGGCGGCTGGGGCGCGCTCGCCGACTACGATCTCGTCATCCTGAATGGCCGGGTTATCGACCCGGAGACCAAGCTCGACGCGATTCGCCACCTGGGTGTTCGCGGGGGCCGCATCGCCACGGTCTCGCGGCGCGAACTCCGGGGCAAGCGGACCGTCGACGCGAAAGGTTTCGTCGTTGCCCCGGGTTTCATCGATCCCATCTCGCATGGCCAGGATCTGGAGAACGACCGCGTCCAGCTACTGGACGGGGTGACGACCAAGCTCCAGATGGAGGCCGGCGTCCGGGACCTTGACGCCTGGCACGCCGCCCAACTTGGCAAGCGGATGACCAACTACGGTGCCGGCACCAGCCACACCATCGCCCGATCCGTGGTGCTTGGCGAGGGAAGGCCCTCCGAGGAAGGCGTGGCCACGGACGCCCAGGTCGCCGCTATGCGCGAGTTCGTCGACCATGGGTTGAAACGTGGCGGCCTCGGCGTTGGCTTCGGCCTCGAATACGAACCCGGATCGACCCGTTGGGAGGTCCTCGAGATGTTCCGGGTCGCGGGCACTTACGGCGCCTCCTGCCACGTTCACACCCGCTACGGCACCCTGATGGAGGAGCAGAGCAACCTCACCGCCGTCGCCGAGGTCCTAACCGCTTCCCTTATCTCCGGCGCGCCGATTCATATCGTCCACGTTCCGAGCATGGCGTTGGGGATGACCCCGCGAGTCCTCCAAGTCATCCGCGAGGCGCAGCTTAGGGGCTTCGACGTCTCCTGCGATTGCTACCCTTACCCGGCGTTCGGAACGGGCCTCGATAGCGAAGTATTCGCCGAAGGCTGGCAGCAGCGCTTCGGCATCGATTTCAAGGATCTCGAATGGGCGAAGACCCACGAACGGCTGACGCCGGAGACCTTCGCCAAGTACCGAAAGGAGAAAGGGATGGTGATCGCCTACGCGATCCCCGAGCCGGCGGTTCGCGCCGCTCTCTCGAGCCCGGCGACGATGATCGGCACCGACGGCGGCCTGAGCAACGGCGTCGGCCACCCCCGGTCGGCCGGAACCTATTCTCGCATCCTCGGCCACTACGTGCGCGAGGAAAAGCTGCTCGATCTGCCGACCGCGATCGAGAAGATGACCCTCAAGCCGGCGAAGCGATTCGAGCACAGGTGCGCGGACTTCAAGCGCAAGGGGCGAATTCAAGTGGGCGCCGACGCCGATATCGTCGTGTTCGATCCGGAAACGGTGATCGACAAAGCAACCTTCGACCAACCGGCCCTGCCCTCGGCGGGCTTCCACCACGTCTTCGTGAATGGCGAACCCGCGGTGGCCGACGGTCGGCTCGTCGAGGAATCGAGGATGGGGCGCCCGATGAGAGCGCCGCTCACGTAATCACAAGCCACAAGCCGCCATCCTCCATCCTCCATCAGAGGTACCTTCTAAGGCTCAATGGCAGCTAAGACCAGGGTCGCGGTCGTTGGCGCGAGCGGGTATGCCGGCGCGGAAGTCGTCCGGTTGCTCGCGTCCCATCCCAGCGCGGAGGTCGTATGCGTCACCTCCAGCCGTACCCCTGGCCGTCGCCTTCAGGAGGCCTGCCCCTGGCTTAACACCGATCTTGTCCTCGAGCCGTTCGACTGCGCGATCGACTGCGAAGTCTTCTTCCTGTGCCAGGAAGCCGGCTTTGCCGGCGAGATGGCGCCGATTCTGAGCAGCCGGGCAAAAGTGATCGATCACTCCGCCGACTTCAGGCTCATGGACTCCGACGTCTACGAGCGAATCTACAAGCAGCCGTGGCGCGGCGGCGCCGTCCATCCGCGGGCGCCCTACGGGCTCCCGGAGCTCGTCGACCGAAAGGCGATTGCCGCCGCAACCGTCGTCGCCGTTCCCGGTTGCTATCCAACCGCCGCGCTCCTCGGCCTGATGCCGCTCATTCGGGCAGACCTCGTTTCGGGCACCCCGGTCATCGATGGCAAGTCCGGCGTCAGCGGCGCCGGACGTTCCAAAACCGACACGGATTACACCTTTAGCGAGCTGGACGGCAGCCTGAAACCCTACGCCGCCGTCGGCCACCGGCACACGCCCGAGATCGAGGATATGATCGGCCGGCGCGTTCGTTTCACACCCCACCTCCTACCCATCGCCCGCGGGATGGAGATCACGTCCTATGTGCCCGTCGACAACGTGAACTCCCGCGAGCAACTGCACCAACTCTTTGTGGCCGCGTACAAGGACGAGCCGTTCGTCCACGTTCAAACCCAACCGCCCGCGACCAAACAGGTCTTGGGTTCGAACTCGTGCGTCATCTCGGTAGATTACGATGAGCGAACTCAGATGGCGGTGGTCATGAGCGTGATCGACAACCTCGGCAAAGGCGCCGCCGGGCAGGGCATCCAGAATCTGAACATCATGCTCGGCCTCCCTGAGACGACCGGGCTTCCGGTTCACGGGGTTTGGCCGTGATCCCCTCCGGCTTCCAGTTCGCGGGAGTCCGCTGCGGGCTCAAGAACAAGCGCAACGACATCGGCCTGCTGGTCAGCGACCGGCCGGCGCGGGCGGCCGGGGTGCTCACCACCAACCAGGTTCGGGCCGCGTGCGTGGAACACACCCGCGGTGTTCTCGCCAACCACACGCTGCAGGCGGTGGTCGTCAACAGCGGCAACGCCAACTGCTGCACCGGCGAACAGGGCGCGCGAGACACCGCTCGAATGGCGGAGCTGGCCGCCAGCGCACTTGGCATGGAGGCGGTCAATGTCGCCGTCGCGTCTACCGGCGTCATCGGCCAGCTCCTCAATATGTTCAAGGTTGAGCAAGGAATCTCTGATGCATCGCAGAAACTAGGCGTCGATCCTCGCCCGTTCATGGACGCGATCCTCACCACCGATCTGGTCGAGAAGAAGGCCGAAGCCCAGATGGCGTCGGGCCCGATCGTCTTCGGCGTAGCGAAGGGCTCCGGGATGATGCAGCCGAATATGGCCACGATGCTGGCCTTCGTGGCCACCGACGCCGATGCCTCCCACCTCGACCTTGACGCGATCGTGAAGCGTGTCGCCGACCAAAGCTTCAACTGCATGACCGTCGACGGCGACACGTCCACCAACGACATGTTCCTCGTTCTGGCCAACGGCGCTTCTGGCGTCCAACCCTCGGAACTAGAGTTCGAGACAGCCCTTGGGGAGGTCGCGATTTCGCTCGCGAAGCAGATCGCCCGCGATGGAGAGGGCGCCACCAAGCTCATCGAGGTCGTCGTGAAGGGCTCGGAGGATCCGAAATCCATTGCCCGGACCATCGCCAACTCACCCCTGGTGAAGACGGCGATGTTCGGCTGCGACCCCAACTGGGGCCGCGTGCTGATGGCCGCCGGACGTGCGGGCGTTCCGTTCGATCCGGGCAAGGCCCTCCTCACCCTAACCGCCGCCGACGAGGATCATGTCCTCTTCGCCAACGGCGCCCCAGCGCCGTTCGATCCCAAGCGCGTCTCGAGCGCCCTCAAGGGCGACTACGTGCGGATCGAGCTCGATCTCGGAGCGGGTGAGGAGGCGACGATCTACACGTGCGACTTCGGTTACGGCTACGTGCGGATCAACGCCGAGTACCACACCTAGTTTCCACGAACTCCACCAACCGCCCCACGTAAGCCTTGGGATCGTGCTCGTAGCAGTTGGCGTGGACAGCACCCGGTATGAGCCAATACTCCCCGCCGGTGACGCCCGCCAGTTCTTCGCCTTGCTTGGGCAGCACCAGCCTGTCGTCGCCGGCCTGGATGATCAGGGCGGGCCTTCCCTGCCAGAGCATCGCCGGGCGAGCGGGCACCACGTCGACGACTCGCCTCCCGCTCCGCCACTGGGCGAACCAAACCACTGGCCGGAAGATCACGCTTCCACCTGGCAACGACCGGTTGAAGAACTGCTCCACGGTTGGCGCCAACTCCGCATAGGCAGACTCGGTGACAATCCCGTCCACCGGCGGGTCCGACACGACCGACAGCCAACTTGCCGCACCCCCCATTGAAACACCGTAGAGGATCACCTTCGGATGGTCGGGCCGCTTCGAGCGCACCCACCGAACCGTATCCAGCAGAGTTCGAGATTCGGTGACCCCAAACCCAATTCGAGGCTCTGGAGAGGCATCCTGCCCCGGCATGCACGGCACGACCGTCGCGTACCCGTGGGCGATCAAGTCGCGCGCAAGGTCGCTAAAGCTGCTTCGCACGCCGCCGTTGCCGTACGCCATTACAAACACGACCGGCGCCGAATCGATATTCTTGCTCACCCAAGTCGGGTTCGGCCCTCCCTTCGTCTCGATCATCGCGTCGTTGTCGAAATCGGGCAACGGGCCGGCCGCCTCCCGTGGCGGGGAGAGGTACTGCCCGGACAGGTACCAGCAAACGGCGATGTAGGCCAGAAAGAGCCCTACAACGAAGTAGACCAATCGCCTAAAGCGTCGCTTCCGCCGCATCGACCGCATTGCTGAGCAGCATCGCCACCGTCATCGGTCCCACGCCTCCGGGAACCGGCGTAATCCAGGAGGCAACCCGAGCAAGCTGCGCGAACTCGACGTCGCCGACGTCGCCCTGGCGCCCCTCGACCCGGTTGTAGCCGGCATCGATAACGACCGCGCCGGGTTTTATCCAGTCCCCTTTCACCATCTCCGGGCGGCCGACGGCGGCAACCAAGACGTCCGCCTCCCGGCACAACTCAGGCAGGTCCTGGGTCTTCGAGTGGGCGATGGTGACCGTGGCGTTCGCCCGCAACAGCATCAGCGCCATCGGCTTGCCGAGGATGATGCTCCGCCCGATGACAACCGCCCGCTTGCCGCTCAGCTCGACGCCGTAATGCGACAGCAGCGTCATGATCCCAAGCGGCGTCGCACATCGAAAGCCGGGCAGGTCCGAGACGAGCATGCCCAACGACTGCGGGGTGAGGCCGTCGACGTCCTTTTTTGCTCCGAGCTCCACCAGCGCCGCCGGTTCATCCAGGTGCTTGGGCAGCGGGTGCTGGATCAGAACGCCATGCACCGCTGGGTTCGCGTTGAGCTCCCGAATCTTGGCGATCAACGCCTCTTGCGTCGTCGAAGCGTCGACCTCGTAGCTCTCGCCGGCGATACCCGCCTTTTCGGCCCATCGGCGCTTCATCGTCACGTAAGCTACGCTCGAGGGGTCCTGGCTGGCCACGACGACATCCAGGCGAGGCACGACGCCTCGAGCTCGCAACGCACTGACCCGCTCGGCCAATGTAGCCCGCGTCGCTTGCGAAAGCGCTTTACCGTCCAGAATCTCCGCGCTCAACTGTTCTTCTCGGATCGCAACGTCCATCCACCCACCTTCAACAGCTTTCTCGCCTCCGCTTCGTCAACCTCAACCACCTCGACCTCCGGCGGCGCCTCCGGCTCGGGCGCATCCTCCGCCAACTCCTTGGCCTCCGCCGAGCTCCAGGATGCCTTCGGCGAGTCCAGAAGCAGCTTGCCCAACACCCCGTTCACAAACTTGCCGCTCTCGGCGGTCGAATACTTCTTGGCGATCTCGACGGCTTCGTTCAAGGTGACCGCAGGCGGCACTTCCGGCAGATGGAACAGCTCGTACGCGGCGATGCGCATCACATTCCGGTCGATGGCGGCGACTCGCTCGAGGGAGTAGTCGGTGATCAGAGCCGCCAGGCGGTCGTCCAGATCGCGCTGCTCGCTGCGCACGCCGCGCACAAGTGTCGTCGCGAACTCCGCCAGCTCCTCGGGCAGAACGGTCTCATCGAGCGTCTCCGCCAGAGCCTCGTCGGCGGTGATGTCCGAGAGTTCGACCTGGTAGAGAACGCTGAGTGCCGCTTCGCGCGCCTTCCTCCGGGAACGCGCGGACATCCCGGCTACTCCGAGCCCTCGGCCAGGAAGTTAGGCACGAAAGCCGTCGTGAAGTTGCCGGCCTGATAGCTGGGGTGGGCCACGAGCCGTTCCATGAACGGAAGGTTGGTTTGGATTCCCCCGATCCTGAAATCGTGCAGGGCGGCTTGCAGCCGGCTAACGGCTTCCTTGCGGTCGGCGCCGGTCACGATCAGCTTCGCTAGAAGCGGATCGTAAAACGGGCTCACCGCGTAGCCGGCGTAGCAGTGTGTCTCCATTCGAACGCCGCGACCTCCCGGCGCCCGCCACTCGGTGATACAGCCGGTGCTGGGGGCAAAGTCGTTATCCGGATCCTGGGCTGTGATTCGCGCCTCGATCGCGTGCCCGGAAAGTTCGATGCCCTTCTGGCGTAGCTGCAGGCGCTGGCCGCTGGCGATCTTGAGCATGAGGTGGACCAGGTCCAGGCCGGTGACCTCTTCGGTGACCGGGTGTTCGACCTGGAGCCGCGTATTCATCTCCAGGAAGTAGAACGAGCCCTTCGCATCGACCAGAAACTCCACCGTGCCCGCGTTGGTGTAGCCCACCGCCTGGGCAACCTTCACTGCCGCGCGCCCCATCGCTTCGCGGGTCTTGGCAGGGAGCCTTGCATCCGGGGCTTCCTCGATCATCTTCTGATGGCGCGGGTTTTGCACGGAGCACTCGCGCTCGCCGAGGTGGACCATGTTCCCGTGCTCGTCTCCGAGGACTTGAATCTCGACGTGCCGGGGCTCGAGCACGCACTTCTCGACCAGCATCTCGCCCGAGCCGAAGCTGGCCTGGGCCTCTGCCGATGCCATCTTCCACATCTTGGAGAGCTCGTCGGGCGAGTCGACGCGCCGGATTCCGCGGCCGCCGCCACCGGCGACCGCCTTTAACAAGATCGGGTAGCCGATTTCAGCGGCAACCGTAAGCGCCTCGGTATCGGATGCGACCGGGCCGTCGGATCCCGGAACCACCGGGCATCCAGAGGCGATCGCCGCCGCCTTCGCCTTGGCCTTGTCACCCATCGCCTCGATCGCCGCAACCGGCGGTCCGATGAACTTCACCCTAAGCGCGTCCAGGGCCGTCACGAAGTGCGCGCGTTCGCTGAAGTAGCCGTACCCGGGGTGCACGGCCTCCGCGCCCGAGATCTGGGTGGCCATCAGGACGTTCGCCAGGTTGAGGTAGCTGTCCGTGTTGCTCCCCGCGCCGACGCAGATGGCCTCATCCGCCAGCGCGACGTGGTTGCTTTCCCTGTCCGCCTCGCTGTAGATGGCCACGCTCTTCACGCCGAGCTCACGACAGCCGCGAATGATGCGGCAGGCGATCTCGCCCCGGTTCGCGATGAGGACCTTCTTGAACATCAATACTTGCCGTGCCCGGGGTGCGGGCACTTGACGGTTCCCGTCTGCGGATCGTAGATATACGCCTCATGGCCGATCGGGCAGTGGAGCAGTGAATCGGGGGCGTTGATCTCACTGAGCGAGGCCGGCGGCTTGTCGTCGGCATCCGCTTCGCGAACCTGAATCATCTGTCGAATCTGGCTCAGGTTTTCCCGGCACACGTCGTCTTGGGCTTCCGCCTTCACGAGGCCGGGAACCGTGGTGCCCTTGCCGTCAGCGCGCGGCGAACCGCCCTGCATCATGATGCTGCCGCAGCCGCCCTTCATGAAGACCACGAGGAGGATGAGAATGATCGCAACCGTGATCAGGGTGCCGATCATCGCCGAGCCGCGCTTCATTCCGGCTTCACCTTCAAGAGGGGCTGCCCGAACTCGACCGGAGCGCCGGAGGCGATGAGAACCTGCTCGACCACCCCTTCCGACTCCGCGAGCACCTCGTTCGGAATCCCGAGGGCAGTGACGATCCCGATCACGTCGCCGTTCGAGATCGAATCGCCCTTCTTCACCGGTTTTGGCGCCGGGCTGAAGTAGCCGACCAGGGGGCTTCTAATCTCGGTTATGCCCTCGGCGGCGGGCTCGGCCGCGTCGGCTGCGGCCGACTGCCTCGTTCGAGCGCCGCGCGCCAGTTCGGCGGAAAAGCGGATGTTCGGTCCTTCCAGCTCCACCGAGGCGAAGTCGGCTTCGCGGGCGACCGTTAGAGCGTGGCGCACCAGGGTGAGGTCATCCGCCATCGCGTGAGAGTGTACTACGCGGCCTACCAGCGGATAAGGTTGGCGCCCCAAACGAGTCCGGCGCCGAAGCCGACGGTCATCACCACCATTCCCTCCCGTAGACGGCCGCACTCGACGGCCTCGGCGAGGGCAATCGGCACCGAGCCGCCGCTCGTGTTTCCGTACTTCTCGACGTTGACGAACACCTTGCTTTCGGGCAGGTTCAGCCGCTTGGCGGCGGACTCGATAATGCGGAGGTTGGCCTGGTGGGGCACAAAGAGATCGACGTCGTCTGCGGTCATTCCGGCTTCGTCGAGGACTTTGCAGCACGCGTCCGGCATTGCGGTGACCGCGAACCGGTAAACCTCGGAACCGGCCATATAGATCTTCGTGCGGCGGTTCACCGCAATTTGGCTCCCGTGCGGAAATCTCGAGCCGCCGGTTTCTATGTCGATGAACCTGGCGCCGTTTCCGTCCGAAAGGAGGACCGTCTTCAAGACCCCGCGATCCGTGTTGCTCTTGCCCTCGACCAGCACCGCTCCGGCCCCGTCCCCGAACAGCACGCAGGTGCTCCGGTCGGTCCAGTCGACGTACTTCGTGAGGGTGTCTCCGCCCACGACGACCGCATTGCGAACCTGGCCCGACTCGATCATGCACGACGCGACCGTCAGCGCATAGATGAAACCGGCACACGCGGCGCCGATGTCGAGGGCGCCCGCATTGACCGCCCCGATCGCCCCCTGGACGATACAGCTCACCGACGGGAAGGGCATGTCGCCCGTCACCGTCG
>Ga0070734_10005205_pt1 | contig 11667 bp, 7 predicted proteins | sample Coa_R1_8_FD_66444 | JGI IMG/M metagenome (GOLD analysis project Ga0070734, IMG submission 66444) | Surface soil microbial communities from Centralia Pennsylvania, which are recovering from an underground coalmine fire - Coalmine... | ecosystem: Environmental > Terrestrial > Soil > Unclassified ...
GCTACGACGAAGCCGCCACCGCTTTGTTCGAGCGCCCGGACGCAGACCAGCATGTCCTCGGCATTGGTGCCGGCCACGATCAGGTTGTGCGAATCATGGGCCACGGAAGAACCGAGAGCCCCCGGTCGATGCAGTCCGAAGCCGCTGACCAAACCAAGGCCCATTTGGCCGGTTGCCCGATGCCGTTCCATGCTGGCGATGAGGGCAAGGTCACGCTCCGCATTGAATGCCCAGTAGCCATCCTCATGGGGGATTCGATGGAATTCCTGGCGGGTTTGAATCTGTCCAGGAATGATGCGGATGACTGGGCAGCAATCGCCGGTCAATTGGAGTCGAAACGCCGAGGCGTCAACTGGGGCACAGTGGACGGTATTTTCGGGGACGAGCGTCGCTGGTTGCGGCAACTCCACCAGGTCCGCATCGCAGGCCGCCACCCGCCCTCCCTTCACCACCCGTTGCGGCCGGAAGTTCGTCAAGTCCTCGACCACGACCAGGTCGGCCCGATAACCCGGTGCCACGGCTCCGCGGTCCAGAAGTCCATAATGCCGTGCCGGGACGAAGCTTGCATGGCGCACCGCCGCGGCCGCGGGCACACCCCCGGCCACCACGCGCCGGAGCAAGCCATCTAAGTGCCCGCGTTGTCGGAGATCGTCGGGAAAAATATCATCCGTCACCAAACACCACGAATCGCCGAGCTCGCCAGCGGCCAGCAAAGGCAACAAGGCATCGAGATTGCAAGCGCTCGAGCCTTCGCGCACCTGCACCAGCATTCCCAGCGCAGCCTTGGCGCGGGCTTCCTCCGGCGTCGCCGACTCATGGTCCGAGCGAATCCCCGTGGCCACGTACGCCTGGAGGCCCTGTCCGACCATTCCCGGGGCATGGCCATCCGCAGGAAGTCCGCGTGCCAGCGTGGCTTCGATCTTGTGGAGCACATCGTCCGCGCCACCCAGGACGGCGGGGATATCCATGACTTCCGCCAGTCCCAGGACCCGCGGCCGCTCCAATAGCTGGCGGACTTCGTTTGGCCCCAGCATGGCTCCGGCATGTTCCCAGTGGGTGGCCGGCACACAGGAAGAGGCCATGAAGAAAAGGTCCAGGGGCAACCCTGCGCTGGCCGACAGCAGCATGTCGATGCCACGAATCCCAAGGACGTTGCCGATTTCGTGGGAATCCGACAGGATGGCCGTCGTGCCGTGCGGCACAATCAATCGCGCCAGCTCCGCAGGCGTCAACAGCGTGCTTTCCAGATGCATGTGGGAATCGATCAATCCCGGCAGCACGGTTCGGCCGGAGATCTCGATGGTCTGCTTGGCCGACCATTCGTAGGGCCCCACACCGGCGATCCAGCCGTCGACGATCAGGACGTTCCCCAGTTCGACTCGTTGGGTGAACACGTTGACGACTCGGCCGCCCGTCAGCAACAGGTCGCCCGGTTCCTTGCCCAAGGCCGCCCGGATGCGGCGCTGCAAGCGGGACAGATTCCCCTCCGCCGGCGAACAGCCGGGAGGTGTGCCATGCTGTGGACCAGAGCTCATGAGATCGTGCTAGTGAACCGGATCGGTGTTAATACGGTTTCGCCATCCCCGCCGCCTGCCACTGGCTAAAAAGCGCCGCGCACTCTGTGGCTAATAGGCCGCTCTCGACACGGAGCGGGCTCTTTCCCATGGCGGCGAGCTTTTTGGCATCCACATGCAATTCGCAAAAACCGGCCGCCGCGGCGTCGGCGATGCTGGCTCCGTACACCACGCGCTCGATCTTCGCCCAATGAATGGCCGACAGACACATGGGGCATGGCTCGGTGGTGGAAACCATCGTGCAGCCATGCAAGAAAATGGTCTTCAGTTTCAGGGCGGCCTGACGGATACAGTTGACTTCCGCGTGGGCGGTTGGGTCGGAGTCACGCCACACAGTGTTATGCGTGGCAGCCACGACGTTGGCATCCTTAACGATCACGGCTCCGAAGGGAGACTGCCCGCCACGAATGCCCTCTTGTGCTTTTTGGATCGCCAGGCGCATCGATTCGATATCCGTCATGAACGGTTTTCCTGAAAGTTGCGGTGACGTTCTCAAACGGGCAAGCTCTGCTCCGATCGCCGCGGCGGCCGCACCGCATGTTCGCTGAGCCGGCGGAGAACTTCCTCATTGGTCGCGGGCAAGTTCAGTCTAGGAATTTGCCCAGCCGAGACAAAGGACAGCGCGTGCTTGATCGCCATCCACACCGAAATTCCCAGCATCAACGGTGGCTCGCCGACAGCCTTGCTGCTGTACACGTTCCACCGATGCTCCCGATTGTCAAGAAACGCTACATTGAAAATCGGCGGCAGGTCCGTGACGTTCGGAACCTTGTAGGTTGTCGGTGAATGCGACAGCAGCTCCCCGTTGGCCGCGTAGCGCAGCTCCTCCGTCGTCACCCAGCCCATCCCTTGGACAAACCCACCAATTACCTGCCCGCGGTCAATGCCCGGGTTGATCGATTGGCCGATGTCAAGCAGTACATCCACTCGCGTAACCCGGACCTCTCCGGTGAACCGGTCGATCAACACCTCGGCGACGGCGCAGCCGTTGGTGTAGTACAGGAAGGGATTTCCCTGGCCCGTTTCCCGATTGAAATCGACTCCCGGCGTGGCGTAAAAACCACGTTCCCCTAAACTGACTCGCTGTTCGTACGCCAACCCAACCAACTCGCGAAAAGCGAGCACGGCGGCAGGGCAGCGGCTATCGAAGACTTTGCCGTCCGCGAAGCCGATGTGCAGCGGCGAGGCTACCAGCCCTTTCGCAGAAGAAGCAAAATAGTGGGCAGCTACATCGGCGAGCCGCTGACGTAAGGCTTCGCAAGCCCGCACCGCCGCCGTGCCGTTCAGGTCGGTGCTGGCGGAGGCGGCGGTGGGGGAGGTATTGTTATTCTTTTCCGTCGACGTGGGCATGATCAGCACCGCCTCGGCGGGCAGGGAAAACTGATCGGCAACCAGCTGCCGAATCTTGGTGGAGAGTCCCTGGCCCATTTCGGTGCCGCCCGTCGAGACCTGGATCGTGCCGTCGAGATAAATGTTGACGAGGGCATTCGCCTGATTGAGGGTGCGGCGTGTGAAGGAGATGCCAAACTTGACCGGCATCAGGGAGATGCCCTTGAACCAGGCCTGCGATCCTGCGTTGAACGCTCGCACCGCGGCGAGACGCTCCGCGTAGTGGGATGTTCCCGCTAACTGGGCAAAGAGCGCCGGGAGGGTGTTGTTGGAAACGAGTTGGCCATATGGCGTGACATTGCGTTCGTGGATGCCATAGCAATTGCGCCGGCGAATTTCGTAGGCGTCGACGCCGAGGTAGACCGCGATCTCTTCGATGATGTTTTCGATGGTGGCCACGGCCTGGGGACCGCCAAAACCGCGAAAGGCGGTATTCGAGGGCTGGTTGGTCCGGCACACGGTACCGGTCACTTCGATGTTGGGAATGAAATAGGCGTTGTCGGCGTGGAGCAACGTCCGCTCCATCACGGCCAGCGACAAATCGGTGGAAAACCCGCCATCGGAAAAGAACTCGGTCTTGAGGCCCGTAATCTCCCCATCGGCCGTAAAGCTGACTCGGTAGTGGGCCAGGTAAGGATGACGCTTGCCGGTCACCTGCATGTCCTGGTCGGTAGAGAAAACCATCCGCGCGGGCCGCTTCGTCTTGAACGCTACCAGGGCCGCCAACAGGGCCGGTTGGGCAGCCTGCGTTTCTTTGCCGCCAAAGCCGCCGCCCATCCGCCGGCATACGCAGACCACCTGGTTTTGCTGCAATCCAAGGCAGTGGGCCACGACAATTTGGATCTCGGTCGGATTTTGCGTCGAGGATTGGATGGTAAGCTGGCCACCTTCACCGGGAATGGCCAAGGCCGCTTGCGCTTCGAGATAAAAATGTTCCTGCCCGCCGCTCTGGAATGTCCCTTCCAGGAAATGTTCGGCGGTCGCAAATGCGGCGGCAACGTCTCCCCGCTGGATCCGCCGCGTGGGACCAATGAACTGCTGTTGCGCGATTGCATCCTCGATCGTAAGCACCGCGGGTAGCGGATCCAGCGCAAGGCGAACCGCAGCCTTGGCGGCCTGCAAGGCCTGCTTGCTCGTGCCGGCCAGGACGACAATCGGTTGGCCGATGTAATGGCACACCGCCTGGGCCAACAATTCTTCGTCGTGGAAAACCGGGCCAAAAGTATTTTGCCCCGGCACATCGGCAAACGTATACGCCGCAATGATTCCAGCTTGCCGAACCGCAGCGCTGACATCGATCGATCGGATACGGGCGTGGGCCAGGGGACTGCCGACGAAATCGACAAGCAGTTCATTGCGCAGCGGCGGCAGATCATCCAAATAGACAGCCTCGCCGGTGACATGTTGCCGCGCCGAATCGTGGGGGATGGATTTACCCAGATTGGTCATGGATTGTTTACCCAGTGGCGATTTCCTTGAACCGACGCCGCCCTCAGTGCACCCTTTCGACTTCCTCAAATTCCGCCCCGGCGCAATCGTAGTAGAATTTCTGCAGGATATTCTCGGCCAGCTGAAGCCGGAAATCCCGCGAACCGCGCACATCGGAGATCGGCTCGATCTCGGAGCGGGCCATCTGCCCGGCCTGCTGGAAGGTCTCTTCGCAAAAATGCTGTCCTTGCAAGAAGGCCTCGGTCTCCCGCAAACGAACCACGGTGGGTGCCACGCCGGAGTAGGCAATCCAGGCCCGAGTAATGATTGGAGCCGCTTTTTGGATCCGGATGCCGGCACCGAACGTAGCTATGTCGAGGTCGTTGCGTCGGGATACCTTGTAAAGTTTCAATTCCTCATCTCGAACCGGCAACGGAATGGTGACGCCGGCAATCAGCTCATCGGCAGCCAAGACAGTCGTTTTGTAGCCGGTGTAGAAATCATTGATCCGGACGCGCCGACTGCTCCCCTGGCGAACCACTTCCAACTCGGCGTCGGAGATGAAGAGGAATGGGAGGGAGTCGGCAATCGGCGAACCATGAGCAATATTGGCTACCAGCGTTGCGACATTCCGAATTTGCGGTGACCCAAACCGGATGATGATCCGATAGAACTCCGGCACCGCTGTTTTCATGAACGCCTCGATCATGGTCCAGGTCACGTTCGCTCCAATGCTCACTGTTCCGTCCGTGCAAGTGATTCGGGACAGATCCGGGATGGATGTGAGGCTGAGCAGGATCGGCGGCGCCATACCCTTTTTATTGTGCAACACGCCCAACTCGGTCCCACCGGAAACGACGCGTGCCTCTGGATGGCGTGTCTTGAAGTCCAGGGCTTCGTCCAACTGGCGCGGACTAAAAAACGATCGCGTTTCCGCGCCGCTCGCTTGAATCAGGACAGGATCCGGCGCATGTTGGCGGAGGTCTTCCATCATGGTCCCAGACGAGTACTCCTCCTTCATCGGAATGATCGTTGCCGGTTCGAGCTGAAGGCCGGCTTCAAGGATTGGCAGATAGCCGGTGCAGCGGCACAGGTTGCCGGTCAGTGCCAACCGCAGCCTGTCGGGATCGGCGGCGCGCTGTTCCTCAAAGCTCCCAGCAAGGGCCATCACAAAACCGGGCGTGCAATAGCCGCATTGAGATCCGTGGTGCGCAACGAGAGCTTCCTGGACCGGATGGAGCATCCCATCTCGCGGAAGTCCTTCGATACTCACCACATGCTTGCAGTCGAGCTGATAGAGAAACTGAATGCAGGAATCGACCGTTTCATAGCGGAGGCCGCTGCCGTGGAGCCGGCCAACCAGAACCGTGCACGCTCCACAATCCCCTTCGGCGCACACCACCTTGGTTCCAATCAGTCCAAGCTCTGCGCGAAGAAAATCCGCCAGGCAGGAATAGGCCATCGCGCCACGGATCTCGTAGCGCTTGCCGTTGACATAGATCAACACATAATCCCGCATCGGTCCGCACCGTCCAGTGATGGGTTCAATGCCCCAGCAAATATCAATAACATCGCATGTTACATCTGGCTCTCCCGCGGTTCAAGCGAAGCCCCGGGCAGGTAGAAGTCTATTCCACCCGACGCTGCGGATTGGCTTGACCTCGCCTTGAACGTGGAATCGGTCCCCGGTTTAATCACGACAGCCCGTGGCGAACTTGTTTCGGCGTTTTTGCATGGCCAGCATGCCGGCACTGCACCTTACGGATGATGTAAACTGGACTGCCTTGGCGGACGAGGTGTTGGTCCACTGCAACCAGATCGCCGCGTACACGGAGGAAGAAGGCATCATCACGCGCACCTTTCTGTGTGCACCGATGAAGCCCTTGCACGAACTGGTGTCCGGCTGGATGCAAGCGGCACACATGACTGTCCGCCGGGATGCGATCGGCAACCTAATCGGCCACTATCCCGCGGAGGGTGATGGAGCGCCCGTATTCTTGATCGGTTCCCATCTGGACACCGTCCCAAACGCCGGCAAGTTCGACGGCGTGCTGGGCGTCCTTCTCGGCATCGCCGCCGTGCAGGCCCTGGGTGGTCGGCGGCTGCCGTTCGCTGTTGAGGTGCTCGGATTTTCGGAGGAGGAAGGGATCCGCTATCGCGTTCCGTACCTGGGCAGTCTCGCGACGGCCGGCCGGTTCGATCTTATGCTGCTGGAGCGAATCGATGCCCACGCCGTAACCCTCGCGGAGGCAATCCGCGCTTTTGGTCTCGATCCCGCGCAAATTCCCATGGCCGCTTATCCGCGGCAACGCATCCTGGGATATCTCGAAGCGCACGTCGAACAGGGACCTGTCCTGGAGAAGCTAAACCTGCCGGTGGGAATCGTCGCTGCAATCGTCGGCCACAGCCGGCTGTGGGCCAGTTTTCAGGGCAATGCCGGACACGCGGGCACCTTGCCCATGGAAGATCGGCACGATGCCCTGGCCGCGGCGGCGGAGTTCGTGCTCGAAGTGGAGCGGCTTGCTCGTTCCGTCGACGGTTTGCGCGCAACCGTGGGTGCTCTGACCGTGAAGCCAGGCGCGGTAAATGTCGTGCCCGGTTTGGCAACGTTTAGTTTGGATGTTCGCCATGCCGACGATGCCGTACGACAACGAGCGGTGGCCCAATTGCTCGACCAGGCGGAAGACCTTGCCCGCAAACGCGGGGTCCGCTTTCACATGGAACACATTGAGCAGCAGCCCGCCGTAAAAGCGGATCCGCGGCTGACCAAAATGTTGGTCGCGGCCGTGGAGACAATGGGATTCCCGGCCATGCACATGGTCAGCGGCGCCGGGCACGATGCGGCCGTGATGGCCAGCCTGACGCCGATGACGATGCTCTTCCTGCGCAGTCCTGGCGGCGTGAGCCATCACCCGGACGAAGCCGTTGTGCCGGGAGACGTTCAAGTTGCCCTGGAAGTCATGGTAAACTTCCTGTTTTGCTTGGCCGGAGGATTGCCATGACGCCATTTGGTGTCAGCCGGAGCTACGTATGCCGTAACCACGCGCTCATCGCTCCCGAAAGTTTTGTCCCCACGACGCTGCCGGGCTGGCAGAAAGCGCAGGGGATCCATCTCATCGGGCCTTGTCTAGGAGCGCGGTTTAGCCAGTACCTCGCCGTTCTGGAACCAGGCGGGACCGCTGCACCGCCTCTGGCCGGCGTGGAGCGGTTCCTCTACGTCCTGGAAGGCGACGTGACTCTCGAGCTGCGCGGAGGGGAAACACATCGACTAGGCCTCGGCGGCTATGCGTTTCTGCCGCCAGAGGTCCCGAGCCAGCTGTGGGCCAAGAATGCATGCCGGCTCAACATCTTCGAAAAACGTTACGTGCCCTTGGCGGGAGCCGGGGCTCCCCGGCCGATTTTCGGACAGGAACAGGATGTCGCGGGCGTCCCCTTTCTGGGCGATCCCGATGCCGTGCTGAAAACGCTGCTTCCCCAGGAGCCGTCGTTCGACTTGGCCGTGAATATCTTCACCTATTGCCCCGGGGCCGCGCTGCCGTTGGTCGAGGTCCACGTGATGGAACACGGGCTGTTGATGCTTGACGGCCAAGGTGTCTATCGCCTGGACGGCGCCTGGTATCCTGTGCAGCAGGGAGACGTGATCTGGATGGGGCCATACTGCCCGCAGTGGTTCGTCGCCATGGGCAAGCGTCCGGCTCGGTATCTGTATTACAAAGATGTCAACCGCGATCCGATGGAACGCCCGGCATGAGTTGGCCAAGAGTAAAGGTGAATGTTTCGCCACTCTGGACGGAACTGGAGCAGTTGGCCCAAATCTCCGACGTCCAGCCGCCGGCCGTGACCCGAATCTTATTTACGGCCAACGATCGGAAAGCCCGGGCGTTTCTCAAGGATCGCTTTGCCGAGGCCAGCCTGTCGGTTCGGGAAGATCCCGCGGGCAATATTTTTGCACGCTGGCACGGCGAAGACGCACAGGCGGTACCCATTGCAACTGGTTCGCATATCGATGCGGTGCCGTTCTCCGGGCGCTACGATGGCACGGTCGGCGTCCTGGGTGCGCTGGAGGCCATTCGCGCGCTGCAGCGGTCCGGCTGGCGGCCGGCGCGGTCGATCGATTTGGTGGTTTTCACCAGTGAGGAACCGACGCGCTTCGGGATCGGTTGTCTTGGAAGCCGGCTGTTGAGCGGCTCCTTGTCTGCCGAGCAGGCGGCGGCGTTGATCGATAGTGAGGGGAAATCCTTTGAGTACGTTCGTCGGCAAGCTGGCTGTACGGGCTCATTAGAGGACGTCAGGGTGCGGGTGGGTCATTATGCGGCTTTTGTGGAGCTGCACATTGAGCAGGGACGCATCCTGGAGCAGAAGCAGCTCCCCATCGGCGTCGTGACGGCAATTGCGGGTCCTGCGGCACTGCGCGTCGAACTGACCGGCGAAGGCGGGCACGCCGGCGCCGTGTTGATGCCGGACCGTAAGGACGCCCTTTGTGCTGCGGCAGAGATCATCTTGGCAGCGGAGGAGGCGGCAAAAGGGAGCGGCAGCCCCGACACCGTGGCGACAACCGGCGTTTGTCGGGTGCACCCCGCGGCCATCAACAGCATTCCGAGCAAGATCACGCTCGAAATCGATGTGCGCGACATTGACCTGGGACGGCGCGATCAGGTCCTGGAACAGATTCAGCGCGCGGCTCACGCCGTCGGTCAGCGGCGTGGCTTGGCCACGGAAGTCGCCGTCCGGAGCGCCGATTCACCTGGTCGAGCCGGTTCGAAAATCATCCACGCCATCCAAGCCGCTTGTCGGCACCTCGGCCACGATTATCTGTCCATGGTGAGTCGGGCCTACCACGATTCTCTCTTCATGGCCCAGTTGGCGCCCACGGGCATGATTTTCATTCCTTGCCGAGGCGGCGTCAGCCATCGGCCGGACGAATACACGTCTCCGGAAGCGATTGGCGTTGGCGTGGAAGTGTTGGCGTTGACCCTGGTTCAGCTTGCCAGCGATACGTCGGAGAATCCCGCCTCTTGACGAAGCTCCTTCTCATGTCGACGCGGTGGGACTGATGCCCAACCATTCCGGGGCCACGAGCAGGGCCAATGCGCCTTCCCCTTTTCCCAGATCTTTTTCACAGACGACATGAGCGACGCCGGCCTTGGCCAGATCGAGCTGTGTCTTTTTGCTGCCGATGAGCCAGGCGATGTATCGGCCCAGGTCGGGCTGATGACCCACCAGAGCTACCGTATCGCTCCCGAGCTCGCTCACCACACGACTTAACTTGCGGCGTTTGCCGCCGGGGGCCAGCTCTTGGCACACGCGAAGCTGAGGGGCCGGGTTGGGCCACTCTTGAAGCATCCGCTCGGCCGTTTCCAGCGCCCGCCGCAGTGGGCTCGTGAGGACCACGCCAAGCCGTATCCTCCGTGCAGAGAGCCCAGATGCCAACTGTTTGGCCTGGTCCTGACCTTTCTTGGTCAATGGCCGATCCGCATCGGTAGCGATGCCGCCTTCCCCCAATGGAGCCGCATCGGCGTGCCGGATCACATATAGGTCCATGCGTTCCTCCTCCGCAATGGCTGATTCTCAACCTAGCTGGTCTATGCGAAGAATGCTCAACTTTTCTATAATAAACGCTCCTTCGTGCTTCGGCCAGCAGGAACGATCAGCAGTTGCGATTCTTGAATGGCGCTTTGTGATTGGAAGGCAACCGCACATCAAGGATCAAGGACCAAGATCCGCAATCCAGGAAACGCAATGCCGCAGGGCGGTAAACAGACACGTACCGATCTTCGCAATGTGGCGATCATAGCCCACGTTGACCATGGAAAAACCACCTTGGTCGATCAGATGTTGCGCCAGTCCGGTCTCTTCCGGGACAGTGAGCTGCGCGGCGAGCGTATTTTGGACTCCAACGACCTCGAACGGGAGCGCGGCATCACAATTTTGGCGAAAAACATCGCCCTGACGTTGGGGGGGACCAAGATCAATATCATCGACACCCCCGGCCACGCGGACTTCGGTGGCGAAGTCGAACGCGTCCTCAAAATGGCCGACGGTGCGTTGGTGCTGGTCGACGCCGCCGAAGGCCCCATGCCGCAAACCCGCTTTGTGCTCCGCAAAGCCTTCGAGGCGGGCTTGCGGCCGATTGTGGTCATCAACAAAATCGATCGGCCCGACGCTCGACCCACCGACACCCTCAACGCTGTGTTTGATCTGTTTGTCGAGCTCGAAGCCGACGATGCCACGCTCGATTTTCCGACCATTTATGCGTCCGGGCGGGACGGCCTGGCAACCCCGGATCTGGCGATCGCGGCAACCGATATCCGGCCCCTTTACGATGCAATTTTGCAGCACGTGCCACCGCCGGAAGTCGATTTACAGGCTCCGCTCCAGATGCTGGTGGTCACGCTGGATTACAGCGACTACGTCGGTCGAATTGCCATTGGCAAAGTCGTGGCCGGCAGAATCCGCAAGGGACAGCGGATTGCCCTGATGAAGCACGACGGCCGGCGGATCGATGATACGGTCAGTCAGCTTTATGCGTTTGACCGCCTGGGCCGTGTCGAGACGGACGAAGTCGGAGCCGGGGACATCTGTGCCGTCGTCGGTTTGGAAAACGTGGACATCGGGGACACCATCGCGGACCTGGAAAACCCTGTGGCGTTGCCCCCAATCACCGTGGACGAGCCGACGCTCGATATGCTCTTCCGCATTAACGATTCCCCGTTCGTGGGCCAGGCCGGCAGCTATGTGACGAGCCGCCAGCTGCGCGACCGTCTGATGAAGGAGCTCGAATCCAACGTCGCCCTGCGGGTCACGCCCAGTGAAGAACGGCGCGATGAATTCCATGTCTCGGGGCGGGGCCTGCTGCACCTGTCGATCCTCCTGGAAAACATGCGGCGGGAAGGGTACGAGCTATCGGTGGGGAAACCGCGCGTGATTACCAAGGAAGTGGACGGCCAAACCTTGGAGCCGATCGAATACCTGGTCATCGAGTCCCCTCCGGGCTCCGTGGGGGCGGTCATGGAACTGGTCGGTAATCGGCGGGCAGAATGCTTGAAACTGGATGCCCGTAGCGAGATGACCCACCTGGAATTTACCATCCCGGCGCGGGGATTGATCGGCTTGCGGACCCGGCTGATGAATGCGACGAGCGGCCAGGTCATCATGCATCACAACTTTTATGACTATCAGGCAATGCGCGGCTCCATTCCCAGCCGGGTGAACGGGGTCATGGTATCGACCGAGACCGGCCGATCCACGGCGTATGCGTTGGAGAACCTCCAGGAAC
>Ga0070734_10005208_pt1 | contig 11664 bp, 7 predicted proteins | sample Coa_R1_8_FD_66444 | JGI IMG/M metagenome (GOLD analysis project Ga0070734, IMG submission 66444) | Surface soil microbial communities from Centralia Pennsylvania, which are recovering from an underground coalmine fire - Coalmine... | ecosystem: Environmental > Terrestrial > Soil > Unclassified ...
GCCGCGATGCCGGCTTAACAGCTCTTGTAGATAGTCTTCATGGATCAGGGTTTCGCCGGCATTCAAGGCTGCAATCTTAGCTGAATCACTGTCCACGCAAACTACTTTGTGACCCAACTCCGCTAGGCATGTTGCTGCAACCAGACCCACGTAGCCCGAACCGATTACAGAGATTTGCATGTTCTTGCTTTTCTCCAAGCAAAACAAATCCCGCTACCAGTTACTTGGGATTATTTATCGTGTCAGTATCTATTTTTAAAGGCGTGATCGTCAATCAGAACTGCTGGCTTCAGTAGTACCTGCTCTGATCCGGATCGTGTGCAGCAATTTTGAGTTTGGTTACAACTGGCAACTCAACGCCCAAAAACTCCTGACTATCAGTGCAAGCGAACGACCATCCCGGCCGTGCTAAAACCACGCTGAAACGGCGCTGAATGCGCGTTACATGCCTGTTGCTTTTCAACCCATATGTGTGGGGCACTGCTCCAAACGGACACACGAGGGGAACTGAACCAAATCTGGTGCAGTCACCTCTCTCGTCAATGGAGAATGCTGCTCCAGAGGTTTATAATCTGGGTTCGTAACCTGTTTGCCTCATGGCTAACTTACTCTGTGGATTTGAGGTAAGCTGAATGGTTATATAAATGCAATATTGGGAAATGCATATGCGTCTGGCAAGGGAAGAGGCGCTTTTTTTAAAGCCTCTCTCAGAGTGAAACAGTGGTTCTCTCTACCTAGGGCGGCAACAGTTGGGTTTTGTTCTGCAACTTTATATGGTGGAAGACGTTTAAGACGTTTGGAAGGGGATTGGACGTAAATTGGAAGTTCTAAAATCTGGTCCGCTGAAAATTGTGGGGAATTGGATCGCTAGACCCGCTTGGATGCACGCAAGGGAGGCTGGCGGATGCCGCTAAGCGAGGCCGAAAGAGAAGTTCTCAGAAGTGAAGCCAATGGGACCCAAATGTCTGCGCCCAGCCCAGGCTGGCTGCGGTGGACAGATGCGCTTTATCATCTCTGGCTGCAGCGCCGCCAGATCTTTCGATGGGTGCTCCTGGGGTTCGTCCTGTCCCTGATCGTTGCCTGGCGTTATCCCAAATATGAAAGTACCGCCCAGATCATGCCCCCGGATAGCGGCGGTTCTGGGCTGGCTTCGCTTGTTCCCGCTCTTTCCAAATCGCCCGGTCTTATTGGCATGGCGGGCGACCTCATTGGGATGAAAAGCACGAGCGCCATTTTCGCCAGAGTGCTGGAAAGCCGCACTGTTCAGGACAACCTGATTAATCGTTTTGATTTGCGCAAGAGATATGACAAGTCCTACATGGAAGATGCGCGAAAGAAACTTACGGATCGCACTTCAATCAGTGAAGACAAAAAGAGCGGCGTGATAGCCATCTCCGTGCGGGACCATGACGGCGCATTGGCCGCTGAACTTGCCAACGCTTATGTAGAGGAACTCGGTTCCGTCATGGCAAAAGTTTCAACCTCAGCTGCGCGCCGCGAACGCATTTTTATTGAGGGCCGGCTGGCCGATGAAAACAACAATCTGCAGGAAGCCGAGCGGCAATTCAGTCAGTTTGCCAGTACCAACATGGCGTTGGATGTGCCGGAACAAACCAAAGTTACAGTCGAGGCCGCAGCCAGGCTTCAGGGTGAGTTGATCGCGGCAAAGGCGCAACTGGAAGGGCTCAAGCAAACTTACACGGAAGAGAATATCCGCGTAAAGAGCGTGCAGGCCCATGTGAATGAACTGGAACGCGCATTGGCCAAGCTCAATTCGGGCCGCGCGTCAGGCGTCCAGGATCCCACCAGTCCCTACCCTTCAGTCAAGACCCTGCCATTGCTGGGAGTGAAGTGGGCCGATCTTTATCGCCAAACCAAGATTCGCGAAACGGTAGTTGAATTGCTTACTCAGCAATATGAAATGGCCAGAATTCAGGAAGCCAAGGAAATCCCGTCCGTCAAAATCTTGGATCCTGCTTCAACCCCTGAGAGAAGAGAACCTTCATGGAAGCTCATTATTCCTCTGGGAACATTGCTGAGCGCATTGCTGGCGTGCCTGGGCTATTTCATCAAGAACTGGTGGGACCGCTGGGACCAGGATGATCCAAGGCGCATATTGATTTCGCAGGTGCTTCGCGTTGGCCGTAGAAATTCAAGTTCCGTGAGCAGCATCCCGCGCCATCGTGCAGGACGGCCGGACGAGATTTCACAGGCATGAGCACAGACACAGTCAGGAGGCTACGGTGTCTACACAAGAGGTAATAAAGGAACAAGGCAATCTCTTGGAAGTGTCCCACTTTGCAGGGACCCAGATTCATCGTGCTCTGGCGCATGAAAAAGGGACCGGGCTCGGTGCGGCCGTTGCCATGTTGGAGGCCCTGATCGTAATCGTTTCCGGTTACGCGGCTTATTCAGGCCGTGACTTTCTGGGCGATCTCGTTGGAGTCTCGCCAGTGGATGTCACCACTCCGCCTCTGCGCCTGTTTGTATTCCTGCTTACCTATGCCTGCCTCACTGTGATCTGCAACGCTGCGCAAAACCTTTATTCTGACGCCGCAATCCGTTCTGCCAGGGGCGCACGAGTAAGGATCATGAAGGGATTCATGGTATCTTCCATGATTTCCATCATGATTGTGTTTATCGCGGGCGAACAAGCGGTTCCGCGGTTGATCGTTGCCAGCACGCCGCTTTTCAGTCTGGCGGGCGTTCTTTGCCTGCGCTACGTGATGGAGCGCTATAACCTGAAGCGCATTGAGCGCGGCATCGGCAATCAGCACGTCCTTATTGTTGGCAGCGGGGAAGTGGGACAAGCGTTCCGCTCTTATCTGCAAAGCCACACTCAGCTGGGCAAAACGTTTTGCGGATTTGTAGATTGGGAGCCCGGCACGCGGCCTTTCTGCCTGGGAACGCCCGATGATCTGCCGCGCATCCTCACTGAAAACTTTATCGACGAAATTTATTTCACTCCATCCATCAGCCGTGATTTGGTTGTTCGCATCGTTCTGGAAGCCCGCCGCCAGCGCATTGGCGTTAAGGTTGTGCCTGATCTCTACGGAGGTCTCGCCATCGGCGCCGGCATGAATTACATCGGCTCGGTTCCGGTGTTGGAACTCAACCGCCAGCCGATCCCCGCTCTTGGCCTTTTTGTGAAGCGCCTGATGGATCTGTTTATCAGCATTGTTACGCTGACAATTACTTCTCCTTTGCTGCTGTTGACTGCTATCGCCGTCAAGATCGATTCGCCCGGCCCAATTCTCTATAAAGCCTGGCGTGTGGGCCGCAAGGGCCGTAAATTCCGCTGCTATAAATTCCGCACCATGTGTGCCGATGCCGATGCCCAAAAGAATGGCCTGATGCATATGAATGAGCGCAACGGCGCTACCTTCAAGATCGTTGATGATCCGCGCATCACCCGCCTTGGCCGCTTTCTCCGCAAGTACAGCATTGACGAACTTCCACAACTTTTTAACGTCTTCAAGGGCGACATGAGCGTGGTGGGGCCGCGTCCGCATCCTGAAGATGATTTCAAGCGCTATGATCTGGAACACTTCCGCCGGCTCGACGTCACGCCCGGACTCACAGGTCTTTGGCAGGTGACTGCCCGGCACGATCCGTCTTTCGAAAAAAATGTCATGCTTGATCTGGAGTACATTGAAAACTGGAACGTGTTTTTGGACCTGAAAATTCTTTGCAAGACCGTTCCAGTCGTCTTTCGAGGCTCTGGTCACTGATCATCCACGCCCATCAAATTTTTCTCCGGAACTGTGCCTGTGCCGGCGCGTGCAAAGCGCTCTTACTCACTTACAATAGAAAGGCCCAAGTCCAGGAAACAGGAGAAACCTGTCTTGTGCATGTGAGCTGCGTTTAACATGGGCCTGATGATGGAGAAGCAGCATGGCGCTTAAGCGGGCAGTGATCACCGGCGTTACGGGCCAGGATGGTTCCTATCTCGCGGAGCTTCTTCTGCAAAAGGGCTATGAAGTCCACGGAATCAGGCGCCGTTCGTCCTCATTCAACACCGGTAGAATTGACCATCTGGTCCAGGACCCGCACGCTGAAGGCTGCCGTTTTTTTCTCCATTATGGCGACATGACCGACTTCAGCAGTCTGAAGCGCACCATACAACTGGTCGAGCCCGATGAAATTTATAACCTCGCGGCCCAGAGCCACGTAGCTGTATCGTTTGAGCAGCCTGAATACACCGTGGAGTCAGACGCGCTTGGCCCGTTGCGCATGCTGGAAGCGGTCCGTAGTCTTGGCCTGCAGCGCAAAACGCGCTTCTACCAGGCATCAACCTCAGAGATGTTTGGCAAAGCGCAGGAAATTCCCCAGAGTGAAACCACGGCTTTTTATCCGCGATCGCCGTACGGCGTTGCCAAACTTTATGCTCACTGGATAACTGCGATCTATCGTGAAACGTACGGCATCTACGCATGTAGCGGGATTCTTTTCAATCATGAGTCGCCGGTGCGCGGCGAGACCTTTGTTACGCGCAAGATCGTCCGCGCTCTTACGCGCATTCAGTTGGGCGTTCAGGACTGCCTTTATCTTGGTAATCTCGACGCAAGACGGGATTGGGGCCATGCCCGCGATTATGTGGAAGCGATGTGGCTGATGCTGCAACAGGACCGTCCTGAAGACTACGTGATCGCCACGGGCGAGCAGAATTCCGTTCGTGACTTTGTTTGCGCCGTGGCGCAAAAGCTTGGGATGGCGCTTCGCTGGGAAGGCAAAGGCCAGAACGAAGCGGCCTTTGACGTTGCGACTGGCGAGCGTATCGTGGCGATTGATCCACGCTATTTTCGACCGGCCGAAGTTGAAAACCTTTTAGGGAATGCCGCCAAAGCCAGAGAAAAGCTTGGATGGGCTCCGCGCACCACGTTTGACGAACTCGTGACCGAAATGGTGCGGGAAGAATTGGAGATTGCAAAGATGGAAACCTCCGGGAAGAGACAAAGGCCCGCGCGCTTGCTTCTCTAGCGCGAAGCAGACAAAGAATGAAGACCATCCCCCAAGATCTATCTTTATCATCCGAGAACCTGGACCCGGAAGTTACATCTTTCGATACCGCGGTGCCAAGCGGGCGCTCTCTTGCCGGCAACACTCTGTGGAACCTCTTTGGCAATTGCTTTCCCGTAGTCGTGGCGGTGGTATGTTTACCCGTGCTCAAGCGTGGTTTGGGTACGGAGCGTCTTGGAATCATCAGCCTGGCATGGGTCGTGATCGGATATTTTAGTTTGTTCGATCTCGGACTTTCACGAGCGCTCACCAAATTGGTGGCTGAACGAATTGGCCAGCGCCGTCAAACTGAAATCCCTTCCTTGATCTGGACCTCACTTTTCCTCATGACGGGCGTGGGACTGGTCGGGTCTATCTTAACGCTCTTCCTAACCCCGCTTCTCGTTGAGCGATTGCTAAAAGTCCCAGCTTCGCTCTCCCATGAAGCCTTGGGGTCGTTCTATTGGCTTGGCGCCGCGGTCCCGATAGTGGTGATTACTGCCGGACTTCGCGGGGTGCTTGAAGCTGTGCAGCATTTCCGTCTGGCAACCGCCATTCGTGTCCCCATGGGGATCTTCAGTTATCTGGGCCCGGTCGCCCTTCTGCCCTTTACCCATAGCCTGATTCCGATTATTGCGGTGCTTGTGCTGGGAAGAATTCTTGCCTGTGCGGCCCATTTGTGGGCTTGCTTTCACGTCATGCCAACTTTGCGGGGAGGTTTTGGCTTTGACGCTCCTTCTGCCAAGCCGTTGTTCCTTTTCGGCGGTTGGATGACGGTAAGCAACGTGTTGGGCCCGGTAATGGTTACCTTTGACCGGTTCCTGATCGGCAGCGTTATTTCAATCGCCGCAGTGGCCTATTACTCCATCCCGTATGAAGTGGTGACCAAACTGTGGCTGATTTCCACGGCGCTTGTTGGAGTTTTGTTTCCCGTATTTTCCGCGACAAATTCCGGTGATCGCGCGCGCCTGGCTTTCCTTTATGAAAGCGGAGTCAAATACATCTTTGTTGTGCTGCTCCCCGTCACGCTACTGCTGGTGATTTTTGCTCCTGAAGGGCTGGCACTTTGGCTTGGCAACGACTTCGCCCACAACAGCGCTTCGGTCGCGCGCCTGCTGGCTGTGGCGGTTTTTATGAACTGCATGGCCCATGTGCCATTTGCGCATTTGCAAGGCGTGGGCCGGCCTGACATCACCGCCAAATTCCACCTGATGGAGCTTCCCGTCTATGTAGTGATGCTTTTCTTCCTGGCTCGATCATGGGGTATCACTGGCGTAGCAGTCGCGTGGCTCCTGCGAGTAATGATCGACACCTTTCTTCTGTTCTGGTTTTCTTCTCGCTTATTGCCTGAGTGCCGTTTCATCGTTACCCGATTGCCGCTGATGATAGGCGGTGCGCTGGCGCTCAATCTGGCTGTGGCATTGGTCGCAGGCGTGGCGATCAAAGTTATTGTCATTTGTGCGATATTGTTGGTTGCTGTGCCGGCCTTGTGGCTATGGATGTTAACCCCGGCGCAACGTGCGCCTTTCATTTATCTGCTGCAGCGACTGAAGCGTTCGTGAGCGGACAGTTCTGATACCAGATTTTTGCTGGTCCTGCCACTATCATTGTGGCGTTCGAGCGAATTAATGCTTTAAATCTCCATGTTATAATTCGCCCGAATGTCATTCGTTTCTTTCGTTAGCACCGCTGCGTGCCAAATTTATAACAACCTCAATAACCTGCGATCTTCCCGGCCTGTGCCGCAAGGGGCGCCACCAGAGGTGCAAGAGATTGTTCAGCGTGCATCCTTACGTTACACGGATATAAGTGACCATCTCTTGACGCTCTTCGCTGAAGCGGTCTCCGTGCACCCACGCCTGATCGTGGAACTGGGAGTAAGGGGAGGCGAAAGCACATTTGCCTTTGAACGCGCCGCGCGGCTGTCTGGCGCGCATGTGCTCAGTGTTGATCTTGAGGATTGCCAGGTCCAGTCTTCTTATCCAAAATGGACTTTTGTAAAGCAAAACGACATCACCTTTGCAGGTGAGTTTCCAGAGTGGTGTGCTTCGCATCAACTTTCTCCGGAAATTGACGTTCTCTTCATTGATACCAGTCATCTTTATGAGCACACCCTGGAAGAGCTGCGTTTCTGGATGCCCTATCTTGCTGCCAGAAGCAAGGTGATTCTTCATGACACGAATATGAAACGTGTTTATCGCAGGGCAGATCGAAGCCTGGGCATGGGCTGGGACAATGACCGAGGAGTGATTCGCGCTCTGGAAGAAACATTAGGCACAAAGTTTAACGAAGCTCAGGATTTTGTGACCGTGGCTGATGGCTGGCTCGTCCGGCACTGGGCCCACTGCAACGGCCTGACGGTCCTGGAAAGACTTTAGCCACAGTTGATTCTCAAGTCTTATGCCATTGCGCCAACCTCGCGTCAGCATCATTATCCTGAACTGGAATAGCTATGAAGTCACCTTGGATTGCCTGCTATCGCTCCGTAAAATCGATTACCCCAATTTTGAGATGGTGGTGGTAGATAACGGTTCTGTCGATGGCTCCCCTGAAAAACTTCTGGAAAATGTGCCTGAGATCAGGCTGATCAGGAACGCCACCAACCTGGGCTTTGCCGGCGGATGCAATGTAGGGATGCGCGATGCGCTCGGTCGCGGGACTGATTATCTGCTTTTGCTCAACAATGACACGATTGTAGCCTCCAACTTCCTTAGCCAGTTGGTCAGTTTTACGGAGTCTGATGATAAGATCGGCGCGGTGAGTCCCAAGATTTTGTTCTTCGATCATCCTGACAGGCTCAATTACGCCGGGGGCGAGCAGCGGCCCTGGAGGCTTTTCCCCAAGGTGTTCGGCCTACGCCAGCTTGATAACGGAAGATATGACAAGACTCGTGACGTCTCGTTGCTTACCGGCTGTGCGTTCCTGATCAAGGCTGAGGTGGTCAGGAAAATCGGTGTCCTGGAAGAAATATATTTTCATTTCTATGAGGATATTGAATGGTCGTTGCGCGTGCTGAAGGCTGGGTACAAGACATTCTATGTTCCGGCCGCGAAAATCTGGCACAAAGAGCACTACGTTACGGATCGGAGCCAGGGGAATGGTTTCATCGAGTTCCATCTGGCGCGCGCCAGCATCATTTTTGCCCGGAAGCATGTTCCTCTGAAGCTATGGCCCTTCAAGATGCCCTTTTTTGCCGCGTGGATGATTTACCGGACTCTCGTGTTCTCATCCCGCGCGGATTGGCAAAAGGTCTTGTCCTTATACAAGGGATTCTGGGCGGGCTGCGTATTAAAGCTGCCCACAGAAAATACTTGTGTTTGAGCTTTGCTTTTTTTGACCCGACCATGCGATATTAAGTCTCACCCCCCAAGCGAGCCGTCTTCCCGTCAGTGCGTATGAGTTGCGGATGATTGTGTACGAAAAGTCCGCATAATGTGTGACTTAGCCATGCTAAACGTTACATCGCCGGTTAGAAAAATTTGTTCTTGCCGCAGGTTGAACGGGGTTGTTTTCTAGAGTATCGTGCTACTCTGGTTTTTGAAACAAGGTGATGCATCCATGACAAAAATGATTTTCCATCAGAAATTAGAAGATAACTATCCAGGAAAACTGTCAACCGTGCCGGGCTCTGATTCAAGCAGACAAGCAGCGGCCATCATGGAAACATTCAAGCGCGTCATCCTCTTGGCATTGGTCTCTTGTGGTGTTTTTGCGGGTGTGGCTCGGGCACAGTTCGTTGGTATCACCAAGCCTTTCAATCCTACAAGTCAGGAATTGGCGCCTATCGGCGAGGCCGTAGTTACTGGCAATGGAATCGAGTACAACGGTGGTCCGGTCATGCTGGGCCCGCACAATGTTTACTTTATCTGGTATGGCAATTTCTCGGGCAACGTTGCTCTTACTATGCTGCCGGACCTCATCAAAGGCTTCAACGGATCATTGTATTTCAACACGAATACGACGTATGGAGACGCCACGGGAAATATAGCGAATACGGTGGCTATGTCAGGTCAGGTCTTTGACAATTACTCACATGGTGTTGCTCTGAGCAACACAACGCTGGCACAAGTCATTAGCACGCCCTTGAATACCGGTGCGCTTCCCGTGGATACCAATGGGATCTATTTCGTGCTCACGTCGCCGGATGTGAGTATGACCGGCTTCTGCACTTCTTTTTGTGGCTTCCATACTTTTGGCACGTTTGGCGCTTCGGACATAAAAGTTGCTTTTGTCGGAGACCCGGCGACCCAGTGCCCGCTAAAACCCGGTGTGCCCAGTTGCTCCTCCCAAACCCTCACTCCTAACGGAAATGAGGGCGCCGATGCCATGGCCGATGTGATCGCTCATGAGTTGAATGAGGCAATAACTGATCCTCATGGAGATGCATGGTTTCACGTCAATACTGCCGGCGAAAATGGCGATTTGTGTAACTTCAACTTTGGCACAACTTTTCCCGCGTTGAATGGAGCGCATGCCAACATCGTACTTAGCGGCAGACAATACCTGATCCAGCAAAACTGGCTTAATTCCGGCGGCGGTTCCTGCGCCATGGGCTTTAGCTCGCAGACCCCCACCGGGCTGACCTTTGTTCCGGTGACTCCGTGCCGCGTTGCTGATACCCGCAATCCGGCCGGCGCGTTTGGCGGACCTTTCATCCCCGCTCAAGGCACGCGTGAATTTGATATTCCCAACAGCGCTTGCAACATACCTGCAACCGCCCAGGCGTACTCAGTCAATGCCACGGTTGTTCCGCACGGTGCTCTTGGGTTCCTCACGTCATTTCCGTGTGGGCAGCCGCGTCCATTTACCTCAACTCTCAATTCTGTGGATGGACGCGTGAAGGCCTCTGCGGCCATCGTTCCCGCTGGAACGAACGGTGGATTGTGTTTCTTTGCTACCGATGACACAGATCTGGTTCTCGACATAAATGGCTATTTTCTGCCGGCCAGCAGCAATACAGGTCTGGCTTTCTTCCCGGTAACGCCTTGCCGCCTGGTGGATACCCGCCTGGCAGCCGCTCCTCTGGGTGGCCCATCTCTAGTCGCCAGCACTGCACGGACATTTCCAGTTCTCTCCAGCCCATGCAATCTACCGGCAACTGCACAAGCGTATTCCATGAATTTTACTTCCGTGCCCAATGGTCCATTGAATTTTCTGACCACGTGGCCTGCCGGACAGACGCAGCCACTGGTTTCCACCCTGAATGCGGGCACTGGCACGGTCACGGCAAATTCCGCCATTGTCCCGGCAGGCACTAACGGCGATATTTCCGTGTTTGTCACCAACAATTCTGATTTGGTGATTGATGTGAATGGTTATTTTGCACCGCCGGCAGCGGGCGGTTTGTCATTCTATGCTTTAACGCCTTGCAGGGTGCTGGATACCAGAAATACACCGGGCTTTCCGCCATTTACAGGAACTGTCGATGCTAATGTTGTGCCCAGCGGCTGCGGGGCTCCGGCCACCGCACAATCTTTTGTGATGAATGCCACGGTTGTTCCGCCAGGCCCGTTTAATTTCCTTACGCTATGGCCGCAGGGCACGACGCGACCGCTTGTCTCCACGCTGAACGCCAGCGACGGCTTTGTTACCTCAAACCTGGCTATTGTTCCTACTACGAATGGCCAGATCAGTTCATTCGCTTCAAACCCGGTGCATCTGGTGCTTGATATCTCAGGTTATTTCGCACCGTAGGCGATATGGAATAAAACCGGTCGAAAGATGATAAGGTCCAGCTTGACTTTGGCGAACCCTCGTCCACCGATGTTCTCTAGTCGCCAGGTTTCCATCCGGGCCGCCGCTCCGTTACAGTAATATCTCTGTAACAATCAATGAACATCTTAATGCTGCACAATCGCTATCTGGTTCCCGGCGGGGAAGATCAGTCGGCCGCCGCCGAGGCCAACCTGCTGCAACAACAGGGATGTCACGTTGAACTGCTGGAGGAAGACAACCGCCGGATAGATCAACTGGGCAGTGCCAGGACTGCGGTGCGCACCATCTGGTCTTCAGAGTCTTTCCACCGCATCCATGATAAACTGCGCAGCGGAAAGTTTGATGTTTTGCATGTGCAGAATTTTTTCCCTTTGTGGTCTCCTTCCGTTTATTATGCCGCGGCAAAATGCAATGTCCCCGTTGTGCAGACGCTCAGAAATTATCGCTTGATGTGCGTGAACGCGGTCTTCTTTCGTGATTCTCACGTTTGTGAAGATTGTCTCGGAAAGCGGTTTGCGTGGCCGGGAATTCTCCATGCCTGTTACCGGAAAAGTCGGGCGGGAAGCGCCGTTGTGGCGGGTATGAGTGGCATCCATCATCTTGCAGGCACATGGCGCACAAAGATCCATGTGTACGTCGCGCTTACGGAGTTTGCCCGGAAAAAGTACATTGCCGGCGGCTTGCCCGCCGAAAAAATTGTGGTAAAGCCAAACTTTGTCTATCCCTTGCCGCAACCTGGGCCTGGACAAGGCGGGTATGCGCTCTTTGTAGGACGACTGAGTCCGGAAAAGGGAATTGCCACCCTTCTAAACGCGTGGCGAACATCGGCTAATGCATTGTCTTTGAAAATTGTGGGAGACGGTCCATTGTCTGGCATCGTTGAAGCCGCGGCGCAGGAGAATCCGGCAATTGAATATTTGGGGCGGCGTTCGGCTGATGACGTAGCGCAGC
>Ga0070734_10005209_pt1 | contig 11663 bp, 10 predicted proteins | sample Coa_R1_8_FD_66444 | JGI IMG/M metagenome (GOLD analysis project Ga0070734, IMG submission 66444) | Surface soil microbial communities from Centralia Pennsylvania, which are recovering from an underground coalmine fire - Coalmine... | ecosystem: Environmental > Terrestrial > Soil > Unclassified ...
ACCGGGCTGCGAGATGGACGCGAGCGCGTCGAGAGCGCCCCGCAAGACCGCCAGTTGCCCGGTCGCGTCGCCGGGCAGTCCCAGGGTCAGACCGTAGGGACGCTCGATCGCGGCAACTCGCGGCGCGCCGGCACTCGCGGTTAGCTCCGGAATCATCGATAGCGAGATAGTACTGAACCCCGCAGCCTCGATCTCGCGTTGCACCAGTCCCACGGACCAGCAGCACACCGGTCAAACCGGGACCAGCACCACTCCGTCGACGCGCTCCTCTTTCATCCGCTGGATCATGAGCGGCACCGTTTCGTGCAGCAATCGTTCCGGACGAAGGGTGTAGCCGGCATAGGAATAATGCGACGGCGCCGAATCCCCTATTTCATGCGCTGCTGCGAGATCGGCCAGGCGCTCCAGCGGCATCAGGCAGTTGAGGTCCTCGCGGGCAAACGCCGGATTGATGTGCAGGTGGCCGATCTGGACCTCGCCACTCCGGGCACTGCGGGGAATCACACGGTACGACGGGTCCGAGGACCACGGGTCCTGACGCTCGATCTGGAGATCGAAGGGCCGATCGCCGTTCAACGCCATGGCCGCCGAACTTACGATCGCAATCCTCGATTGGGCTAGCGGCTGTGCCAGCGGGGTCCAGGGGATTGGTCCGGGGGTAGTGCCAAGGCTGGCCCAGTTACGCATCGTGCGTCGGGCAAAGCCGTCCAGGAACCGGTATGCATCGATCACCGAAACCATCGTAGCGCCAGGCTTGCGTCGAGCGGATGAAACAGGTTATGCCTCAAAACCTTGGCGGGACGGCCGTTCGATCCCTGCGGCCCGAAGCCGTCCTGTGTTTTCGATATACTGGCTTCCGCTTCCAGGCTGGAAGCCTTGGCGGAGGCGAGCGATGACGACACGTTTCCCGGATCGATTGAATCGAAGATCTTTTTTGAGATCGGTTGCTGCGGCCTCGACGCTCGCTGTTGCCCCGGGGGCGCATGCGTCGCTCCCGGCCGCCAAGATTACGCGGGTCAGGATCTACCATCCGCCGAATCTCAACCAGACGTTTGCGCAGAGCAACGTTGTGGTGGAGGTGGAAACCGACATCGGCATCACGGGTATCGGGGAAGGCGGCACGCGCGACCTGCTGGAGCAGTGTGCCGGCACGACCATCGGTAAGGATCCGTTTCTTGCCGAGAAGATCTGGCAGGAAATGTACATGGTCTGGTTCTACGCGCCTGGCCGGGAAAAGATTCACGCCCTCGGAGCGCTCGACATGGCGCTCTGGGATATCAAAGGCAAAGCTCTCAAGCTGCCCTTACACCAGATGCTCGGCGGCGCCGCGCGCGATTACTGCGAGTGTTATCCCACCAGCGGCGTCACACCGGCCGGCAGCAAGCTGAGCCTTAAGGAGCGCGCCCGCGCTGTGATCGAGGCCGGCTATCGGGCCTATCGCGCGGATGCATCCGTGGGCGGGCCCATTACAGACAGCGTCTTCAACACGCATGTCCGTGTGAATGACGTGGCCCAGGCCTGCAAGGAAATCCGCGAAGGCGTCGGCCCGGACGGAGACTGGAACATCGATCTGCACCAGAAGTTCGACTATCCGGACGCGCTGCGCTGCTGCAAGATGATCGAGGACCTGGAACCGTACCTGGTGGAGGATCCGACGCGCGAAGAGCAATTCCTTGAAGACATTCCCAAGCTGCGCCGCATGACCTCGGTGCCGATCGCGGCCGGCGAAGAGTGGGGTCAGCGCTGGGATTTCAACAAGCTCGTGGAGAATCACGACATTGACTACAACCGCTGCACGCTGCCGAACGTCGGCGGGATCACCGAGTATTTGAAGATCATGAGTCTCTGCGAGACGCACGTGGTCGGCATGGTGCCGCATTTCACCGGACCGATTTCAACCGCCGCGCTGGTAAATTGCCTGGCTACGTTCCCCGGCCCAGTGCTTTTTGAATACAACTACGGCGAGCGGCCCATCGACTACCTGCCCGAGTTTGTGGATTTCCGCAAGGGCAAGCTCTATCCGAACACCAGGCCCGGGCTGGGAGTAACGCTCGACACCAAGCCGCTCAAGCTGGTGAGCGAGGTGACACAAGCGCTTCCGCCTACCCAGCGCCTCTACAAGCGGCCCGACGGGTCGCTGACGCACTGGTAGGGGCGGCAAAACCGATTCGTCTCACCAGCGATCGCGAAATCGTGCGCGGGACGGCCATCATCGGCCGGTCATTTGCTCCAGCTTTTCCGGGTACCGGGCCCCTTGCACCGTGATCTTAGACGCGGCGGCGTCAATGCTTCGCAGATCGTCCGGCGTCAGCTCGACGGAGACTGCGCCGATGTTCTCGTCCAGGCGATGCAACTTTGTTGTCCCCGGAATCGGAACGATCCACGGCTTCTGGGCCAACAACCAACCCAGCGCGATCTGGGCCGGTGTCGCTTGCTTCAAAACCGCGATGCTGCCAAGCAGATCGATGAGGGCCTGATTCGACTTTAGCGCCTCCGGCGTGAAACGTGGCAGGGTACTGCGAAAATCCGAACTGTCGAACTTCGCGCCTTCGTCAATCTTGCCGGTGAGAAAGCCCTTGCCGAGCGGGCTGTAGGGAACAAGGCCGATTCCTAGTTCCTCCAGCGCCGGTATCACTTCCTTTTCCGGAGTCCGGGTCCACAGCGAATATTCGCTTTGCAGCGCGGTGAGCGGCTGGACGGCGTGCGCGCGCCGGATGGTTCGTACGCCCGCTTCGGAAAGGCCAAAGTGCTTCACTTTGCCGGCCTGAATCAGCTCTTTCACCGCGCCCGCTACATCTTCGATCGGCACGTTCGGGTCTACCCGATGCTGGTAGAGCAAGTCGATGACATCAGTCTTGAGCCGCCGAAGCGAGCCTTCAACGGCTTGCTTGATGTGCTCGGGCCGGCTGTTCAGGCCTGCTGCTCCGGGCCGATGGTCGCTGCCACTCAGGTCGAAGCCGAACTTGGTGGCGATGACAACCTGCTTGCGGAAAGGAGCAAGGGCTTCCCCGACGAGTTCCTCGTTCGTGAAGGGACCGTAGACTTCAGCCGTGTCGAAGAAAGTTATCCCGCGATCCACAGCTGCGTGGAGAAGAGCGGTCATCTCCTGTTTGTCCTTGGGCGGGCCGTAGGAGAAGCTCATCCCCATGCACCCGAGCCCGAGGGCCGATACTTCCAGCTTGCCCCGGCCTAATTGACGCTTCAGCATTCGTTGCTCTTCTGTTTCCTCTCTATTTCAGAGTAGGCCGGTCTAATTGCGATCACAACGACGCGGAGCGTAGAACCTGTTCCGATCTTAGATCCCTAAATCCCCCGAGCGCGCTTTGGACGGGCTGGGAGCGGGGAAATGAAGAGGGTCTCTGAGGCTCTGGAACTCGCGATAGTAGTAGAGCGAAGATGGCCTTCTGCCATCGAATCTCAGCCTTTTCAGGAAGTCGATCTCCTCTTCTGTGATGTCCCGGCTTAAGGACGGGTCTTTGAGAAACTGTTCCAAACCAGGTTCCATGGCACGGCGATCTTCCGGCTCCCTTTCGACGAACTCAAAGCGCTTAATCCGTCCGGGCGCCAACCGGCTATTGAGCACAATTTCGAACGCAAATGTTCCGAGATCGATATCCCAGGACTCGACCATCGGATCGAGAAAGGACACGCAATTATCTACCGAGACATCGAAGACGTCGGTGTCCAGAAACTCCAGCATCGCGACTCGAATTTGCTCATAGGTTCGATCGCTCATGCGAGCCATCCGGCGCAGCCAGACTTCGCTTCGCAATTCCTCACGCGCAACGCCCTGCGTCACATCCAGAAGCACTTGCGTAATCAGCCGCTCCAGTTCTCCAAAAGGCTGCTTGCCAAAAATCATTCTCACTTCGTTCCGCTTTTGAGATGCGCACTTTCGCAGAATTAAATCACGGAACTCTTTGTAGAGCGGCCCGGGGGTCTCTACAACCGTCTTCCTAAGATCTTCTTTACGCTGCAGGTCGGCGAGCTTTGCGAGTTCGTTTTTGGAAAGGCCCAGGAACTCGCCGATCCGGTCATAGAGGTCCGTGCGCCCGGGAGCGGGAGGTGGCTTCTTTCGGCTCAGCAACTGAGAAACGTACGATTCCGTTACCTGAACGGCCGAGGCGAGATCCTTCTGATCCAGCTTGAGCTGGTTCAGGCGATTTCGAATCAAGAGAACGACATCCATACGCGCTCCGATCTCGTTCACTTCACCAACAATAGTGAATTATGTACCTTCAATCTTGGCACGACTTGGCTTGACAGGCAACGCATATTAACCTATGCTGGTTAATGCCTGAGGCATTTTAGCCCAAGCACAGAGCCGCCCGAGCTAAGTCAGGTGGTCTGACCCTTCTTCTTAGGCCCAGCCCAGCAACCGAGGAGGTTGTCATGTTTGAGGCCCAGCGAAAATATACGGGAACGGGATACACCACGACGGTAGCGTTGCTCGTGGTGGCCTTCATCTTGATTCCGGCCGTGTTGATTATTTCGCGCCCATTGGGCCACACGGTTGTTGCCGTTGCGGTCGCTTGCAGCATGCTTTGCGCGGCCCTGGCGTGGATCTTTTGGGACAGGTTCTCGCGGCTCACCATTCCCTCGATTGAGACTGACGACAACAAGGCCAGCGTAACGAAGGCTGTCAGGCTCATCATTCCGCTGGTGTGCGCCGCCTTTGGCGTGTCGATGCTCCAGGCGGGTGATTTCTCGAGCTATCGCGGGCTACCGTTCGGTATGAGTCTTGCGACCGCAGCGAAGCAAATGGGAAAAACCCCCGCCGACGCGAGAATCCTTCACCGCCGTCCAGCTTTGATTCAAGAAATGGACTGGCAATCTACTACTTCGCCGCTGACGGACCCGGTTCGAGAAGGTTTGCTGAGCTTCTACAACGGAGAACTGTTTCGGATCGTGATCACCTACGATCGCTACAAAGTGGAAGGGCTGACAGCGGACGATCTGATTGAACTCCTGTCCACGACCTACGGCACACCGACCAGACCTAGCGCGGAGGTGGCCTACCATTCCATCTACGGCGAGACGGCTCCCGTCGTGGGCCGCTGGGAGGACCCCGAGTATTCTTACAATCTGCTTCGCTCTGGCGAGAGCTACGCGCTCGTCATGTATACCAAGCGTCTGGACACTCTGGCGCAAGCGTCCATTGCAGAAGCGGTTCGGTTGGATGCGCAGGAAGCGCCTCAGCGGGAGATTGAGCAGCAAAAGAAGAAACAGGACGACGAGCACCTCTCGCTCGAAAAGGCGCGCGCAACGAACCGGCCGAATTTTCGACCCTAAAGTGACGAATGGACCGCATTACTCTGAGTTTCCTGAAAGGAAAATAGGATGCGGTATATCCTGACTGGATTCACACACGACACGAAGTTCCGCGTTTTCGCGTTTGAGGGGCAAGAGGGAAGCCGGCTGAGAATCGAATACACGGTCCACGCCGATCTCTCGCTGGTGCGGAAATACGGCATTCGCGTACAAGAACTTCCTCTCCTCTGCCGCGAGATTCTAGACCGGCACGAAGGGGGCGATTCCCAGCGCACCTTCACGTATACGGAAGCCGACATGTGTATACACGCCACCGCTCGTGCGGCTCAGGCGGCTGCACGGAAACGGGCCCCATCTTGGCGCCAGCCCAAAGAGGATGCAGGTACTGCCTGGCAATCGGCCGATGGTTGCGTGCCATTGACCCGAAAGTTAGTCAATCCAGCGTAGGGACACGCGGTTAGGAGAGCCGCCGCGAGCCTTCTTAGGTGCGAATCACTGAGGTCAGTCGGTCCGGCGCATAAGAAGTGATGTTCAGAGCGAAATGATTGGAGCTACGCGATGCAGGAGACCCTCAGAGTACGGAAGATCGCCTTCGTCGGCGACCACCTGCCGCGTAAGTGCGGCATTGCCACCTTCACGTCGGATCTGCTGGCGGCGACCGCAGCCGCCTATCCACAAAGTCAGTGCTTTGCGGTCGCGGTCAATGACATTGCAGGTGGTTACGAGTACCCGGAAGTAGTCCGCTTCGAAATTGAAGAGCAGGACTTGTCGTCCTATCTGCGCGCCGCGGACTTCCTGAACATCAGCAATGTGGATATCGTCTGCTTGCAACACGAGTTCGGCATCTTCGGAGGCCCCGCCGGCAGCCACATCCTGGCATTTTTGCGCGAGCTTAGGATGCCGGTGGTCACCACGCTTCACACTGTCCTGGGTGAGCCTAGAGCGGACCAGCGTCGCGTCATGCAGGAACTGATCTCTCTGTCGACGCGAGTGGTTGTCATGGTAGAGCGCGGGCGGAAGATGCTGCAGGACATTTATAATGCGCCGCCCGCCAAGATCGATCTGATCGCACACGGCATTCCAGACGTAGGGTTCGTTGACCCCACCTACTTCAAGGATCAGTTCGGCGTGGAAGGCAAAGTGGTGCTGCTCACCTTCGGACTGCTTTCGCCGAACAAGGGCATCGAGTATGTCCTGAACGCTTTGCCTCAAATTCTCGAAGTGTTTCCGGAAGTCGTCTACATTGTCCTGGGCGCCACGCACCCCAACGAAGTCCGCGAGCATGGTGAAGCGTACCGCGTCAGCCTGGAGATGCTGGCGCAAAAGAACAAGGTCGAGAAGAACGTCATCTTCTACAACGATTTCGTCGACCTGGAAAACCTGAAGGAGTTCATTGGAGCCGCCGACCTCTACATCACTCCTTATTTGAACGAAGCGCAGATCACTTCGGGCACGCTCGCTTACACTTTTGGCGCAGGCAAGGCCGTTGTTTCGACGCCGTACTGGCACGCCACGGAGTTACTGGCCGAGGATCGAGGCGTCTTGGTCCCCTTCGCCGATGCCCCCGCCATCGCCCGCGAAGTGATCAGCCTGCTTCGCGATGACAATCGTCGCCACGCCATGCGCAAGAGCGCCTACCGGATCGGGCGCGAGATGATCTGGAGCAACGTCGCGCAGCTCTATGTGCATTCTTTTGAATTGGCGCGCCTTCAGGGGGCGGCGCTCTCTCGAAAATCGCTTGTCACGAAAACTCTGGATCAAAGGCCGCGGGAGTTGCCCGAACTGAAGCTGGATCATCTCTCCCGGATGACGGATTCGACCGGCGTTTTCCAGCACGCCATCTTCGGGGTTCCCAATTTTTCTGAAGGCTATTGCACTGATGACAACGCGCGCGCATTTATCCTGGCCGTACTGCTCGGCGAGCTGGGAGAAGGCGCGGAACGCGCACGAACGGTGGCCAGCACATCCGCAGCTTTTCTGCATCACGCGTTTGATCCCCGGACCAAACGGTTCCATAACCATATGAGTTTTGACCGCCACTGGCTCGACCCGCAAGGATCCGAGGACTGCCAGGGGCGGGCTCTCTGGGCGCTGGGCGTCGGGGTGGGACGTTCGCCGTTTCGAAGCGTACAGATGATGGCCGGGCAGCTTTTCGCGCAGGCACTGCCCGCCTTGACCGAGTTCACCTCGCCGCGGGCCTGGGCTTTCGGCCTGATCGGTATCCATGAATATCTGCGCCGCCTGAGCGGTGATAGCCTGGTCAATCAGACTCGCGATACGCTCACTTGCCGTCTGATGGAGCTGCTGGGAAGCAATGCGAAGCCCGACTGGTGCTGGTTTGAAGAGGAACTGTCCTATGACAATGCCAAGCTCGCCCATGCCCTGATCCTGAGCGGACACGCCACCGGGAATACGCTGGTCTTTGAGCGAGGCTTGCACACGCTGCGGTGGCTGAACGAGCTGCAAATCTCCGAGAAAGGTCACTTTCGGCCGATCGGAAGCAATGGCTTCTACCGCCGCGGCGGCACTCGCGCCAATTTCGATCAGCAGCCGATCGAGGCGCAAGCGATGGTCTCGGCCTGTCTCGAAGCGTATCGCGCCACATCGCACGGCTGGTGGTATGAACAGGCCCAACGCGCTTTCGACTGGTTTATCGGTTGGAACGACCTCGGACTCGAACTCTATTCTCCCGAGAACGGCGGCTGCGGCGACGGCCTGCACGTGGATCGGGTGAATGGGAACCAGGGCGCGGAATCAACGCTCGCTTTCCTGCTCTCCTTAGCCGAGATGCGCCTGGCCCAAAACATGGTGACCAGCTTCAAGGAACCGATCGCCCTGCGTGCGTAGACCCACATCCGTGAAGACAACCTGGATTCCCGAGACCGCCCTGCATGTCCGCCGCGCGAACATAATCCTCGAGCCTGATTTGTCGCGGGTGCTCCTGCGGCCCTTCACCCCCGGGGATTCCGAACGGGTTGCCAGAATCCTGAAACGCATCGAGGCGCTCACCGATGACCAGACCGACCGCCTCCTGAACGATGTCTGCGCCGAGTTTTGCGAGCGTCATCAGAATATCCGCAAGCTCTTTTTAGAGCGGTTCGAGCAGCTCGGCGAGACGTTCTCGACCAATCGTGAACTCTCCGAGGCCAGGCGCCTCTTGATCGGATCCTACTTCCTGGCGGAGTACTCGCTCGAAGCGGCCGCACTGTTTAATCCCTCCATCGTTCCGCACCCCGATCAAACGGACCTGCCTGCCGGCGCCCTACGGTTCATTCTCAGCCTCCGCGCTACCGGTGAGGGTCACATTTCCTCCGTCACATTTCGAACCGGCATCATCCACCCCGATCATCGGATCGAAGTTTTCACGCCCACTGGATTTCTTAGCGAGGCTCGCCACACCCCGAACCCGGTCTATAAGAAAGGGCTTTTCGGGCGGAAACTCACGGAGCTCGGATTGACGGGCGATTTCACCCGCCGGGTGATGAATAGAATCGGCGAATCGTTCACGACGGAGGAACTTCGGGCGGCCCTGCAATCGGAACAGTTCCGATTTCCCGATGGCATGGCGCCGGAGGATCAAAGCGCATCACAGGGAATTTGGATGCTGGCCCGTTCCAACTACGAGGTCCAGTTTCAGCCGGAGCAAGAGCTGTCGGAGCGCGTCATCTTCCCGGCAACGCCTTCGCAGCGCAACGGTATCGAAGATGCCCGGTTTGTCCGTTTTGAGGACGAGGACGGCTCGACCAGATACTATGCGACCTTCACAGCCTACGACGGCCAGGTCGTCATGCCGGAGCTGATCGAAACCTCGAATTTCCTGCTCTTTCGATTCATCACGCTGAACGGACCTGCTGCCCAAAACAAGGGCATGGCTTTGTTCCCGCGGAAGATAAACGGGCGCTACGCAATGCTCTCCCGGCAGGACAACGAAAACATCTATCTCATGTTTTCCGACAACGTCCATTTCTGGAATGAGCGGCAGGTGCTCCTCAAGCCGGCCTACCCCTGGGAGTTGGTCCAGATGGGAAATTGCGGATCGCCCATTGAGACCGACGCCGGTTGGCTCGTGCTGAGTCACGGCGTCGGCCCCATGCGGACGTACTGCATCGGCGCGTTCTTGTTGGATCGCGACGATCCTGGCAAAGTAATCGGACGCCTGCGCGATCCTTTGCTGAAGCCGGACGAACACGAACGCGAAGGCTATGTGCCCAACGTCGTGTATACCTGTGGCGCTCTGCTCCACGAAGGCGATCTCATCATCCCGTATGGTATGGCCGATCATGCAACCGGATTTGCCACGGTCGCGCTCAACGAAGTATTGGCAGCCATGCAAACGCCATGAATGACAGGCGGATCGCCATTCTGTCGCCGGTAGCCTGGCGGACACCCCCTCGCCAATACGGCGCCTGGGAAACAGTCGCCGGCAACATCGCTGACCGACTTGCCGCGCGTGGCTGGGATGTCACCCTGTTCGCAACCAAGGATTCGGTGAGCAGTGCGCATCTGCACGCCGTGATCGATCGGGGTTATGAAGAGGATTCTTCCGTCGACCCCAAAGTCGCGGAGTACCTTCACATCCCAGAAGTGTTCGAGCACGCCGCGGAATTCGATCTCATCCACAGCCATTACGATTTCATGGCATTGACCTACAGCCGGCTGGTCAAGACGCCGGTCCTGACTACGATCCACGGATTCTCGTCAGCCAAAATCATGCCCGTCTATCGCAAGTATGGCGACGGATACTTCGTGTCAATCAGCGACTCCGATCGCGCGCCGGGCCTCAACTATCTGGCCACCGTCTATAACGGTATCGACCTGGCGCTCTATCCGTTTCGGGAATCGGCGGGTGACGAGTTGATTTTCCTCGGGCGAATTCACCCCGACAAGGGCGTCCATCTGGCGATCGCGGTGGCTCGTCTGAGCCGCCTCCCGCTGCGCATCGCAGGAATCATTCAGGACAAGGAGTATTTTCGCAAGCAGGTGGAACCCTTCCTGGACGATCGCGAAATTCGTTACGTCGGGCCGGTGGACGTGAAAGGCAAGAATGAATTGTTCGCACGGGCGCGCGCGCTGCTCCACCTGAATACCATTCCAGAACGATTCGGCCTCGTCCTGGCGGAGGCCAATGCCGCGGGAGTTCCCGTGATCGCCATGGATTCCGGCTCGTGCCGCGAGGTAATCGACGATGGTAAGACCGGATTTCTGGTCCATAACGTGAACGAAGCCGTGGAAGTATTGAAGCGAGTTGACAAAATCGATCGGGCCGCGTGCCGCCGGCGCGTCGAGCAATACTTTTCGATCGAGACCATGGTCGAGGCTTACGAGCGAGTCTACTGCACGATTTTTGACTTGGAAGCCAAGGGCTTTGATCGAGAAGCGAAGGGGCGGCCATGAGAGAGATTGTCAGGCGCTACGGCCAGAATCCGATCCTTACCAAAGCGCAGATCCCTTATCCGGTAGAGACCGTTCACAACGCGGCGGTGGTGAAGCACCAGGACAAATACATCATGCTGTTCCGATCCCATCTGCGGACCGGACGCTCCATCCTGGGGTTGGCGCGCAGTCACGACGGGTTCCGGTTTACCGCGGATCCCGAGCCCTTTCTCGTTCCTGAACGAAACGGTCCCTTCGCCGATTATGAGGAGTTCGGTGTGGAAGATCCGCGCATCACGCAAATCGATGGCGAATACCTGATCACCTACAGCGCCTACTCCCGCAACGGCGTGCGCATCGCGCTCGCCAAGACCAAGGATTTCAGCCAGCTTGAGAAGGTATGTCTGATCACCGAGGCCGACTATCGGAACGTAGTCATTTTTCCCGAGAAGTTTGATGGGCTGTATGCGCGCCTGGACCGGCCGCATTCAGAGATCTCGCCCTGGTCAATCTGGATTTCTTATTCTCCCGACTTGCGATTCTGGGGCGAATCGCAGCTCATCATGAAGCCTGTCCCTTACCACTGGGACGAAATGAAGATCGGGCCCGGAGCACCGCCCATCAAAACGGATCAGGGATGGCTCTCGATTTACCATGGCGTTTTTCGCACCATGGACGGGTCGGTCTATCGTTTGGGCGTCGCGCTGCATGACCTGCTGAACCCGGCCAAGATCCTGGGCGTGGGCGACTCCTGGATTTTACAGCCCGAAGACCCCTGGGAAGTAACGGGATATGTTCACAACGTGGTGTTCACCTGCGGCGCGGTTGCCGAGCCCGATGGAAGCGTCAAGATCTATTGGGGCGGAGCGGATACCGTGATGTGCGTCGGCGAAGCAAATATCTCCGACCTGGTGGCGCTATGCCTGGAGCACGGCCGACCGCCCAGATAGTATCCGCCCGCTTTGTTAGGAACAATCAACAGGGCGACATTCTCGCAGATGGGACCGCCTCCAGGAAGA
>Ga0070734_10005210_pt1 | contig 11661 bp, 10 predicted proteins | sample Coa_R1_8_FD_66444 | JGI IMG/M metagenome (GOLD analysis project Ga0070734, IMG submission 66444) | Surface soil microbial communities from Centralia Pennsylvania, which are recovering from an underground coalmine fire - Coalmine... | ecosystem: Environmental > Terrestrial > Soil > Unclassified ...
ATGTCGTACTCCCGGCTGTTCCCCGCGCCGAGCGGCTCGGTCATCGTGGAGATGCCGATGCCCAGGAGCCGGCCCTTCGCCCTGGCCTCCGCCTGCTGCCGTCTGAAGTCCTCGTAGCCGACCGCGCGCAAGCCGACGTCCAGGCACTTTTCGTACTGGCCCGAGTCGGTGAGGAAGCCGAACGGGGTCCGGTGCGGGAACTGGTCGTCGCGGACGAAGTTGACCCGGCGGAACTCGGCCTGGTCCATGCCCAGATCCTGCGCGGCCGCCTGGATCATCCGCTCCTGGAAGAACATCGCCTCGGTGACGCGGAACGAGCACCGGTAGGCGACCCCGCCGGGCGCCTTGTTGGAGTACGTGCCGCGCGCCGTGATGTGCCCGACCGGGATGTCGTACGACGCGAACGCCGAGTGCAGCAGGCCGATCTTGAACTTGCTCGGCTGGGCGTCGGAGAAGAACGCGCCGTGGTCGGCGTCGCAGTGCATCCTGACGGCGAGGATCTTGCCGTCGTTGCGCATCGCGACCTGGCCGTCGAGGTAGATGTCGCGGGCGAACCCGGTCGAGATCAGGTTCCCCGACTTGTCCTCGATCCACTTCACCGGGCGCTCCAGCAGGATCGACGCCAGGATCGAGCAGACATACCCGGGGTACACCGGGACCTTGTTGCCGAAGCCGCCGCCGATGTCCGGCGAGACGATCCGGATCATGTGCTCGGGCAGTTCGGCGACCAGGGCGACGGCAGCCCTGATGATGTGCGGCGCCTGGGTGGTCATATACACGGTGAGCTTGGAGGTCGCCCGGTTGAAGTCGGCGATCGACCCGCAGCACTCGATCGGCGACGGGTGCGAGCGCGGGTAGTGCAGCTTCAGCCGGGAGATCTTGTCCGCCTCGGCGAACGCGCGCTCGGTGCCGTCGGCGTCACCCACCTCCCAGTGGTAGATGACGTTGTCGCCCTGGTTCTCCTTGTCGTCCCTGATCACCGGGGCGCCCTCGGCCACCGCCTGGTCAGGGTTGACGATCACCGGCAGCGGCTCGTACTCGACGTCGATCGCCTCGCACGCGTCCTTGGCGATGTAGGGGTCGTCCGCGATCACGCAGGCGACCTCCTGGCCCTGGAACCGGACCTTGTCGGTGGCGAGCACCGCCTGGGTGTCGTAGGACAGCGTGGGCATCCAGGCCAGGTTGCGGGTGGCCATCATCTCGCCGGTGAGCACCAGGTGCACCCCGGGGATCTGCCACGCCCGGCTGGCGTCGATCGACTTGATCCGCGCGTGCGCCAGCGGGCTGCGCAGGATCTCCATGTGCAGCATGCCGGGCAGCACGATGTCGTCGGTGTAGTTGCCCTTGCCGCGGATGAAGCGGTTGTCCTCAACGCGCTTGCGGCTCGCGCCGAGGCCGCCGATCTTGATCTCGTCCAGTGCCTGAGTCACTGCCTTCTCCCGTCTCCGTCAGCCGTCCGTGCCGGTGTGCTTCAGCCGGAGGACCGGAGCTTTTCGGCGGCCCACAGGACCGACTTCACGATGTTCTGGTAGCCGGTGCAGCGGCACAGGTTGCCCGACAGCGCCCAGCGCACTTCTTCCTCGGTCGGGTCCGGGTTGGCGTCCAGGAGCTGCTTGGCGGCCATCATCATCCCCGGGGTGCAGAACCCGCACTGCAGCCCGTGCTCCTCCTTGAAGCCCTCCTGCAGCGGGTGCAGTTCGCTGGCGGTGGCCAGGCCCTCCACCGTCTCGATCTCGCGCCCGTCCACCTGGACGGCCAGCATCGTGCAGGACTTCACCGCCTTCCCGTCCACCAGCACGGTGCACGCGCCACAGTTCGTGGTGTCGCACCCCATGTGGGTACCGGTCAGCCCTACCCCCCGACGGATCAGGTGAGCCAGCAGCAGCCGGGGCTCGACCTCCGCCACCTTCTTCGCGCCGTTGATGGTGAACCTGATCCGGCGCATCGGGACATCGGTGGCTGCTTCGTCGCCGAGGTCGTCATACACGATCGTCATGTCAGGCCGCCCTTTCCGCCGCTGGTCCCGGATCCGCCTGCCCGCCGGCCGCCTGCTCCTGCGCGGCCGGGCCGGTGCGGGACAGGATGCGGACCACGAACGTGCGCACCATGTGCCGCTTGTACTCCGCGCTGCCGCGGTGATCGGTCCGTGGCCGGGCCGCGCCCGCGGCCAGGTCGGCCGCCTGCTCGATGGTCTGGGCGGTGAGCGGCTGGCCGGTCAGCGCCTGGGCCGCCTCCGTGCACGCGATGGTGGACCCGCCGACCCCGGTCAGCGCGATGCCCGCCCTGGTCACGGTGCCGTCGGTGGTTTCCACCGCGACCGCCACCCCGACCGTCGCGAAGTCGCCGACCCGCCGCTCCAGCTTGAGGTAGCCGCCCGCCCGGGTGCCCCGGTGCGGCGGGACCACGGCCTCCACGGCGATCTCGTCGTGGGAGAGCACGTTCTCGAACGGCCCGGTGACGAAGTCCGCCACGGGGATGGCCCGCCTGCCGCTGGGGCCCTCCGCCACCACCGAGCCGCCCAGGGCGGTCATGACCGAGGCCCAGTCGCCCTGCGGGTCGGCGTGGCACAGCGAGCCCACCAGCGTGCCCCGGTTGCGCACGATCGGGTCGGCGATCAGCGGCGCGGCCGCGGCCATGGTGGGCTGGCTGCCCGGCAGCAGGTCCGAGCGCTCCAGGTCCGCATGCCTGCACAGCGCGCCGATCCGGAGCGTCCCGTCGCCGTCCTGGCGGTGGTAGTCCAGGCCGGCGATGTTGTTGATGTCGACAAGCAGTTCCGGGGTGGCGAAGCGCAGCTTCATCAGCGGGACGAGGCTCTGCCCCCCGGCCAGCACCTTGGCCTCGCCGCCGCCCTGTTGAAGCAGGCGGATCGCCTCGGCGAGGGACCGCGGTGCCTCGTAACGGAACCGAGACGGATACATAGATCCTCCAATATGTCCTGACCCGGGCGTCGTCCCCGTCAACGGGGCGCGCCGGGATCAGGTTCAGGACTAGGCCGGTGGCGGCGCCGATTCGCTGTCTGACCGGGATTCGGGGCGCGCCTCGGGGTCGGGCACGGCCACCGGAAGCGATTCGTAGTCCGGGTCGGGGCGCGGTTCCTGGTGCGGCGGCCACGGCCCGGCCACCGGCTGACCGGCGATCTTGAGATAGTCCATCAATTCGGGCCAGGCCCACACGGTCGGGCTCTTCCCGGTCTTCGGTGCGTGCTCCACCAACTCGTATAGGCGTGGGTTGCCCTGGCTGTGCCCGTCTGACTCGATCCGCATCGGCACCGCTCCTGGTATTGGACGCTGCTCCCCACGCTGCACCGTCACGGGTGATGTTCACATGATCTGCTTGTGGGGCCGCACTCGCAACAGCCGAATAAGCTCTTGCTTAAGTGTCCCCTGACCTGGGGCTTAGCTCCAGATGGTCACGTAGACCGGGGGGCGGAACCGGGAGGGGGGCACCCCGGCCGTCGGGGATCGCATCAGGTGCATGGCCTCCGGGGTGGTCAGGAAGCGCCGCAGCGCACTGGCCGCGATGCTGCGGTGCTGGCGCTCGAGCACGGTGACGTGCCAGGTGGCCTCCATCGGCACCCCGGGCAGTTCCACGTGCGACAGTTCGCCGCGGCGCACCTGCTGTGCGACCAGGTGCTCGACCGCGGGCGCCACGCCCGACCCGTCGGCGGCGGCCGCCCAGGCCGCGGTCTGGTTGGGGAAGACGCTGATGCTGTCCTCCGGGATCCCAAGGCGGGCCAGCAGTTGCCCGGTGCCGCTGCCCGGGTCGGTGCCGGAGGGGTCCACGAGCCACCGCCATTGGCGGGGGTTGCCCCGCAGTGCGGCCTGCCCGGCGGTGACCACCACGACCCGGTACCGGAAGATCGGCTCGGTCACCACCGTCAGCGCCGGATCGCTGACCGGGCCGGACCCGATGGCGACGTCGGCCAGCCGGTTGCCGACGAGCACGCCCATCTCCGCGGTCACCGCCACGCCGGACGACACCTCGACCGAACCCGCGTACCGCCGGGTGAACGCCTCCATCAGCGGGCTGAGCACGAACTCCGCGATCGCCGACGTTGCCACCACGCGCAACTGCTCCGGCGCGCCCTGCGCGGCGCGCACCGCGGCGTGCGCCTCGGCGCCGAGCACCACGATCTGGGACGCCGCCGACAGCAGCCGGGAGCCACCCGCGGTCAGAGTCATCCCCGCCGGGCCGCGGGTCACCAACTGGTCCCCCAGATGCTGCCGCAGGGCCGACAGGGCCTGCGACACCGCCGGTTCGCTGACGCCGAGCGCGTTCGCGGCGGCAGTCACCGAGCCGAGCCGGGCAACCAGCACAAACGCGTTGAGCTGAGTGAGCGTCATGGCAAGTCAATTATGGCCGCCTCATACACTCATCAGGCGAACCAAAACTGTTGAGGGAGTTCCGGGTGCAGGTTCCGGCGCAGGTCGAGTACGAGAAAGCGGCCAGCGTCGAGCACGCCCTCACGCTACTGGCCAGGTACGGCCCCGAGGCCCGGGTGCTGGCCGGCGGGCACAGCCTGATCCCGATGATGAAGCTGCGCCTGGCGCAGCCGGAGACCCTCGTCGACATCAACGGCCTCAGCGAGCTTTCCTACCTGCGGGTCGCCAGCGGGGAACTGCAGATCGGCGCGCTCACCAGGCACGCCGAGCTGCTCAGCTCGGCACCGGCCGGGGAGCACTTCGCGATCCTGCACGACGCGGAAAAGGTCATCGCCGATCCCGTGGTGCGCAACTGGGGCACGATCGGCGGCTCGCTGTGCCAGGCGGACCCGTCCGAGGACCTGTCCGCGGCGTTCGCCGCGCTCAAGGCGATCATGGTGATCCGCGGCCCGGACGGCACAAGGACCGTGCCGGCCAGGGAGTTCCACACCGCGCCCTACGAGACCGTGGTCGCCCCCGGCGAACTGCTCACCGAGATCAGGATCCCGATCAGGCCCGGGGGCGGCAGCGCGTACGAGAAGGTCGGCCGGCGGGTCGGCGACTGGCCGGTCGGCGCGGCAGGCGTGGCGCTCTGGCTGGCGGGTGACACGATCACCGATGCCGGAATCGGCCTCACCGCCGTGGGCGCCAGGAATTTCGCGGCCGCCGAGGCCGAGGACTTCCTGCGCGGGGCGGCCACCACCGAGGAGAACTTCGCCCGGGCCGGCCAGATCGCTGCCGAGCACTGCCGGCCGGTGTCAGACCAGCGGGGCCCAGCCACCTACAAGCGGCACCTGGCCGCCGAACTCACCGTGCGCGCGCTGCGGCGGGCGGCCGATCGCGTGCGGCACCAGGACGCCTGACGTGCAGATCACCGTGACCGTCAACGACGCCGCGTACACCCGTGAGATCGAGCCCCGGCTGCTGCTCATCCACTTCCTGCGCGACGATCTCGGGCTCACCGGCTCGCACTGGGGCTGCGACACCTCCAACTGCGGCGCGTGCGTGGTCTGGCTGGACGAGACCCCGGTCAAGTCGTGCACGGTGCTCGCCGCGATGGCCGACGGGCACCGGGTCCGCACGGTGGAGGGCATGGCGATGCCCGGCCGCCTGGACCCGGTGCAGGAGGGGTTCGCCCGGTGCCACGGGCTGCAGTGCGGGTTCTGCACCCCGGGCATGATGCTCACCGCGCGCTGGCTGCTCGACCACAACCCCGATCCCACTCCGGGGGAGATCCGCGAGGCGCTGTCCGGCCAGGTCTGCCGGTGCACCGGCTACGAGAACATCGTCCGGTCGGTGCTGTGGGCGGCCCAGCACGAGGCCGGCGCGCGGGAGGACGGCTTCGGTGGCGCCGGCCCCGGCGAGACCGGCCACGGGCCCACGGCCACGGGGGTGACCGGATGACCGGCCGCCCGTATCGCAGCGCTTATGGGCCCGCCCGCAGGAAGGAGGACGCGCGCTTCATCCGCGGTCGCGGCACCTTCGTCGATGATGTGCAACTCCCCCGGATGCTGTACGGCGCGATCCTGCGCAGCCCGCTCGCGCACGCCCGGATTCTTTCCGTGGACGCCGCCGCGGCCGAGGCGCACCCCAAGGTGAAGGCCGTCATCACCGGGGAGACGCTGGCCGCGCGGAACCTGGCCTGGATGCCCACCCTGTCCCAGGACGTGCAGGCGGTGCTGGCCACGGACAAGGTCAGGTTCCAGGGCCAGGAGGTGGCGTTCGTCGTCGCGGAGGACAGGTACTCGGCGCGGGACGCGCTGGAGCTGATCAACGTCGAGTACGAGCCGCTGCCGCCGGTCATCGATGCCCAGCGTGCCCTCGACCGCGGCGCTCCCGTCATCCGGGACGACATCGCCGGCAAGGCCGACAACCACATCTTCGACTGGGCGGCCGGCGACCAGGCGGCGACCGACGCGGCCTTCGCCGCCGCCGACGTCGTGGTGACCCAGGACATGTTGTACCCGCGCGTTCATCCGGCCCCACTGGAGACCTGCGGGGCGATCGCCGACCTGGACGAGATCAGCGGGAAGCTGACCATCTGGTCCACCTCGCAGGCCCCGCACGCGCACCGCACGCTGTACTCGCTGTTCCTCGGCCTGCCCGAGCACAAGATCAGGGTCGTGTCCCCGGACATCGGCGGCGGCTTCGGCAACAAGGCGCCGGTGTACCCCGGTTATATCTGTGCGATCGTCGGCTCGATGGTCACCGGCCGCCCGGTCAAGTGGATGGAGGACCGGTCGGAGAACCTGATGAGCACGGCGTTCGCCAGGGATTACCACATGCACGGGGAGATCGCCGCCACCAGGGACGGCACGATCCTGGCCCTGCGGGTGAAGGCGCTCGCCGACCACGGTGCGTTCAACGGGGCGGCGCAGCCGACCAAGTTCCCCGCCGGGTTCTTCGGCATGTTCAGCGGCTCCTACGACCTGCGGGCGGCGCACTGCGAGGTCACCGGGGTGTACACGAACAAGGCGCCGGGTGGTGTCGCCTACTCGTGCTCGTTCCGCATCACCGAGGCGGTGTACCTGGTCGAGCGCATGGTGGACCTGCTTGCCGCCGACCTTGACATGGATCCGGCGCAGTTGCGGCTGAAGAACCTGCTGCGGCCCGAGCAGTTCCCGCACACGACCCCGACCGGCTGGGAATACGACTCAGGTAATTACGCCAATACGCTGCGCGTGGCACTGGATGCCGCCGGCTACCCGGCCCTGCGCAAGGAACAGGCGGAGCGGCGTGAGCGCGGCGAACTGATGGGGATCGGCATCAGCTTCTTCACCGAGGCGGTCGGGGCCGGGCCCCGCAAGCACATGGACATCCTCGGCCTCGGCATGGCCGACGGCGCAGACCTGCGGGTGCACCCGACCGGCAAGGCCGTGCTCGCCGTGTCCTGCCAGACCCAGGGCCAGGGTCACGAGACCACGTTCGCCCAGATCGTCGCGGAGGAGCTTGGCCTTTCCGTGGACGACGTGGAGGTCGTGCACGGGGACACCGACCGGACGCCGTTCGGCCTGGGCACCTACGGCTCCCGGTCGACTCCGGTCTCCGGTGCGGCCGCCGCCGTGGTGGCGCGCAAGGTGCGCGAACGGGCCAGGCTCGTGGCCGCGGCCATGCTGGAGGCCGCCGCGGACGACCTGGAGTGGGTGGACGGCCGGTGGCAGGTGCGCGGCGACCCGGCCCAGGGCAAGGGCCTGGCGGAGATCGCGATGGCGGCACACTCGTCGCTCGACCTGCCCGAGGGGGTGCTCGGCCACCTGGACGCGGACACGGTCTACAACCCGCCGAACCTCACCTACCCCTACGGGGCCTACATCTGCGTGGTGGACGTGGACCCCGGCACCGGCGTGGTGCAGGTACGGCGGTTCGTGGCGGTGGACGACTGCGGGGTGCGGATCAACCCCATGATCGTGGAGGGCCAGATCCACGGCGGGCTCGCCGACGGCCTGGGCATGGCACTGATGCAGGCGATCACGTTCGACTCGGACGGCAACTGCCTCGGCGGCTCGTTCATGGACTACCTGCTGCCCACGTCCGTGGAGTGCCCATCCTGGGAACTGGCGGAAACGGTCACACCGTGTCCCCACCATCCGATCGGGGCAAAGGGAGTAGGAGAATCGGCCACGGTGGGCTCGCCCGCCGCGGTGGTCAACGCGGTCATGGACGCGCTGCGGCCGTACGGGGTGCGGCACGCGGACATGCCGCTCACACCGGCCAACGTCTGGTCCGCGATCCAGGGCACCCCGGTGCGGACCGATTTGGCCTTCAATTGAATGCAGGTGAGCGAGGAACGATGAACGCAACTGGCGGCGCGGACAGCGGGCCCGGCATGGACGGCGGGCCTGGCCAGGCGGGCGGCCTGGAGAAGCTGGTCCCGGACGTGGCCGCGCTGCGCGCCGCGCTCGACGCCACCGGGTACCTCGCGGACGACGCGCTGGCCACGGCCCTGTTCCTGGCCGCCCGGATGGGGCAGCCCATCCTGCTCGAAGGTGAACCAGGGGTCGGCAAGACCGAGGCGGCCAAGGCGCTGGCGGAGGCGCTGGCCACGCCGATGCTGCGGCTGCAGTGCTACGAGGGCCTGACCTCCTCCGAAGCGCTGTACGAGTGGAACTACCCGCGCCAGTTGCTGGCGATCCGGCTGGCCGAGGCGCGCGGCGAGACGCTGCGCGACGCCGACCTGTTCAGCGAGGAATACCTGCTGGCCCGGCCGCTGCTCGCCGCCCTGGACCATCCGGGCCCGCGCCCGGCCGTGCTGCTGATCGACGAGGTGGACCGCGGCGACGACGAGTTCGAGGCGTTCCTGTTCGAGTTGCTCGCCGAGGCGGCGGTCACCATCCCGGAACTGGGGACCAGGCGGGCCAGGTTCCGCCCGGTCGTCATGCTGACCTCGAACCGGACCCGTGACCTGCACGACGCACTGAAACGGCGCTGCCTCTACCACTGGATCGACTACCCCGACACCGCCCGGGTCGCGGCGATCATCCGCCGCCGGGTGCCGGCCACCTCGCAGATCCTGGCCGGCCAGGTCGCGCGGGGGGTGGCCCGGCTGCGGGACCTCGACCTCGCCAAGCCGCCCGGGGTCGCGGAGGCGATCAGCTGGGCCGGTGCACTGAACGTGCTCGGCGCGACCAGCCTGGACGGCGCCGCCGCGGGCCGGACCGCCGGCGCGGTGCTCAAGTATTCCGAGGACCTGCAGGCCGTCCGTGAAACCGGGTTCGCGGTCGTGGCCGCCGCCGATGAGCCCTGATAACGGCCCGCCGGTGGCGCCGGGCCAGGGCGGTGCGGCCCTGGTGTCCGACGGGGACGACCTGGCCCTGATCGCCGCGCGGTTCGGCGCCGAATTGCGTGCCGCCGGGGTTCCGGCCGACCCGGGCCGCTGCGAGCGTTTCGCCGGGGCCGTCGCCGTGGCCCGGCCGGTCACCGTATCCGGCCTGTACCTGTGTGCGCTGGCCACGCTGGTGGCGAGCAAGGAGCACATCGGAACGCTGCGGCTTGTCTTCGACGCCATGTTCGGTACCCAGACCGACGAGCCGCCGGTCGGGTACGGCCCGCCGCCCAAGCCGGACCGGGCCCGCCCGGAGCGGGGCCGCTCGTCAGAGTCGGATGTCCTGCGGGACGCGGCACGTGCCGCCCAGGTCCACGCTCTCCGGCTGATCGGGGATGGCGAGGAACCACCGGCGATCGATGAGGAGGGCGAGCCGGGCGACGAGCTCGCCGCCCGGGAGGTCTTCGCCAGCGCTACCGAGCGGCTGGCCAGCACCGATTTCGCGGAACTGTCCCCCGCCGAGTTGCTCATGCTCTCCGGGCTCATGCGCAAGCTGACGCTCGCGGTACCGCTGCGCCGGTCGCGCCGGCCGCAGCAGACCCAGCGCGGGCGGCAGACGGACCTGCGCAGAACGCTGCGCCAGGCGCGGCGCACCGGCGGCCACCCGTTGCGCCTGGCCCGGCGGGCCCCGCTGCGCGAGCCGCGCCGCCTGGTGGTGCTGTGCGACATCTCCGGCTCCATGGAGCCGTACGCGCGGGCCATGCTCCAGTTGCTGTACTGCGCCGCGGGCGGCGCCGAGGCCGAGGTGTTCACGTTCGCCACCCGGCTCACCCGGATCACCGGCACCCTGGCGCACGTCCGGCCGGGCCAGGCGTTGCAGCAGGCCGGCCAGGCGGCGCCGGACTGGCTGGGCGGCACCCGCATCGGAGCGTCGATCGCCGAGTTCAACAACTCCTACGGCCGCCGGGGCATGGCACGGGGTGCCGTGGTCGTGATCATCTCGGACGGCTGGGATACCGGCGATCCGGAGGTGCTGCGGCACGAGATGGAGCGGCTGTCCCGGGTGGCGCACCGGATCGTCTGGGTGAACCCCCGGACGCAGAGCCCGGAGTACCAGCCGTTGGCCGGGGGCATGGCGGCGGCGTGGCCGTACTGCGACGCGGTCGTGAGCGCGCACTCCCTGAATGCGCTGGACGAACTGACCGCCGCCCTGGCCCATCCCGGCCACCGCCGCTGACGCGACGGCGTGGCGGGCAGTGATTCCCGGCCGCGGCACCGGAGGCTTGCTCCATGGACACAGCCGAAATCGAAGTCTTCCTGGTTCTCGCGGAGGAGCTGCACTTCGGCCGGACCGCGGAACGGCTGCACATGCCCCAGCCGCGGGTGAGTCGGCTGGTGTCTGCCTTGGAGCGCAGGGTCGGCGGGGTGCTGTTCGAGCGGACCAGCCGACGGGTCCGGCTCACCCCGCTCGGCGAGCAGCTCCGCAGTCAGTTGCAACCGGCCTACCAGCAGCTCACCGCGGTCCTCGACGGTGCCAGGGCTGCGGCCGGTGATACCGCGGGCTTGCTGCGTATCGGCTTCTCGCCCACCTCCAATATGGCGGTGCTGACCCGGCTGACCAGCGCCTTCGAGGCCGCACACCCAGGCTGCCATGCCGTACTGGATGCGGTGTCGAACCTCGACCCCTACTCGGCGCTGCGCCGCGGTGAGCTCGACGTGCTGCTCAACTGGCTGGCCGTGGACGAGCCCGACCTCACCGTTGGCCCGGTGCTCGAACACCGCGACCGCGTCCTTGCCGTGGCGTCCGCCGACCCGCTGGCGCGCCGGCGTGCCGTGTCGCTGGAGGACGTCGCCGACCGGGACGTTGCCCTCATGATCCCGCCGTTCCCGCCGGCGCTGTATGACGCGATCATCCCGCCGCGCACGCCGTCGGGCCGGGTGATCCACCGCAGCCAGCCGGTTCGCGGCATTCACGAACTCGTGGCCTCGGTCGCCCAGGGCCGCATCGTCCACCCGACGGCGGCGGGCATACCCATGTTCGTCCGCGACGACATCTGCCTGGTCCCCATTACCGACATGCCGCCGTTGCCACTGGGCCTGATCTGGTACACCGCGCACCACAACGCCCGGATTCAAGGGCTCGCCGACACCGTCCGGTCGCTGCGGCGTGCCGCGGCCCCGTGATCGATTGGTTAAGGCCGCGGATCGATACCGAATCGGCCGTTGATCGGCTGACGCCGCCGAGTCAGAGTGGCGCAGGTGACCTTCGCAGGACAGGTTTCGGGAGGATCAGGACATGAGCGAGGCAGGCGCCAGGACGCGCGCGAACGCGGTGATCACGGTGCACAAGTACGAGCCCGCGGTGTACGAGGAGCCGGCCGGGGGCCCGGTGCTGACGCGGATTCACGTCGAAGAGAGCTTCAGCGGCGACATCTCCGGTGACGGGGTCGTCGAGTTCCTTCAGGCCGGCCGTGCCGA
>Ga0070734_10005212_pt1 | contig 11658 bp, 10 predicted proteins | sample Coa_R1_8_FD_66444 | JGI IMG/M metagenome (GOLD analysis project Ga0070734, IMG submission 66444) | Surface soil microbial communities from Centralia Pennsylvania, which are recovering from an underground coalmine fire - Coalmine... | ecosystem: Environmental > Terrestrial > Soil > Unclassified ...
CGCCATCATTCAGCTCGAAAGTGGTCGAAGGCTCACGGGCCGCATCGAAGGCGAACGCGTGCAGATCGGCGATCCGGTGAACTTCAGCTCATTCCACAACGAAGTGCCGTTTTTCCGCAAAGCCTCATGAAACTAGCCGAACGTATGAGCCGCCTCGGAATCGAGGGGGCATTCAAGGTCTTAGTACAGGCGCGGGCACTGGAAGCCCAGGGCCGCAGCATCATTCACCTGGAGATTGGCGAGCCCGACTTTCCCACAGCGCCCCATATTGTGGAAGCGGGCAAACGCGCCCTCGACGAGGGTTGGACACATTATGGCCCGGCGCAGGGATTGCCGGAGCTGCGCGAGGTGATCGCTGCACACGTCTCAGAAAGCCGCGGCGTCAAAGTGGGCGCCGATCGCGTTTGTGTGGTCCCCGGCGGCAAGCCGATTATCTTCTTCCCCATCCTCGCGCTCGTGGAGCCTGGCGACGAGGTGATCTATCCCAACCCGGGATTCCCGATCTACGAATCGATGGTCAACTTCCTCGGGGCCAAAGCTGTGCCGATCCCCCTCGTCGAGGACCGCGGCTTCGCGTTCGATCTCAACCGGCTCCGCGACAGCCTGACCGACAAAACAAAAATGGTGATCATCAATTCGCCGCAGAATCCCACCGGCGGGTTGATTCCTCCCGAAGACATCCGTGCCATCGCCGATATGCTGCGCGATCGCGACCTGATCATCTTGTCCGACGAGATTTACGCCAAGATCTACTACGACGAGCCCCCGCTTTCGATCACCAGCCTGCCCGGGATGCTGGAGAAGACCATCATCCTGGATGGATTCTCGAAAACCTACGCCATGACGGGTTGGCGCATGGGTTTCGGAGTGGTGCCATCGTGGCTGGTTGGCCCCATCAACGATTTGATGGTCAACTCCAATTCCTGCACGGCGAGTTTCACACAGCGCGCCGGCATCGCCGCGATCACGGGCCCGCAAGACTGCGTGAAAGCGATGGTGGAGGAGTTCCGCAGACGCCGCGACGCGTTTTGCGCCGGGCTGAATTCGCTGCCGGGCGTCCGCTGCGCCATTCCGGGCGGTGCGTTTTACGTGTTTCCGAACATCACCGGAACGGGTTGGAAGTCTGACGACCTGGCAAGCGCCTTGCTCGATGAAGCCGGCGTCGCTTGCCTGAGCGGCAACGCTTTCGGCGCGTTCGGCGAAGGGTATCTGCGGTTCAGCATCGCCAACTCCCATGAAAACCTGATGACCGCTCTCGAACGCGTCCGCAACTTCCTGGCGTCGAAGCCTCCGAAGAAATAGGCCCCCAAAAACGAAAACCCGATCCGGCAACCGGATCGGGCTCGAACTGCCTAAACTACCTATCGCGCACCAGATATCAGGCTACATGCGCGGTCCTGTGACGAGCCAGGATCGCGTTCATCTGGTCTTTTAATGCAAGCTTCAGCTTCTTCAGACGGTGTTCTTCCACTTCGTCATCGGGAGTAACGTGCGGCTTGGCTTCCAAAGCCTCAATCTGCCGGTCGTACTCCGCATGTTTCTGGACCAGTCTGCGGAACTCTTCGTCGGTAGACATCAGGTGCGCCTTCAATTCTTCTTGCGTGTTCTCCATCAGGGTTCTGTCTCCTTTGTGAGTTAGCCACGCCGAGTCGGTAGGGATAACTTGCTCGGTGGGATAGTGGACGGTTCGCATTCTTCGCGCGAAGGGTCACCGATGGCCCCCCGCACTTGTGACATTATCATGAATAAATTCTCATGACAATCCCTGTTTCGGGCGGATCGTCATAGTACGAGGGACGCGAACCGGCTAGCTGGAATCCCAATTGTTCGTATAGGCGCCGGGCGGCTAGATTGGATTCCCGAACTTCCAGGAAGTGGGTCCCGGGCCAGCGCGCCAGCTCGGCCTGGAGCAGCTCCGTAGCGATGCGGGACCGTCGAAAGTCCGGATGCACTGCGACGTTCAGGATTTCGCGCTCGCCCTCCGCGATCCGCCTGGAAACCACAAAGCCCACCACCAGGCCGTTCTGTACCGCGACATGACAATCGAAGGCCAGGTAGTCATGGGTCAGCCACTGCGAGGCTTCTTTGGCCTGGTCCTGAATCGCGGCGATCTGTTTCAGATCCGCGGCGACTGCGGGCCGGAGCCGGATCCGTGACGGCAGGAGTCCCCGAATCAGGGCGCGTTGCCGGGCGCCGATCGAGTTCCAGCCGAAGTTCTTCTCGGCGTGGGCACGTCCCGCGGCTGCGATGCGGGAGCGGAGTTCTCGATTGCGCAGCAGGGTGGAAACGCCGTCGGCAAAGTCTTCCGGGGTATCCGCGATCCACACATTTACGCCATGGTCGAGCCCCAGGCCCGCGCACCCCGAGGTTGTCGAGACAACTGCCCGTTCCATCGCGAGCGCCTCCAGCACCTTCAGATTGGTTCCCGCCGAGACCACCGTCGGGACAATCGCCAGGTTCGCTTCAACGTACAGCGGCCGGACATCCGCGACGAATTCGAGCAGTGTGGTGCGGTCATCCCGGGGGATCGTAAGCAGACCGGTGCTCTCGCGCCAGTAGAGCAGGGGATCGGGCCCCGCAACTACGGTGAGCACCGCATCCGGATGTTTGTCGAGCAGGCGCGGCCAGACCCGGTCCACAAAGAAGCGATAGGCGGCCGCGTTCGGGAAATGCCGAAACGAACCCACGAAGAGCAGGCGCTCGCCGGGCCTCTCGATTTCGGGACGGAAACGTTCCAGATCCACGCCATTGGGGATGACAACGACGTTCGGCCGGCCGAGCAAAGCTGCGTCGCGCTCCGACATTGCGACGACCTTGCGATAGCGAGCCACCCATTGTTTCTCGAATCGCCGCCAGCGCCGATGATCCCAGGATCCGGCCTGGACCTGCCGGTGCAGTTCGAACGTCACGTCATGCTCCACCAGCACGTCGCCGGCGTAGGGTGCGAGCATCGTATATTCCACTTGCATCGCTTCGATTTGGAACTCGCGGCGTACGCGAGCGATCGCGTCGATCATTGCAGGCGACCGGAACTCGTGCACTTCGGGCGGCAGGATCGTCGACCAGCGCGGCTCGCGATAGCGCGTCTTTCCGACCAGGATCACGCGCGCGCACAGCTCCCGCACTGGCGCGAGATCGGCCTCCGTTTCCCGATCGCGGAAAGCGAACAGGAAGATGTCGAACTCGGCGGCCATGTCGCGCAGCAGGTGGAAAATCCGCACAGCGCCGCCGTGCGACAGCGGGTACGGAAAATACGGCGTTAGGATCGCGATCCTGCGTCGGCGCGCGGCGAGCGGCCGGCCCTGGAACTCCTCCACTTTGGCTGGATATGCCGAGCGATCGCGTTTCCAGGGCGCCAGCCACTTCGGACGCAGATGGATCCGGTCGAGCGGTACGCCGTGCAGGAACAGCCAGGATGCGACGCCGGTTGTGAGGCGCAGATGATGACGCTCCAGACGCTGGTTGTAGGCCAGGATCTTGTGCGGCGCCAGGAGAAAAGCCGAGCGCCGGAGCGCGCCGTATCGCGGGTCTCCATCGAACAGCACGGGCGCCAGGCCGATGCGAAAAGGCCGAAACCTTTTACGCAGCTCCCGCCGGATCGCCCATGGGGAAGCCGCGCCGAACTCTTCGGGTTTCACGGAAAAATGCCGGCGCCCAGGCTCCAGCTGCTGGATCTCTTCGAACATCTGTGCGGCCAGCAGCGGATCGCCCGTGAGAAACGACACGACAACCGCTTGGGGTTCTTTTTTGAGGATTCGAAACAGGAACTGCTTGAACGCGGCCCTCAACGGAATTCGATCGTCGTGACGTCGCCCGTCGTGTGGAGCTTGGCGTCGGGCTTGCCCTGATACTCGACATGCACGCGGCGCGAGCCCGCTTGTGCGCCGCAAGCGATGGTCTTCTCGCCGCCGCCCGACAGCGTGATGCCCGATGGATTGCGGATCAGAAGCTGGACGGTCCTGCCGTCGTCCGTTTTCACCGACATGCGCGCCTGTTCGCCGATGCAGTCCAGCTTTTCGAAAACCCCGTCGACGCTCGCGTTGCCTGTGAGTTCATCCATCCAAACTGCGTTCTGGGGCTGCGCGGTGCCCTTCGGATTCAGCTTTTTGTTGGCCGCTTGCTCGGCAGCATGAATCGCGGCTTCGCTCGCGGCCTTCACCCGCGCCAGATCGTCTTCGCGTTCCTGCCGCACGCGTTTCCGTTCGGAGATGTCGTTATCGGCTCGCTCGGCCGACGTGTCCAGACGCGCCTGGTGTATTTTCGCCCGCTCCTCGTCGGTGGCCGCCAGGCGTTCGGCGACGCCCCACGCCTTCTGGGCCTCGGTATAATTCTTGGCGTAGGTCTGGGCGCGCGCCAGCTCCTGCCAGTACTCCATATTGCGCGGGGCCAGGCTTGCGGCCTTCTTCAGCAGCGCAGCCCGTTTCTGCGTATCGTCCTCGTTTTGCGCTTCCTGGAAATACGGCTCGCCCCAATTCCGATTGCGCGCGGCGGCTTTTTCGAAATCGTCCTGCGCTTGGGCGGGCCGCGGCTCCAGCTTCCCGATCTCCAGCCATGCTCGCGCACTATCGCTGTCCGGGTTCACCGAATCGTCCAGCAGTTTGCTCGCCTCGGTGTCCTTGCCGTCCTTGAGCGCGATCAGTGCCTGGCCTTCTTCCGCTTTGGGACCGGTGAGTTTGCTGTAAGCGGCGCCCGCGTCGGGCGACCCGGCGGCGAGCAGCAGATCGGCCAGCGCCAGGCCGGACGCGTTCGCATCCAGCGGAACCTGTTTAAAATCACGCTGCGGACTCAATGCGCGGCCCGAGATCATGCCCGTCGGAAAATTGCCCGCTTTCAAATAATTCTCGGCCTGCTGCCGCATTTCCGCGCCGGTCTTCTGAAACGCATTCCTGCAGGCGGCTTCGAAATCGTCGCTCTGCTCTAGATTGGAGATCATCACGCGGCTGCGCCCGCTGTAATCCGGATTCACCGTGATCATCTGCATTAGCGCCCATCCGAATGTTTGCTCCGGGGCCGGGACCGGAGCGCCCACCGTCAGGCGAGTTCCGTTTACTTCGAGCGTCGAGACCAGCGCCACGATTCCGTCTTCGACGTCCTTCGGAAGGGGCATCAGGTTGTCGGCCATCAAGACGCGAGCGAGTTGCTTGCGGCTTTCCACGGTGAAATGATCGGCTTCCGCCACCCACTCCATCCGCGCGTCGCGTGCCAGCGCGAAGTGCCCAGCAACCGACGGAGCCTGCTTCGCGTTCTTGTAGACCAGAACCCGCACCGGCCATACCATCTTCACTTCATCTTTGCCGGTAATGACGCGGAGAGCCTCGCGGAATTGCTCCAGGAACATCAGCTTCTCGCGCGCCTCGCGATCGCCGCCGTTGGTGATCACCTCGAATTGGCTGGATTTATAGGCGCTCCAGCGATCTTCGGCGAGAAGAGACGTGGCCAGGAACGTCAGGCAGGCCGTGGCCAGACCGGCCCAACCTCTTGACGCGCAGCGCATGCCGGGCAGCACGATTGTATGTTAGCTCGATTCGCTCATCCCTGTTATGATCCGAACAGAAAATGTTCCGCCTTATTAATCAGACTCTGGTTCTGCTTCTCGTCCTGATCCTGTTGGGCTCGGCGGCGCTGTGGTTTCTGTCCGGCCACTCGACCCTTGCTTTTGATCCGCAACCGAAGGCTCTCGGAACGGGCACGATGGTCGCGGTGCGGCTGGTCAATCCGCATGGGGTGCGACGCCTGTCGCTGCTGATCGAACAAAACGGCGCGACCGTCGCTACCATGGATACGCGCAACGCCTGGAACTGGCTTACGTTTTGGCGCGTTCATCAGGACCCGGAGGTTCGGCACTTCATCGCCGGCCAAGGGGTCACGTCGAAGCTTCACGAAGGCAAGGCCAGGTTGGTTCTGGTCTCCGAATCGAACGATCTGCGCGCCGCTTTGGATTCGGTCTCCACGGACGTAGACGTCATCCTCAAGCCCCCCTCTGTCAGCGCCGACGGATTCCAGCATTACATCAATCAGGGCGGCAGCGAACTGGTTCTGTTGACGCCGTCCGGGCTGTGGGAGGACGCCGGCGTGCGCTCCGGGGACACTGAATATCCCAGCTTCCCCGTGCCTGGTAATCCAAACCAGCGCGCGAGCCTCTTTGCTTTCCCCTGGGACATGCCGCTGGACACCCAGCCGATCGTCTTCGTGCAAAACGCAGCCGGGAACCTCGCCACCGCGACTTTCTCATTCAAGGTGTTCCCGAAGAAATTCCGCTCGCGCGATCTCGCCATCGACGATCAGTTCCTAAACAAAGTCGTGAACCAGATCGATCCCGGCGGCACCGGTGATCTGCTGACGCGATTCCTGCGCATCAACAGCCAGTTGCGGCGCGAAAACAATAAGACACTCGCCGATCTGCGGAAGAAAACCGCCGATCATTTCTTGTGGACCAAGCCTTTCCTGCAGCTTGCCAACTCGAAGGTAGAGTCCGAGTTCGCAGACGTCCGCACTTACGTCTACCAAGGCAAGAAAGTGGACCAGCAGGTGCATCTGGGATTCGATCTGGCCGTGGTAGCGCACACTCCGGTCGTCGCGGCGAATGACGGCCAGGTGGTCTGGGCTGCGCCGCTCGGCATCTATGGGAACTGCATCGTGGTGGATCACGGGATGGGCCTGCAGTCGATCTACGGCCACTTGAGCGAAATCGCGGTGAAGGAAGGCGGCGCAGTTAAGCGCGGCGATGTGATGGGCAAGAGCGGATCAACGGGTCTGGCGGGCGGCGATCACCTGCACTTTTCGATGCAGGTGAACGGGGTCCAAGTGAATCCCATGGAATGGTGGGATGAGCACTGGATTCACGACCACGTACGCGAGCGCTTGAAATAAGGCGGCTGCAGCGACGCTTCAGGCCAGCTTCGCCCGAACCTTCTCGCTCAGCGCCTTCCCATCCACGCGCTTGCCCGCGAGTTTCGCTTGCGTCGCCTTCATCACTACGCCCATTTGTTTTGCCGACGTGACACCGGTCTCCGCCATCGCAGCGGCAATGGCAGCGTCGATCTCCGCGTCGGTTGGCGCCGCGGGCATGTAGCCTTCGATCAGCTTCAGCTCGGCGTCTTCCTTGTCGGCGAGCTCGGCGCGGCCGCCTTTGCGAAACATCTCCGCCGCTTCGCGCCGCTGCTTGATCAGCGTGCTCAACACCTGCAGCTCGGTTGGCTCGTCGAGCGGCTTCATGGAGTCGATTTCATGCTTTTTCAGCGCCGTTTTGATGAGGCGAATCGCGTTCAGCCGCGCCTCGTCTCTGGCCTTCATGGCCGCGGTCATGTCGCTTTGAATCCGATCAAGGAGTGCCATCGCTGTCTGCTATCCTATGACTAAATTTCCATGTATATCAAGAAGCAACGTCTGCTGACCCCGGGTCCGACGCCGCTGCTGCCCCAGGCCCTGCATGCCATGATGGGCTCCGATATTCATCATCGCACCGAGGATTTTCGCAGGATTTATCGCGAAGTCCTGGCCGATCTCAAGCTGGTGCTGGGGACCTCGAACGACGTTCTCGCGCTGGTGGCGTCCGGTACCGGCGCCATGGAAGCCTCGGTTGCCAACTTCTTTTCCGCCGGCGATCGCGTCATCGTCTGCACGGCCGGAAAATTCGGGGAGCGCTGGGTCGAGATGGCCAAAGCTTTTTCCCTGGATGTTGTGGTGCTCGAAGAGCCTTATGGCAGCGCTGTCAGTGCGCGCCGCCTGACCGATGCGCTCCAGGCCAATCCCGGCGTGCGCGGCGTCTTCGTGCAAGCCTCGGAGACCTCCACCGGCGCCGAGCATGACGTGCGCGCCATGGCCGAGGCGATCCGCAAGACCGATGCGATTTTCATTGTCGATGCGATTACCGGTTTGGGTACCATGCCGCTCGACATCGACGGCTGGGGCCTCGACATCGTGATCGGCGGATCGCAAAAAGCCTTCATGATTCCGCCCGGTATCGCATTTCTCTCTGTCAGCCCGAAGGCTTGGGCGCTTCGCGAGACCGCGCAGCTGCCGCGCTTTTATTTCGATCTCAAAAGGGAAAAAAAGAACGCCGCTCTCGGCGAATCGAGCTGGACTCCTTCTACCGCCCTTCTGCTGGCGTTCGCCGAAGCGCTGAAATATGTGAAGTCGATCGGCATGGACAAGCTGGTGGCAAATGCGCAAATGCTCGCGCTGGCGACGCGCGCCGCCGTGAAAGCCCTCGGGCTCGAGCTATTCTCGCCCGCTTCGCCGTGCTCGGCCGTGACCGCCATAAAGGCGCCGGGCGGCATCGATTCCGGCGCCATCGTCAAGGAGTACCGCAATCGTTTCGGCTCCATCATCGCGAACGGCCAAGGCTCGATGAAGGGCCAGATTTTCCGCATCGCGCACCTGGGTTATTTCGATTTTGCCGATCTGTTCGCCGTGATTGCCGAGCTCGAAATCATCCTGGCTTCCCAGGGTGTTGCGGTAAAGTTTGGAACCGGCGTTGCCGCCGTTCAAAACGTGTACGCCGACGCGGCGATCGAGAAAGAGATTGTCGGCGTCTGACGCTCCCGCCCATGCGCATTCTCATTGCGGAACCCCTGGCCCCCGGCGGTGTGAACCTGCTCAAAGAGCAAGCAGGATGGGAAGTCATCGTTTCGAATTCGAAGGAGTACGAGCAGTATCTGCCCGAGGCGGACGCACTCATGGTTCGCAGCGGCCTGATCGTGGACGCGGCTGTGCTGGCCAAGGCCCCCAAGCTCCGCGTGATCGGCCGCGCCGGCGTGGGCGTCGATAACGTCGACATTCCGGCCGCCACCGCGGCGGGCGTGCTGGTCATGAACACGCCCGGAGGCAATGCAGTCTCGGTGGCCGAGCACACCATCGCCCTGATGCTCTCGATGGCGCGTTCGATTCCCGCCGCCAATGCCTCGACCAAGGCCGGGAAATGGGAGCGGCGCAAGTTTGTCGGAACCGAGCTGCGTGGAAAAACGCTCGGCGTGGTCGGGCTGGGAAGCATCGGCCGCGAAGTGGTAAAGCGCGCGGCCGCTTTCGAGATGCGGATCATTGCCAACGATCCCTACGTCAATTCGCAGACGGCCAAGAGCGTGGGCGTCGAACTGGTTTCGCTGCCGACGCTGTATGCCGAAAGCGACTACATCACGCTGCACACGGCGCTGACGCCGGAATCGAATCGCATGCTCAACGCCGAGGCTTTTTCCTTGATGAAGCGCGGCGCGCGCGTGATCAACTGCGCTCGCGGAGAGCTGATCGACCAAGCGGCTCTGGCCGACGCGCTCGCGTCGGGCAAGCTGGGAGGCGCAGCCTTGGACGTCTTCATCGAGGAGCCGCCCCGGACCGGCGATCCGCTACTCATGCTGGACTCCCTGGTCGCCACGCCGCACATCGGCGGCGCCACCGAAGAAGCCCAGGAGATCGTCGCCATGCGCCTGGCTCAGCACGTCATCGATTTCCTGCAGAACGGCGTTGCGCTGCAGGCGGTCAATCTCCCGGCCTTGACGCCCGAGCAATACAAAACGCTCGGCCCTTACAGCAACCTCGCTGAGCGCCTGGGCTCTTTCGCCTCTCACATCGCCACCGGGAATCCGCACACCGTCAGACTGGTTTATTTCGGAAGGATCGCCGAGCAGAATACGCACTTGGTGCGCAACGCAGGAGTGGCCGGGGCTTTACAGCGCTCCTTTGCGCACAAAGCAAATTCGGTGAACGCCATGCAGATCGCCGCCGATCGTGGAATCACGGTTGCGGAGCGCCACGACACCCGCAGCGCGCACATCGATTCGGTCCGGCTGGAGCTCGAAACCGACAGCGGCCTTACTGCGGTAGAGGGCGCGGTTGTTCTCGACCATCCACGACTCCTGCAAGTCAACGCCATCCACTGCGAAGCGCCGCTCGCCGGCAATTTGACGTTTCTCGAGCATGAAGACGTGCCCGGCGTGCTGGGCCACGTCGGCAGTGTGCTCGGCGAGAACGGCATCAACATCGCGACTCTTTCGCTGGGAAGGAAGAAGGCCGGCGCCGACGCGATCTCCGTGGTTCAGACGGACCAGCCGGTGCCTGAAAACGTGCTCGCGAAGCTTCTGAAGAATCCCGCCCTCAAGCGCGCCATGCCGGTCAAATTCGGCCTCCTCTGATGTGGCGCGTTAGCTAACGCGCCGTTACGTCGAGTTCGTAACGAATCCCTCACATTCCTCGGCTCCGGCGCGGCGCTGGAACATTTTTCGCTCCCCACGATCTATACAGAGAAGGAAGAAGGTTGGGCTGCCAAAGGCAGCGTCCAAGGAGTTCCCGGGTACATGAGGGCAAAGCAGCGGCTCGCTCAACTCGCGACACACGCAATTGCGAGAGCGGTGCCTCCCCCGTCTCGGCATTTGTGGGAACGGCCATCGAAAGTGGTCGGTGTCGACATGCACGATGCCGAACAGCGCGGCCTTCTCCAAACCTTGCGCGATCGTTTCAAGTTCGAGTACGATGCATTCCCGCGCGGCGCGGCAGGCAATCCGTTCCTGCCCCTCAACAACGGCTGGTTTGAAAAAGTTGACGCCGAGATGCTTTACTCCATTGTTCGATACGTGCGCCCTGCTCGCATCATCGAGATCGGGTCTGGAGTGACCACCTTTCTCTCAGCCGCCGCAGTGGCGAAGAACCATGATGAGGACCACCGCTATCACTGCTCCTTCATGGCGTACAGGTCCGCTCCTTTGAGGGGTTCGAGCGAGTCGCTTCCTCGTGCTTTGTTCCAGCAGTTAGAAGCCGGCGATATTCTGATTGTTGACTCGGGCGACGCCGCCGGCACGGGCTTCGACGTCAACTTGGAGATCTTCGAGATCTTGCCCACCCTGAAGCCCGGGGTCTGGATTCACTTCCACGACATCTTCCTCCCCTGGGAGGCGCCGCGCTCCTGGACCCTCGACACCCGCCGATACTTGAACCAGCAATATCTCCTGCAGGCGTTTCTTTCGTTCCATACGAGTTTTGAAATACAGTGGGGCTCCTACTATATGCTTCAGACTCACCCCAGGCTTCTTGAACAGGCGTTCGCGTCCTGCGGCGAGAACGTCGCCCCTCCCGATACGTTCCTGCCCGGAAGCTTTTGGATTCGTAGATTGGCCTGACATCGTTTCATTGGCCGAGTTCGATCTCAGATGGTGCATATCGGCCAGTTACGGCCGAGCCGTATCCTCGCTAACCCGGTCATATCTCGTGACATATCGATTGGCATGGATCTTGCCTTATCCTCCGGCGTGAGAAGCAAGATGAGGAGGACGAAATGAAGACGAAGTTGCTCGCGCTCTTATTTCTGGCGGGAACCACTGTATTTGCGGGACCCCGCGTATTCGTGGGTTTTGGCGTCAACGTCGGGCCGGCCTACGGTTACTATGCCGCGCCGCCTCCGCCGCCCGCGCCTGTGTATGTGGCCCCGGCTCCGGCACCCGGCTATGCCTGGATCGGCGGCTACTATGCCCCGTACGGAGGACGCTACGTTTGGCATCGTGGCTACTGGGCTCGCCCGCCGTACGCCGGCGCAGCTTGGGTGGCGCCTCGTTACTACGGCGGCCGCTACTTCGCCGGTTACTGGCGGCGGTAGTCGCAGGCTGTGGCGGTCTCGTCAAGACGCCAGTTGCCTCGAACAGTTAGCGCAGCGCGTTCCGGTTCGTGTCCCGG
>Ga0070734_10005213_pt1 | contig 11658 bp, 12 predicted proteins | sample Coa_R1_8_FD_66444 | JGI IMG/M metagenome (GOLD analysis project Ga0070734, IMG submission 66444) | Surface soil microbial communities from Centralia Pennsylvania, which are recovering from an underground coalmine fire - Coalmine... | ecosystem: Environmental > Terrestrial > Soil > Unclassified ...
ACGCCCCGCTTGCCGTGCTGGAGCGGCGAGAACTGCCGCGACGGGCCGTAGTCCATGAGGACGAACGGGCTCGTCCGCTCGGGCGGCAGCTGCTCGCTGGGGAAGTAGGTCGAGACGTAGAACCCGTTCCCCACCCAGTGAAAGGTCGTGCTGCGGTGGACGCTCTCGACGGTGCGCGTCTCGGCCAGCGTGGCCGGCTTGGCCGCGGTCTCGGTGTTCGCTCTCGTATCGCTCATGACGATCGACAGTAAACACCGGGCCCGGGAAGGAAAGCGACCTCCCAGCGCCAGCTCCGCTTAGCCGCCGCGCGCCGACTCGTACTGCTCGTGCATGACGATCCGGCCCCCCACGTTCACGGCGGCCACGGTCGCCAGGTAGTCGGAGAAGCGGTAGGCGACGCGCACCGCGTGCATCGACCCGCCCGTCAGGTACTCGGGCGTGGCCTCCCCGACCAGCTGCCCCGGTCCGAGGGCTGCCGCCAGCTCATCGGCCGTCTGCCCGAAGAGGCGCGAGGCCTCTGCCGCGGTCAGGGTGCTCCGCAAGCGGTCGACGCTGACCAGCCGGCCGTCCGGCGCGAAGGCGAAGACCACCTGGTCGGCCGGGGGCGACCCCGGGCGTGAGCGGGCGGCCGCCGCGCCGGGCGCTCCGCCGCCCTCGCACGTGAGGGCGTGGACCGGCCGCACGGACGCGGCGCAGACGAGCCCGCGCGCGCGTGTCCAGGCGAGCACCTCGGGCGCCCGACTGACGTCGAGCGTCTGTCCCAGCGCCGGCCGCGCTGGGGAAGCAACCTCCGTCCGCAGCGCCGCCACGGCGCGCAGCCGGACCGCCTCGACCTCGTCCGGCGACACCCGGGTCGCCGGGCAGGCCACGCCAATCCGGCGCATGAGCGGCCGTCCGTACGGCGTGTGCAGCAGCCCGACCAGCCCGATGAAGGCCGTCGTCAGGCCGGCGAGCACAGCCAGGAGGCGTCCTCTCATTGCCCCACCGAGGCGTCGGCGCAGGTGGACTTCTCGACGGGCGCGCTGGAGACGATCTGGGATTGCAGGCCCATGACCGCGGCGGCGATGGTGGCGATGTCGGCGTCGGCGACGCCGTCGGCCTTGAGGACCCCGCCAAAGTCGGTCACGAAGCGATCGAACTTGTCGGCCGGAATGCCGAGCCCCAGGTGGATGTCGGTCATCGAGACACAGGTGTCCCCCTCGTCGTTGACGCCCGGGTAAGTGGCGGGGCCGCCGAACAGCGCCGTGAACTGCAGGCGCAGACAGCTCTTGAGCCGAGCGACCGAATCGTGGCCGGTCGTGCCGACCACCGCGAAGTAGGGCGCGAGCTCGCAGTCCGCCGTCACGCCCGCCACGGCGTCGTCGACGACCTTGGGGATCGCCGAGCCGTACTTGACGTAGAGCGCGCCCTGGCCCGCGGCGCCGCCGGCGCCGGACGCTCCGGCAGCCGCCATCCCCGCCCCACCGCCCTTGCCGCCGGCGCCGGACGCGTTCGAGTCCGAGCTGCACGCCCCGAGCAGCGACAGCGCCACGGCGCCCGCCAGCAATCCCAGATCCGTTCCAATCGATCGTTTCATCTCGACCTCCAGGCTTCGTTGTTTGAAAGCTCTGGCCGGAGGTAGTGTCCGAGACGGGATTTGGATCTGAGGAATCTCAGTCGCGCGCGATCGCCAGCAGCAGTCGGCCCCGCAAGGTGAGCGGCCGCAAGGCGCCCTCGTTCACCACCAGGGCCACGCAAGCCTCGCCGGGCGCCGCGCGCTGCTCGTGCCGCTCGCCGGGCAGCCGGATCGAGACGTCGCCGCGCGCGAACCGGCGCCCGTCGTTCTTCTCTTCGAGCGCGCCGGTGAACACCACGATGTACTCGGGGCCTCCGTGATCGTGGAAGGGGATGGTCACCCCCCCCTTGAAGCGCACGAGACGGATCGCGCCGTCCGGCACCACGAACGGGAGGTCGACGACACGCATCCCCGGAACGACGGTCCGCCAGCGGTCATTGCTGGGCAGCACGCGCAGGAGCGGCGCCGGCAGACCGCAGCCGGCGAGAAACTCGGGGGCCGCCGGCGCCTCCTCGTGCCCGGCGCGCTGGGGCGTCCCGCCGAGGCGCGCGAGCACCGACTCGAGTGTGCCCGCCGCGAGCTCCAACCCGGCCCCGGCCTCGAGGAGAGTCCCGGCGACCCCCTCCAGCGCCGCGACCTCGGCCGCGCAGGTCGGGCAGAGGGACAGGTGACAGGCGACCGCCAGCGCGGCGCCTTCGGTGCAGGCGCCCGTCACGTACTCGACCAGCCCGTGCTCGGGGACGTGATGCCTGGGGGTCATTTCGTCCTCCTCCCGGCCATGAGGCCGCGCAGCCGCTCGAGCGCCAGCCGGACCCGGGTCTTCACCGTCCCCAGCGGAACCTGCTGCTCGACGGCGCACTCCTGCAAGCTCTGACCGCGCCAGTAGGCGCCCTGCAGGACGGCGCGCTGCTCGGGCGGCAGCTCGACCAGCGAGGCAGCCAGCGACCGGTGCTCCTCGGCCGACAGGAGCGTCTGCTCGCTGGTCGGCGCGGGCGACGGCTCGGGAAAGGTGTCGACGTCGTCCCCCGGCTCGCCAGCGGGTCGCCGGCGCTCGCTGCGCAGCTGGCTGAAGAGGAAGTTGCGGCTGATGGTGTACAGCCAGGCCGCGACGCTCCCCCGCGCCGGATCGTAGAGCGCGGCCTTCCGCCAGACCGCGAGCATCACCTCCTGCGTCAGCTCGTCGCTCGCGCCCGGGGCCGCGCCGCGCGCCTCGAGGTGGGCCTTGATCTTGGGGGCGTACCGCAGGAAGAGGCGGGTGAACGCGGCGCGATCCCCGCGGGCGATGGCCGCCATCCAGTCGACCTCGTCGCCCCGACTCAGCACGGCAGCCCTGGCGCTGGCACGGTCAAGACCAGGCCGGCGCGCGGCGCATGACGTCGAGGCTGCAGGTTCCACGCGGGTGAATTCCCACGCCCTGATACGCCCGGGGCGGGCGTTCGGATCTCAGGCGCCGGGCGCGACCGGGAGCTCGATCACGACGCAGGCGCCGCCGCCCGGCTGGTTGGCGGCGGCGACGCGCCCCCCGTGGGCCTCGGCGATGCGCTTGACCAGCGCCAGCCCCAGCCCCAGCGATCCCCGCGTGCCCGCCTCGGGGTCGGCCCCCTGGTAGAACCGCTCGAACACCCGCGTCTCGTCCCCGGCGGCGAACCCGCGGCCCCGGTCGCTCACCTCGAACGTCACCATCCCGCCTGCGGCGCGCACGGCGAGGCGCGCCAGACCGTCCCCGTGCTTGCGCGCGTTGTCGATCAGGTTGGCCAGCGCCCGCCCGATCAGCGTCGGATCGGCGGCGAACGGGACCGGCGCCGCCGGAGCGTCCAGCTTGTCCGCCGGCTCGCCGGCGCGCTCGAGCGCCCTCCGCGCCAGCTCGACCGCCTCCAGCGGCTTCGGCGCCACGGCCTGGAACTCGATCCGCGCGCTGGCCAGGAGCTCCCCCACCAGGGCGTCGATCTCGATCGCCTCGTGCTCGATCTCGTCGAGAGTCCGGGCGTTGACCGGCCCCCCCAGGGTCCCCGCGGTCGATTGCCTTTCGATCTCGACCAGCAGGCGGATGCGCGCCAGCGGCGTGCGCAGCTCGTGCGAGACCGAGGCCAGGAGCTCGCGCTCCTCGGCCCGCTGCCGCTCGAGCCGCGCCGCCATCTCGTTGAACGCCGACGACAGGACGGCCGTCTCGTCGAACCCGAACCCGGCGTCGGAGACGCGCGCCTTGAGGTTCCCGGCACCCAGGTCCTGCGCCGCGCGCGTCAGCTCGTAGAGCGGGCGCGAGATCCGGCGCGCTACCTTCCCCGACGCGACCCACAGCACCACCGCCGGCGCGCCGAACAGAAACAGCGCCCGCAGCGGATGCGCGGTCAGCCGCCCCTGCCAGAAGTGCCCGGACAGCATCGTGATGACGACCGTCAAGAAGATCGCCGCCCCGAACCAGAGGAAGAGCCGCCGGTGCAGGTGCGCGCCGTAGTGCAGCCGCAGCTCCCAGCCGATGCGCTGCTGCCACCCCGGCCGCCGCCCCATCGCCTCGTGCAGCACCCGGTCCCACGGGTGGCGGCGACCGAACCGCTCGCCGTAGGCGGTCCGCAGCTCGGCGACGATGCGCTCGCGCACCGCCGGATCTAGGTGCCGCCACAGCCGCCAAGGGCCGTGCCAGGGCGGCCACCCGTGCCGGTGGGGGGGCCAGTCCCGCTTCACGCGACGTCGTCCTCGCGCGAGAGCACGTAGCCGACCCCGCGCACCGTCTTGATGAGGCGCGGCGTCTTCGGGTCGTCGCCCAGCTTGCGGCGGAGGTGCGAGACGTGGACGTCGACCGTGCGGTCGCTGACCGTGACGTCCTGGCGCCCGGCCTCGCCGAGCAGCGTCTCGCGCGGGACGACCCGGCCCGGGCGCCGGGCCAGCGCGACCAGGATGTCGAACTCGAGCCCGGTCAGATCGGCCGGCTCGCTCCCCACCCGCACCTGGCGCGCCCCGACGTCGATCGCCACCCGGCCGACGACGATCTCGGCCCCGCTCTGCGCCGGCTGCGCCCGCCGCAGCACGGCCCGCAGCCGGGCCAGCAGCTCGCGCGGCGAGAACGGCTTCGGCACGTAGTCATCCGCCCCCAGCTCCAGCCCCACCACCCGGTCGGCCTCGTCGCCGCGCGCCGTGAGCATGATGATCGGCACCCCGCTCGTCTCCCGGATGCGCCGGCAGACGGCCAGGCCGTCCATCCCCGGCATCATCACGTCGAGCAGCACGGCGTCGAAGACGTCCGCCCCCAGCGCCGCCAGCCCCTTCGGGCCGTCGGCGGCGTGCACCAGCGTCACGCCGTTGGGCTCGAGGTAGGCCGCCAGCAGCTCGAAGAGGCGGACGTCGTCGTCGATACACAGGACCCGAAGGGCCACGTTTCCGATCTTACCAGCGTTGGGAGGGTCGGGTTACCAGCCGCCGCGCATCCCGAAGCTCGGCCCGCGCTCGATGAGGTCGGCCAGACGCTCGCGCTGCTCGGGCTCGAGCGCGTCGTGGACCTTGGCGACCAGCCCCACGAACGACTTGCGCCCGTTCTCCAGGATCGTGTCGTGGCGCGCGAACTGCTCGCCCAGCAGCACCCCGTCGAACGTGCTCCGGCGCAGGGCGTCCACGATCTCCTTGCGGCTGCGGCGCCCCTCGCCCCCGGCGTTCTTCTTCACCTCGTCGCGGAACTCCTCGAACGCGGCGCCGATGGCCCGCTCCTGGGCCGGGGTGGCGCGCACGTGCTCGAGGATGCGGCGGACGAAGAACCGCTTGGCCCCGAACCCGCGCCCGAACCCACCCAGGCTGCGGAAGTCGGCGTCCGCGAACGGCGAGCGGAACTCGGCCCCGTCCTCGCGGTCGAACGCCCCCCAGTCGTCACGCGGCCCGCCGTGCCAGCCGTGCCAGTGCCGGTGGCCGTGCCACCCACCGTGCCAGCCGCCGTGGTGGCCGCCGCAGAACCGCCGGTAGTGCATCATCCGGGCGATCCCCATTGCCGCCAAGCCCCCGAAGATCAAGCATCCAATCATCTGTCGTCTCCTCGTTGTCGCGGGGCTCCATTGCCCCGACGGAGAAGACGGTACGCACCGGCCGTTAAGCTCGTTCGTGCGCCTGTGTGAAGAAGTGTGAAGCCCGCGCGGCTAGGCGGACTGGAAGTCCCAGCGGAAGTCGACGGCGGTGCAGCCGCGGTCGGCGACCGGGCGGATCTGCACGACCACGAACCGGGTGTCGGCGCCGACCGGGATGGGGAAGGCGCCGTCGATCGAATCGTCGTGCAGCGTGGCCCCCATGTGTCCGTGCGCGGTCCCCTCGTGGACCGCGCCGGCCGCCTGGAACGGATAGTGCCGGCCGTGGTCGTCGACCAGGTCGAAGGCGTAGCTCGACGGGAGCCCGCAGCGGTCGGCGTTCACCAGGTGGATGCGGAAGGCCAGCGCCGAGGGTGTCCAGCCCGACAGCGTCACCTCGTAGCGATGCTCCTGCCGGTAGGGGGGCACCTCGTACGACTGCATCGCGCCGGCGACGTCGCCGCCACGCGCCGGGTTGCCCACGGTCATCGAGAAGACCTCGGGCGCACATCCCCCCAGCAGCGTCGCGAGCGGCGCGAGCGCGAGCGTCAGCCGGACCGCGGAACGAGCTGTCGTCATGGGACGCGGCAACGCAATCGGCATGCCGCGCCGGCCCGGCGGCGCGCGGGCAGTGCGCGCCGCGCGGCGTGGAAAACCTGGTCGCGGGCCACGGCGCGCGTTCGTTTTCCGAACGGCCCGGTCGGGGCCGAGCGCGCGCCGCGCCAGCGTGCGCCGGAACGGTGCCTGCATGGGAGGGCGGCATGACCCACTGCCGCCGGGGGCGCCTCATCCACGCCGTCGGGCTCGCCGCGCTCTTGACCTCCGTCACGGTCGGCTGCGCCGGACCGGGCGAGATCCGCTTCAGTCAGGACGGTTGCACGATCGACGGGCGGCCGGCCGACTTGCCGCGCGTGGAGGCGCGCGAGGCCGCCGTCCAGCGCCGCATAGCGGGGCTTCAGCCCTGGCTGGTGGCGATCACCGTCGCCATCGTCTCGCTGGCGGGCGCCGGCTACGCCCAGCGCCTGTTCATGCTGTTCTCCGCCCGGCGCGACGCGCGCGGGATGGGCGAGCGGCTGCAGGCGATCGTCGATCGCTACCGCATTCACCCAGTACGGTACTTCGCGCTGCTGGGCGGCAGCATCGGGATGCTGGCGGCCGCCGCCGGCCTCTACATCTACTGCGACGCCGACAAGCGGGCGAGCGAGCGAGCGCTGGGGGCGCTGCAGTTCTGTCACCTGGCGCTGCGCACGGCCGACGAGAAGCACGCCCTCGACGACCAACGCCAGAACCTGTCGTCGATTCACGAGACGGCGGGGGCCATCCGGCAGCTCATCGACAAGCTGCCGCCCACCGAGCAGGCGAAGGCCGCCGAGATCATCAACCACATGGACGACGCGGTCGCGCGCGAGCGGCGCGTGATCTCCGACCACCTCCAGCGCTCGGAAGAGACCACGGTGGCCCTCAGCAACCGCGCGCAGTCGATCGAGCGAGGTCTGGGCGAGATCGAGGCGGACGTCGGCAGCCTGAAGACGCTGCCGGGGGACCTCCGCGCCCTGGCGACGCAGGTCGCCGGGGTGGATGGGCGCGCCACCGCCGCCAACGACAAGCTGGCGCTGGCCAACACCAAGCTGGCCGAGGCCGAGGTCACGCTGGAGGCGCTGCAGAAGAGCGTGAAGGAGGTCGCCGAGCGGCCGGCGCCGGTCTGCCCCGCCTGTGTCTGCAACGAGCCCCGGGCGGCCGAGCCCGCCCTGGCGCGCAAGGGGGACGAGCCCGCCCGACCGTGATGTACCAGTTCCGGGGCGCGGGCCCCTTGCAGCATCGATGGACCCGTCGATACGACCCGTTCGGCGACCCGTGGGCCTCGAGGTGGCCGTGCTCGCAGCCGGCCTGCTGCTCGGCGCCTGCTCCGGTGGGTCGGGCGCCGGTGGAACCGGCGGCGCCGCGCCCGGATCGGGCGGAGCCACCGGATCGGGCGGCGCCCCAGGCGCGGGCGGCGCCACCGGCGCAGCGGGCTCCAGCGAATCGGGCGGCGCCACCGGGTCGGGCGGCGGGGCGACCGGCGGCACGGCCGGGCTCGGCGGGGCCAGCGGCCAGGGTGGATCGACCGGCCAAGGGGGAACCACCGGCGCCGGAGGGACCGGCACGGGCGGCAAGGGAGGCGCCACCGGTGCAGGCGGGGCCGCGGGCGCCGGCGGCAAGGGCGGCACCACCGGCAGCGGCGGGGCCGCGGGCGCCGGCGGCAAGGGCGGCGCCACGGGCAGCGGCGGAGCTGCGGGCGCCGCCGCCAAGGGAGGCGCCACCGGGACCGGCGGCGCGACGGTCGACGGCGGCGCTGCCTGCGGCTACCAGCCGCCCAGCGAGCTCATCTACGCCCGCTGGCCGATGCCCAACCCGGCCAGCGCGGGGCTCCCCAACCCCGCCAGCTACACCGACAACGGCGACGGCACCGTCACCGACAACGTCACGAAGCTGGTCTGGCAGAAGTCGGTCACCTCGTCGCAGGCGTTCAACTGGTGCGACGCCATCAACTATTGCGCGACGCTGACGCTGGCCGGGCGGACCTGGCACCTGCCGACGCGCATCGAGCTCCTGTCGCTGGTCGATTTTACGCGCGCGAACCCGGCGCTGAACACGACGGCATTCCCCGGCACGCCGGGCGGCAAGTACACCTGGACCTCGTCACCCTGGGTCGTCTCGCAGATCGCGACCAAGCCGCAGGACTCGTGGATCGTGAACTTCTCCGAGGGGCTGACCAGCAACGCCGGCGCCCGCACCGCGCTCGAGTACGCCCGCTGCGTCTCCGCGAACGAGGGTCCGCTGCCCAGCCCCCGCTACACGGCGGTCGCCACCGGCGAGGTGCAGGACGTCGACACCGGGCTCATCTGGGCGACCGCGACGAACGCGGCCAGCACGACCACCACCGACTTCGCGACCGCGCAGACGATCTGCAGCGGCCTCGGCCTCAACGGCCACACCTGGCGCACGCCGAGCATCAAGGAGCTCTCCACGCTGGTCGACGAGGTCCCGCCCATCAGCAAGGTCTCGCCGGCCATCGACACCACCACGTTCGCCGGCACCGCCGCCACCACGCCCTACTGGTCCTCGACGCTGTTCGAGGGGATGAGCGCCGCCACCCAGGCCCCCTGGGTCATCAACTACGAGGACGGGTTCACCGAGTACAACCAGACCGCCGCGCTGGTCCGCTGCGTGCGTTGAAACGACGAGCCTTTTCCCCGGCCGTCATCAGGTCGTAACGGAACTGAAACGCGTGCCGCCGGGGGCCGCCGCTAGGCTCGCCCGTCATGCGTATCGCCCCGGCTCTGTCGTTCGCCGTCACCGTCGCCGTCGTCTCGGGCGCCGGCCCGACGGCCGCGGCTGCGCCCGCGCTCCCCAGCCTGGAGCTCCCGCGTGAGAGCCCCGTCGGCAAGGTCTCGCAGCAGGTCGGCCTGACCGAGATCGCTGTCGAGTTCGGCAGCCCGGCGGTCGCTGGCCGCAAGATCTGGGGCGGGCTGGTGCCGTTCGACAAGGTCTGGTCGCTGGGCGCCGCGCAGGCGACGAAGATCCGCTTCAGCCGCGACGTCGCGTTCGGCGACAAGGCCGTCCCGGCCGGGACCTACGCCCTCTACGCCGTCCCGAGCAAGTCGTCGTGGACGTTGATCGTCAACAGGAACGCCGACCAGCCGAGCGGCGCGCGCGACTACCGCAGCGAGCAGGACGTGGCGCGCGTGGTCGTCCACCCCAAGGCGGCGCCGGCGCGCGAGCGGCTGGCCTTCGCGTTCGGCGACTTCAACGATGACGGCGCGACGCTGGAGATCACCTGGGAGAAGTTGAAGGTCGCCGTCCCGATCCGGGTCAACACCACCGACGAGGTGCTGACCAGCATCAACGCGCTCGACAACACCTGGCGCGCCTACGCCAACGCCGCGCGCTACATGCTGGAGACCAAGAAGGACTACGACACGGGGCTGCGCTACGTGAGCCAGTCGCTGGCCCTCAAGGACGACTGGTACAACGGGTGGATCAAGGCGCTCCTGCTGGCGGCCAAGGGGAGCTACAAGGAGGCCGGGGCGGCCGCCGAGCACGTGCTCGAGCTGGGCCTCAAGTCCGGCGACCCCCAGTTCCCGGAAGCCGACGTCCGCGCCGCGCTGGCCCGCTGGGGCGCCAAGAGCGTCGCCGCGCGCTAGGCGCCAGGAACCGGGTTGACCCAGGCGCGGGCAGGCGCAGATTGGCGTGACGCACGCGCGCCTCCGGACCGCCCTCCACCACCTTCGGCTCCCGCTCCATGTCGGGGCGGCCGCCGCGGCCGTCGGCGTCCTGGCGGGCGGGTTCGCCGTGGCGTTCCGCGCCGCGCAGGCCGCGGTGTTCGTCCATCTCTACCGCGCGCCCAATGTCCTGGTGGCGTTCCAGCAGCTGCCCGCCGCGCTGCGGGTGGTCGTGCCAGCGGCGGGCGGCGCGGTGGCGGCCGCGATGGCCGCCTGGATCGGCGGCGGCCGCAGCATGGCCGAGATCATGGAAGCGGTCGCCGTCGCCGGCCGCCGGATCTCGGTGCCGGCGGCGCTCGCCAAGGCGACGGCCTCCTTCGCCGCGATCTCCAGCGGCGGGTCGCTGGGGCGCGAGGGGCCGCTGCTGCACTTCGGAGCGGCCGTCGCCTCCACCGTCGGGCGCAGCGCGCGGCTCGATCCGCGGCGCACGCGCACGTTGATCGCCGCCGGCACCGCGGCGGGGTTCGCCGCCGCCTACAACACGCCGATCGCGGCGGTGCTGTTCGTGGTGGAGGTCGTCGCCGAGACGACGGCGCTCGAGCTGGCGCTGCCGCCGCTCATCGCCGTCACGGTGGCGACGCTGCTCACCCGCTGGGCGCTCGGGCCCGGGCCACTCTACGGGCTGCGCGGCTTCTCGCTGGCGGCGCGCAGCGAGCTGCTCGGGTACCTGGCGCTGGGCGTGGTGACCGGTGCGGGCGGCGCGGGCTTCACCGCGCTGCTGGCGCTGGGACGCCGGGCGTTCGGGCGGCTCCCCGCGCCACCCGCGGTGCGCGGCGCGCTGGGTGGCGTTCTCGTCGGCCTCCTGGCGCTCCGCTTCGCCGAGGTGACCGGCAACGGGTACGAGGTCATCCAGCTCATGCTCGACGCCCGGGTCGGCGTCGGTTTGATGGCCGTCCTGCTGGTGGTCAAGACGGTCGGCACGACGGCCACGGTCGGCTCCGGCAGCCCGGGGGGCGTCTTCACGCCGTCGCTGTTCCTGGGCGCCGCGATGGGCGGCATCGTCGGCGCCGCTGCCCGCGCCATCTGGCAGGCGAACGGATTTCCCGGCGGTTACGTGCTGTGCGGGATGGCCGGCGCGATCGCCGCCACCACCCGCGCGCCGATCATGGCCAGCGTCCTCGGCTTCGAGCTGTCGGGCGACTACGCCATCGTGCTGCCGCTGTTCATCACCACGGCGACGGCGACGGCGATCGCGCGCCCCCTGCACCGCAAGTCGATCTACGGCCAGTGACGCGGGGACGGTATAAACGGCGCACATGCGCGGAAGTCCCCTCTCGGCGGCGCTGGCCCTGGTGCTCGCTGCCGCCTGGCCCTCGGGCTGTGCTTCGCCGGGCGCTGCTTCACGGACGGCCTCGCGCATGAGCCCTCCGGCGGGCGACGCGCCGGCCCTCGCGCCCCCCGACGAGGATGGCTCGGAGCTCTGGCTGCGCTACCGGAAGGTCTCGCTCCCGAGCCGGCTGGCCGAGTACCAGGCCGACCTCACGCACATCGTGCGCGCCGGCGGCTCGGCCACGCTGCAGGCGGCCGAGCGCGAGCTGTCGCGCGGGCTCGGCGGATTGCTCGGCGCCCCGCTCCCGGTGAGGGACGCCCCGAGCGGCGAGGGGGCCGTCGTCGTCGGCACCCCCGCCTCGTCGCCGATCATCCGCGCGCTCGGGCTGCGCGTGCTGGGCGAGGGCGACGACGGCGTGGGGGCCGAGGGCTTCGTGGTGAAGGCGGTCACCGTGGACGGCCACGCCGCCGTCGTCATCGCCGGCAGCACCGACGTCGGCGCGCTGCACGGCACCTTCGCCTTCCTGCG